>Ga0335081_10003420_pt1 | contig 24956 bp, 32 predicted proteins | sample Lox_Sample_35_FD_206713 | JGI IMG/M metagenome (GOLD analysis project Ga0335081, IMG submission 206713) | Soil microbial communities from Loxahatchee National Wildlife Refuge, Florida, United States - Lox_Sample_3.5 | ecosystem: Environmental > Terrestrial > Soil > Wetlands | place: USA...
TGGCCAGCCGGCGAAGAACAATCTGCGCCAGTTGCGTGGCGGAGGTCACTTCATCCACGCTTGCTCTCCTTCTCGCGTTCGAAATTCACCCGGCCGTCTGCGCCCACTTTGAATTTGCCGAGCCCCGGTAACGGCGCCTCTTCGCCGCGGCGCAATTTCGACACGATCTCGCGCACCACGGTGTCCAGCCGGTCTGCCGCCTCGCCCTGGCTCTCGCCCGGCTTTCGGGCCAGCCGCTTCGCTATTTCGGGCTTTTTCATGCCGCTTTCAATGTAACAACGTAAACGTTACCACCGCCCGCCACGCTTCCGGCATTGGCCGGTAACTGACTGAAAAGAGCTTATGTTTGCCCCTTGCCCGGCGGTCGAAATGACGTGACGGTCAAATGAACTGATTTTAATTTGGGCTTAAGCAGCCCTTCATCTGCGCTCCGTTATGATGGCCGCAGACGATCCACTCGTCCCAAATATTAAGGAGAGACGTAATGAAGAAACTGATCCCGTTGGTGGTCGGCCTAGCGTTCGCGTTTGGCACCGTTGCCCCATCGTTTGCCCAGACGCCCGAAAAAACTGAAAAGACGAAGAAAAAGAAGAAGAAGAAGAGCGGCGACGAAACCCCCAAGAAGGACGGCGGCAAGTAAGCTCGCTTTCCCATCGAATTTGCTGGGCGCCGCGTAGCGCAATCCAAACCCTACGCGGCCATCCAGTGCAGTTGCCTCCTCCGGTTCCCACCCACTCCCTGCTTCACACTGTCCAAAAGATACAGGCGCGATTGTAACTAATTCTATTGAATTGGTACGGAATCGTCGAGGACTACGCCAACCGGGTGATTGGCTTGCGCCAGTCGCCGTAACACAGTCGTAACAGGGGTGATGCCTGTGTGCTCGAAACTACTGATTGCTGCTGCCCTGCTTACGCTACCCGGTGTGGCTGCCACCTGGACTCAACAACAAGAACTGCTTGCGGCTAACGGCGCCGCCAACGATAACTTCGGTGAAGCCGTCGCCGTAAGCGGCGACACCGCCGTGATTGGTGCTCCCTTCAAATACGGTTTTCAAGGAACCGCTTATGTGTATGTGCGAAGTGCCAACGGGTGGGTCCTGCAGCAGGAACTGGCCGCGTCCGATGCCGCCGGGGGCGACAATTTCGGACTTGCGGTCGCCATCGATGGTGACACGATCGTGATCGGTGCTCCGAGCAAGCAAGTCGGCGCCAATGGCCAGCAAGGTGAGGCCTACGTATTTGTCCGCAGCGGCGGCGGATGGACCCAACAGGCGACTTTTGTTTATTCTAGCGGCGCGACGGGCGATCTTTTCGGTAAAGCGGTTGCGATCAGCGGCAATACAGCAGTGGTAGGGGAGTCTCAGGGCGGAAATGGCGGCACCGGCGCTGCGTTCGTCTTTGTTCGCAACGGAACAACCTGGAACCAACAGCAGAAGTTGACCGCAACCGGTGGGGCGGCAGGCGACGTGTTTGGTTACTCTGTTTCGGTGAGCAACGGCACCGCCCTGATCGGAGCACCGGAGAGGAACGGCGTGCGAGGCTCCGCTTTTATATTTACGTCTAGTGGCGGCACGTGGAGCCAGGTGCAGGAATTAACCGCATCAAACACTGCGCCAAATGACGAATTCGGAATTTCTGTATCCATCGATGGAGATACCGCGTTGATCGGCGCCCACGCCAAGACTGTTGGCGCGAACACGTTTCAGGGAGAAGCATACGTATTTGTGCGCAGCTCCGGTTGGAGCGAGCAGCAGAGGCTAACGGCCTCCGACGGGGCCACTAACGACTTTTTCGGGGTTTCCGTCTCAGTGAACGGCGATACCGCCCTCATCGGGACGTTGTTCAAAAATGCGGCCTACGTTTTCACCCGGAAGGGTATCCAGTGGAGCCAGCAACAGGAACTGACTGGCTCCGATACAGTGTCCGGCGATGAATTCGGTATCTCCGTCTCGCTGAGCGGAGTGACCGCGGTGATTGGCGCCGACTCACACAAGGCCTTCCAAGGGTCGGCGTACGTGTTTGCAACCTCCTATGCCGACTCCTACCAGATCGGATACGCGGCCAATTTACCGGCGGGTGGCTCGGTGGTGAATCTGACCAACGCCGGCACTCGAAACGGTTACGATCCAGCCGGCTCCATCTGCGCGAATGTTTATGTTTTCGGCGCCGATCAGCAGTTGATCGCCTGCTGCGCCTGTTACTTAACACCCAACCATCTCAAATCGCTATCTGTAAAACAAGACTTGGTAAATAACACGCTGACTCCGGGATCGCCCACCTCCGTGTCGGTGGCGATACTGGCTTCCGACCCCCTCGGTGGGACTACCTGCGATGCAGCTTCAGTCAACACCGGGGGCTTGGAGCAAGGCCTCAGGACGTGGAGCACCACCGTTCATCAAGCCCCCGGAGGCGGAAATCAAGTCACGGAAACCCGGTTCCAGAATGCCGATCTCAGCGCAACGGAACTGAGCAAGCTGGCCACGTATTGCGGGTTTATCCAAGCCAATGGCAGCGGCTACGGCATTTGCAATTCGTGCCAGACGGGCTCGATGGGCGCAACCAGGCAGTGAATCTTGCGGTAGGCGTCTATCGCCTCCCCGCAAAGCGCCGCAAGCGCACGATCTCGACTAACGCGATATACAGATTCGCCACGCCCAGGCCGCTCACCGCGCCGCGGAAATAAGCATTAGTCCAAATTAGGGTCGACGCGGGAAGGAACGATTTGAAGTAGTTCGTCGTCCAGTATTCGCTCCAGGGAAAGACCAGCAAAAACAATCCAATTTCGAGGCAAAACGTTACCAGCAGAACCGCCGACAGCTTGTGATACCAGCGATATTCGGGTTGCTCGACAGGCACCGGGCCGAGCACCCGTTCCTCCGTAGCCGGGGGACTGGCGGGCAACCCCGGTTCCATCGGCATCATGCCGCTCCCACCTGGTCGAACAATTCCATCTGCGTATCGCAAACCACGGGAAACAGCGAAACCGCGCGAACCGGCTCGAAACTCAACCGGTGCAGGGGCGTGGGCCCGTGTTGTTCCAGCGCTTTTTGGTGCTCGGGCGTGGAGTATCCCTTGTGAGAAGCCAGCCCGTATTCGGGAAACACTTCGTCCCACACCCGCATACATGCATCGCGGTAGACTTTGGCGACAATCGAAGCGGCCGCAATGGCGTGACAGCGGGCGTCACCTTTGATAAACGAACGCTGGGGAATCGGCAGCTCGATTGGCACGGCGTCGATCAGCAGGAAATCCGGCTGCGGCGCCAGCTTGCTGACCGCCAGCCGCATCGCCACGCGCGAGGCTTGATAGATATTGAGGTAATCGATGGTTGCCGCGTCGACCGCGGCCACCGCCCACGCCACCGCGCGTTCCCGAATGCGCTCGGCCAGCACTTCGCGCCGCTCTGGTTCGAGCAGCTTGCTATCGTTCAGTCCGCGCACCGGCCGGTCCGGAGACAGGATCACCGCGCCGGCGAACACCGGTCCGAAAAGGGCCCCGCGGCCCACTTCGTCGACACCCGCGACGGCATGAAAGCCGCGCGCATGTAGCTCGCGCTCCCACGACGATTCACAACGGAATTTGCCACCCGCGGCTTCGGGTCGCATGAGAAGAGATTATTCGCGTTCCCGGATGCGGGCGGCCTTCCCCTTGAGCCCGCGCAAGTAATACAGCTTGGCGCGCCGCACGCGTCCCGTTCGCACCACGTCGATATGATCGATGACTTTGGCGTTCACCGGGAAGATGCGCTCCACGCCCTGCCCAAAACTCACTTTGCGCACCGTAATGCTTTCGCCCATCCCCGTGTTGTTGCGGGCAATCACCGTGCCCTCAAACGCCTGCAGCCGTTCCTTGTCCCCTTCTTTGATCTTCACGTGTACCCGAATTGTGTCGCCGGGGCGGAAGGTGGGGAGGTCGGTCCGCTTATTCTTCTGGATATACTTCATCATTAACGCGTTCTGCATGACAATTTCCTTAATCCACTATCTTACCGTGCCCCATGGACCGTTCGGCTACTTCCTACAGTAAATCGGGACGTAATCGGGCCGTCTTTTCCCGCGCCGCCCGCTTGCGGAATTGACGGATCTGCTCGTGGTTGCCGTTCAGAAGCACTTCCGGCGCCTGCCATCCCCGGAAATCGGCTGGCCGGGTCCAGTGCGGGCAATCCAGAAGCCCTTCGCCATGGCCGGTTTCCTGGAAGGATTCAAACGCCGTCGAGCTCTCGTTTCCCAGCACGCCCGGAAGCAGGCGCGCCACCGCGTCCACAATCACCGCCGCCGCCAGTTCCCCGCCGCTCAACACGTAATTGCCGATCGAGATCTCGTCGTCGGCCAGGTGTTCCGCCACGCGCTCATCCACCCCCTCGTAGCGCCCGCAGATCAGCAGTAGTTCCTGTTCTTGTGCTAAACGGTTGGCCATCGCCTGATCGAACAGGCGCCCCTGCGCCGAGAGCAGCACCACGCGTTGTCCGGCGTGGCGCTCGCGCCAGATCGATTCCACCGCCAGAAAAATCGGCTCGGCTTTCAGCACCATGCCTTCGCCGCCGCCGAACGGCCGGTCGTCCACAGTCTTGTGCCGGTCGTGGGTCCAATCTCGCAAGTTGTGGATGTGAATCTCCAGGAGCCCGGCCTCCCGCGCGCGGTTCACCACCCCATGCGCGAACGGCCCCCCGAAGAATTCGGGGAAGATCGTGAGCACGTGGAAGATCACCGCGAATTCAAGTCCTTCAGGCCTTCCGGCAATTCCACCGCGATGCGTTTCTGAGCCGGATCGATCTCTACGCAGATCGACTTCGCGAACGGGATCATCATCCCATTTTCCAGGACCAGGAGTCCCGACCCTCCGGAGTCGTCCCAGGCCGTAACGCGGCCCAAAGCCTCTCCCGTGCGCCGTTCCACTACTGCGCACCCCACCAGATCGGACTGGAAGAACTCTTCTGGCTCGAGCGCCACGCGCTCGCTCCCTGGGATACGAACCTCGGCGCCCCGCAGTTTTTCGGCGTCCGAAATCGTATCGATGCCGCGAAACTTCAGGATCAGGGAAGTGCCGTGAAACCAGGCGGATTCCACTTCGTACCGCTCGCCGGCGCCGAACAGATACACTTCCCGCAGCGTCTGGTATCGTTCCGGATTGCTTAGGGGTAGCGCCAAGAGTTCGCCGCGGTTGCCGCGGGTTTTGCCCAGAACCGCCACCGTAACCCATTCGGGCCGGGAGTGGTCCCGGGCCTCCGGCAAGCTCACTCGAGAATTTCCAGCGTAAAGCGGCGGTTCAGTTTCATGCCCGCAGCCCCCAGAATCGTGCGGATGGATCGGGCCGTGCGGCCCTGCTTGCCGATCACCTTTCCCAAATCACTCGGTGCAACTTTCAATTCCAATACCGTTACCTGTTCGCCCTCGACTACCTTGACGGCGACTTCGTCGGGGATGTCAACGAGAGCTTTGGCAATGTCTTCGATCAACTGCTTCATCCACCCCGCCTCCCTCAAGCCCATGGTAACTCGAAGCGACCAAAGGGCAATTGCAAGCCGCCGCCGCGTAACACCCAGCCGTTCTGTTTCTTACAGTCATCAGGGGCAATCCGGCTATGCGGCTACACTGGTTGCGTAACAGCGACCGGGTGTTCCTTCACCAAACGCTTCACGGTGTCGGACATCTGCGCCCCGTGCTGGGTCCAATATTGAAGGCGGTCGTGCTGCAGAACCACCAGCGCCGGGCGGCTCAGCGGGTTGTAATGCCCCACCACTTCCAGGTTGCGGCCATTGCGGGCGCGCTCCTTCTCAATGACCACCACCCGATAAAACGGCTTCTTTTTGGCGCCAAACCGCGCCAGACGAATCATCAGCATTTGTGCTCCAGAACTATATTTAACCGCAGAGACGCCGAGACGCCGAGAAAACAAGCAAGGTTGTGGGCTGTCGTTCGTGAGCCGCGATCCTCGCCGGGAACTCGGTCGAGCACTTGTTCCCTCTGCCATCTCTGCGCGCCAACCTCATGGACCAACGGAGCCCCACAAACGTCACGCGCGCCTGTTAGTCCTAGCCTTTTCTCTGCGTCTCGGCGTCTCAGCGGTGAATTCATTGCCTTATCCCCGCAGCTCCCCAAACGGAAACCCCGGCGGCAACTTCATTTTCCCGAACTTCTTACCCATCATGCCGCCCGACAGGCTCTTCATCATTTTCCGCGCCTGCGCGTACTGCTTCAACAGTTGGTTGACTTCCTGTACCGAGGTGCCGCTGCCCTTGGCAATGCGCCTGCGGCGGCTTCCGTTGATGATCATGTGATTGGCGCGCTCGTGAGGAGTCATCGAATCGATGATGGCCACCACGTGGGTGATCTCGTCTTCGTCCACTTTGACGTTCTGTAATTCCTTGAGCATCCCCACCTTGGGCATCATTTCCAACAGCGAGCCGATGGGACCGAGCTTGCGCACCTGCCGCAACTGATCGCGAAAGTCTTCCAGGGTGAAGTCGTTTTCGATGAGCTTGCGCTGCATCTCCACGGCTTTTTTCTGATCGATCTCTTCGCTGGCCTTTTCGATCAGCGAGAGGATGTCACCCATCCCCAGAATGCGGTTGGCCGCGCGATCGGGATGGAAAGGCTCGAGCGCGTCGAATTTCTCGCCCACGCCGACGAACTTCAGCGGCTGCCCCGTAACGCTGCGAATCGAGAGAGCCGCGCCGCCGCGCGCATCGCCATCCATCTTGGTGAGAATCACGCCCGTGATTCCCAGGCGCTTGTGAAACTCATCGGCCGATTTGACGGCGTCCTGCCCGGTCATGGCGTCGGCTACGAAGAGAATCTCGACGGGATTGAGCTGCTCCTTGAGCTGTTGCAGCTCCACCATCAGTTCGTCATCGATGTGCAGGCGCCCGGCCGTATCCACCAGCACCACATCGCGCCCCGATTGCACCGCCTCGCGCCGTGCGCCTGTGGCCAGTTCCAACGGCTTTTCAGCGCTAGCGCCTTCGTAGATCACTTCCTTGATGTCGCGCGCGATCACTTTGAGCTGCTCGCGCGCGGCGGGCCGGTAAACGTCCACGGATACCAGCAGCGGCCGGTGGCCGTTCTTCGAAAGCCAGCGCGCCAGTTTGCCGGTGGACGTGGTCTTGCCTGAACCCTGCAGTCCGACAACGAGAAACACGCTGGGCGGCTCGTTGGCGTAACGCAGCTTCGATTCGTGGCTGCCGAGGATCTTAATCAGCTCCTCGTGCACAATCTTGATCACCTGCTGCGAAGGCGACAGCGCCGTGAGCACTTCCTCGCCCATGGCCTTTTGCTTGATGTTCTCGATGAGCTGTTTGACTACCCGGAAATGGACGTCGGCCTCGAGCAGCGCCATGCGGATTTCGCGCAAAGCACTCTCCATGTTCTCGGCCGAGAGCTTTCCTTCGCCGCGCAGGTTTTTGAACACCCGCTGCAGTTTTTCCGATAGGTTGTCAAACATGTTGATTACACCGGCAGGCCTATGCCTATGGTTTCAAGCGGTGCGGTTTCTTTATTATAGCGGGTTATTCCGCAGGCGCGATGCGGATGCTGCTGGCAGCCATTTTGCCAGTCCGGTCCATGCCGAGTTCATACATCACCCTGGTTCCGGGGCGTAGATCGGTAGCCAGCCCTTCAGCCAGGCGCGAGACGTGGAAGAAGATGTCGCGTCCGCCATCGTCCGGACGGAGAAAACCGAACCCTTTGGCTTCAAAATACGTGACCACCGAGCCGGATTGCTCGCCGGTGGGAACCTCTCCGCCCGATTCGGCGCTTTCGCCGCCCGCGGAGGCGGCCCGGCTGGTTTTGTCGCCGACTCCCTGTTTGACCAAAGCCAGATCGGCTTCGGTCCATTCGGTGGGTTGTGTTTCAGCGGGGATCTTGAGCTCCGGATTGCGTTTCCGGGCCTCTTCAAACAACCGTTTCTGGCGCGCGTTCAACGAAAAATCCTCGAATTCTGCCGCTAGACCGCCGCCGGCACTGCCTTCTTGCGGCGGGAGCCCTTCTTTTCGGTGGGAGGCTGCCGGTCACTCTTCTTGAGGCTGCCCATCACCATGCCAGTGACGAATTTCTTTTCACCGTGATCGTCGAATTTGATCACGATCCGCTCTTCGCTGCTGGACATGACAGTCCCCAGCCCGAATTTCAGGTGCTCTACTTGGGCGCCTTGTGAGTAAGTGTTGGAAGCCATAGAGTTGTTAAGTGTCTACTCCTCAAAACATTGCGGTGGGGATACTGCGGTCGAGGTGCAGTTATCGGGCAGAAGTACCACAATGAGATCTAAAGATATCGTAGCAAATTCAGGACCACTCTGTCGAGTCGGGCTCTTTTTTCAAATGTAATACATCAGCGAATCCGGTTTGGGCTTCTCCGGCTTGACTTCATCCACCTGCCGCAGCAGGTCCGTCAAACTCGTGCGGTCCAGCACATCTGCCATGGCATCGCGCACCTGCCGCATGATGATCCGGGTACCGCAGCGTTCCACGTCAGGGCACTCGGCGCACGGTTTGTACGCCGTTTCACTGGCGCAGGGCAACGGCGCGAGCGGCCCTTCCATCAACCGGATCAACGAACCGACCGTGATCGTGGAGGGCGGACGGCTCAACTGGTATCCCCCGCCCTTCCCGGTCTTGCTGCGCAACAGCCCGCGGCTCTTCAGGCTCAGGAGAATGAGCTCCAGAAACTTCATCGGCACCGACTCTTCGCGCGACAAGGTGGCGATCAAAACCGGACCTTCGCCGTAGCGCCGGGCCAGGTTCAACACCACTTTCAGGCCGTACTGCGTGCGCTTGGAGATGGTCCGCATCTTCTTACAGTACTCCAGTCCCCCGATCGATCTAAATCCACTGCGGCGGTTGCTTTCGTACTTCAAATACGATATGAAAACTCCCATGCGCAAAACACTAGCTGTCGTTCCGGGTACTTTTCTGCTACTGGCTCTCGCCGCTTGCAACACCGCTCCCCCAGCGGCGCCAGCGGTGGACCTCTCCGCCGAGGAAGGCAAGATTCGCGATACCGAAACCGCCCAAATGAAACAAGGCTGGGGGGCTAAGGACATCGACAAGATCCTCGCCTTTTATGCCGACGATGCCACGCTCATGACGCCGGGGATGGCCGCCATGAAAGGCAAGGACTCCATGCGCTCGATGTTGAAGACTCTGGTCGCCGACCCGAACCTGAAGCTGGAATTTGCTGCCCAGCGCGTCGAGGTGAGCAAGTCCGGAGACGTGGCCTTCTCCCAGGGTACCTATACGATGGTGGTCACCGATCCCAGAACGAAGAAACCGGTCACCGACAAGGGCAGCTACGTGACCGGCTACAAAAAGCAGGCCGACGGCAGTTGGAAGGCGGTATCGGACATCAACGTGTCAGAGCTGCCCGCGCCCGGCTCCGGCCAGTAGGTCACACCGGCATCTTCGCTCCGTCGCCGACGACCGTCATCCATTGGCGCACGCGCCACGCCTTCACCAGGCCGTTCTGAACATACGGGTCGGCTTTGGCGAAAGCTTCGGCCGGCTCCGGAGCGCGAAAGATCAGCAACGCTGCGTCGGCGGGCTCGACCAGTGCTCCCGCAATCACCAGTTCTCCGCGCTCGTGCGCCTGGCTGACGAGCGAGAGATGCTGCTGCCGGTAAGCGGCGCGCTTGGAAACGTAGTCGTCCACAAGATCGTACTGGAGAACGTAATGCATGGTGATGTCCGGCCCAGTATACAACCTCGGGACACGGGCCCGGCGCGGCCGGGTGCGCGACATCAAAGTGGGGAGACGCGGCCAATCAGAGCCGCGACCGTTAGGGAGCGTCCTGCCGCCTACGTCCAATTAAACTCCTTGAGCCTCGAACACGCTCATGACATCGCCCTGCTCGGCAACGACGTACTGGATGGCTGCCGAGACCTGCTGCGGTTTCCACAGCCATCGTGTGCTGCCGTGTCGCGCCCATCGTTTCCGGTGTCCCGGGCACATGCTGGGCGCGATCGACAGACCCGACTGCGTTGCCGTGGAGGTGACAGCTTATAGCAAGCAAAGGTGATCAGATAAATCACGAAATGTCAGCCCAATTCTAACGCTCCCTAACGGTCGCGGCTCCGCCTGGCGTTTCCGTAAATCGCTCACTTTCATGTCGCGCACCTCTCTGGACGGCGTGCCGCCTCTCGCGGGATACTGGGGAGCATGCTGGACCCGAGGGGCAGCCAGTGCTGATCCAGGACGAAACTTTTCGACGCTTGTGCCGCTCGCGCGAGTTCCTGGCCGCCACTTTCGATCAGCGTGTCGTTCTGGCCGATGCGGCGAGGCGCCAGGATGGATAGTGGTTTTCGCTGGCTGACGGTCGGTCCCAAGGGCCAGCCCGAGTTGGAGATCGCCTTGATGCCATCCACTCCCGGGCCCATGCTCGACGCGCAGACTTCCGAAATGCTGCGGACGTTGATCCGTAAAGGGGCTTTGGGGGCCGGCGTCTTTGAAACGGCCGACGTTCACAAGACCTATCAGGAACTGTCCGCCAAAGGCGTGTCGTTCAAGTATCCGCCCAAGGAGCAGTTCTACGGGACGGAAACCCTGCTGCAGGACGACTCCGGAAACTGGTTCAGTCTGACCCAGCGCAAGGCCCACTGACGTGAACGAAGCCAAACTCAAAGCGTGGTGGTCGCACCGGCAGGGGCTCGGCGGAAGGCTGACCGGCCAGCCCGCCCCCGAGGTCTTGCGCGAAACCGGATGGGCGCGCTCGGTGGCCGGCTCAAACCCGTACCTCACGCTGTTTGCCCGCGCCCAAATCGGCCGTGAGGCCGCGGACCGCGCCGTCGCCAAGTTGGAAATCCACGAGCTGCCGAGCGCGCGCGGCTGTACCTACGTTCTTCCCGCTTGCGATTTTGCGCTGGGTTTGAAGCTGGCGCAGGCGGCGGAAGGTGGTGAGCGCAAGGTCGCGTTAAAGCTCGGGGCCACGGCCGCGGAAATCGAAAAGCTGTGCGGCGCCGTGGTGAAGGCGCTCGGCAAGGGCCCGCTCGATCCGGACGAGCTGAAGCAGGCCGTAGGCGGCGCGGTTCGCAATTTCGGCCCCGAGGGGGCCAAGAAGGGACTGACCACCACTTTGCCGGTGGCCCTCGGCGAGTTGCAATCGCAAGGCGAGATCCGGCGCGTCCCGATGAACGGCCGGCTCGATCAGCAGCGCTACCGCTACTCCCTGTGGCGTCCCAATCCGGCAGCCAATTCCAAGCTGACGCGCGAAGAGGCATTCGCCGAGTTGGCGCGGCGCTACTTTCACTGGATCGGCCCCGCTACTCTTGCCGGATTTCAAACATTCGCCGGTATCGGGGTTAAGGCCGCCAAAGAGGCCACAGCCGCGCTCGGCCTCGTACCCGCGGAAAAGGACAGCGACCACCTGCTTCTGCCCGAGGACCGCGGCGCGTTCGACAAGTTCCAGGCGCCCAAGAACCCGCAATATTCGTTCGTGTCCGTGCTCGACGGCATCAGCCTGCTGCCGCCCGATGACTCCGGCCGTCCCTTGACGGACGGCAACCCGATTCTCGACCGCGGCCGCCTCGTTGGGCTTTGGTTGTACGACCCCACCGCCGAATCGATCGCGTGGAAAGCTTTCGTCCCCGAAAGCCGAGCCCTAAAGGATGCAGTCAAGCAGACCGAGAACTATGTCCGCACCGAACTTGGCGACGTGCGAATCTCCAGCCAGGACAGTGTCAAGAGCCGCATGAAGGCTATCGAAGCGCTACGGAAAATGAAATAGTTCCGCCGGCCAAGGAACCACACGCGCAGCAAGCGAAGGTTTCAGGCCCCCAGTGCCGCCCGGGTCTTCTTCGGCAGCTTCGCCACCACCAGATCGTACGACTGGCGAATCAACAGTTTAGTCTCCCGGGCCGGCAGGGCATCCTCATGTTCGAGCGCGATCCAGAAGGCGCGCGCCATGTAGGGCGCCGGAATGATGCCCGGCCGCTCGGTCAGTTCCGCAAATTCCTCCGGTGTCGACTTCAACGACAACCAAATCCGGCTTGGTTCGAGCGGCATGCCGGCATACATCTTCCCCGCGACCTTGAATAACAGATCGTGCTCCCACTGCACCATTTCCGTGGTGTGGGGAAGCGATAAGCAATAGCGGCGTACCCACTCGACACTCATCGGAGCAACTATACATCACTGGCGGGAAAGACGCGCCAGCCGCTCGCATTCACCACCAGCGTAGCCGTGCTCCCCATAAAGGCGGCGCCCTCTGCGGCGGGGTCCACTTCCACGATGCACCCGCGCGGCGCCAGCCCGACCAGCCCATCATGGGACACCCGGCAGAACCGAATCTCGCCGAGGCGCGGCGCATATCCCAGGCACAACCCTGCCACCATCGCCGGCGACATCAAGAATTCTCTGCGGTGCATCATCATTTAGGATAGAAAGATGCCTGACTATCGCGCAATCGAGCAGAGAATTGCAACTTTGCTGGAAACGAAGCGCCGCCCCGTGGCCGTGGCTTTTCTCGAAGAGCCTCCCGCGGGAGTAGCGCGTTTTGAAGGGTCGCAGCCCTCCTCGTGCAGTTTCTGGCGCCTGGCGGGCGCGGGGCGCACCTTCTACACAGTGCCCACTGATCATTTCAATTGTCCGGTCGGCAGCTATGCGCACAACACGCTGACCCCGGAACGGATGCCCGAGCTCGAACAGGTGCTCGGGCTGATGTCGGGCATCGGCTACATCCGGATGGAAGAGATCCCCGGCGTGTTCCAGTTGCCGGCCGCGCCGCGCGTGGTGCTCTACGCGCCCCTGGGGGATACCCCAGTTGCGCCCTCTGTGGTGCTCGCCGCGGGCAGGCCCGGCCGCGTCATGATGCTCGCCGAAGCCGCCAATCGGGCCGGCGCGATGTCGAAACTGCCGCTCTTGGGGCGGCCTACCTGCATGGCTCTTCCCGCCGCCCTGGCTAATGGCGCGGTGACCAGTTCCGGCTGCATTGGAAATCGGATCTACACTGAAATTGGCGACGACGAGCTCTACGTGGTGTTGCGCGGGACCGACCTGGAAAAAATCGCCGGAGAAATCGACACGATCTACACCGCCAATCAGACGCTGACCGAGTATCATCGGGAACGCCGTCAAAATCTCACGCGATTGTAGAAATTCATCCACTAGCGCTTCGATTGCCTGCCTATAATGAGGTAGATGCTGGGGCGGGAGCGATCTCGCCCGTACTGCGTCTTCCCGATCGGACTATGGCGCACCTCCCCACCGAACTTCCGACGATCCTGGCAGTCGATGATGACCGCGCCATTTTGCATCTGCTCGACCAGATTCTGAACGAGGCGGGCTATCGCGTCCTGCTGGCCGACGGCGCCTGGAAGGCCATCCAGGAGTTCGAAGGCAGCAACGAGCCGGTGGAATTGCTGATTACGGACGTGATCATGCCCGACCTGACCGGGCCTGTCTTAGCCGAACGCTTGCGCGCCCAAAAGCCCGACCTGCGGGTTCTGTTCATCTCCGGATTTCACGACGCCGACCTGGTGCAGCGCTTCGTCACGCGCAAGGGCTTCACGCTGCTAGCCAAACCGTTTACGGTCGATGCCTTGCTTCGCGTCGTAGAGGAAGCCCTCCACTCCGTAAAGAACTAACGAACCGCGACCGTGAGGGAGCGGAGCCCCCACTTCCGCAGTACTGTAACGCTCTTGTATTTCAGACCGTGCTGACCTATATTGTAATCGGGCCGCGGAAGGCGGCAGTGCTATGAATACGACAAATGAGGTAGTCCTCAAGTTTGCCGGTGAAGAACTAGAGGTTCTCGACGAACTGCTCGAATCGGAACGAAGCCGGCTTCTGGTCGAGATCCGCCACACCGATCATCGGAGCTACCGCGATGAGCTCCGGCATCGCCTGGACGTCGTGGAGCATCTGCTGGAACGCACGAAGGGATAATGCGCTTCTCAGACGCTGACCACAGGGCAAGGTGCTTGCCGGATGACGGCGTAGGCGTTGGTGCGTAAGCGTCCCCACGCGCCGGCGGCCGAGCCGCGTCCGATCACCACGACATCGGCATCGAGACGGCTGGCCGCGGCAGTAATGACTTGCGCCGGTTCCCCCGCTTCCACGATCAGATCCGCCTCCGCGCCCGCTTCCGTCCGCAGCAGTTCCAATTCCTTCTGAGCCGCTGACCGCACCACCACATTCCAGTTGGCCTCAGAGCCTCTCGCCATGGCGGGAATGGCCAGTGTGGCATGCAGAAGCGTCAAGCAGGCATTGAACCGCTTCTGCAGTTCCATGGCCCAACCGAGAGTTCTGGCGCTTTGTGGCCCCAGATCCACCGCGCACAGGATGTTCGCAATTGCCGCTGCCGGTCCCGGCGGCATTTCCTCCATGTGTGCGCCCGTCCACACCGGACAATCGGCATCGTGCAAAACCTTGGCGGTATTGGAACCGAGGATAAAGCGCCGAAACGGCCCGAAGCCGTGCGTGGGCATTAGAACCAGGTCGGCCTGCTGCTCGTGCGCATAAGCCACGATCTTCGCCGCGGCGTCACCTTGCAGGAGCACCCGCTGCAGGGAGATGCCCGCTAGTTCCTCAGCCAGAAACTGGTTCAACTGTCGTTCCAGGCGCGCCGTCTGCTGCCGCACTGCATCCGCTCCCATTTCGGGCGGCGGGGGAGGCATCACATGCAGCAAAACCAGTTCGGATTGAAAATGGCCGGCCAGCAGCCTGGCGTAGCGCACGGCGGCGACACAGCGATCGGAAAATTCCACCGGCGCCAGGATTCTGGCCAGGAAGCCCATTCGTTATGCCTTCTTTCGAACGTGCGGTCCCATATCCACCGGCGGGCTGCCCGGACGGCTGCCGAAGATTTCCTGCATGTACCACCGGCTCAGACTCAGGTCGGTCGCCAGCGGGTATTGGCGCCGCGTGTTCTTATCGTGAAGCAGTTCCACCACCAGGTAGCCATCGTAGAACATTCGACGCAGGAAACGCGCGATCTCGGCCATGTTAATGTCCCCGTCCCGCAGCAGTTCCTGATCCATGCCGTTCTTCGGGTTGCGCAGGTGCAGGCACCGCAGGCGCGGACCGGCCGTATCCATCAGCGACACCGGATCGAGACCGGCACGCGTCGCCCAGTCGATATCGAGACAGAACGAAACCAGGCTGGGCTCCGTGTGGGCCAGCAGGTAACGCCACTCGCGGGCGCCGTCGCGCATTTCGGCTTGGTGGTGGTGCACCATCAGGTCGATGCCGTCGCGCTGCAACTCCTCGCCCATGCGGTTCAGCTGGTACGCCTCGGTATCGAGCTCCTCATCCGTCTTGGGCTTCTCACCGGCTTTGGCAAGGCTGAAGTTCACGAACTGCGTGCCGCGGCCCATCATGATCCAGGCCAGATCGTGAACCAGTTTGCGGCTGGATTCGGCCGCGTCCCGTTCCTCCAGTGGCCCGGAGGTGAACAGAATCGCGGGATCGAGGTCGTTCTTGCTCAACAGGCGGAGCGTTCGCGCGCGCAGATCCGGGGTTAAGAACTCCGACACCAGCTCGATCCGCCGGTAACCCGCACGGTGCGTTCCCGCCAGCGCCTCGTCCAGAATTTCGGCCACAGGGATGTTGCGCAGTTCCGCCTCCACCACCCAGATCGAGGTGTGGGCGGCAATCTGTGGGTTGTACATGTTGTTCCGCACTCTGGGATAAGCCAGCGCGGCTCCCGCCAGGCCGAGCAGCAACTCGCGGCGGGTGTGCACAAAACGTCCAGGCTGCATAGGATGGCTCCACCATCAATATAGGACCCGTAAAGCTGAAATACAAGGGGTGAGCCCGCTGCACCCAACATAGGCGTTGACTTAAGCCGGCCGACGGGAACAGTCTCCCAATTTCCGGTAACGCCGTTTCGTCCACCTGAGGAATTCCGGGTACAACCCTGCCGCTTCTCCATAACGGCATATTATCCCGTCACGGGTTCCTCTTCCCAGAGGAAAGCATGCCGATCAGGAGACGCGTTTCCAGAGGAGAGGCGGAAACGTCGACCCAATCCGGGCCGATGCCGCCTGTTAAGACGATAATTAAAGAAATGGTTCCCTGAGTCGAACGCGTGCTCAGGAACGGAGCCACCGAAATTTTCCCGATCGGATACTGAAAGGTGATGGATCGTGGCAGAGATGTCCCGACTTGCTCTGTGCCTTGAAGTAAGGCACCGTCTGCGGAGAAGGCTACCGTGCCTTGAAAGTCAGCGCCTCCATTCTTCGAGGTGCTCTTCCTCATAGCCCTGAATTCCAGTCGAGTTCTCGCCCGTTGCTCTGGGCTCATAGTGTCCATCGTTTGGAGACACTTCGTGAGCTCGCGTTCGGAGCAGAAGCGGTAACGATTCAGAGTGCCACCAGCATCATAGGTCCCAACGAAATTAACCAAACTCCAACCGTATCCCGGCGGAGAGTAACTTCTGTCGTCAGGGCTCCCTGCCCACACAACTTGCGAGTATTGGTCGTACCAGCGTGCCCAGAAAAGACCGGCGCCGGACGCATCAGTTTTGAAGCTTTGGAGGGCGTGCGGGAGCGCATTCATCGCCATTCCCACCTTGACCTCCTCAAGTCTGGGCCTGACAAATCTAGGGCAACAGGCGACCTTCCCCTTCCGCACGGTCGGAATATTACACCCCGTATATATGATGAGCCAGTAAACCGCGATGGCGATCGGGAATGCGCGAGCCAGCCTCGAAAAGAGCATTCAGATATCCAATACGGTTTAATTCATACCACCTAGTCTGATTCTTGTCTAGCTTCAGGACCAAGGTGCTGTGAAGCAGCGCAGTCCGATAAGCGGTCGAAAGTGGCGTTACCGGAAAGTGAAACCGAGCGGGGCGATCAATTCCCGAGTTGCCAGCGTCCAGAAGCGTTACTTAAGTTAACGCTTATGCCGCTGCCCCGCCCCTCACTGGCAAGGGTTCCCCGGCCCCGGCGCCCGACGGGAAGAGTCTCCCAATTTCCGGTAATCCTGTTTACCGAAAACTGAGACGCGAGCTTAACTAAAGTGACTATCCCGGCACGTCACGAGCCGTCTCTGAAGCGCTACATTGAACGCTTGAAAACGGAGAACAAAAGGCGGTTTATGGAATCCAGAAACGCGTCAGGTATTAGTCTCACGGTAGTCGCGTCGTCCGGGTGGCAGAGGCCGTGGATTGCCGCCGCGATCTGTTGTGCCTTTCTTGCGTTCGCAGTGCCTGCCGGTGCTGATTCGGAAACTGCGCCATTTCTGTCCAAACTGGTGCGTGCAAATGAGCATTTTGGTAGAGTCCTTCTCGAAAGAATCCACCGGGATGCTCCGCAGCACAATGTTGTGGTATCTCCCATTTCGCTGACAATCACATTCGCGGCCGTTCACCAAGGTTGCTGGAATACACCGTGTGGGGAGGAGATCGGTAGCGCATTCGGCTGGGGGCCGTACCCCTACGTTACTATTCCCGCGCGGATGCTGCTTGCCGCCTTCGAAGGGCCGGAACAGATTCAGGCAGCACCAATCCCTAAGGGGCCGGTGTCCCGATTACCTGGGATATCCACCGAAAGTCCGGAGGAAGCCTGGATCAATAATGTCGTCCTGTACCGAAGCAAGGACCCGAGATCCGGGCTTGATCTAGCACCGTTCGCAGACGAATTCGTGGCCAGTGCGACCAAGTACTTTGGAATGAAATTCGTTGACACCGGCAAGTATCAGCCGACTGCGGCCGACCTTCGCGCTGTTCGCAAGTCCGTCGGTAGGCTTCCTACGATGAGCGCGATGAACGACGTGTGGATTTCATCCGGCATGCATCTCCGCACTGCCTGGAGCGGAAACACGTTCTCCTTGAACCGGCCGTTCACCGGCGAGTTTCGAACGGCCAGCGGCGACAGTCGCAAAGTGGAGATGATCACCAGTGAATTGACACAGTATCCTCACGCTAAAACGGATTCCTTTGAGGCCGTTATACTTCCGTGCCGGAGTGCTTACCTGATAGCGGTTGTTCCCGCCATCGGCAAGGATATTCACGAACTGGAGCGGGAGTTAGCCAACTCTCCGGAGGCGCTGGACGAGGCGTTGAAGCCGGAGATCGGGATCGTCACAATGCCGACGTTTCATATTGTCTCGGACAAGAACCTCAGACCCAAGTTTGAGGAATTGGGCGTTCGGAAGGCGTTCCAGGATCTCGGGTACATGATGACGATTCCCAAGTCTCACCTGACCGAGGTAGCGCAGAGGATCGACATCCAGGTTGATACCTCGGGCATCCGGGCCGATGCCGAAACGGTCACCGGAGCAGTGTATGGCGGCATCATGGCGGGAGAGCCATTTCGAATGAAGATCGACCGCCCCTTTCTGTTTCTCATCCGCGACCGCAATGTGAACGCACTTTTGTTCCTGGGAGCGGTCATGGACCCGAGTCACCGGTGAAATCGCAACATTGGGTGAGTTCTGTCCGCTATTGCCGTTTTTCTGCCGTTATCGGAAAGAACGCCGTGGTTGCAGCCATGGCAACCTGATATTTCAACTGTCGTCACTTCATCTCGCGAAAACCGCGAATATTGATTAGGTCTGCCGGAGGAAACTGGATGTCTGGCGTACAGGCATGATCTTTGCACCTTACCTGCTCGATACCGACTTCTGGTGAAAGCTCACCGTATATCGCCACCAGCCGGCTGCGCGCGCTGGCTCGTGACGCTCTTTAGACGCTGCTGCCATTCGAGACACTTGTTTGTCGGGGTTCTGGATTTTGTTCCAGTCCGGTGTTTGGGATAGGTCAGCAACGTCGGTGGTTCCAAAGCTCGGAAGTCCAATTGCATTCATCCACGAGTACCCATCGGAAGCAAATTGCTTCTTACAGCGGCCAAGTAATACGAATCCAGCCTCAGACTTCTCAAGCGAACGCACAACGATAATCTTCTTACCCCAGAGGGTGCTGTGATCTTTCAGGGCAGAACAGACATCTAGCACTCGCGGTGCCATCGCCACCGAGCGAAGGCCGAAATTATCCGCGAAGCAGTTCGGCGGCTCGCATGTCAATGAATTCTCGAGGAAAGTACCGACATCTGTGTCCTTGTCGGCCGCTACCTGAATCACACGAAAAAAGAACCTCGTCTCACCGATCTTGCCTTCAAGGAGGAATGGCCCAGCATCTACACCTTGAAAGTAGAACACTCCATCTGGACCTACTGGCGCACTGCGCACTTGTAGAACGGGACCGATTGAAAGCAGACGAGCCGTGACGTTTGGCATTCTCGCGATATCAGGCGCACCAAAACGGCCACGCACCGCACCTGCGGTCGCTAGAAACGGTGACAGAACCAAGACTGCTGCAAGATATTTCACGCCCGCAGTATAGCGCCACGACGCTGCATCGAGAGTCCCGTGAGTACGGCGCCCATGACAAGTTCCTGAAAAGTGGCGTTACCGGAAAGTGAAACCGAGCGGCGGCGATCAATTCCCGAGTTGCCAGCGTCCAGAAGCGATACTTAAGTTAACGCCGATGCCGCCGCGCCCTCACTGGCAAGGGTTCCCCGGCCCCGGCGTGCAGCATTGCCCCGTCGATTTCTGGCACATCTGGACATAGTTGCCGCCCGACGAGCTCTGGGTGCAGTTCTGAACCGAGCTGAAAAACTGGCCGCTGCTCGTCGTTTGACACGCCTGCGCGATGTTGCCGACGCAACGCCTCTCGCTACCCGGCGCGCTGCATGGCGTGTTGTTCAGCACGGCGCTCGAAGCGTTCCGCTCATCCACGGGCGTCAGGTAAGTGTAGCTGGGCGTCAAGAACTGCGCCGAATTCGGATCCAGGCCCGCCGCGCGGTTCGCGTAGTTCGCCACGAACACGTTCGTCATGCCGCAGAGGCCCATGTGGTTCATGCTCTGGTACGGCGGCGCGGGGCTGCTTGTCTGCGCGATGTTCCCTTCCCAGCCGGGAGCGGGCGCGATGAAGGCTTTCAGCTCAAACCATTTGTTGCCCATGCCGTCGTCGAACGCCTGCTCGCAGTCCATATCGACATCCAGCATCCAGTAATGCATGCCGAAAGTGTTCTCGTCCGCGATGCCGTAACCGGCCATCCAAACGAACGGTTGATTCTGCCCTTGCGCGAGGCTGGTGGTCCAATCCACCGGCGAGCCGCCGCCCAGACCGCCCAGCGGCTGCGCTTGCCCCACTTCGCCGCCGCCCCAATCCAGATAGGCATCGCCCCAGCGAAACGCGTTGGTGTGCGGGTTCAGCCAATTGCGGTGGCGAATGCGGATTGGCCCGCCGCCCTTCGTCCCTCCGCGCACGAACATATCCTGGCCCGGCTGCGTCTGGCCGTAAATGAAGACCACCGTGCGGCGGATGTCGCGAGCCGGCGTGGGCGACGCCGCACCCAGGCCGTACACCACCACCTGGTTGTCGTAAGTCGCCTGGTACACGCGGCCGTTCGCCACCAGCGGCGGCGCAAACTTGGTCGCCGCGCCCACATGGTCGTTCGGCTCGGCCTCGCTATCCCAGATGGACTGGAGAGTTCCCGTCCCGATGGTCGAAACATCATACGCTCGCAGGATGTTCGGCGTGGGCGCAGTGTTGGCGTCGGGATCGCCCGGCAGATTTCCGAAGGCTTCGTTGGCCCAAAGAATCGCGTTCGATGTGCCTGACGCTGAAAGCGAAAGAATCCCGCCCGGCATGCCGCCCGGTGACGACGTCCCAATCGAGGCGATCGAACTACCGCGCGCCACCGGACTGGCCGCGAAGTGGCCGGCGCTCTTCTGAAAGACGTGCACCGGGTTGTTCTCGCCTTGCACGAAGAGCAGGTTATTAAAGTAAACGCCGGTGCCGTGGATGTGCACGGTGCGCCCGTTGGCCATATGGCCAATCGTGAACGGGTCGGTGGACGTGTCCTGATTCAGATCGTCGAAAAACGAAGTGTGCCCGTTGTACGGCGTGTAATCGAACGAGGCCACAAACGGCTGGTCGAGCAACTGCGTGAAGTCGCGCTGCCCCAGTGACGAGCGGTTCAGGTGGTAGTAGACGCCGTCCTTGCCGCCGGCGATCAGCCCGCCTTCATCCGGCAACGCGATGACGCCGCCCGAGGCGAGATCTTGATCGCGATGGTCATCGTCGCGCTCGCCGTCGAAAAACGGAGTAAACCAGTCGGCCAGCGTCAGCGTGCCGGGGGTGCCGGGGTTCCAATTCAGCTTCACCACGCTCTCGCCCATCTGGTCGAGCGCGAATTGCGGATGATTCGGCCCATTGCCGGTAGCCACGTAAATGTCGCCGTTATCGTCCACGGCTGGCGCGGCATTGGCCATCCACACGCCTCCACCGCCGCCGGTGCCTGAGTTGTTATTGGGAGTGGCGCACCATACGTTCGCCGCCGCGCCTCCATTGGCCAGCTTGAAGGTGTCGAACGCCACCACCCACCCCGCCGCCGCGCCCTGTCCTTCGCCGCCCGCGAACGCGATCACCACCGCCTGCGCACCCGTCGGCTTCTTCGCCAGCACCAACCCCGCGCGCTGGATCTGCCGGTAGCGGTCGAAACCGGTTCCCCCCACGTTGTAGCTGTCGATCAGCACCGAACCGAATTTGTCGTGCGTCAGGTCGGTCATGTCCAGCCCGAACAGCCGGTACGTCGGCCCGCTAGTGCCGTGTTCATAACCCCACCGCACCACGTACAACGTTCCTGTAGCCGCATCGATCACCGGCGTGCTCACGATCCCGAATTCGCTGTGGATAGTCGCCGGCTTGAGCACGCCCAGGTCGTAGCCCGTGATCGGCGTGCCCAGCCACCGCGCCGAGAGCTGCGTCCCGGTGTCGGCATCGAACGCAAAAACGGTATTGTGCATGGTGGCGACGTAGACCACATTGTGCGTGCCGCCTGCGATGCTGACCGCCGATGCATACAGCGGCGAGCCTTCGATCTTGCCATCCACCTTCAGCACGAACTGCTTGTGGAACTGGTTGGCGCTGGATTTCACATTGGCCGGCGTCAGCGTGGTTTCGGATGTGTTGGCGCCGGTGCGGTACTGGTTGTAGCTCCGTTCCAGCACGTTGAATGGCCCTACGGCGAGAGCCGGGCACGCCACGGCCAAACTGATCGAGGCCAGACGCGCCAACAGACGGCCGCGGCCGCCTGCCGAATCAAGGAGGTTGAATCGCATCGTGTGCTCCCCTCTGTCGCGAACTTCCAGTCGACGGACCGGAGCGTGATTTTCGACGTGGACACGCCGTATCGGTAAGCGGCGAAACTGCGGATTTCCCGCCAGTCTAACGCCGGGCGTTCACTCCCTGGTGAACTTCACTCCCTCTTTCAGCAGCTTCTCGTATTGCCCCGGGTCCAGGTTGTTCTCTGCGCACACGTACTCCTCCAGGCGCGTGCCGTCCCGCAGCATCATGCTCGAACGAATGGTCCACGGCTTGGTGAGCACTTTGGAATCTTCAATCGTCACATCGTAGTTGATCCGGTCCTGACTCACCCGCGTATACCGCTCCACCACGTGCAGGGCATCCGAATGGAATGTCCCCGCCCCCGCCAGCCAGGTCTTGTCGTTGAAGCCGGTCACATCCACCACCAGCGTGTCGCCTTCCCAGTGCCCCACCGAGTTGCCCATGTAGCTCGGTAGCAGATCGTCAGGATGGGTTGCGTTGAGCGGAATCACCCGGAACGAACTCATGTACTCGTAGAGGATCACGATTCGCTTCGGCGTTTGCACGATCTGAATCGGAAACAATCCCAACAGGCCCGCACGCGGTAGTCCCAGCGGCAGGCACAGGGCGCTTGGATCGTCGATCGCGCGCCGGTTGAACGCCTCCAGCACCTTCTGAGCCGCCCATGGCTGGTACGGAGCGGCCTCGCGATCCGCCCGGTCATTGAAGGAAGGCTGCGCGGCCGAGCCAGGATTGCGTCCCGTACCGCCAACGCCGAGGCCCCCGTTGGCTTCGTCCCATTTTCCAGGCAACGTGCTGCCGGCCTGCCACACACCGGTCAGATCCGGCTTTCCGTCCGCGGCGCGCGGGACCTTCGCGGCCGTTTTCGGCGTAGTCTGCGCAGGCGCCGCGCTCGTCCCCGCCAGAACCACCACCAGCGCCGTGAACGCCCAGCCGCGCATCACTTCACGTCCACAGCCGGAGTGTTGCCGCCATCGCCCGTTCCCGGCGGCGGACCAAAGAACAACTTCTTGCCGTCCGGCAGCGTCACTTCCCGCGAGTGCGCCCAATTCGTGCCGTCGCGCGCGCGCCAGCCGGTGACCGTAATCGTATCGCCCACCTTCATGGAAGCGTCTTTCTTCCATCCCGTCCGGTACAACACTCCGGGTGGGTAGCCTTCCAGCTTCCAATTGGCCGTGTTGCCCTTGTCGTCCTTCACGTCCACGTAGATAAAGCTATGCGGGTTGGTCCATTCGACTTTGGTCACGACACCCGTCAGCGTAATCGGCTTGCTGGCGTCGTATTCCGCGCCGAAAGAGTGGTGGGCCCGCAGGGGAATCCCCGCGCAACCGATAATCGAAGCCAGCACCCAAGCCATCGAAATTTGCCGAGCCATGGCCGTCAGTGTACACCAACACGGCAGGGAAACGAGAGCGCGGCAGGCAGAGTAGGGCAAAATCGATGTATATTCTATGTAGATACATATGCAAAACGAGACAACTGTTTCGAAATGGGGAAACAGCCTGGCCGTCCGGATTCCTCGAGACATTGCGAAACAAGCTCGCATCAGCGAGGGAGACTGCCTCGCGTTGGCGCTTAAACGTGATGGCAGCATTGTTCTGCGCTCGGTCCGCCGGACCTACGAACTGTCGGAGCTGGTATCGCGCATCACGCCAGGCAATCGCCACAAGGAAACAGATTGGGGGACGCCGCAAGGAGAGGAATCCTGGTGAAAACCGGCTACGTGCCGGACGCCGGCGATTTGGTTTGGTTGACCTTCGATCCCCAAGCCGGCCGCGAACAGGCCGGACGGCGTCCGGCGTTGGTGCTCAGCCCGCGAGTCTACAACGTTAGATCCAACTTAGCGATCGTTTGTCCGATTACGCACCAGGTTAAGGGCTATCCGTTTGAAGTAACCGTTCCGGCAGGCCACGGAGTTGGCGGCGTCATCCTCTCAGACCACTTAAAAAGCGTCGACTGGAAAGCCCGCCGTGTGGAAAGACTCGGTCGGTGCCCAACCGAAACGATCGAGGAAGTCCGCGCCAGGCTAGCGCCCCTGCTGGGCTACTAAAATCGGAACTTCGATCTCCGTGAACGACGCCCCTGAATAAACAAACGCCCGCCAGCGAGGCACCTCTTCCAAGAACCCGAAGATCACCAATTGCCGGCGCGAGGTCGCGAAGTCTTCAAATGCATCTGCTTCTTCGATCATTTCAGCATAGTCGCCGAGCAGCTTCTTCGCCTCGCGATCATTCCCTGGATATGTGATTAGCACTTTCAGCGGCGCATTGAACAGCTGCAATTTGTTGATCTCCGTGGCCGTTGTCGATGAATCGTGTTCATGTTCCAGTGCGACGGAAATAAACTTCGCATACGTCGCTCCTGGAAAATGCTTTTGGTCAGTCTCGGCATAGAAAATGGCATCGAGCGTGTAGTAGTCGCGCCGGTAACAACATAGCCCAAGGTGCTCAGCAATCTTAGGAAAAACGCTCGATCGCATCAAATCGGTGAACTGGCGGTTTCTGAACCACAGGTCCTTCACACTCGGTGCTAGTTCTGAAGTAACTGTGAGAAATGCTTCGTAGAACTGAGACGGAGATACCTTGACAAAGTCGTTCATTTCGTACCTCTGTATCCCTTATTAACAAGTATCCGTTAAGATGGCAAGCGTTACGTGGTATCAAGACCAAGAGCGATCACTTAATCGTTGCGCGGCGTTTCTTACCCCCCTACTCCCACGCCGTCAACGCATACCGCAGCGCATGGATCTCCTGCGCCGTCCCCGCAAAGCTCGAATTCGGAAACCGCCGATACCGCAGCATGTCGTACAGAATCGTCGTCGCGTCGTTGGTCAGCATTCCGAACCCGGCCAGGTATTGCAGGCGTAGATCGCGGTCGCGATTGATCTGC
>Ga0335081_10003421_pt1 | contig 24954 bp, 20 predicted proteins | sample Lox_Sample_35_FD_206713 | JGI IMG/M metagenome (GOLD analysis project Ga0335081, IMG submission 206713) | Soil microbial communities from Loxahatchee National Wildlife Refuge, Florida, United States - Lox_Sample_3.5 | ecosystem: Environmental > Terrestrial > Soil > Wetlands | place: USA...
CGCAGCCCGGAGCAAGCGGCCAAGATCGCAACGCGCGTGCTCAAGCCGCAGACCAGCCGCGACATGCGCTATCTGCTGCGGCTCAACGCCGAGAAGGGCACCGCCACGCTTGCCAATGTCGACGGCTATTACGTCGGCGGCAAAACCGGCACCGCCGAGAAGGTTGTCGGCGGCCGCTATTCCAAGCACAAACTGCTGACCGACTTCATGGCGATCCTGCCGGCCGACAAGCCGAAATATCTGCTGCTGATCATGCTGGACGAGCCGCAGCCGACGCCGGAAACGAAGGGTTACGCCACCGCCGGCTGGAACGCCGGGCCGACCGCGGCCAAGGTGATCGCGCGGGTCGCCCCGCTGCTCGATCTGGAGCCGCGCTTCGACCTGCCCAAGGCCGATCAGTTGATTCTGGCCAAGGCGACCGAAAGCCGGTAACGGCTTTTGCCTGCCGCAATTGCGGGTAATAAAACACCGGCCATGAAGCTCGCCGACCTGCCGCTGGAGGGTGCCCGCTTCGACCCGCGTTTCGCGCGCGTCGAGCTCGGCGGCATCAGCGCCGACAGCCGCAAGGTGAAGCAGGGCGACCTGTTCGTCGCCGTGCCGGGAACGAAAAGCGACGGCTTGTCTTTCGTGCCGCAGGCGATCGCCGCCGGCGCCGCCGCGGTGATGGCCGAGCGCAAGGCCGAGGTGCCGGCACAGGTCGCGTTCATCCAAGTCGCCAATGCGCGGCGCGCGCTGGCGCTGGCCGCGGCCGCCTTCTTTCCGCGCCAGCCGTCAACCATCGCCGCCGTCACCGGCACCAGCGGCAAGACCTCGGTCGCCGCTTTCACGCGCCAGATCTGGAGCGCGCTCGGCGAGCCCGCGGCCAGCATCGGCACTATCGGCGTGGTGTCGCCGCGCGGCGAGCAGTACGGCTCGCTCACCACGCCCGACCCGATCGAATTGCATCGCACGCTCGACCGGCTGGCGGGCGAGGGCGTCACGCACATGGCGCTCGAAGCTTCCTCGCACGGCCTCGACCAGCATCGGCTCGCCGGCGTGCGCGTTTCAGCCGGTGCCTTCACAAATCTGTCGCGCGATCATCTCGATTACCATCCGACAATCGAAGCCTATCTCGCCGCCAAGCTGCGGCTGTTCGAGGACCTGGTCGTGGCGGGCGGCACCGCCGTCATCGGTGTGGACGATTGCCATGCTGGGCAGGTGGTGGCGGCGGCGAAAAAGCGCGGTTTGAAAAACATGACCGTGGGCGAACAGGGCAACGACATTAAATTGCTCGGCGGCGCGATCGAAGGCTTTGCGCAGGTCGTGCGCATCGCGCATGGCGGGCGCGAATACAAAATCAAGCTGCCGCTGGTCGGCGGCTTCCAGGTGCAGAACGCGGCCATCGCCGCAGGCCTTTGCATCGCCACCGGCAGCGAGCCCGCGCGCGTGTTCGCCGCGCTGGAAACGCTTGAAGGCGCCAAGGGCCGGCTGGAATTGGCGGGCAGCAAGAACGGTGCGCCGATCTTCATCGACTATGCGCACAAGCCGGATGCGCTGAAGAAAGCGCTCGAAGCCTTGCGGCCCTATGCCAAGGGCAGACTGGTGGTGGTGTTCGGCGCCGGCGGCGACCGCGATGCCGGCAAGCGCCCGATCATGGGGCGTATCGCTATCGAGAATGCCGACCGCGTCATCGTCACCGACGACAATCCGCGCAGCGAGCAGCCGGCCGCCATCCGCGCCGCCATCCTCGCCGAAGCCAAGGGCGCGGCCGAGATCGGCGACCGCGCGCAAGCCATTCGCGCCGGCATTGCCGAACTCAAGAGCGGCGACGTGCTGCTGATCGCCGGCAAGGGCCACGAGACCGGGCAGATCGTCGGCGGGCGCGTGCTGGAATTCTCCGACCACGCGGCGGTCGCCGCCGCGCTGCGGGGGCAGGTGCCATGAGTGAACCGAGCACCCAGCTTTCTTATAAGCTGCAAACCGGGGTCCCGGGTCTGCAGCGCGTCGCTCCACGCTGCGCTGCGCCGGGGACAAGAACCAGAGAATTACCATGACCGCCCTCTGGACCCTCTCCTCCATGGCCGCGGCGATGCGCGCCGAGAGATCCGGTGCGCTGCCGGTGGATGTGCCGGGCCTGTCCATCGACACGCGCAGCATCGGCAAAGGCGAGGCTTTCTTCGCCATAAAAGGCGACAACCGCGACGGCCACGATTTCGTCGAGGTGGCGCTCAAAGGCGGCGCCGGCCTCGCCGTGGTGGCGCGCAAGCAAGCCGCGCGTTTTGGCACCGCGCCGCTGCTGATCGTCGAGGACGTGCTGGATGCGTTGCGCGATCTCGCCCACGCCGCACGTGCGCGCACGTCAGCCAAGGTGATCGCCGTTACCGGCTCGGTCGGCAAGACCGGCACCAAGGAGGCGCTCAAGCTCGCGCTCTCGCCCGACGGTGAAACCCATGTCTCGGCCGCCTCGTATAACAATCACTGGGGCGTGCCGCTGTCGCTCGCCCGCTGTCCGCAAGCGGCGAAATACGCGGTGTTCGAGATCGGCATGAATCATGCCGGCGAGATCACGCCGCTCACCAAATTGGTTCGGCCGCATGTTGCGATCGTCACCACCATCGCGCCGGTGCATCTGGAATTTTTTGGCACGCTGGAAAAAATCGCCGACGCCAAGGCGGAAATTTTCCTCGGTGTCGAACCGGCTGGCGCCGCCGTACTCAACCGCGACAATGCGCAATATGCGCGGCTCGCCGCCGCAGCCAAGGCCGCCAGTGTGGCGCGCATCGTTTCGTTCGGCGAGCACGGCAAAGCCGACGCGCGGCTGTTGCGGCTGTCGCTGCAGCCGGACTCCTCCACGGTCGAGGCGGACATTCTCGGGCAGCCGGTGACGTACAAACTCGGCGCTCCCGGCCGCCATCTGGTGCTCAATTCGCTGGCGGTGCTGGCGGCGGTCGCCCTCGCCGGCGCAGATCTTGCGCTCGCCGCGGTCGCACTCGCGCATCTGCAGCCCGCGGCCGGCCGCGGCGCCCGCGCCACGTTGCGCGTGCCGGGCGGCAGCGCGCTGCTCATCGACGAGAGCTACAATGCCAATCCCGCCTCCATGGCGGCCGCCATCGCCCTGCTCGGCCAGGCGCCCATCGGCCAGCGCGGCCGCCGCATCGCCGTGCTTGGCGATATGCTGGAGTTGGGCCCGCCCGGCGCCGAGCTGCACCGGGGCCTTGCCGCGCCGCTAAAAGAGGCAAGCGTGGACCTGGTGTTCTGCTCCGGGCCGTTGATGCGCGCTTTATGGGACGCTCTTCCCTCCGGCCTCCGGGGCGGCTATGCCGAGACCGCGGCGGCGCTGGAGGCGGGCGTGCTCGGGGCCATTCGCGACGGTGACGTGGTGATGGTGAAGGGCTCGCTGGGCTCGAAAATGGGGCCGATCGTCAAGGCGCTGGAACGCCAGTTTCCGCGGGCCGGCGCGCTCGAGCAGACACCGTAAGGTTCGACCGATGTTTTATTGGCTGGCCGATTTTTCCGGGCACTTCGGGTTTCTCAACGTCTTTCGCTACATCACCTTCCGCACCGGCGGCTCCATCGTCACGGCGCTGGTCTTCGTCTTTCTCTTCGGCGGTCCGATGATCGACGTGTTACGCGTCAGGCAGGGCAAGGGCCAGCCGATCCGCACCGACGGACCGCAATCGCACCTGCTCACCAAGAAGGGCACGCCCACCATGGGCGGCCTGATGATCCTGTCGGGCTTGCTGGTGTCGACATTGCTGTGGGCCAATCCGACCAACCCCTATGTCTGGATCGTGCTCGGCGTCACGCTCAGCTTCGGCCTCATCGGCTTCTATGACGACTATCTGAAGGTCACCAAGCAGCAATCGAACACCGGTTTTGCCGGCCGCACGCGGCTGATCGCCGAGGCCGCGATTGCGATCGCGGCCGTCACCGCGCTGTCGCGCCTGGGCAGCGGAGCGACCGCGACCTCGCTGGTGTTTCCGTTTTTCAAGGAGCTGGTGATCAATCTCGGCTGGGGCTTCTTCGTGCTCGGCGCCTTCGTCATCGTCGGCGCCGGCAACGCGGTTAATCTCACCGACGGCCTCGACGGCCTCGCCATCGTGCCGGTGATGATCGCGGCGGCAAGCTTCGGCTTCATCTCCTATCTCGCCGGCAACGCGGTGTTCGCCGAATATCTGCAGATCCACTATGTCGCCGGCACCGGCGAACTCGCGGTGCTGTGCGGCGCAGTGATCGGCGCGAGCCTCGGTTTCCTCTGGTTCAACGCGCCGCCGGCGTCGATCTTCATGGGCGACACCGGCTCGCTCGCGCTCGGCGGCATGCTCGGCGCCGTTGCCGTCGCCATCAAGCACGAGATCGTGCTCGCCATCATCGGCGGACTGTTCGTGCTGGAGGCGATGTCGGTGATCGTGCAGGTGGTCTCATTCAAGCTCACCGGCAAGCGCATCTTTAAGATGGCGCCGATCCACCATCACTACGAGCAGCTCGGCTGGACCGAGTCGCAGATCGTGATCCGCTTCTGGATCGTCGCGGTGGTGCTGGCGTTGGCGGGGCTGGCGAGCCTGAAATTGCGATGAGGGTCTCGGAATTGCGACGAGCACGGCTTTACCCTCCCCTGGAGGGGGAGGGTCGCTCGTCGGAGCGGAGCGACGATGAGCGGGGTGGGGTGAGCGAGCAAGATCACCTCCACCCGATTGCGCTACGCGCAATCGACCTCCCCCCTCCAGGGGGAGGTGAAGAAAGTGCGCGGCGATGATCCCCATCACCACCTTCGCCGGCAGAAAGGTCGCGGTCTTCGGGCTCGCCCGCTCCGGCCTATTGTCGGCGCGCGCGCTGTTCGAGGGCGGCGCCGAAGTCGTCGCCTTCGACGATAACGAGAAGTCGGTTGCCGAGGCGCAGGCCGCCGGCATCAAGACGCAGGACCTGCACGAGCTCGACTGGTCGACAATCGCGGCGCTGGTGCTGGCGCCCGGTGTGCCGCTCACGCATCCGACGCCGCATTGGAGCGTGACGCTGGCGCAGAAGGCCGGCGTCGAGGTGATCGGCGACATCGAGCTGTTCTGCCGCGAGCGTGCCAAAGCGGGCTTGGATTGTCCGCTGGTCGCCATCACCGGCACCAACGGCAAATCGACCACCACCGCGCTCACCGCGCATCTCCTGAAGAGCGCCGGCCGCGACGTGCAGATGGGCGGCAATATCGGCGTGGCGGTGCTGGCGCTGGAGCCGTTTGCATCTGGCCGCGTCTACGTGCTGGAGATTTCGTCGTATCAGATCGATCTCGCGCCGTCGCTGCATCCGACCGTCGGCATTTTGCTCAACGTCTCGGAAGATCATCTCGACCGTCACGGCAGCATGGAGAACTACGCCGCCATCAAGACGCTGCTGCCGGCGAGCGTGGAGGCCGGCGGCACCGCGGTGATCGGCGTCGACGACCGCTACACCCGCGCCGCCGCCGACCGCATCGAGCGCGCGGGCAAGAGCGTGGTGCGCGTGTCGGTGCAGGCGCCTTTGCGCGACGGCTACTACGCCGACGGCAGCCGCATCATGCGCGCCGTTGCCGGCAAGACGCACCCGGCGGCGCAGCTCGCCGGTATCGGCTCATTGCGTGGCCAGCACAATGCGCAGAACGCGGCTTGCGCGATCGCCGCCTGCGTCGCGCTCGGACTCGATCTGACGGCGATTCAGAAAGGGCTCGTGAGTTTTCCCGGCCTCGCCCACCGCATGCAGCAGATCGGCCGCAAGGATACGAAATTGGGCCGCGTGCTGTTCGTCAACGATTCGAAATCCACCAATGCCGACAGCGCCGCCAAGGCGCTCGGCAGCTTTTACGATATTTTCTGGATCGCCGGCGGCAAGCCGAAGAGCGGCGGCATCACCGGCCTGGCCGAATTTTTCCCGCGCATCCGCAAGGCCTATCTGATCGGCGAGGCGGCCAAGGAGTTCGCCAAGACACTTGATGGCAAGGTGCCGCACGAGATCGACGAGGTGCTGTCGGCAGCGATCGACGCGGCCGCGCGCGATGCCGAGGCGTCGGATGCCAAGGAGCCGGTGGTGCTGTTGTCGCCGGCCTGCGCCTCGTTCGATCAGTACCCGAATTTCGAGGTGCGCGGGCAGGCGTTCACGGACATTGTACGGGCGATGCCGGGCGTCACCTCTCCGACTGCGCAATAGCTCTCGCTTACCCTCCCCCTCCAGGGGAGGGTGAAAGCGCGCGTTGAGCCGCATTCGCGAAATTAATCCTTCGTAAACCCTCCCGCGTCAGCTTCGGCGCGGGATGTTGGGAATGGTCTCGCGCGCGCATCGCACGCCCTTCGGCGAATGGTGGTGGACCGTCGACAAGCTCACGCTCGCCGCCGTCGGCGCGCTGATGCTGGCCGGCGTGGTGCTGTCGCTCGCCGCCAGCCCGCCGGTCGCCGCGCGCCTCGGCCTCGACCCGTTCTATTTCGTCAACCGCCACATTATCGATCTCGTCCCCGCCGTCGCGGTGATGCTGGCGGTCTCCTTCCTCAATCCGCGCCAAATCCGCCGGCTCGCCATCGTCGTTTTTGCCGTGAGCGTCGTCATGGTGGCGCTGACGCCGATGTTCGGTGCCGAGATCAAAGGCGCGCGGCGCTGGCTGGTGCTGTTCGGCATGAACGTGCAGCCGTCGGAATTCTTGAAGCCCGCATTCGTTATCCTCATCGCCTGGCTGTTCGGCGAATCCGCCAAGCGTCCGGACATGCCGGCCAACACGTTCTCGCTCATGATGCTGCTGACGGTGGTCGCGCTGCTCGTGCTGCAGCCGGACTTCGGCCAGACCATGCTGGTCGTGCTGGTGTGGAGCGCGCTGTTCTTCATGGCCGGCATGCGCGTGGTCTGGGTGTTCGGCATTGCCGGCATCGCCGGCGCCGGCCTGCTGACGGCCTATTACACGGTGCCGCACGTCGCCCGCCGCATTCAGCACTTCCTCAATCCGGCGAGCGGCGACACCTTCAACATCGACATCGCGACCGAAAGCTTCATGCGCGGCGGCTGGTTCGGGCGCGGGCCGGGTGAGGGAACGGTCAAGCGCATCTTGCCCGAAGGCCACACCGACTTCGTGTTCGCGGTGGCGGCGGAGGAATTCGGCGTCGCGCTCTGTCTGGTGCTGGTCGCGCTTTACGCATTTATCGTGATTCGCGGACTGGCGCGCGCGATGCGCAATGACGACCACTTCATCCGCTTCGCCGCCGCCGGGCTCGCCATTTTGTTCGGCAGCCAGGCGGCGATCAACATCGCGGTCAACATCCATCTCATCCCGGCCAAGGGCATGACGCTGCCGTTCATTTCCTATGGCGGCTCCTCGATGATTTCGCTCGGCTATACGGTCGGCATGCTGCTGGCCTTGACCCGCGAGCAGCCGCGTGCGGCCATGCTGGCGCCCGATTTGAGCCTGAGTGAGGGCAGGGCTTAGTGATTACTGTCATGGCCGGGCCTGTCCCGGCCATCTCGCTTAGGATGGCATTGCGTCCCTAAGCGGGATGCCCGGCACAAGGCCGGGCATGACGGCGGAGAGACCATGGCGGCCAACAACCTCATCCTCCTCTGCGCCGGCGGCACCGGCGGCCATCTGTTTCCGGCGGAGGCGCTCGCCATCGCGCTGGACAAACGCGCCGCGCTCGTCGAGCTCGCGACCGACGCGCGCGCCGCGCATTTCAAGTTTCCGGCGCGCGCCGTGCACATGATTCCGAGCGCGACCGTGCGCGGCCGCGATCCATTATCGCTTGCCCGCACGCTGAGCCTGCTCGCGTTCGGCACCGTGAAAGCCTGGAGCGTGATCGGACGCATTCGTCCCTCCGTGGTGGTCGGCTTCGGCGGTTACCCGACCGTGCCGCCGCTGTTGGCGGCGAGTATGCGCTCCGTGCCGACGGTGCTGCACGAGCAGAACGGCGTCATGGGCCGCGCCAACCGCTTCCTGGCGCCGCGCGTCACGGCCATTGCCACCAGCTTCCACGCGCTCGCCAATCTCGATCCGCGTCTGCAGCCCAAGGTCTGCTTCACCGGCAATCCGGTGCGCCCGCAGGTGATCGCGGCTGCCGCCAGCGCTTACGCGGAGCCTGCGGCCGGCGCGCCGCTGCGGCTGGTCGTGTTCGGCGGCAGCCAAGGCGCCCATATCATGGCCGAGATCGTGCCGCCGGCACTCGAGCGCCTGCCGGCCGAATTGCGCGCGCGCTTGCGCATCGTACAGCAGGCGCGCGCCGAGGATATCGAGCGCGTGCGCGCGGTCTACGCCGGGCTCGGTGTGGCCGCCGAGTGCGCGCCGTTTTTCGCCGATCTGCCGCGGCGCCTGGCCGAGGCCCATCTGGTGATTTCGCGCTCCGGGGCTTCCACCGTGGCCGAACTGTCGGCCATCGGCCGGCCGGCGATCCTGGTGCCGTTGCCCCATGCGCTCGATCAGGACCAGTTCGCCAACGCCGGCGTGCTGGCGCAAGCGGGCGGGGCGGTCCGCATCGAGCAGCGCGATTTCACCCCGGAGCGGCTGGCCGCCGAGATCGCGCGGCTGGCGGCCGATCCGGCCGCACTGGCGCGCATGGCGCAAGGCGCGAAATCGGCCGGCACCATCGACGCCGCCGAGCGGCTGGCGGATTTGGTGCTCAAAATCGCCGGATTTTAACGCTCCGTCATGCCCGGCCTTGTGCCGGGCATCCACGTCTTCTAAGCGATGCCACAAGAAAGACGTGGATGGCCGGGAAAAGCCCGGCCATGACGCTGAGAGGCACGGGGGCGTAAAGCATGAAACTGCCGCGCAACATCGGCCCGATCCATTTCGTCGGCATCGGCGGCATCGGCATGAGCGGCATTGCCGAGGTGCTGGTCAATCTCGGTTACACCGTCATCGGCTCGGACGTGGCCGAGAACGCCAACGTCAAGCGCTTGCGCGACAAGGGCGTCAAGATCGCCATCGGCCATCGCGCCGAGAACATTGACGGCGCCGACGTGGTGGTCGTCTCCTCCGCCATCAAACAGGACAATCCGGAACTGGTCACCGCGCGGGCCAAGCGCCTGCCGGTGGTGCGGCGCGCCGAGATGCTGGCCGAGCTGATGCGGCTGAAATCGTGCGTGGCGATTGCCGGCACGCATGGCAAGACCACGACGACCTCGCTGGTCGCGGCATTGCTCGACGCCGGCGGGCTCGATCCGACCGTGATCAACGGCGGCATCATCAACGCCTACGGCACCAATGCGCGGCTGGGCGCCGGCGACTGGATGGTGGTGGAGGCCGACGAGTCCGACGGTACCTTCCTCAAGCTGCCGGCCGACATCGCCATCGTCACCAACGTCGACGCCGAGCACCTCGATCATTTCAAGACCTTCGCCGCGGTGCAGGAGGCCTTCATCGATTTCGTCGCCAATGTGCCGTTCTACGGTTTTGCGGTCATGTGCACCGATCACCCGATCGTGCAGCGGCTGGTGGGGCGCATCGCCGACCGCCGCATCGTCACCTACGGGGAAAATCCGCAGGCCGACGTGCGGCTGACCGATGTCGATCACCACGACGGCAAGTCGAAATTCACCGTGCTGTTCCGCGACCGGGAAGGCCAGACCGTGCACACCATCAAGGATCTGGTGCTGCCGATGCCGGGCCGCCACAACGCGCTCAACGCCACTTCGGCGGTGGCCGTCGCGCACGAGCTGAAAATCCCCGACGAAAAAATCCGCGCGGCGCTTGCGAAATTCGGCGGCGTCAAGCGCCGCTTCACCAAAGTGGGCGAATGGAACGGCGCGATCATTATCGACGACTATGGCCACCATCCGGTGGAGATCGCCGCGGTGCTCAAAGCCGCGCGCGACGTGAGCAAGGGCCAGGTGATCGCCGTGGTGCAGCCGCACCGTTACACGCGACTCAAATCGCTGTTCGAGCCGTTTTCGACCGCCTTCAACGACGCCGACGCCGTCATCGTCGCCGAGGTCTATCCGGCGGGCGAAGCGCCGATCGAAGGCGCCGACCGCGATCATCTGGTGCAGGCGCTGCGCGCGCGCGGCCACCGCCAGGTCATCCCGCTCGACGGCCCGGAAAAACTCGCCGGCATCGTCGAGGAGCTGGCCAAGCCCGGCGATTATGTGGTCTTGCTTGGCGCCGGCTCGATCACGAACTGGGCCTATGCGCTGCCCGAGCAGTTGAAGGCGCTATGAGTTTCCCCGACATCGTCCCCGACCTCAAAGCGCGCATGCCGGAATTGCGCGGGCGCCTGCTCGCCAACCAACCGCTCGACACGCAGAGCTGGTTCCGCGTCGGCGGGCCGGCGCAGGTTCTGTTCATGCCGGCCGACGAGAGCGATCTCTGCTACTTCCTGCGCAACCTGCCGGCCGAAATCTCGGTCATGGTCATCGGCGCCAGCTCCAATCTCATCATTCGCGACGGCGGCATCGCCGGCGTGGTAATCAGGCTCGGCAAGCCGTTCAGCGAGATCACGGTGGAGGAGGGGCAGCGCGTGCGCGCCGGCGCGGCCAGCCTCGACGCCCATGTGGCGCGCCACGCGCGCGATGCCGCCATCGCCGGGCTCTCGTTCCTGTCCGGCATTCCCGGCTCGATCGGCGGCGCGCTGCGCATGAACGGCGGCGCTTTCGGCGGCGAGACCAAGGACGTGCTGATCGAGGCGCGCGGCATCGACCGCGCCGGCAATGCGCGCACCTTCAGCAATGCCGAGATGGGATTTTCCTATCGCCATTGCAGCGCGCCCGACGACATCGTTTTCGTCAGCGCGCTGTTGCAGGGGCGCACCGGCGATCCCGCCGAGATCGAAGCCGCGATGGCCGAGATCAAGCGCAAGCGCGAAGCGAGCCAGCCGAAGAACATGACCTGCGGCTCGACCTTCAAGAATCCGCCCGGCCAAGCGGCCTGGCGCGTGATTGAAGCCGCCGGCTGCCGCGGCCTCACCGTCGGCGGCGCGCAGGTGTCGGACAAGCACTGCAATTTCCTGCTCAACCTCGGCGGCGCCAAGGCGGCCGACATCGAGGCGCTCGGCGAGATGGTGCGCGAGCGGGTGAAGGCGCATTCCGGCGTCGCGCTCGAATGGGAGATCAAGCGCGTCGGCGTCGCCCAACCTTTGCCCTGATCAAGGCACCGGCACCGGATTATTTCCGACCAGATTGCGTTCCTTCAGCCATGGATCGATCGCCAGCGCGCGCTTGAGCGGGGCTTGCGCTTCGGCTTCCTTGCCCTGCTGGATGAGGATGATGCCTTTGCCGGCCAGCGCCGCGTAATGCATCGGCTCGAGCGCCAGCGTCTTATCGAGCGCCGCCAGCGAGGCGTCGTAATCGTTGGCGAGGAACAGCACATAGGCCAGCTGGTTCCAGCCTTCGGCGAACTCCGGCTGATGCTTGACCAGCTCCTGCAAGGCGATCAGCGCGTGGCCGTAATCGAATTCGAGCTGCGCCTGCCGCGAGGCTTCGAGCAGACGTTGCGATTGCTCGTCCGCGAAGCCGCGCCAGAACGTCCACAGCCGCTCCTCGACGGCGCGCGCTTCGATATCGTTCTTGGCGGCGGCCAATTCGGCGAACAAGACGGCGCGCGCCTTGGCCGCATTCTCGCTGATGCCGGCCATCGGCGGGATGGTCTTGCTCGCGCTCATCGTGGCCACCGCAGGCAGCAGCCATGCGAGCGCGGCGAGCATGTATAGTAGGCGCGGCGCCATGCTCCGAGCTTGCCGGGGAGGGTGGCGTCGGTCAATTCTCGCGCCGGCGACGCAGTTTTCCCGAGGCCGCACAGCATGACGGATCCCATTCTCGTTGCCGGCGGCGGGCTTGGCGGCCTGTCGGTTGCGCTGGCGCTCGCGCGCAAGGGCCGTCAAGTGCGCGTACTGGAGCAGACCGCCGAGCTCGGTGCGATCGGCTACGGCATCCAACTCGGGCCCAACGTGTTTCCGATGTTCGATCGGCTCGGCGTCACCGAAGCCGTGCTGGCCCAATCGATCCTGCCGCGCGCCTGCATCCTGTTCGACGCCTTGTCCGGCGCCGAGCTCACCCGCATCCCCGACGAAGCCACGCTGCGTGCGCGCTTCGGCCATCCCTATATCGTCATCCACCGCGTCGATCTGCATCAGGTGCTGCACGACGCCTGCCGCGCCACCGCGGGTATCGCGCTCGAGCCCTCGGTCACGGTCACCGGCTACGAGCGGCGCGGCCACGGGGTTGCGGTGACAACCGAGGACGGCCGCACGATCGAAGGTTCGGCACTGATCGGCGCCGACGGCTTGCGGTCGGTGGTGCGCGCAAGGATCGTCGCCGACGGCGAGCCGAAGCCGATCGGCTATGTCGCGCATCGCACCATCATCCCGATGCAGCGCGCCCCCGCCGGCGTCGAGCGCGATATTTCCGCGCTCTGGATCGGTCCCGGCTTCCATCTGGTGCATTACCCGTTGCGGAACGGCACGCTGTTCAACATCGTGGCGGTGTTCCGCACCGGCACATTCGGCGAGAAGGGCGACGCCGCCTTCCATGCCGCGGAAGTCGAGCGCACCTATCGCACCGCGCATCCGGCGATCAAATCGATGCTCGCGCTCATGGACCTCGACCGCCGCTGGGTCATCGGCGACCGCGATCCGGTGCGGCATTGGAGCAGCGGCCCGGTGACGCTGCTGGGCGACGCCGCGCATCCGGCGCTACAGACCTTCGCGCAGGGCGCCTGCATGGCGGTCGAGGACGCCGTCTGCCTCGCGGACCTGGTGGAGCAAAGCGGCGGCGATTTCGAAAACGCCTTCCGCCAATACGAGGCCGCGCGCATCGTGCGAACGGCGCGCGTGCAACTCGAAGGCCGCCGGCTGTGGCAGGGCTATCACGCCGAAGGCATCGACCGCGACGTGTGGCTGGCGGCTTTTTCTGGCCGCGATGCTCTGGCTACTTGCGAATGTCTGGCTTGGCTGTATGACGGCTTCGCGCTGCCGGTCGCGAATCGGCAACTCGGCCGCGCGCGGGCGCCTGGAGCCACATGAGCAAGCACGTCGCCGTACTGATGGGAGGCTGGTCGGCCGAACGCGAGGTGTCCTTGCGCTCAGGCAAGGCCTGCGCCGACGCGCTGGAAAAGCTTGGGCTTTATCGCGTCAGCCGCGTCGACGTCGACCGCGAGGTCGCCGCCACCTTGCGCGCGCTCAAGCCCGACGCCGCGCTCAATGTGCTGCACGGCCGCCCCGGCGAGGACGGCACGCTGCAAGGCATGCTCGAGATCCTCGGCATTCCCTACAGCCATTCCGGCGTGCTCGCCTCCGCGGTCGCCATGCAGAAGGACATCGCCAAGACCGTGCTGAAGGCGGCGCAGGTGCCGGTGCCCGGTGGCCACATGGTCTCGCGCATGGAGGCGGCGAAGGCGCACGTGCTGCCGCGGCCTTATGTCATCAAGCCGGTGGCGGAAGGCTCCAGCGTCGGCGTCTTCATCGTGCGCGAGGACCATAAGCATCCGCCGCAGGAGCTCACGCGCGCCGACTGGACATACGGCGACATGGTTCTGGTCGAGCCCTTCATTGCCGGCAAGGAGCTCACTTGCGCGGTGATGGGCGACAAGGCCTTCGGCGTCATCGAGATCGTGCCGGCCACCAAGTTCTACGACTACGAGGCCAAATACGCGCCCGGCGGCTCGAAGCATCTGCTGCCGGCGCCGGTCTCGGCGCAAGTCTACGAGGAATGCCGCCGGCTTTCGCTCGCCGCCCACCGCGCGCTTGGCTGCCGCGGCGTCTCCCGCACCGATTTCCGCTACGACGACAGCCGTGCCGGCTTGCAGGGCCTGTTCTGCCTGGAGGTGAACACGCAGCCCGGCATGACGGAAACCTCGCTGGTGCCGGAGATGGCGGCGCATGCCGGCATCTCGTTCGAGGAGCTGGTGCGCTGGATGGTCGAGGACGCCTCGCTCGACCGGTGAGGCGCATCTTGCGATCCGTTCCCGAACTCCGCTCATTCCCGCGCAAGCGGGAATCCAGGACACAATCGCGCTGGGCTTGCCGCACTGGGTCCCCGCTTTCGCGGGGACGAGCGGATGATGCGGCGCGGCTCTCATCAATCCGGGTTCTTATCCTGCTCCTTGGGCGGCTGCAACAAGGCCTGCATGCCGCGTTCGCGCCCGAGCTCGATAAGCCGTTTCAGCTCTTGGTCGGTCAGCGTTCTGATTTGATCGTCTAACGCCATCCGTTCGGTTCCGATCTCGCTCTCGACGAACGCGTTGATCCTGCGCGCGAGCGCTTCGCGGAACTCGTCGATGTCCTCCGGCACCGGATCGTCATCGCCATCTTTGCCGCCGCCGCTCTTGGCGTGCAGACGCTGCAATCGTTCGAGCGTCTGCGTCAGCACCGATAGCGTGCGCGCGCACCGCTCCGCCTCGTAGCGCGGGCGAGGCCGCGTCCCCAGCGCGGCGCGCGCGGCCTCCTCGGCTTCCAGCTCTTTCACGACCAGCGCTTCGATGCGTTCGACAGGAGACGAAGCGGATGCGGGGAGCGCCGGCGGCACAGCCTCCCCCCCCCCCCCTTTGTGGGGGGGGGGTGGGGGGGGGGGCCCCCTTCGTTCTCCACCTCCAACTGGACTGCTGCGCAGTCCGACGCCACCAGCATTTCCGCCTCCTCCAACAAGCGCACCGACGGCGGACAGTCGCGCATGCGTTGGCTGCGCGGGGTCCAGCCGTTCTTGCGCACCAGCGACTGCAAGGTGGTGATGCCGATGCCGAAATCGGCAGCGAGCGCGTTCATCGGCTGGTCGGTCTGCTCGTAACGATAGCGTAAGGCGGCCAGCAATTCTGGCGAATATCGCGCCATGGCGATGCTCCGAACTTGGATTTTGGGGAAGCGGGCGCCTGCGCCAAGACGCGCAAGGGCGGCACGCTGGCTGAAACCTAGCGGAGCAGCGTCACGCTGTCAAGGAATTAAATCCACAAAAAGCCAGCAAAGCTATGGCGTCTCTCGGCTCCCGCCGGTCACTCCTGCGTGCGGCATCAACTTGTCGTGAAACATGGACGGCAATTAATTTGACGGCCATCGGCCGTACAGGTGAGCCGGTTCACATTTGCACACGTAATGAGTTTTTCGATCCCACTAAGGATCAGGAGCGCGCCATGAAGACTTTCATCACCGCCGTTGTTATGACTACCTCTATTGCCCTCAGTGGCAACGTCGCGACGGCCGCGCAGACCCACACCAAGACTGCGGCAGCCGCGCATGCCGTGACGCATAAGGTCCAACCGCGCCACGTTGCGGTCAGGCGTCCCGCGCCAGCGCAGCAACAGGTCGCGTTCCCGGGTATCTTCGGAGCGCTGCTCGGCTTCCCCGGCGCTCCGGCCGCTTCACGCGGCAAGACCGATGTCGGCGAGTATGTGCCGTCGATGGAATCGCCGACCTATGACACGGGCCCGACAATCGACTATGGCGCCTGGGCATCGCAGCAGGCCGCCGACGCGGAAGCGGCGGCAATGCAGCGGGAACAGATCGACCTCGATCAGATGACGGCCACGCAGCAAGCGGTGAACGAACAGACGGCGCTCGATGCGCAGAACACGTTGCAGACCGAACTCAATGCCGGGATGTAGCAAGCGTAGCCCGGATGGAGCGAAGCGAAATCCGCCCTAGGCACTGCGACAGACTCCATCGGCCTCATGCTGAGGAGCGCACCGCTAGGTGCGCGTCTCGAAGCATGCGGCCGCCCATCCTTCGGGACGCATTGCTGCGCAACGCTCCTCAGGATGAGGCGGCCAATGGTCGCCTGAATGCCACGCCTCCCGCTTCTTCCGCCTAAACGGTCATAATCCCTCAACTTTTACGAATTGTTTACCAACTGGCCCGAAGACTAGGGCCGCGGCGGTTTGCGCGCGAACCACGCTGCTGTCTGGCGTTGCCTGCGCGTCAATCGCCGCGGACGAAGCCTACCCGGGCATGACTTACCGCTCGTCGTGCCAGCGCTTGCCGATGCCCAAGGGACGCCCCCTGCGGGCAAACTTTTAGAACTGGTGCGATGGACGGTCGCCTCGCTCAATCGCTGACACCGAAACCCGGACGGCGCGCCTCCGCCGCAGGCTGGCTGCGCACGCCGGCTTGGACCGGTTCCGGCCGGCGGCGCGCGCTGGTGCGCTGGGGCGGCGCGCTGCTCGCGCTCGATCCGCCGCGCGGCCTTGGCGCCAGCGCCGCAGCTCTGCTGCTGCTTGCCAGCACCTGTTACGGCGTCGTCAAGGGCGGCCATTACGACACGGTCGTCGCGCGGGTGCAGGACATTTGCGACACCGCGGCCAACAGCGCGGGCTTCCGCATTTCCGAAATCGCGCTCGCCGGCAATCACGAACTGAGCCGCGAAAACATTCTCACGCTCGCCGGCATCACCGGGCGCTCGTCGCTGCTGTTCCTCGATGCGGCGCAAACGCGCGCCCGCCTGCTCACCAATCCGTGGATCGCCGACGCCACCGTGCTCAAGCTTTATCCCGGCCGCCTGCGCATCGGCATCGTCGAGCGGCCGCCCTTCGCGCTCTGGCAAAAAGACGGCGCGGTCTCGCTGATCGCCGCCGACGGCACCGTGCTCGAGCGTTACGTGCCTCAGCGCTTTGCCGCGCTGCCGCTGCTGGTCGGCAAGGGCGCCGAGCGTGCCGGACAGGATTTTCTTGGCATCGTGAAGCGCTATCCCGACATCGCGCGCAATGTCGAATCGTCGGTGCTGGTCGCCGACCGGCGCTGGAACCTGCATCTCAAGGGCGGCATCGAGGCGCTGCTGCCGGAAGACGAGCCGGAGCGCGCGTTGCAAACCTTGGCCGAGCTCGACCGCAGCAAGCAAATCTTCTCGCGCGACATCGTCACGATCGATCTGCGCTTGCCCGACCGCGTCACGCTGCGGCTGTCCGATGCCGCGGCCGCCGCGCGCGACGAGGCGATCAAGGCGGCGGCCGAGAAGTCGAAGAAAAAGGGCAAGGGAGGGGAGGCGTGATGCTCGCGACGCACTCCACGCGCTCTCTCGCGCCGCGCTCTGCCTACTCCCTCCCCCGCTCGCGGGGGAGGGTTGAGGAGGGGGCACATGCGCGTAAATGCGCTCGCCGCTTTCCCCCTCCCTATCCCTCCCCCGTAAACGGGGGAGGGGACGCTGGCTGCGTCGTTCTTGCCAGAACCACGGAGGCCGCATGACCGTGCTGCGTTTCGGCCTCACCCCGAAGATGAAGCCCGTATCGCCGCGGCGCGCGGCCATTGTCGCCGCGCTCGATGTCGGCACCAGCAAGATTGTCTGCATGATCGCGCGGCTGGAGCCGGTAGCGCCCCAGGACGTGCTGCGCCGCCGCAGCCACGGCGTGAGCATCCTCGGTTTTTCCCACACCGCGGCAAGCGGCATGAAGGCGGGCTCCGTGGTCGATCTGGTCGAGGCCGAGGAGATGATCCGCCAGGCCATCGACACCGCCGAGAGCATGGCGGGCGTCCAGCTCGAATCCGTGGTCGTCTCGCTGTCCGGCGGCCGGCTCGGCAGCGAACGCTTCGTCGCCAATATCGAGCTCACCAACGGCGTGGTGACCGACAATGAGATCGCCCGCGTGCTGGCGGCGGCCAGCCGCCATTCGGTGCGCGACGGCCGCGCCGTGCTGCATTCGCTGCCCATTGGCTATGCACTCGATGCCGCCGCCGGCATCCGCGAGCCGCGCGGCATGCTCGGCCACCGCTTCGGCGTGGACATGCACATGGTCACCGCCGAGGTGGCGACCGTGCGCAATCTGATGCTGACCGTTGAGCGCAGCCACCTGACGATCGAAGCCATGGTGGCCTCGCCCTATATGGCCGCTTTGGCCTCGCTCGCCGATGACGAGTCCGATTTAGGCGCCGCAACCATCGATATGGGCGCCGGAACGACCACCTTGGCGGTATTTTCCGGCGGCCGCTTCGTCCATGCCGACGGTTTTGCCCTCGGCGGGGCGCACGTGACCATGGACGTCGCCCGCGGCCTGAACACCCGGATTGCGGATGCTGAGCGAATCAAAGCGATTTATGGCAGTGTTTTGACGGGCGGATCCGATGAGCGCGACATGATCACGGTACCTCCGGTCGGTGACGACGAGCGCGAGCCGCCGCAATTCGTCTCGCGCGCGGCGCTGGTGCGCATCATCAAGCCGCGCGTCGAGGAGATATTGGAAATGGTGCGCGACCGGCTCAAGGCATCGCCCTTCGCGTCAGAGCCGCGCGGACGCGTGGTGCTGACCGGGGGCGCCAGCCAGCTCGTCGGCGTTACCGATCTGGCTTCGCGCATCTTGAAGCGCCCGGTGCGCATCGGCCGGCCGCTCGGCATCGCCGGGCTGCCCGATGTGGCAAAGGGGCCGGCCTTCGCGGTGGCGGCGGGACTGCTGGTCTACCCGCAGGCGGCGCATCTTGAACACTTCGAACCGCGGCGAACGCGGCAATTGATGACAGGAACGGGCGGTTACATGGCACGGGTCGGACAATGGCTGCGCGAAAGCTTCTGACCCGCATCTCCAGTTTAACGCAGCGGCCGGTGGCGGACCGGCCGCGTTCGGCGGCGTCGCAGCTGCCCGTGCAATAAAGAGGCAAACATGACCATCAACTTGAAGATTCCGGACATTCGCGAGATGAAGCCGCGCATAACCGTCTTTGGCGTCGGCGGCGCCGGCGGCAACGCCGTCAACAACATGATCACGGCCGGCCTGCAGGGCGTCGACTTCGTCGTCGCCAATACCGACGCGCAGGCGCTGACCATGTCGAAAGCCGAGCGCATCATCCAGATGGGCGCGCAGGTGACCGAAGGCCTCGGCGCCGGATCGCAGCCCGAGGTCGGGCGCGCGGCCGCCGAAGAGGTGATCGACGAGATCCGCGATCATCTGACCGGCGCGCACATGGTGTTCGTCACCGCTGGCATGGGTGGCGGCACTGGCACCGGCGCCGCCCCCATCGTCGCCAAGGTCGCGCGCGATCTCGGCATTCTGACGGTCGGCGTGATCACCAAGCCGTTCCAATTCGAGGGCGCACGCCGCATGCGCTATGCCGAAGCCGGCATCGTGGAATTGCAGAAGGTGGTCGACACGCTGTTGATCATCCCGAACCAGAACTTGTTCCGGGTGGCCAACGAAAAGACCACCTTCGCCGATGCTTTCGCCATGGCCGACCAGGTGCTCTATTCCGGCGTTGCCTGCATCACCGACCTGATGGTCAAGGAAGGCCTGATCAATCTCGACTTTGCCGACGTGCGCGCGGTCATGCGCGAGATGGGCAAGGCGATGATGGGCACCGGCGAAGCCTCCGGCGAGAAACGCGCGCTGACGGCGGCCGAGGCCGCAATCGCCAATCCGCTGATCGACGACGCCTCCATGAAGGGCGCCAAGGGCCTGTTGATCTCGATCACCGGCGGCAAGGATTTGACGCTGTACGAGGTCGACGAAGCCGCCACCCGCATCCGCGAAGAAGTCGACCAGGACGCCAACATCATCGTCGGCGCCACTTTCGACGAAAGCCTGGAAGGCATCATCCGCGTCTCCGTGGTGGCGACCGGCATCGACCATTCCGCCATCAGGCAGAATGCGCCGGCGCAGGCGGAAAACGCGCTCAAGGAGCTCGCCGGCAAGCTGCGCAACGACAGCCGCCGCATTGCTGACCGGGTCGCGCGTGAGCCGCAGCCGGCGCCGTTGCCGGCGACGGCGGCCGCCAATGCCGGGGTGGAATCCGCCGCCCTTGCGGCGGTCGCCGCCGCCCTTCTGCCGCCGGCACCGCCGATGGAGGACGTTTCAATTCGCCCGATGCCGATGAAGCCGTCCTTGTTCGACGCGCCTGCCGAAATCGCGCTGCCCGAGCTGGTGACGCCGAAAGCGTTCATTCCGCCGCCGCCGGAGCGGGTGGCTCGGACCCCCCGCATGCCGCGCATCGACGAGCTGCCGTTGCCGGCGCAGAACGAGATCAAAGCGCAGCGCGGCGAACTCGCCGACGATCATCCCGAGAAGCGCCGCATGTCGCTGATGCAACGGCTGGCCTCGGTCGGGCTCGGCCGCCGCGAAGAGCCGGAGGCGCCGCAAGCGCCGCGCACGGCGCAGCCGGTGCCGCAATTCGAGCGGCCGCCACGGCCGAGCGCGCGCCAGCCGGAGGGCCGGCCGACGCCGCCCGTCTCGGAATATGCCCGGCGCTCCGCGCCTCAGGGTCTCGATCCGCACGGGCGGCCGGCCCCTGTGCATAACTCGCCGGAGGACGACCAGCTCGATATCCCGGCCTTCCTGCGCCGACAGGCAAACTGACGGACCTCGAAGACGTTGCACGGCCCCGTTCCGATTCCTGGAGCGGGGCCGTTCGTTTTGTGAACACTGGTAAGCCATTGAACCGAGGCGCGGATTTGCAGGCCCCTGTCGGCCCGCCAAATACATTAAACCCGATAATCGGCCGGGCTTTGGCTCGGCAAATGCGGCAAAAAAGAGTAACAGTCGGTAAGAAATGGTGAGTTGGAGATGGCCAGCCGCATCGCCTAAGTTTCAGCCGTGAATGGGACTTTCTGTCCCTGGGGGCTGCCTTCCAAAGCTGCGGGTAGTCGCTGAGTTGAAGGCCGAAATGTGGCTCCGGTGGGGCCCGGGAAGGGGACGTGCAGCCTGGAGTACAGGCGCGCGGAAACGGGTTGATGAAGGGCGCTAAGCAGACAACGCTGCGCGACCAGATTGCCCTCTCCGGCATTGGAGTCCATTCCGGACGTCCCGTCACACTCACTTTGAATCCTGCAGACGACGACGCCGGTATCGTATTCCAGCGCGTCGCCGCCGACGGCTCGATCGAGCGCGAGATTCGCGCCGACGTGCGCGCCGTCACCGCCACCGAATTCGCGACCGTCCTCGGCGATGCCGCCGGCCCGCTGTGCTCGACCGCCGAGCATTTGCTGGCTGCGCTGCGCGGGTTGAACGTCGACAACGTCGTCGTCGAGATCGACGGACCGGAAGTGCCGATCATGGACGGCAGCGCCGCGCCCTTCGTCGATGCGATCGACCAGGCCGGCCTGACCATGCGTGCGCTGCCGCGCCGCTACATCGAAGTCGTCAAGCCGGTGCGCGTTGAGAAGAATGGCGCCTTCGGCGAGCTGCGCCCCTACGAGCATGGCTTCCGCGTCGAGGCGGAGATCGAATTCGATCATCCGCTGATCGGCAAGCAGGCGCTGGCGCTTGACATCGGACCGGAAACATTCCGCCGCGAGATCGCGCGCGCCCGCACCTTCGGCTTCATGCGCGACGTCGCCAAGCTGTGGACCGCTGGTTACGCGCTCGGGGCTTCGTTCGAGAATACGCTGGTCATCACCGACGATCGCGTGCTCAACCCGGAAGGCCTGCGTTTCGCCGATGAGTTCGTGCGTCACAAGGTGCTCGACGCCATCGGCGATCTCGCGCTTGCCGGCCAGCCGCTGCTTGCCGCCTACCGCACCGTGCGCGGCGGCCACAAGCTCAACCACGCGGTCCTGTCCGCCCTGATGGCCGATACCAGTGCATGGCGCGTGGTCGAGTTCGCCGAGCCCGCCCGCCGCGTGCGCGGCCATGCGGATGTCAGCGCCGGCCTGACGCCCGCCTATGGGCCCGAAGTAGCCTAAAAACCCTGCAATTTCCGACTTAACCGTCGCCATAATCCGGGCCGATTGTCTGCGTAATTGCTTGGCGGACCCGCGTTTTTTCGTTTACACCGGCGCGGATCGGGGGCGCTTGCCGAAAAGGCCGCCTCGGGGGATCGGACACCGAACCGAGCATGAATTTGCGGCCTGACGATCTCGTCCAGAAGCACCGGCGGCGCTTTGTGCGCGCCTTGGCGTTGGCGCTGCTGGCGGTGAACCTTGGCGCCTGCAGCAGCTTTGACTTTTTCAACAAGGACAAGACGCCGCCCGACGAGCCGGCGGAGCGGCTCTATAACGAGGGCCTGTTCCTCCTTAATCAGAAGAAAAACCCCAAGGAAGCCGCCAAGAAATTCGAGGAAGTCGACCGCCAGCATCCCTATTCGGATTGGGCCCGCAAATCATTGCTCATGGCCTCGTACTCCTATTATACGGCCGGCGACTACGATGAGTGCGTAGCCGGCGCCCAGCGCTACATCACGCTGCATCCGGGCAGTGCTGACGCCGCTTACGCGCAGTATCTCATCGGCGCGTCCTATTACGATGAAATCCCGGACATCACTCGCGATCAGGCGCGCACCGAAAAGGCGCTTGCCGCGCTGGAGGAAGTGGTTCGCAAGTTCCCGACCAGCGAATACGCCGACAGCGCCAAGCAGAAGCTCGAAGTGGCGCGCGACCAGCTGGCCGGCAAGGAAATGCAGGTCGGCCGCTACTATCTGGAGCGCAAGGACTACACCGGCGCCATCAATCGCTTCAAAGTGGTCATCACCAAGTACCAGACCACGCGCGAAGTCGAGGAAGCGCTGGAGCGCCTGACCGAGGCTTATATGGCGCTCGGCATCACCGGCGAGGCGCAGACCGCTGCGGCCGTGCTCGGGCACAATTTCCCCGACAGCGTCTGGTACAAGCACGCCTACACCCTGGTGAAAACCGGCGGCAACGAGCCGTCCGAGAACAAGGGTTCCTGGATCAGCAAGGCTTTCGCGAACTTCAAGAAGACGATCGCGGGCTGACGGCGGGCCGAACCCGCCGAATCACAGCATCATGGCCGGCCCGAGCACAAGCCTTGTGCCGGCCTTCCGTGTCTTTAATGATGGCGAATCTGTAAGACGTGGCCTCACCGGGTTGCCCGCCTCATGCTTTCCCGACTTTCGATCCGCGATATTGTCCTGATCGACCGGCTCGACATCGATTTCGCCGAGGGCCTGGCCGTGCTCACCGGCGAGACCGGCGCCGGCAAGTCGATCCTGCTCGATGCCTTTGCGCTGGCCTTGGGCGCGCGCGGCGACCAGACGCTGGTGCGTCAGGGCATCGAACAAGGCCAGGTCAGCGCGGTATTCGAGGTTGCGCGCGATCATCCGGTGCGCGCTATTCTAAAAGCCAACGACATCGCCTCCGAGGACGACCTGATCCTGCGCCGCGTGCAGTTCGCCGACGGCCGCACCCGCGCTTTCGTCAACGACCAGCCGGTCAGCGTGCAGGTGATGAAGCAGCTGGGCGAGGCGCTGGTGGAAATTCATGGCCAGCACGACGAGCGCGCGCTGGTCGATGCCGGCACCCACCGCCGCCTGCTCGACGCCTTCGGCGGCCTGGAAGCCTATGCCGCCCGCGTCACCGCGCTGTGGGAGGCGCGCCGTGCCGCGGAAGCCGCCGCCGCCGCCCACCGCGAACAGGCCGCGCGCGCCCAGCGCGAAAGCGACTGGCTGCGCCACGCGGTCGACGAGCTCGATACCTTGAGCCCGCAGGCCGGCGAAGAGACTCTGCTGGCCGAGCGGCGCACCGTCATGATGCAGGCCGAAAAGGTGGCGGAGGACTTGCGTGACGCACATGAGGTGATCGCCGGCGCCAATTCCTCCGTTCCGGCGCTGTCCGGCGTCATCCGTCGCCTGGAGCGGCGCCAGGCCCAGGCGCCGCAGCTGATCGAACCGACGGTGAAGGCGCTCGATGCCGCACTCAATGCGCTGGAGGAGACGCGCGGCCATCTCGAAGCCGCGCTGCGCGCCGCCGACTTCGATCCCGCCGAGCTCGAACGCATCGAGGAGCGGCTGTTTGCGCTGCGTGCGGCGGGCCGCAAATACAACGCGCCGGTGGACGAGCTGGCGGCGCTCGCCGCCCGCTACAAGTCCGATCTCGCGCTGATCGACGCCGGCGAGGAGCAGCTCAAGGCGCTGGAAGCCGCCGCGCGCGCGACCGAGGCCGACTACCGCGCCGCCGCCGATGCGCTGTCGCGATCGCGCGCCAAGGCGGCAGCCAGCCTCGACAAGGCGGTCAATGGCGAGCTCAAGCCGCTCAAGCTCGAGCGGGCGAAATTTTCGACGCAAATCGATGCCGCCGAAGCCGGTCCCAACGGCATCGACCGCGCCGAATTCTGGGTGCAGACCAATCCCGGCACACGGCCGGGACCGCTGATGAAAGTAGCCTCCGGCGGCGAACTGGCGCGTTTCCTGCTGGCGCTGAAGGTGGTGCTGGCCGATCGCGGCTCCGCGCCGACTTTGGTGTTCGACGAGATCGACACCGGCGTCGGCGGCGCGGTGGCCGATGCCATCGGCGTCCGGCTCGCCAAGCTGGCCTCCGGCGTGCAGGTGCTGGCGGTGACGCACGCGCCGCAGGTGGCGGCGCGCGCCGACCGGCACTATCTCATCAGCAAGGACGCGCTGGAGATGGGCAGGCGGGTCGCCACCCGTGTCACCGAACTGGCGCCCGAGAAAAGGCGGGAAGAGATCGCCCGCATGCTGGCCGGCGCCGAGATCACCAACGAGGCCCGCGCCGCCGCCGAGCGCCTGATCAAGGCGGCGAGTTAGCGTCAATTTTAACTGTGATCGTTTAGTGGTCCTATGCGCCTTTCTAGAAACATAGCCGCAAACCGAATTGCAGATGATTGGCTGCTTGTATATCCGAACACTTACAAAGCTGATCTTGTTTCGGCACTATCTAAGTTTGACGAGCATTCTTTGGAGGAAGTTTATTCTTTTCACGATCGTATCAAAGAGCTTCCAAGAGGCCAGAAGCGTCAGGTTCTTGAAGACCTGCCAAAGGATTTTGAAAAGGTGATCGGGCAGATGCTCGACGCATATGAAAGCGAAATCCAAAGAGCAAATAATGAATACTATAATTTGGACAAACCGCATCTAACGGATGCGGAGTATGACGTTTTAGTGAGACTTTTAAGGAGCACTCTAAAAGCTAAAAAGCTTTGGGCAAATTACCTAGAAGAAATTGAGCGGATCGGCGCGAGACCCACCGGCCGCTTCAAGAAAGTGCGTCATGCGGTGCCGATGCTGTCGCTCGACAATGCGATGGCCGAGCAGGACGTCGTTGATTTCGTGGCCCGCATCCGGCGCTTTTTGAAGCTGGGTGACGACGAGAAAATTGCATTCAGCGCCGAACCGAAGATCGACGGCCTGTCGATGTCGCTGCGCTACGAAGACGGCGAACTTGTCACCGCCGCCA
>Ga0335081_10003423_pt1 | contig 24949 bp, 22 predicted proteins | sample Lox_Sample_35_FD_206713 | JGI IMG/M metagenome (GOLD analysis project Ga0335081, IMG submission 206713) | Soil microbial communities from Loxahatchee National Wildlife Refuge, Florida, United States - Lox_Sample_3.5 | ecosystem: Environmental > Terrestrial > Soil > Wetlands | place: USA...
ATCCAAAATGACCGAAGCCCTGATGCGCTATAAAGAGCAGGGCGTAATGTCCATCGTCTTTGGCGACATCTTTCTGGAAGACCTGAAGATTTATCGGGAAAAGAATCTTGCCAGGTTGGGCATGAGCGGCATCTTCCCACTCTGGAAACAGGACACTGGCGAACTGATCCGGTCCTTTATCCGACTGGGCTTCAAGGCGGTTACGGTTTGTGTGGATACTGAGTCGCTCGGGCAGGGGTTCGCCGGCAGGACGATTGACGAACAGTTTGTGTCTGACCTGCCGAAGACTGTGGATGCGTGCGGGGAGAATGGAGAGTATCATTCTTTCGTGTCCGAAGGGCCGATTTTCAAGAAAAGGATCTCATATAAATTGGGAGAGACTGTGCTGAGAGAAGAACGTTTCTATTATTGTGATCTGATACCGGTGTAAGCCATGCTTAAGATCGAGCACCTGATTGTTTCCTACAATACCCGCCGCGTTCTGCAGGATGTTTCGTTGAGCGTGCAAAGCGGTGAGATCGTGGCGCTGATCGGCCCAAACGGGGCGGGCAAATCCACGTTGATCCGTGCGGTCTGCGGCGTGATCCCCTCCCAACGCGGACGCGTCCGCACCAACGGGGATGACTTCCATTCACTCGCTCCGATGCAACGCGCCAAATATCTGGCGGTTGTACCGCAGGCGGTCTTGCTTCCGCCTGCCTTCACGGTTTGGGAAACCGTCCTGATGGGACGCACGCCGTATCTCGGCTTCCTCGGCCAAACTTCACCTGCCGATGAAGAGATTGCGCGCAATGGTTTGAAGCGCGTCAATGCGTTTGGCCTGGCGGATCGCCGCGTAGGTGAGTTATCCGGCGGCGAAGCGCAACGCGTTTTGTTGGCGCGTGCGTTATGTCAGTCCACTCCAATCCTGTTGCTCGATGAACCCACTGCGCATTTGGATTTGCAATATCAAGTCAGTTTATTGGACTTGGTTCATGATTTAGCGCATCACGATAAACTCGCTGTGTTAATTGCGTTACACGATCTAAATCTAGCCGCGCGTTATGCGGATCGCATCGCACTGATGGTGGCAGGCGAGATCAAAGCCAGCGGCACGCCGCGTGAAGTGCTTACGCCGGAATTGATCTCCGAGGCGTATTGTCTGCCGGTACAAGTTGTCAGACATCCGTTCCTGGATGATGTGCCGCTGGTTCTACCCAAACCGAGCACGGAAAGTCAGTGAGGGAAGAGCAGAGGCAAGATACAGCTACGATACAGATAGGATACAGCTATCATACAGACATAGTGAAGTATGACCGGATGAGCCGAGCGGGCCGAGGCGAAATTGATGCCCCAAAGAACCGCCGCGCCCCCTGGAAAGTCCCGTAATCGAGCACCTCGTGATGGATGTGCCGCTGGTGTTGCCGGAGTCGGGGAAGTAAATTAGAATTTCTTTTAACGGTGCTTCATGAATTCCAAATCTAATTTATTGATTGCATTCCGGTTCGTTGTAAAGATCCTGATCCTTGATATTGTCATCGCAGGGATTTCCGCTTTACTATCCCTTTACTTGTTCAACTTCGGGATCATCCTATTTATGTTGGGTATCCTCATCGGAGGGATCGGCGCTCTGCGCGGCGGACCCGCTACCATCGATACGATTTATACGAATATGATCCTGAGACGCTGGCATCAGCCCATTCGACAAACTACGGATCAGAGAACGTATATCATCGAACACTCTGTATCCACATATTCTTTTGAAAACGTAATGAGCTTTGCGGGCTTGATCGCGATCATGGTGGGCATGATTCTCATTATCTCTTCCACCAGGTAGGGAACGTGAAATCCGTCTTTATATTCTCTTCATCGCTTTGTCATCTGCCGTTCACGCTCAAGGTCTAAAATGGACTTGTAAAACGAAGCGAACATTTCTCTTCTCCTCCTTTACGAGTTCGACGATGTGGGCCCATCGTCGAACTTCTGCTTTAAGCAGGCAACGTGAAATCCGTCTTTATATTCTCTGCATAACTTTGTCATCCACCGTTCACGCTCAAATCCTAAAATGGAGTTATCAAACGCAATTGTATTGGAGAAAAATGAAATCATTGAAAACAAATTTTTGGCTCGACGCATTCATCTTCGCTGGTTTCCTGGCGGCACTTCAGCCGCGCCTGACCGGCATCGCCATCCATGAATGGTTCACACTGGCGGCAACCGCGACTCTGGTTTTGCACGTTGTCCTGCACTGGGATTGGGCCGTGGGTATCACCAAAAAGTTCTTCAGCAACCTGTTCCACGTCTCGCGCATGAACTATCTGGTGGACGCTCTGCTCTTTGTGGCGTTCACTGTTGTCATCACGAGCGGGTTGGTGATTTCCAGAGTCGTCATGCCGACCTTTGGATTGCAGACCTTCTCCAGCCGGAGCTGGCTTGAAATCCATAATGCGTCATCCAACCTGACGCTGTTGCTGGTGGCATTGCACTTTGCACTGCACTGGTCATGGGTGAAGAACACATTCAACCGTCTGATCGTGACCCCGTTCAAACGCCCCAGCCCACAGACCCAATCCCAACCTCACGCCCTGCCGATGCCCATGAAAGACATCAAGGCACTATAAAAAGAATCGAGGCAACTCATGCTCAAAACCATCTTTCGATTTCTCGTCATCACATTGATCGCGATCGCACTTGGATTTGGAATTTACTATCTGCTTCAACCATCCAATGCCACATCATTCGGCTCGGGCTTCCGTGAATTTGGCGGCGAGCACGGCTTCCGAGAAGGCGGCTTCAACCTCCTCGGCGGATTGTTCGGCGTCACCGGGAACCTGCTGTTGGTGGCGTTCATCACGGTAATTGTGGTATCGATACAAAAGCTTTTCTCACGCAAACCTGAATCTGTGGCAACAACAGAGTAACGGTTCTTGCTTTCTCCTCCTCAAATCGTTCGACGCTGAAATCAGCGTCGAACGATTGATTTAAGAAATCACAAATAATTCAATCTAGGGTATAAAATAAGAAGCAAGGAGTTTAGACAATCTCAATTTAACAACTACAAAGGAGCGGCGGAATGGACAATTATTTACTTCCTGAGGATGATGGCTTGCCAATCCGATCATTTGGGAATTGGACAAGGGATAAGCTCCATTATCTTGAAAGCTATATTTACATGTTCGAGACATCTATGCGGCAAATGAAATGGTGCGCAAGATGTTACATCGATTTGTTTTCTGGAAAAGGCAAATATCGTGTTGAGAATCAGAAAGATGTTTATCTCGGTTCTCCACTAATTGCTTTGACCACAAAACATCCTTTTACTCACTACTTCTTTGTAGATAATGAGCAAGAGAATATTGACATTCTTAAGAAAAGGTGTAGCATCGTTTCCAATATATCAAAAAGATTCGAAGTGGGTGATGCCAATCAAAAGGTTGACACAATCGTTAATGAAATTAAGTCAATTGAGCAAAACCGACCAGAAGGTACTTGGACTTCTCTTAACCTAGCATTCTTGGATCCTGATGGACTAGAGTTGGAATGGAAAACTATTGAAAAACTAGCCGGAATAAGAAAAATGGATTTGATAATTCATTACTCACAGAGTGGGCTTACAAGAAATTTTGAAAATTATGTTCATGCTAATGAGGAAACAATCATTGACAGGTTTTTTGGAGACTTCGATTGGCGAAAGGTATACCAGAAATACCATTTGAAAGAACCATCAAATGTGCACAAACACTTGATTGATTATTACAAATCAAAATTAGTCAATCATGGATATGCAGAAGTAAAAGATATAGAGGATTATGAAACTATTGAACCAGTAATGCGAAATACAAAGCGAGCGCCGCTATATCGTTTGATTTTTGCGAGTAAACACAAAAGAGGTCATGATTTTTGGAAAATAGTCATTCATAAAGATGTGGCCGGACAAACTAGTTTCTGGTAGACAGACGAGAACATACGTGCTATTATCAGCTAATTCTCTTGGAGGAGAAATGGCGACCCAATCACGAATCGAGTGGACAGAGTCCACTTGGAATCCGCTTACTGGTTGTACAAAGATCAGCCCTGGCTGCAAACATTGCTACGCCGAACGAATGGCAAAGCGCCTCCATGCCATGGGGCAAGCGAATTATGCCAATGGCTTCAAGTTAACCATGCATCCGCATGTGCTCGAAAAGCCCTTGGAATGGAAAAAGCCTCAAGTCATCTTTGTCAATTCGATGAGTGATTTGTTCCATAAAGATGTGCCTTTGGAATTCATTCAGCGCGTCTTTGATGTGATGAAGAAAGCTCATTGGCATCAATTTCAGGTTTTGACAAAACGATCTGTAAGACTGGCAGAGCTTAGTCCTTACTTGGAATGGACAGATAATATTTGGATGGGCGTAAGTGTCGAGAATGAAAAATATGCTTATCGAATTGATGATTTGCGTAAAACAGGCGCAAAGATAAAGTTCTTATCTGTTGAACCGCTTCTTGGGCCCATACCAAAACTCAACTTGAAAGGAATCAATTGGGTTATTGTTGGGGGCGAATCAGGACCTGGCGCGCGTCCGCTTGAGAGAGAATGGGTGATTGACATTCGCGATCAATGTCTGAAAGCAAAAGTGCCATTCTTCTTCAAGCAATGGGGAGGCGTTCAAAAGAAGAAAGCTGGCAGGTTACTTGATGGAAGAACCTGGGATCAAATGCCAGCTGACGTAACCATGACATAAGGAGAAACAATAAAAGACGGTGATGCACCGTCTTTTATTGTTATACAAAATTCAACTTACTTCTTTGCCTTCGCTCTTGGCCTTGCTTTTTTAGGTGCTGCTTTTTTCGCCGCGGTCTTTTTCTTTGCAGGCTTTTCTGCCTTCGCAGCCGCACTCTTCTTCGCCTTCAGGGACGATGTTACAAACTTCTCCACCGTCCAGCCGGCACTGACGGCCGTCACTTCCTCGCCGGGCTTCACCTCCACCACCACATCGCCCTTGGTCGCAGCGCGCTTGCGGATCGCAGCCGCATCGAGCCGCGCCGACTTGGCCGCGCCCTTGCTGATATGAATCGTGGCGACTTCATTCGGCTTGCCAGTCAGGACGCCGACCAGTTTTGTTTTCCCCGATAATCCCCAGACCGACACACCCTTGCCATAACGGCCCTGCGACGGGAATTCCTTCAGCTCGATTCGTTTGGCTTTGCCATCGGATGCCAGCAGGAAGACATCACCTTCCGCGGGCAAAATGTCCATGCCGATCAATTCATCTTTATCATCGAGCTTGATTCCGTTCACGCCCGCCGCAACGAGTCCCATCGGGCGCACATCTTCTTCACTAAATCGAATCGCCATGCCTTGAGCGGTGGCAAGTAAAATATCTTTCTTCTTGCCATCGGTCAGGCCGACGGAAATCAAGCGGTCGCCCTCGTTGATCTTGACCAACGTAAAGGTCTGCGAGGAGGGACCGGGCAATTCGGTGATGAGACTCTTCTTGACCATGCCAAAGCGCGTGGCGGTAAGCGCGCAAGTCTCTTCGGGATAATCACTTTTCTTTGCGGGCAATGCAAAAACAAAAGCCAGCGAATCCGTTTCTTGCAACGGTGAGACTTTATCGAACATCGAACCATCGCCCAGCTTTTCCACTTCGGGGATTACATGCGTCGCAACTGCCGCGGCTTTGCCGGCTTTGGAAACAAAATAAATCGTATCCGAGGTCGAAGCGCGGACGAGCCAGCGCGGCGCGTCGGTGCCGGAATGACGCGGCGGCTTATCATCGTGCGTACGTCCGACCAAGCCTTCAGCGGTCACACCGACCCAAATATTTTTTTGCGGCAAGTCGCTCGCGGTCAGACCTTTGGCTTTATCTTTCGCACTGACGATCTGTGTGCGTCGCCGATCCCCGAACGCTTCTTTGACGCGCGTCAACTCATCTGCCACCACGCCGCGCATGCGCTTGGCAGATTTCAACAGGTCGGTCAAATCTTTGATCAGCGCGGTCACTTCTTTATATTCGGTCTCGATCTTTTTGCGTTCGAGCGCGGCCAGCCGCCTCAATTGCAAATCGAGGATGGCATTGGCTTGCAGCTCCGTCAGCTTGAAGCGCTTCATTAATTTGGTACGCGCCGCTTCCACGTCGGATGCGTTGCGGATGATATTAACAACTTCATCCAGATTTTTTAACGCGACCATATATCCTTCGAGGATATGTGCGCGCTGTTTGGCTTTATCCAGATCAAACTCGGCGCGTCGCTTGATAACCATCAGGCGATGCTCGAGATAAACGCGCAGCGCCTGCTTGAGCGTGAGCGTGCGCGGCTCGCCGTCTACCAGCGCCAGCAGATTGATACTAAACGTAGACTGCATCGGCGTGCGTTTATAAAGATTATTCAAAACAATATTTACATCCGCGTTCTTGGTCAGCTCGATGACGATGCGCATGCCCTGACGATCCGACTCATCGCGCAGATCAGCCAGACCATCGAGATGACCTTCGCGCGCCAACTCGGCGATGCGTTCGATGAGACTCGACTTGTTAACTTGATACGGCAGTTCGGTGACGATAATACGACTCTTGCCGCGTTCCATTTCCTCAGTGTGGACTTTGGCTTGCACGGTCACGCGTCCGCGCCCGGATCCATATGCGGCTTCGATTCCCTCTTCGCCTTTCTCCTCGATGATGACACCGCCGGTTGGAAAATCCGGACCTTGCACGAATTCCATCAGTTGATCCACATCAATGTCATCGAGCTTATCCCAGCGGTCAAGCATATAAACCAGCGCGTCCACGATCTCGCCTAAATTATGCGGCGGGATCGAAGTCGCCATGCCGACCGCGATACCAGTCGCGCCATTGACCAATAGATTCGGAATCGCAGATGGCAGAACGCTGGGTTCTTGTAATGTGTCATCGAAGTTGGAAACAAAGTCAACCGTGTTTTTATTAAGGTCGGCGAGCAGATCAATCGCAGACGCGGTCAGACGCGCTTCGGTATAACGCATCGCGGCGGGCGGATCGCCATCCACCGAACCGAAGTTACCTTGTCCATCCACGAGCAATGTGCGCATCGAAAAATCCTGCGCCATACGCGCCATCGTTTCGTACACTGCCGCGTCGCCGTGCGGATGATATTTACCGAGCACTTCGCCGACGATACGAGCGGATTTTTTATAGGCTGTATCGGCGCGGATGCCCATATCGTACATCGCATAAAGAATACGCCGCTGAACCGGTTTGAGTCCATCCCGCGCATCCGGCAAAGCGCGCGCCACAATCACCGACATGGCGTAATCGAGATACGCCTGCTGCATTTCGGTATCAATATCTATTTTTCGTACGAGACCTAATTCCATAACAAAGTCCTTTATTGAACCGCTAAGAGCAGAAAGAACGCGAAGAAAAAAAGAATCTTTGCGTTCTTGGCGTGCTTCGCGGTTAAATTATTTTCTCTCTATGCGGTTTATCTTACGGGGAAAGACGAGCGGCGTCAAGGAGAAGTTACAACAGAGGTTGTTTCTTATGCCAATCGGTCACTTGTTGATATGCGTGAGTAACGCGCAGCAATAAGTCTTCGCGGAAATGCGAACCAATCAGTTGCAGGCCAATCGGCAAATTATTTTTATCAAAGCCGATGTTGAACGAAATTCCCGGCACGCCCGCCAAATTTGCGGGTAGGGTGAACACATCCTCCAGATACATCGCCAGCGGATCATTCACATGCTCGCCGATCGTGAATGCCGTGGTGGGCGCGGTCGGCGCAGCGATCACATCCACATCTTTGAACGCGTTTTCAAAATCGCGCTTGATGAGCGTGCGCACTTTTTGCGCCTGCCCATAATACGCGTCATAATAACCGGCTGAGAGCGCGTACGTGCCGATCATGATTCGGCGCTCCACCTCTGCGCCAAATTTACCTCCACGCGTTTTGAAGTACACATCCCACAGATTATCCGCTTCAACGCGCGGACCATAGCGGATGCCGTCATAACGCGCCAGATTTGCAGATGCCTCGGCCGGTGCAATGATGTAATAGACCGGCAACGCATACTCGGTATGAGGCAGGCTGATCTCGCGGATTTCCGCGCCGAGATTCTTTAACATTTCGATGGCAGCCCGCGTCTTTTCTTCGACTTCAGCCTGGATGCCCGCGATGAAATATTCCTTCGGCACGCCGATCTTTAATCCGCGCAGCGCATCCTGATCGAATTTGATCTGCGGAACAGGTTGATTTATTGAGGTCGCGTCTTTTTCATCGTGTCCCGCCATGATGGAAAAGATCATCGCCACATCTTCGGCAGTGCGGCCGAACGCACCGACTGTATCCAACGATGATCCAAACGCCACCAATCCATAGCGCGAGACGCGGCCATAGGTTGTTTTGAGTCCGGTCACACCGCATAGTGAGGCAGGCTGACGAACCGAGCCACCGGTATCGGTGCCGAGCGCGGCGGGAACATAACGCGCCGCAACTGCGGCCGCGCTTCCACCCGAAGATCCACCCGGTACGCGCGTTTCATCCCATGGATTGTGCGTCACACAATAAGCGGAATTTTCGGTGGAAGAACCCATCGCAAATTCATCCATGTTGGTCTTGCCGATGATGATCGCGCCGGCATCTTTCAAACGTTTAACAGACGTGGCAGTATAAGGCGCGATAAAATCTTTAAGAATCTTCGAGCCGCAGGTGCAAGGTAAATCTTCAACCATTAATACATCTTTGATCGCAATCGGAATGCCTTGCAAAGGTCGTTCTGGTTGCTGATTTTTATCTGCATCAGCTGCCTGTTTCAACGCAGACTCAGCCGCGATATGTAGAAGGGCATGCACCGACGAATCGAGTTTCGCAATTCGATCGAGGGCGGCTTGCACCAATTCATGCGAGGAAAATTTCCTCGCATCCAGCCCTATGCGCATTTCGAATAAAGTTAAATCGGTCAGGTTTGACATTTTTATTCGAACACGGGAGGGATCTTAAATTGATCATCTTCTGACTGCGGCGCGTTGGCAAACAATTGATCGGTCGCAAGTCCGGGATGGGCTTCGTCGATGCGCAGAATCATCTGCGCCAAGCCGCCGCCTGCAGTGGGAGGCACATCTTTTGTGTCAAGCTCGCGCAGTTTGGCAATGTAATCAAGGATGGCAGAGAGCTGGCCGCGATAGAGTTCCTTTTGCTTATCATTTAATTCCAGGCGCGCCAGCTTGGCAATATGTTCAACTTCCTGTTGTGAAAGAGGCATGATTAAATTATATCATCCGAAAACTAAGGCGAAGGCTGCCAGGCTTCTGCATACCACAGCAAGTATTCCGTCACATGCGCGTTCCAATAGGTCTCGCTGTGATCGCCGGTGTACAAGTGCCATTCATGCGGGACCTGATAATAACTGAGCAGTTCTTCAAACTGCATAATCGAACCCAGCTCCCTGTCCTGATCGCCCGCATCGATCCAGATGCGCGGCCAGGACGCGGCTGGGACAGCTTTGATCCAATCTTCGATATAAGGGCCATCATCATCCCGGATGGCTGGTGAATGCAAACCCACAGAGCCGAACAAATCGTACCGTGTCAATCCGAGATGTGCTGCCCAGCCTCCCCCAAGCGAAAGGCCTCCGATGGCGCGATGCTGGCGATCCGTGAGCGTGCGATAATTTGAATCGATATACGGAATGATTACATTCACCACGCGATCGCCGAAGCCAGCTTCTTCCGGAAGATTCCAATAGCGGTCATCGGGGAAGACTATGATGAAAGGAGGAACCTGACCGGAAAGGATCAATTGATTAGCATCTTGAGGCGCTCCCAGCCGTACCCATTGATCATCGATATAGGTTTGACCATGCAATAGATACAGGACCGGATAACGCTGATTGATCCTTTCGTCATAACACGGCGGCAGATAAATCAAAAATTGTTGCGGCGGTTTGGTCGTATCAATCTCGCCGCTATCCACGCGTGGAGGCTGACTAAGGCACGTTAACGGAGTGGCTGTTAGTGTCGGAGGAATGCGCGAAGCAGTAGGAGAAGCCATCGGTGAGGGCGTGGATGGAATCGCTGTAGGTGTTGGAGTCGCTTGGTTAGATGGCGAGCATGCGCAGAGTCCGAAAAGAAGCGCAAGAAAAAGAAAAAGGCGAAGACGTATCATAGATATTCCATGCTTGACGGGGGATAATCCTTCGCATTATACTCGCACCGCATCGGGGTGTAGCGCAGATGGTAGCGCGCTTGCTTTGGGAGCAAGAGGTCCCGGGTTCAAATCCCGGCACCCCGACAAAAGGTAAAAACACCGTTGAATCTAACCAGAAATGGTAGAAAGACGGTGTTTTTATGTCTCCCCAAACGACGTCTCAACAAAAATAGCCTCTTGCCTCCGTTGCTCTTCGGGATTCATGTTGCCCCTCACGCCTTGCGACGAACGTTTGTTATTTTGTCTCTTCGCGCTGAGATGGATGTATTACACTTGCAGGCCATGCTCGGACATTCAAGCCTTGAAATGAAACAGCATTACGCGCGAATGATTGATGATGAGCTCCTGCAAACGCATAAAGAGCATTTGCCAATTGATAATCTTGCGAGACTTCGATAATCAGAAAATATGGGTTTCCAATTGAGTGGAAATCCTACATCACTTTTCCAGCAGAGTGTGTCTCACAGGTTCTGAGGTGCAACAGATGTATCCTCTGGCCTTTTTATATTCATTTCTTCTTTGAAATAGTGTCCGGTATTCATTTTGTGGTCGCCCTCCCAGAAGCGGATATTTCTGGCCCTGCCGCTAATCGGATAGCGGACTGCAAATCCGTGGCACGTGGGGGTTTGATCAGATAGTCGCAGGCACCTGCCATCATGGCTCGCCGAATGTAGCTAGTGGAAGTCTGAACACTGATCATGATAACTTTGGCGAGGGGGTGCTTCCGGCGGATTGCTTCGGTCGCAGCGATACCCATGGTGGGCATATTAATACAAATGGTCGTCACATCAGGCATCAAGTCATCAAATTTCTCGACGGCCTCCACACCGTCTGAAGCCTCTCCAACAATCCTGATATCAGTTTCGCTGCTGAGTAGCTTGCGAATATGAAGCCGTGTATCCGCAACATCGCCAACCAGCAGGACCCGAACAGGGTCCTGCTGGCTTTTGTTCACTTTTGCCGGTGACTGCTTGGATTGTCTCCGTCGGGCTTGTTCAAAGAAAACAAGGATCCATTCCTCTGGTGCTGATGCATCTGCTTCATTATTAGTCCGACGATGTTCCCCTTCGGCCCGTTCTTCTTGTTGTCGTTCGTAACCAGGACGCTGATGCTCTTCCTCGGCTTGTTTACGCCGTCGATATTCCTCTGGTGGTCGCTGTCTCTCTGCTTGCCTAACTCGCGAGGGTTGTCCTGAAAGCTTGCGGTCATATTCGGCGCGTTTCGCGGAATCCTTGAGAACGCCGTAGGCTACGTTTACCTCTTTGGATTTCTCTTCGGCTTTAGCTTTTTGCAGGGGATTGCGGAACTTATCTGGATGCCATGCCTGAATCAAGAAATTGTATTGCTCCCTGATTTCTTCTTGGGTGGCGGTTGGTGGTACCTCCAGGATGGCGTAGTAATCTTTCATTACTTCAGGACATTGCAAGAGTATTTGAGATTGCGATTGCTTTAATGATTATCAGCCTAGGTCTGTGCATACCCTATTATAAACAAATCTGTTTATGCAATATAACCAGCTTTTCAAATCTGAATGATCGCGAAGTGCAATCTAGAATTGGCCTACTAGGAGAAGAAGATGTCACAACGAAAGAAATCAAGAATTCGTGAATTTGCTTAATGGATTCCTAAATAGGAGGTGGACAAACCAAAATAACCCGATAATTAATGTAGAGAAGTCACGATCATTCTGATTAAACACTTAAGCAGACATAGGACAGCAGTTTTTTACCTAGCGGTTTGAGGTCCAATTCCTATTGACATACATTTTTCATCATTGTGATGAATCTAACGGTTTGGCCCGGCGGTATAAGAGGCTCGTTATAAATCATCCTGATACTAATACATAAAAAGTAAGAGTTTTGGCTTGGAGTATTGACGTAGATACTGAAGGCAGCATACTTCATAATATCAAGGCAAGAATGAACTCTTGCCCCCTGAAAAATTCATTAGATGCGATGATGTTTTACTCTTCGTAGCGCAGATGGTAGCGCGCTTGCTTTGGGAGCAGGAGGTCCCGGGTTCAAATCCTGGCAACCCAACAAATAATATAACGCAGGTAGGTCGGGTTTGACCTGGCCGTGTTATATTTCTTCTTTTATAAGTTGTAAGAACTGAATTCATCATTTGCAGGGCTGACTGTGCGATGGTAAACAGGTTGGAGATGATTTCCCGTGATTTTGATTATTTCCATTTTGATTAATGATGCTCTGGGACTCTGGACTGATTGCCAGCCAACTCGAATAATCGTTTTGGTTCATCGGAGTTAACTGTGGCAATTGATTTTCACCATCACCCACGTAAAGCAAGATGCCTTTCTGCCCATCAGTCAGATCAAACTCCCCGGTATTGTTGGTTGCCGCGCAATGACCTTCAAGGCACTCAACAAACACTTTCCCCGAAGGTGGATAAATCAACGCTGACATAAAGGAGCCGCGCACAGAAGCAACGCCGCCAGGGACTGTGATTTCCAACGACCCACCTTTTAGAATGATGAAAATCTGGCCGAGAGTCAGATTTAAGGTCGTGGTTAGACCGTTCCCGGTTTCTTTGTTCGCTTCAAGCGTAAACAAACTGGAGGGCGCCACCCGAATGATCGTGCCGGACGAAAGATCGAGCCGCGCCGTGCTGGACGATGACGTTTGCAGCTGGCCATGAAGTTGCAGGACTTCACCCAGAGTAGCCGCGGAAAAATCGTTTTGATTTGGCTGTTTAATGGTCACATCACCTTGGGTTTCCTTCACAGTGGCAGTTAGATTGGTTAAATCGCTAGCGGAAGTACCAATCTTCGATAGACTCAAGATTACAATAACCAGGATCACGATAAAAGCAAATACAGAAGCAACGTAGATTTGATTTGTTCTAATTCGGAGAAAGGATCTGATTTTCGTGATCGTATGATTAAAGAAATTCAAATTGAACATGCGCGTCTCCTGCCAATGGGGCATCAGAAAATAGACAAAATAACTCTGCTTATTATAGCATTTCAATTGTTGAACATCGTTTCTCGTTGTAGTAATAAATAATATCGGTCAATTTTTAGAGTCAGACTGCCAAATATTTTTACGTCACTGCGAAAAACGCTTTTCTCCAAACTTATCCCTTTTATTTGAAGGGTGCGACTTGAAAGAATTCATCATTCCTCTTAAAACCTGCTCATTTTTGTTTGCAGCACAAGGCTTTGTGTTAGAATCGGTGAGAGGGCCGATGACCAGGTATGACGGTGTGATCGAAGCTGTCCGCTATAGAGGCGGAAAAATCGATATGGTCCGCGCTTATGAACGACGCGGCGCGACGTTTTCTGACCGCGTCCTGCTCAACCGAAAAACTTTGATTGAGCGCATCAAGCAGAGCAAGCGATTTGTAACCGGCGAGCGCAAGCAATTCATGGCGAGTACATTTGAAATAGGCAAATTAGTGAACCTGCTCGACAGGGACGATGTGCAAATCATCTCGACGCGCGATCAGTCCGACCAAGATGAACTCGAAGGCGTCCCTGTATTCTAGTTTGTTTGTGTGAAAGTCAATTTATGAAAATCATTGACAAGACTCCATTCCAAGCTGAAAACGGTAAAATCAGTGCGCTGGATCGTTTGCAAGGCACATTGAAGTACGGTTTCTCCTGGTATCCGGAACTCGAAGCACAGAATATTGTAATTAATCAACTTAATCGGGTTTTCGAAAAAGGCTTTGTGTTGATTCGTAATCTGACCCTGCCCGACGTTGAAATCGTCGAGCCAATCATTTTGATTGGGCAGTGCGGTATCTATGTCGTCTACGTCACGCAGCTGCGCGGGCAGTACGAAGCCAAGGGAGATCAGTGGAATATTGTCAGCAGTGGACGGTCTCAGCCTGCCCCCATCAATTTAATGAGTCGGGCAGCGCGTCTGGCAAAGGTTCTGGAACGTTATCTTCAAAAAAACATTAACTTATCGGTACAAGTCGAGCCGGTTTTGATTGCAGCCGATCCGGGCATGCATATCGACTCGACGCGGCCTGCAGTGCGCGTCGTTCAGAGCGACGCCATCAAACAGTTTGCCGCGTCGCTCCTGCAGGCGAGACCGGTTCTTGCAACAGAATCCATTTACGATCTGGCTGATCGCATCGTCACTCCGCGGCCAAAGTCTGAGCCTTCGTCGCCATCCGGTGCGCCTCTCACCGCGCTGGAAGCGGCTCCCGCGGATAACGCGGCCGCACGCGCTCATGCCATCTTCAACGCCTCCGAAGAACCTGCCCAGCCCTTCAATCCATCCGACCTGAATTTTGCTTTGCAAGACGGATCGGCAGGATCGCCGCAAGTGGTGCCGCAAAATCTACGCGAGTCGAGTCCGGCACAGCCATTGCCGCAGTCGATGCCCAAACAACGAGGTCTGAGTCCCATGCAGTGGGTAGTGCTGGGGTTCATCGCGCTGATTGAATTCTGCCTCCTGGCCGGGTTTGGTTATCTTATCTTCTTCGTCAAATAATTATCTGCCGCTTTGAATCAGCCACTTCTGTCCATTATCATCCCGGCCCATAATGAGGAAAAACGTCTGCCGCCGACTTTGGAGCAGGTCTTTGCTTTTGTTGCCAAGCAAAATTATGAGGCAGAAGTTTTGGTCGTCGAAAATGGGAGCACGGACCAAACCTATGAACTTGCACAAAGTTATACTCTCCAACACAAGAATCTGCGCGTGTTGCGCGCCGATGGCCGCGGCAAAGGGTTAGCCGTCCAATATGGAATGCTGGAAGCGCGCGGACAATATCGCTTGATGTGCGATGCCGACCTGTCCATGCCCATCGAAGAAACTGCAAAGTTCCTTTCATCGGATACACCTGAATTTGATATTGCCATCGCCTCCCGTGAAGCGCCGGGCGCTGCCCGATATGATGAACCAGCCTTTCGCCATATCGGTGGCCGCATGATCAACCTGCTGATCCGTTTATTGATCCTGCCTGGATTGCAGGATACACAATGCGGTTTCAAATGTTTCCGCGGCGAGGTGGCCGATGATCTCTTCGAGCGGCAAACCCTCATGGGCTGGTCGTTCGACATCGAATTGCTGTTTATCGCGCGCCGGCACGGCTACAAAATTATCGAAATCCCCATCGATTGGTATTATCGTTCCGAGAGCAAAGTCAATGCATTGCGCGACGCGGTGCGCATGATCGAGGACATCTTTCGAATCCATCGGAACGCGCGGCGGGGAATCTACGATGCGAATCGACCCTGATCTCACATACGAACGCAAGCTTTGGCGAAGCAGTTTAACTTATGTCGCAGGAATGGATGAGGCCGGGCGCGGCGCGTTAGCCGGACCGGTTGCAGTGGGTGCAGTCATCCTTCGATCATCCTTCGACCATCCTTCGACCATCCCTCGATTGGGCCAGGGCCAAGCTTTGAGCGGAGTGCGCGATTCCAAGCAGATGACTCCGCTGGCGCGCACACGGCTCGCGCCGCGCATCCAAGAGTCCGCACTGACCTGGGGCGTGGGCTTCGCATCATCGGATGAAATCGATGCGCTTGGAATTGTTGCTGCAACACGCCTGGCCGCACTACGCGCGCTCGAAAACCTGTCTGTCTTTCCGGAGTTTCTTCTTACTGACTTTCGTCTCGAACTTCCCGAGCTGGATATTTCACAAATATCGCTGGTCAAAGGCGACGTGAAATGCTTGAGCATCGCAGCCGCATCCGTGCTGGCGAAAACGGCGCGTGACGCCTGCATGCGCGAACTCGATTTACAATATCCCGGCTATGGGCTTGGGAAACATAAAGGATACGGCACGCCGTTCCACCGTCACGCATTGAAGCGGTTGGGATATTCCGCCATTCACCGAAAAACGTTTTCATTTCGCAATTCTTAGTTGCAGGCAGAGTCAAAAAAACGTAAAGCGCAACCTTTTGCGTTTTATTTCTGCATCCGCTGATAGGCCAGCTTAACCAGTTCTGCAACAATGGCGGGAATCAGCAACAGTGGAAGTAAAACTTCCCATTGACTCCAGCCTAAAGGAACCGTGTTGAAAATGGGATTGAAAAATGGGATATAGATCACACCCAGGATCAACGCCACTGACGAAAGGATCGCGAGGTTCATATAGCGATTACCCAGGATGCCGATCTTCCAAATAGGGTAGTATTCGGAGCGAGCCGTATATGCGCGCCCCAATTCAGAAAGTGAAAGCGTGGCAAACGCCATTGCCTGTGCATAAGCAGGTTGCGATGGGTGAAGCTGGAGACCCAGAAAATATGCAGCGAGTGTAACCGAGGTGATGGCGATCGTTTGAATCGCAATCCCGATCTGCATATAGCGATTGATGATCGGTTCGTTCTTGGGTCGAGGCTTGCGCGACATCACATCCGGATCACCTTTTTCGGTGGCGAGCGCCAGTGCAGGTGCGCCATCGGTAACGAGGTTAAGCCAAAGCAATTGAATAGCGGTTAAAGGTGAGTTGCGCGTGATCAACGTACCCAAAAAGACAATCATGATCTCCGCCACATTACACGAGAGCAGATAATAAACAAACTTGCGGATGTTGTTATAGATGATCCGTCCCTGCTCGACTGCCGAGACAATGCTGGCATAATTATCATCGGTCAGTACCATGTCGGCGGTTTCCTTGGCAACGTCCGTGCCAGTGATGCCCATGGCGATACCAATATCGGCGCGCTTGATGGCAGGTGCATCATTGACGCCGTCGCCCGTCATCGCCACGACTTCATTATTGGCTTGCAAGGCCTCCACGATCCGCAATTTATGTTGCGGCGAAACACGCGCGAAGACATTAATACTTTTCAACGCTTCGCGAAGCCCGTCATCGCTAAGTTGTTCAAGATGAGCACCGGTCAACACTTCACCATCCCGGCGCATCAATCCGATTTCTTCTGCGATGGCGCGCGCGGTATTGGCATAATCGCCGGTAATCATGATCGTGCGGATTCCTGCGTGGCGAGCCTTCTCAAGCGCAGATTCAATTTCTTCACGCGGCGGGTCAATCATCCCAACCAATCCAACAAATACAAGGTCTTTTGCCAGGGCATTCAGTTTCGTATTTTTCTTAACGGAAGTAATATCGCGGTAAGCCAATGCCAGCACTCTTAATGAATCACGCGTTATGGCATCATTGGCTTGATAAATTTTTTCGCGGAAATTCTTGGCAAGTTTACGTGCCTTATCGTCCATGGTTTGGTAAGATGTGCAAAGAGGCAGAACGACTTCCGGCGCTCCTTTAATGGCAATCAAGTTTCGGCCGCGCATCGAATCGTCGTAATAATGGGAAAAGTCTTCGGCTTGCGGATTCTCAACCAAATGAAAGGTCACCATTTGTTTGCGCGTTGAATCGAACGGGATTTCATCCAAGCGCGGAAAAGAATTTCGTTCGCGATTAACAATGAGATGAGTCTCCCCGGCTTTTGCCGCCGCGACCAGCAACGCAGCCTCGGTCGGATCACCGACCACCTGATAGGAATACGTCGAACCTTCGACCGGCTCGATCTGTGCATCGTTATTCAAAATTCCCAGCCAAAGCGCGGTGCGAAGGCCTCCGGATTTAGCCCAGCGAATCTTTTTGCCATTCGCAAGGAAATCGCCTTCGGAAGAATATCCCCTGCCCGTGATTTCAACCGTTTGATTGTCCACCCAAAGGCGGGTGACCGTCATTTCATTTTGAGTCAGCGTGCCGGTTTTATCGGAACAAATCACCGTTGCGGATCCAAGCGTCTCGACCGAAGCCAGCCGGCGGATCAGTGCGTGGCGCTGAATCATCTCGCGCATTCCCAGCGCAAGACTGATCGTCACAACGGCAGGCAATCCCTCCGGCACAGCGGCAATCGCGAGGCTGACCGCGATGATAAAAACATTCGTAATATCTTTGGCATATGTTTGAAGATAAACCAGCGGGTCGGGAAAAAGAGATGAGGCATTAGTAGCATCGATCAATTCAAGGATGAACACCACCGCCACGAGAATCAATGCGCCGATGCTGAGAGTCTTTCCCAATTGATCAAGCCGGCGCTGCAACGGTGTCTCTTCCGATTCAACATTCTGCAACATGCTGGCGATCAGACCCAGCTGCGTGTGCATCCCGGTACTGACCACCACACCGCGCCCGCGTCCGTAGGAGACGAGCGTGCCCATAAAAGCAGTGTTCTTGCGATCCCCCAGCTGAACATTCTGATTCAAAACAAGTGCAACATTTTTTTCAACCGGAAGCGATTCTCCAGTCAGCGATGCTTCCTCAATCCGTAAATTGACAGCCTCCAATAAGCGCACATCCGCGGGGACATAATTGCCCGCCTCGAGGAAAACGATATCCCCGGGAACCAAATCACGCGCGGGCAGCACTTGGCGATGTCCATCACGCAGCACATGAGCCTCAGGCGCAGCCAATTGTTTCAATGCTGCCAGCGCCTGCTCAGCGCGGCGTTCCTGAACGATTCCAAGCACAGTATTTAAAACAACAATCGAAAGAATGGCCAAAGCATCGATCCATTCCCCCAGCAAAGCAGAAATCAACGAAGAGACAATCAATAGAATAACGACAAAATTATTTAACTGTTCCCACAACGTAATCCAGACACTAGGACGCGGGGCTTCCTGCAACTGATTGGGTCCATGCCGGCGCAAACGCCGGGAAACTTCTCTGGCGGTCAGCCCATTCTCATGAACCTGCAAATCGCGCAAAACCTCCTCGATATTCAGCGCATGCCATGGCGTTTGCAAACTTTTCTCGTCCTTATCCATTATTGGAACTCCAAGTTGCCTGGCTCATCGATGAAACAATAAAGGGAGAAAAAAAGACCACCACGACAATCACATTCGTGGTGGTCTTGCCAACGCAGAAGCGTATGGACTGCCGATGACGTTTCCGTCAATGGTATGACGACAATCCATTGGCACCCTGAAAGTACGAATTTCTTCCGCCGGGCGCCACGGCTACTCCCCAACCGAAATTAAGTCTATTCCGTTGTATGAGGAATGTCAAGCCAAAAAGTTCCGGTCCGTTAGCGCTTATCGAAGAATAAAAGAACATACATCAGCGAATACGGAATACCCTCGCTTTCTATATACAAACGCATTACAGAGCGGATAAGACCTACTTGATTTACAAAGCCGTCAATTATTCAGGCACAATATGAGTCCCGGGTGGAATCTCCACATTCTTTGGAATGACGACCACTCCGTCACGGATAACCCACTTTTCCGCATCAAAATTAACCTGGCGCGGAAACGGACGAATGATCACGCCTTCTCCGACGCGCACATTCTTATCAATGATGGCTCCTTCGATATCACAGTTGGGGCCGATGCCGGTGGGTACGGAGGAGGGTCGTTTCCCGGGATCATAATAATCGGATCCCATGAGAATCGTATCTTTGAGCTTCCCACCTGATGCAATTTGACTGCGAACACCAATCACGGAATGAGTAATCTTGGAATTCTGGATACGGCAACCGTTCGAGAGAACCACATCCTCCAGTTGACTATTGTGTACGACACTTCCCGGTAAATAACGTACATGAGTATAGATTGGAAATTTAGGGTCATAGAAATTGAACGGCGGATTTGGCGAAGCCATTTCCAGGTTGATTTCATAATAGGAACTGATCGTGCCGATGTCTCGCCAGTAACCGTCATAATGAAAGCCATAGACCTTATGCGAATGCACAGCTTCCGGAATGATATTAATCCCAAAATCATCATGACTGGGATGATAATTAAGCAAATCAATCAACACTTGGGTTTTGAATAGATAAATCCCCATCGAAGCCTGGAAGGGACGTCCCGGATCATCACCGCTGATAAATCGATCCTGAGTTTCCTTATCCTGAGGCTTCTCCACAAAATCAGAGATGAGTCCGTCAGATTCGCATTTCAATATCCCCAAGCGCGGCGCTTCCTCGCGCGGAACGGGATGAACGGCTACCGTTATATCGGCATCCTTCTGCCAATGGAACTCGGCCATCTCGGCATAGTTCATACGATAGAGATGATCACCAGCCAGGATCAAGATATATTCCGCTCCGGTGGATTGGATTTCAAACAACTGCTTGCGCACTGCGTCCGCCGTGCCTTGATACCAGGTCGCAGATTCAAGCGTCTGCTCGGCGGCCCAGATCTGCACCCAGCCGGGATGGAACGCGTCGAAGTTATAGGTTTGTGTAATATGCCGGTGGAGCGATACCGAATTGAATTGCGTCAAAACTGCAACGCGATAAATTTCAGAGTTGATGGAATTGCTGATCGGAATGTCAATGAGCCGGTATTGACCCGCAATCGGCACTGCTGGCTTGGAACGCATCTTCGTCAATGGATAGAGACGCGCACCGCGTCCGCCGCCCATGATCACTGCCAAAATATCGTTCATTGTTGCAGACATCGAAGACCTCCGCAGAAAAAATGAAGATGTTCCTATTATCTCTTAATTCTAAAAAAGCGGTGCGCCCATTGTATAGCATAAAGAATCGGATAAGCAATGGCTAATAGCACATCGAGTACCAAAAAAGTTAAATGAAATTTCATTGCTCTCTTCCTCTTTTATCGCTCTTACCTCTTTTCAAAAGATAAGAGAAAAACAGAACGCGAGATTGCAAAGGCACTCTCGCGCTAAAATCAAAGCGGGCGAGCGCCCGCAAAACAAACAGAATGATATAATACCGAACGTTAGTGCCGAAGGAGGGACTTGAACCCTCAATCCCGAAGGAACACGAGTTTGAGTCGTGCGCGTCTGCCAATTCCGCCACTTCGGCTTAGGCGTACAGTATAACCAACCCCACACACAAGGTCAAGATGAAACTTGGAATTATCGGACTGCCCCAATCAGGAAAAACAACCATCTTCAACGCGCTGACACGCGGCAATGCACCGACGACCGCCAGCGCGGGACGAATCGAAGTTCATACCGCAGTCGTGGACGTTCCCGATCCGCGCGTGGATAAACTCTCGGCGATGTTCAAACCGAAGAAAACCATTTATGCCAAAGTGACTTATGTGGATATCGCCGGACTGGAAACGGGCGCGGCCAAAACCGGCATCTCCGGCCAACTGCTGAATCAACTCGCACAAATGGACGGCTTCATCCTCGTGGTGCGAGCCTTCGTGGATGATAACGTTCTGCATCCCGCTGGAAGCGTGGATGCGCAACGCGACGTCGAAACGATGTTGACCGAACTCCTGCTCAACGATCTGATCGCGGTCGAACGCAAACTCGAACGGTTGGTCGAGGAACGAAAAAAGGGTGGCACGGATAAAATCCTGAATGAACGTCAAACCATTCTGTTTACACGTCTGCACGAAGCGCTCAACGCCAATACTCCGCTCCGCAAGATCGAGATCAATACAGAAGACTCCAAGGAACTTTCTTCATTCGGCCTGCTCACACGCAAACCCATTCTGACGGTATTCAATCTCGGCGAAGGTCAAGCCGCGCCGACGATGCAGCTCGATCGTCCTTCCGTGGCGTTGATGGGCAAACTCGAAATGGAAATCGCCCAACTGAGCGCAGACGATGCGGAAGTTTTTATGAAGGAATACGGCATCGAAGAACTCAGCCTGAGCAAGATGATTAAACTTTCTTATGACTTGCTTCAATTGCAATCGTTCTTCACCGTCGGCGAAGATGAAGTGCGAGCGTGGACCACGCGGCGCGGCGCGAGCGCGGTTGAAGCCGCGGGCGAAATCCACACCGATATTCAACGCGGCTTTGTGCGCGCCGAAGTCATTGCTTGCGATGATCTGCTTTCACTTGGCGGGATGACCGAAGCCAAAGCCAAAGGCAAACTGCGACTCGAAGGAAAAGAATATCTCGTGAAGGATGGAGATATTATGCACGTTAGATTCAATATTTAAATCTATTCGCTTCCAAAATCCACGGTGTAATATTCTCCATACGTGCTGTTTGAAACGTACGCATATCCCCCGCCCATCTCGGTGACGCCGGTGTCCATGATCGCATCGTGATGGACCGGATCGTTCATCCACCAGTTGAAGGCCTGCTGTGGATCACCGCTCCCGAAAATAATCTCAATATAATCGGTCGGATTGTAACCCGCCGCCAGGATGCGCTGATCAATGGTCGAGCCATCGGAGCCGGTATGGCTCAACAAATTATGACACGCCATGTCAGCACTATGACCTTGGGCGGCGGTGGTCAATTGCGAATTGATCGAGAGTTTATGCAGGCTTCCCTGTGCCCGCGCGGTATTAATGAGATTTTCAATCTGGCTGACATAAGATGCGCTGGCCGTATATTTACAACTGGCCGAATCCGTTGATTGACTCTGACTCACCGGCGTGCTGTTGGATGGCGTGATTGCAAGTGACTCGGCAGGCGTCAATTGCACACCGCTCACAATGATCTTGACCCAAAAGTTTTTATAAATACCAATCGGGACAGCATTTCCACTCTGATCGTTCAGCACAAAATAACCGGCATACGCGTTATAAGCCGTGGGTGCAGTTAACGCTACAGAAACATCCACCGTTGCCTTGGGTGCGGTAGCCGGAACAGGCACGGAGTCCGGGGCGCCCATCCGGTCCCCCGACGCGAACGCAATCGTATATCCGTTCCAGGGACAAGTGCCCGTATTTTCAAAGCGCCATGTTTTTTTAAAGGTTGCACCCGGAGCGATATAGGTGTTGTCGGGAATGGTGACATCTTGAACCACGATTGCCCCTTCCTTGCAGGCCGCGAGCGTTGCATCAACCGTCGGCGTGGGGGAGGTGGGCGATGGCGTAGGAAAAGGCGTGTTGGTAGCTGGCAGGGTCGCAGTCAGGAAAAGAGGCGCAGGACTGGGTTCGTTTGAAGAAATCGAAACACTGCAGGCCGTCAGAGCTGCCATCAGGAAGAAGGAGGTCAAAACCAACGCTCGCATTGAATCTATTTTAAAGCAAAAAGCCGATGCGTGCGCATCGGCTTTGATCTCAGACGAATTTACGGCGCGGCAAAATCAACCACGTAATAGCCGTAATTATTGAAAAAAGCGTATCCCACGCCAATATCCTTATACTGGGTGCTGATCAGATTCAAGTTATGCTGCAGGTCGGTCTGATCGGTGGCCCACCAAGTCACCGCGCCTTGCCCGGTGAGCGGCGGATAACTGCCGTAAACGTTCTCGGTCACGCTGGAAGCGGAGTAGCCGGCTGCAACCACGCGCGAAGATGGCGTCGATCCGTCCGAGCCGGTGTGTACGAATAGATTATTGCAGGCCATGTCCTCGCTGTGAGATTGTGCGGCGAGGGTAAGTTGTCCGTTGACATTATAAGGAGGCAGGTTGTTCTTTGCCCGGTAGGCATTGATGGCTGTAATGACATCACTCACGCGGCCGGTATCGACGGTGAAGGCGCAGGTCGATATTACCAACCCAGAACCGCCTGCTCCACTCGTACCGGAGCTGGAACTGCTTGTTGGCACGCTTGTTGAAGTTACACTTGAACTTGGTGCGGCTGTGGCGCCGCCGACAGTGATGGCAACCCATAAGGTTTTAGCCTGGTCGATTGGCATGGCAACTCCCGATGGATTTTCCAATTCGAAGTCGGCGCGATAGGAGTCATCCTCGCTGGGCGCAACCAAACTCACCGCAATATCCAGCGTCTTCCCCGGCTGGGTTGCGCTTAGCGGCGTGGAGGCAGGCGCGTCCATCTGATCACCGGATGCGAATACTAACGCGTATTGGGCGTTCCAGGCACAAGTGCCCGTGTTCTCCACGCGCCATACTTTGTGGATGACATCGCCTTTATTGAAGTTGGTGTTATCCGGCACGGTCACATCCTCGATAAAGGAGGCTGAGTCCGTACAACCCGATACATTGGTTGGGATTTGTGTCGCCGGAGCGACGGTTGCCGGCACGGCTGGCACTTGAGTTTGAGGCGAGCCAGGTGGAGGCACTTGAGTCGGAGGCGGTTGCGTTGCTGTTGCTGCGGCACCGCAGGCCGAGAGCAGGAAAGCCATCAAAAGCACAATACCCGGCAATTTTTTCATATTCATCTCCTTCTTTGGTTTTGCATAAAATACATTTGTCCGCAAAAAGAATCCTGATGCATCTTACAAATTCACGGCCATTTAGAACATCATCATCTGTCCTTGAATCTGCTCGACCGGATCGCTGGCAATTTGCTCTTCGAAAGTCTCACGCGTCAAGATCGGGACTTCAGTGAGGGCGCGCAATAGACGATATTTTACCAGTTGATAATTTTTCAAGCGCTCTGCCAGCGCAGGATCGCGCTGGACTTTATACGCAACCAGCGCGGCGCGTCCGCCGGGGATGACGAGCAAGGTTTGTTGGGGCGGATAGGAAATTTCAGCGATGGCGCGTCCAATCAATGCAGAAGCCAGCACAGAAAAGACGCGGGCTACCTTGCCGCTCTCTTCCCATATCAACAATTTGTCCTGCCGCCGCGTTCGATATTTCAATCGCTTCCCAATTGAATCGATCAATGCCGTCATCTTATCAAGTTCTTTACGCCGCGCGGCAGCGGCGTCTTCTGGGCGCAGTTTCCAGCTCGCTCCATCTTTTTGGGCGTAGGAATTCAGCACCGCATAGATCATGCTTTTGGAGGGCGACTGCAGGCCGGGAAAACGCGGATAGAGATCATCTTCGATTTCGAGGAAAATGCTGTCTGGATTTTTTTGCAGAATAGTCACCACTGCAACTTCGACGTGGTCGGTAAGACTCTCTTCGGGGTTTTGCGCGCGCAAACCCCACAATCCGCTCTCGACACTTTCGCCGCTGGAGTAATGAATCAAATCTGAATCGCCTTTGACAGCGGCTTCAATGCTGGTTTGTGTCTTTCGCAATGCTTCGTCAAATTCCTGATTCGTTTTCTTCAGCGCG
>Ga0335081_10003424_pt1 | contig 24944 bp, 19 predicted proteins | sample Lox_Sample_35_FD_206713 | JGI IMG/M metagenome (GOLD analysis project Ga0335081, IMG submission 206713) | Soil microbial communities from Loxahatchee National Wildlife Refuge, Florida, United States - Lox_Sample_3.5 | ecosystem: Environmental > Terrestrial > Soil > Wetlands | place: USA...
CACGAGCGCCAGGTGGCCGGAGCCGAGGTTGAAGGAGCAGGCGTTCTGCTGGGTGGAGACCACGCTGAGGCTGAACGTCGGGATCTGCCGCGCTCCGAAGCTGCTCTGCGTCGCCGACAGGCTCAACACGATCGACTGCCTGGCGCAGAAGGCGGGCCGGAAGCCCTGGAACTTGCCCCCCGGCGCGCTCGGCGACGGCACCGGGCTCGGGCTTACCGTGGGCCGGCCCCGTGCATGCGACCGGGACGACCGGCGCCCGGAGTGCTTATCCGTCCCGCCAGGAACGCCATGCGCCTGACCACCATGGCGCGAGCCATGGCTGCCGCTGCCCCCGCCGGTGCCCGCGTTGCCCGGCGCGGGCTTGTGTCCGGAGTGACCGGATCTGGAACCCGAGGGCACGGCGCCCGGCGTGACCCTGAGCGCCTCGGACAGCCCCCAGGCAGCCACGGCGAACAGCGCAAGCCCGATCATCAGGACCGTGAAGCGCCGCCGCCAGTACGTGTCGGCCGAGTCACTGAAACCCCCGGAGAAGGCCCCGCTCCGTAGTGCGGCCAACCCGCCTTGCGCCCTTGCGGAGCTGGCCAGCGCCCCGGCCGCCCCAGTCCCGGACTCGCCGGCCCCCAACGTGTTTTCCCCCATGCGGTCGAGTATGCAAGAGCCACAGTCGGCTTCCTGGCCGCCCCGCCGGGCCTTGGGAACCGCATTACCGCAGGCAGGAGCCTTGTTGGGAGCTTGCCCGCATTGCATGGGCGGCGCCGGCTTGCAGCGCTCATGGCAGGATCGATCCCGTCATGAGCACTAGCTTCGAAGCCAGGCTGGCCGCCTGGTACGCGGCGAACGCCAGGGACCTGCCCTGGCGCCAGCCGGGCACGGGAGCGTGGTCGGTCATGGTCAGCGAGTTCATGCTCCAGCAGACTCCGGTCGCCCGGGTGCTTCCCGCCTACCACGAGTGGTTGCGCCGCTGGCCGGCGCCCGCCGCCCTCGCGGCCGCAACCCCTGCCGACGCGGTCAGGCAGTGGGGCAGGCTCGGTTATCCCCGCCGGGCGATCAGGCTGCACGAGGCCGCGCAGGTGATGGTCCGGCGGTACGGTGGCGAGGTGCCCGGCACCCTGGCCGACCTGCGGGCGCTGCCCGGCGTCGGCTCCTACACGGCCGCCGCGGTAGCCAGCTTTGCCTTCGGCCAGCGGCACCCCGTGCTCGACACGAACGTCCGCCGCGTGCTGGCCCGCCTCGTCGGCGGCCACGAGCAGCCCGCAGGCTCAACGGCCAGCGTTGCCGAGACCGAGCTTGCCCGCTCCCTGCTCCCGCCCGCGGAGTCGAACCGGGCCGCCCGCTGGTCGGTCGCGCTGATGGAACTCGGAGCGCTGGTGTGCACGTCGGCCAGGCCGGCCTGCGGCCAGTGCCCGGTCGCGGCCGACTGCGCCTGGCGCGGCACGGGCAGCCCGGCGGGCTCGCCCGCCAGGCGGCAGCAGCGCTACCAGGGCAGCGACCGCCAGGCCAGAGGCGCGATCCTGGCCGCGCTCCGCACCGCCGAGGGCCCGGTGACCAAGGCCGCCATCGACACGGCCTGGCCAGACCCCGCCCAGCGCGCCCGCGCGCTCGCCGCCCTGACGGCAGACCGCCTGATCGAGGACCTCCCCGACGGCCGCATCGCCCTCCCCGGCGACACCTAAGCTGCCCCCGGCCCCTACGCCCGCCCCCGCACTGCGCTCCCGGTTCCCAAACCGCGCTCCACTGCCGACATTGTGGCCCATCGATGTCGCGATTAGCGACATCAACGAGGCACGATGTCGCGCAGCCGGCCAACGAGAGCCGCGCGGAGACGGCTGCGCGGGCGGCCGGGCCCGGAGACGGCTGCGCGGGCGGCCGGGCCCGGAGACGGCCGCCCTGGGACGGCCGGGCGGCGACGGACGGGCGGGGAGCGGCGACGCAAGAGGCGGCGCGCGGCGGACAGCCCAAGGACGAGAAGACGTAAGCGGCAGACGGCTGTGGGGGCGGTCCGCTTAGCGGGCCGCCCCCACAGATTCCGTCGGGCTGGATCAGCGTGGCTCAGGAGCCGGAGGCCTGCCGGCGCTCGGGCGCCTCGGTGCCGCCGGGCGTGGCCTTGGCGAGCTCGACCGGCGGAGCGTCGGGAACCGTCTCGGGCTTGGGCACGCCCTTGAAGGTGAACTTGGCCTCCTTGCCGGTCCCCTCGGTGTCGACCATGATGATCTGGCCGGCCTTGACCTCGCCGAACAGGATCTTCTCCGACAGGTTGTCCTCGATCTCCCGCTGGATCGTCCGGCGCAGCGGCCGGGCGCCGAGCACGGGGTCGTAGCCGCGCTCCGACAGCAACTCCTTGGCCGTCGGGGTGAGCTCGATGCCCATGTCCCTGTCCTTCAGCCGCTCCTCCACCTTGGCGATCATCAAATCCACGATCTGGAAGATCTCGTCCCTGGTGAGCTGGTGGAAGACGATGATGTCATCGACTCGGTTCAGGAACTCAGGCCGGAAATGCTGCTTGAGCTCGTCCTGCACCCGGTTCGTCATCCGCTCGTAGGAGCCGGTGGACTCGCCTGCCGAGGCGAACCCGACAGAGACGCCCTTGGAAATGTCCTTGGTCCCCAGGTTCGTGGTCATGATGATGACCGTGTTCTTGAAGTCGACCACCCGGCCCTGAGCGTCGGTCAGGCGGCCATCCTCCAGGATCTGCAGCAGCGAGTTGAAGATGTCCTGGTGGGCCTTCTCGATCTCGTCGAACAGGACCACCGAGAACGGGCGGCGGCGCACCTTCTCGGTGAGCTGCCCGCCTTCCTCGTAGCCGACGTAACCGGGCGGCGAGCCGAACAGCCTGGAGACCGTGTGCTTCTCCATGTACTCGCTCATGTCCAGCTGGATGAGCGAGTCCTCGTCGCCGAACAGGAACGCTGCGAGCGTGCGGGACAGCTCGGTCTTGCCGACACCGGACGGTCCGGCGAAGATGAACGACCCGCCAGGTCGCTTGGGGTCCTTAAGGCCGGCCCTGGTCCGCCTGATCGCCTGGGACAGCGCCTTGATCGCGTCGTTCTGGCCGATGACCCGCTTGTGCAGCTCGTCTTCCATCCGCAGCAGCCGCGCCGACTCGGCCTCGGTCAGCTTGAACACGGGGATGCCGGTGGCTGTGGCGAGCACCTCGGCGATCAGGTCCTCGTTCACCTCGGCCGGCAGGTCCATGTCGCCGGCCTTCCACTCCTTCTCCCGAGCTTCCTTCTTCTCGATCAGCTGCTTTTCCTTGTCGCGGAGCGCGGCAGCCTTCTCGAAGTCCTGCGAGTCGATCGCCGACTCCTTGTCCCTGCGCACGTCGGCGATCTTCTCGTCGAACTCGCGCAGGTCGGGCGGGGCCGTCATCCGGCGGATCCGCATCCGCGAGCCAGCCTCGTCGATCAGGTCGATCGCCTTGTCCGGCAGGAACCGGTCGGAGATGTACCTGTCGGCCATCTGGGCGGCGGCCACCAGGGCGTCGTCGGTGATCGAGACGCGGTGGTGCGCCTCGTACCTGTCCCGCAGGCCCTTGAGGATCTCGATCGTGTGCGAGATCGTCGGCTCGGCGACCTGGATGGGCTGGAACCGCCGCTCGAGCGCGGCGTCCTTCTCCAGGTGCTTGCGGTACTCATCCAGCGTGGTCGCCCCGATGGTCTGGAGCTCGCCTCGGGCCAGCATCGGCTTGAGTATCGAGGCGGCGTCGATGGCGCCTTCCGCGGCTCCGGCGCCCACCAGGGTGTGGATCTCGTCGATGAACAGGATGATGTCGCCGCGGGTGCGGATCTCCTTGAGCACCTTCTTCAGCCGCTCTTCGAAGTCACCGCGGTACCTGGACCCGGCGACCAGGGCGCCGAGATCGAGGGTGTACAGCTGCTTATCCTTCAGCGTCTCGGGCACCTCGCCCTTGACGATCCGCTGCGCGAGCCCCTCCACGACCGCGGTCTTGCCGACGCCGGGCTCGCCGACCAGGACCGGGTTGTTCTTGGTGCGCCGGGACAGCACTTGCATGACCCGCTCGACTTCCTTCTCCCTGCCGATCACCGGGTCGAGCTTGCCCTCGCGGGCGGCGGCGGTGAGGTTCCTGCCGAACTGGTCGAGCACCAGCGACGTGGATGGCGCGCTCTCTGACGAGGTCCCGGCGGCGGCGGGCTCCTTGCCCTGGTAGCCGTGCAGCAGCTGGATCACCTGCTGGCGCACCCGGTTCAGGTCGGCGCCAAGCCTGACCAGGACCTGGGCGGCCACGCCCTCGCCCTCGCGGATCAGGCCAAGCAGGATGTGCTCGGTACCGATGTAGTTGTGCCCGAGCTGCAGGGCCTCGCGCAGCGAGAGCTCAAGCACCTTCTTGGCACGCGGAGTAAAGGGGATATGCCCGGACGGGGCCTGCTGGCCCTGCCCGATGATCTCCTCGACCTGCTGGCGCACCGCCTCCAGGCTGATGCCCAGCGACTCCAAAGCCTTGGCAGCGACGCCTTCGCCCTCGTGGATGAGGCCGAGCAGGATGTGCTCAGTACCGATGTAGTTGTGGTTGAGCATCCTGGCTTCTTCCTGAGCCAGGACCACAACCCGCCGCGCCCGGTCGGTAAACCTCTCGAACATGCTCGTCGCTCCCTCACCATGCGTTCGGGACGGCCAGGCAATGGCCCGTCCCTGCGCCACAAGCCCGCCTGCGGGGGAAGGCTTCAGCTGCAGCAGCCGCATACGCGAGCACGACCACCGCACTCCACTGAAGGACCTTCCCCGCGGGGCGGGCCTTCACCCACATCCAACCTATGGCCGGGGAGCACTGTTCCCAGGTACGCCGCCAGCGAACGCTCGGCTGTCGGCGGCAGACCGGATATAGCGCGGTATCAGACGCCATCAGCGGTTCAGGGCACGCATAATGCCCGCCGGATGCCAACTGCCTGCGCGCTCCCGCGCGCACCCCCCAGGCACCGCGGCGGGCTACCAGCGTGCGGCCCGCTGCCATCTGACGAGGGAGGCGAGGTTAGTGCGACGCCTCGTACTCGGCGATGATGTTGCCCGGAATGCGACCGCGCTCACTGACCTTGTGGCCGCGCTGCCGCGCCCACTCTCTGATCTCCGAACTGCGCTCCCGCCCCGGGCCTGTGCGTGCCTTGCGGCGGCGACCGCCGCCGGTAACCCTGCGCGCGTGGTCTGCGAAGGCACCGACCTTCTCGCGCAGTTCCTTGCTGTGCGGTCCACACAGATCGATCTCGTACGCGTTCCCATCAAAGGCGAACGAAACCGACTCTGTCCCATCCACCTCACCATCGTGAGGAAGGTCACATACCACGGTCACCACAGTCTTCTGAGCCATGAGGTCCTAGAGCCTTTCCGCTTACTACACTCTATTTAAGTAGCTTAACCTATACCAGCAGATGCACTGGTGACAATTTAACAGTCTCTCGATTCGAGTCGAACTTCTTCGACCTTCGCGAGGTGCGATGAAACTCGCGGTGACAACTTGCTTTCAACCGGTAATCGCGCTTAGAGCGCGGAGGAGGGTCCATCCTCGCGATCGCGTGATGTGTTCGCATGCGAGTCGGCCGGATTCTTGGTGTCGCATGCTGAATCTTGCGTGAGAACTTCCACGTCTTCATCTTCGTCGGACTTGTTCGCCCGCCTCAACTCGTGCCGAAGGAATGCGGCAACGGCGATGAGTACCGCTGCGCACGCGAGAAATGGAGGAGTCAGGGCGGCTAGGTCCGTGAGCATGACTGACCTTCTCGCGCAGTGTCCGCCGGCGCCCGTTCACCTCGGGTCGTCAAGACCTGGACGCCCCGTCCCGGCAGCCCGCGGCCGTCGCCAGCCGCGGCGCGCCGGGTGCGGCCCCGCGCGGGCTCCTGGCCCACCCTCGCCACCGGGCCCAGCCCGAACGCCGGCCCGCGGCCCCGCGCGGGCTCCTGGCCAACCCTCGCCACCGGGCCCAGCCCGAACGCCGGCCCGCGGCCTCGCGCGGGCTCCTGGCCCACCCTCGCCACCGGGCTTAGCGCGGGCGCCTGCCTCTTCCTCGGCGCCGGGCTCAGCCTCGGCACCGGGCTCAGCGTCGGCACCGGGGCCTGGCTCAGCGTAGGAACCCGGCTCGGCATAGGCACCTGGCTCAGCATGGCGCTGGATACCGCCCTCCGGGCTTCTGGGTTAGGTCAGCTGGTCCGCATGGCGCCGGGCGGCACCCGCTCCCGCTCAGCCGCACGAGGTCGCGCCCCGAACCGGCCGACGGGCCGGCAATCGTGGCCGAAGCCCTCTCCAGCGCGGCAGACCGGTACCGTCCCTCGCACATCAGCCTACGCGCGCCTCGCCTACCCCTGTCCACGCCAGCCTCGGCTCGGCGTGCGTTCCCGCGCGGACCGACCTCGCCGCCGACGGCGCGGCCGATGGCGGTGGGCGGCATGGCGGGGACGGCATCACGCGAACGCCGCCTCACGCCAAGCCCGCCGACGCAGCGCAACAACCAGCGCATCCAGCCCATCGCCAGCGAACAGCCGCCCGGTGCCGAGGAGCCACACACTTGGTCCAACGCCTATGCCGCGGACTGGTGCCCGCAGTCTGTCCGGTTCGCACGCGACAAGCTGGGCGTGCTCCTGGAGAGCCGGTGCCCGAGTCGGGCCGCTGCATCCGACAGGCCTGATCGACGCGATGCGGCGGCCCGATGGATGACCTGCCGGAGGGCGGCGAACTCAATACTGGCGCGAAGTCAGAACGCGGCGAAGCCAGGAGTTCGCGAAGTCAATTGTGACCAGACGCCTGTACGCGTCGGTGCCTGTCCTTCTGCGGATCGAACCTCACCCCTCCGCCGGCGCAGTGCTCACCGGCGCAGTGCTCGCCGGTGTAATGCTCGCCGGTGCAATGCACACCATTGCATCGCCGAACCTCGTGGCAGCGGTCGCCGCGACGGGGCACTCGGGGGACGCAATGGACACCTCATGTTCGCATCGGGTCGCGCCGACCGGAGCCGGGCCGCGAATTTCGTGGCCGATTGCCGCACCGCGCTGGCCGAATGCCTGACCGCTCCGACTTCACGCCGGCGCGAGGTGACCCTAGAATCGGAAGACGACGGTTCCACTCCGCGGAACTTGGCCCCTGGAATCGCACCGCCTGGCACGTCCGGCCGACCGTCGAGAAACCGAGCAGCGGATTTACGGTCCCGTCGATCTCGTAATGCAGCGCCGAGGGGCGTCCCTCAAAGTTTCACCGAGATTCGGCCTGACCGAACGATAGAAATGGCGCTGGGATGCGCACAAGCTTGCATGGGAACCCTCAGGATCGAATTTGCATGCTTGCTGACCAGGCTTTGTATGGTCCATCGACGCAGTTCCTGAATTCCGGCTGGACGGGACGCGTGAAGACCCGCAGGGCGCTCGCGCACACGCGTTGGGCACGTTCGGTCACTGAAACACTACGCATTGCCAAGAACGTTGCGATCCCGGTCAGGTGGGCACATCACGGTCAGATCACAGCTCCCCCGTTGATCCGGAACATGCCCGCTGACCTGCGGTTATGCTCCCAGAAATTGCCGAATCGCGTACACGGCGGAGCATAGAGCGCAGGAGCTGAGCGCGCGGTCAGGGCGAAAGTCCGGGCGCCGCGGACGGCGTTCTGCGGGGATATTTTCGCAACCGACCACACGTGACGGACTTCTGTCGGCTAATGTTCCAACGCTGTCGACCCGTTCTCGCTGGCGTGTCCGCGCAGAGGTGTCTCGCGCTGAGCTGATGATGCCAGCCAAGGAGAGGAGCCACCTCGTGGACCGCTGGCCAGCAGGCAGCCAACCGCGTGCGCGCGCCAGGCAGGCCGCCGCCGCTGCAGGCAACGCCGGTCCGCACCAGGCGGTGGCGAGGCGGACGGCGGGGCGCTTGATGGCCGTGCTCAGCATCGGTGCCGCCATGAGCGTGGCGCTATCGAGCTCCGTGGCCGGGGCCGCGTCGGACGCGCCTGCGCCGACGCTCAAGGAGCTCCTTGCCAGGGCCGCCAAGCTGTCCAACCAGATCGACGACCTGAGCCAGCAGTACGACGCCCTGAGGATCCAGTACACGCAGGCGAAGACGCAGATCAAGGTCGCCCAGCTGACGCAGCGGCAGGACGAGCGGCTCATCGCCGCCTACCAGGCCACCGTCGCCAGGATCGCGGCGGCCGGCTACATGACCGGCAGCATCAGCCCGGCCATCCAGCTCCTGCAGAGCAGGAACCCGCAGGCCCTGCTGAACCGCGCGTCCATCCTCACCGAGCTTCAGCGGCAGAACTCGGCCCAGCTCAACCTGGTGGCCGCAGCACAGTCAGCCGCGCGGCGGGAGCGGCTACTGGCCATCCAGGAGGAACACGCCGCCGCCAGGCTCACCGCCGCGATGCGGGGCAAGGTGGCCAAGATCCAGGCCAAGGAGAACATCCTCAACAGCGCCGCGTTCAGCAAGGCGATGGCGCAGTACGACCAGACCGGCCACTACCCGGCCATCCACGTCGCCGGCGATTCGGTCGGCGTCGAGGCGCTCAGGTCCGCGCTCACCAGGGTCGGCGACCCCTACGTGTGGGGCGCCGCTGGCCCGGACTCGTTCGACTGCTCGGGCCTGGTCGTGTGGGCGTACGCGCAGATCGGGATCAGCCTGCCGCACTTCACCGGCGACCTTTGGAACTCTGGCGAGCACATCTCCCGCGCCGACCTCGAGCCCGGCGACCTGGTGTTCTTCTTCCCCAACATCGGGCACGTCGGGATCTACGTCGGCAACGGCATGATGGTGGACGCGCCGACCTTCGGCCAGGACGTCCAGGTCCAGGAGGTGTTCTGGAGCGCGTACGTCGGCGCGGTCAGGATCGCCTGACCGCCTGGCGTTAGCCGCTAGCTCGTGCCGGCCAGTGCCAGCCAATCAGTGCCAGCCAATCAGTGCCAGCCAATCAGTGCCAGCCAATCAGTGCCAGCCGGTCGGTGCCAGCCGGTCAGTGCCAGCCGGTCAGTGCCTGCGCACCAGCGGGAACAGGATCGTCTCCCTGATCGACGCCCCGGTGAGCATGATCATCACGCGGTCGATGCCCATGCCCATGCCGCCGCTCGGCGGCATGCCGTACTCGAGCGCGCGCAGGAAGTCCTCGTCGACCTGCATGGCCTCCGGGTCGCCGCCCGCCGCGAGCAGCGACTGCGCGGTCAGCCTGGCCCGCTGCTCGACGGGGTCGACAAGCTCGGAGTAGCCGGTGCCGATCTCTGCGCCGAACGCGACCAGGTCCCACCTCTCCGCCAGCCGCGGGTCGGACCGGTGCGCCCTGGTCAGCGGCGAGACCTCGACGGGGAAGTCTCGGTAGAACGTGGGCAGCTCGGTGCGCGCCTCAACCAGGTGCTCGTAGAGCTCGAGCACCACCTGGCCCGCGTTCCATGACGGCTCGAGAGCGATGTTCGCCTGACCGGCCAGCTTGCGCAGCTGGTCCTCGCCGGTGTCCGGGGTGATCTCCTCGCCGAGCGCGGCCGAGATGGCCTCGTGCACCCCGACCGACGGCCACTGCCCGCCGATGTCGTGCTCCGAGCCGTCCGCCCTGCGCACCACCGTGCCGCCGAGGCCGGCCCGGGCGGCGGCCAGGATCATGTCCTGAGTCAGCTGGCCGATCGTGGTGTAGTCGCCGTAGGCCTGGTATGCCTCGAGCATCGTGAACTCGGGGTTGTGGGTGGCGTCGACGCCCTCGTTGCGGAAGTTCCTGCCGATCTCGTAGACCTTCTCAAGCCCGCCGACCACCAGCCGCTTGAGGTAGAGCTCAAGCGCGATCCGAAGGTAGAGGTCCATGTCATAGGCGTTGATGTGGGTCCTGAACGGGCGGGCATTCGCACCGCCGTGCAGGGTCTGCAGGATCGGCGTCTCCGCCTCCACGTAGCCCTGGGCGTGCAGCTCCTCCCTGATCGCACGGGTGACCGCTGCCCGAAGCTCGGCCATCTGCCGCGCGGCCGGGTTGACGATCAGATCGACATAACGCATTCGCACCCGGGACTCTGGGTCCGTCAGGCCGGCGTGCTTGTCCGGCAACGGGCGCAGCGACTTGGCGGTGATCGCGAAGGAGTCGGCCAGTACGGAGAGCTCGCCGCTGCGCGAGGTGATCACCTCGCCGGTCACGCCGACATGGTCACCGAGGTCCACGTCGGCCTTCCAGGCTGCGAGCGCCTGCTCGCCGACCCGGTCGCGGGAGATCATCACCTGGATGTCGCCCGAGCCGTCCCTGATCGTGGCGAAGCAGAGCTTCCCGCCGGTGCGGTACAGCATCACCCGCCCGGTGACGCCGACGGTCTCGCCGGTCGCGGTGTCCGGCGCGAGGTCACCGAAGCGCTCCCTGACCTGGCCGATCGTGTGCGTACGCAGGTAGCCGACCGGGTAGGGGTCCGTCCCGGCGGCCCGTAGCCGCTCGGCCTTGGCGAGCCTGACCCGCATCTGCTCGGACATCGCTGACTCGGTCCCGAGCGCCTCGTCCGGCCCGTCGCCGCCCGCCCCGGTCCCCGCGCCGGCCCGGCCGGCCCGGCCGGGGTTCTCTTCGTCGCTCATCTGCCCGAGGCTACCGGCGCGGGACACCCGGCGGCGACCCGGATTCTGCTCGGCCGGCCGGGCCGGCCGAGCCAGACGGACCCGGTGCTAGTCGGCGTAGTTGCGCTCCCAGACCAGCCGCAGGCCGATCAGGGTCAGCCACGGCTCGTAGGCGTCGATGACATTCACGACCTCGAGCACCAGCGGCGCCAGGCCGCCGGTGGCGATCACGGTCACGGCATCCGGGTCGTCGGGCGACAGCTCGGCCCTCATCCGGCGGACGATGCCCTCGATCTGCCCGGCGACCCCGTAAATGATGCCGGACTGCAGGGCGGCCACGGTGTTCTTGCCGATCACCCGGCTCGGCCTGGTCAGCTCCACCTTGAGCAGCTGCGCGGCGCGCCGGGACAGCGCGTCCACCGAGATCTCGATCCCCGGGGCCAGCGCGCCGCCGACGAACTCGCCCCTTGCACTCACCGCGTCGAAGTTCGTCGAGGTGCCGAAGTCGACCACGATCGCCGGGCCGCCGTACAGGTGCACCGCGGCGACGGTGTTCATGATCCGGTCGGTGCCGATCTCCTTGGGGTTGTCGTACCGCACCGACACCCCGGTCTTGATCCCCGGCTCCACGATCAGCGCGGGCACGTGCTTGTAGTAGCGGCTGATCATCTCGCGCATCTCGTGCAGCACGGACGGCACCGTCGAGCACAGCGCGATGCCATCCATGTTGACCATCGCCAGCGGGCTCTGCGACACCAGGCCGCGCATGGTAACCGCGAGCTCGTCGGCGGTGCGGACCGGATCGGTGGCGATCCGCCAGTGCTCGACGACCTCCTCGCCGTCGAACACGCACAGCACCGTGTTGGTGTTGCCGACATCGATCGTGAGCAGCATGCTCGCACCGCCTACCGTGCTACCCGGCCTGGACCACGTCCAGGCCGATGTCCAGTACCGGCGCCGAGTGCGTGAGCGCACCCACCGCCAGGAAGTCCACCCCGGTCTGGCCGACCGCGCGGGCATAGTCGAGCCGCAGCCCGCCGCTGGCCTCGAGCATCGACCGCCCGGCCACCAGCGCGACCGCCGCGGCCATCTGCTCGACGGTGAAGTTGTCGAGCAGGATCAGCCCGGCACCGGCCCGCACCGCCTCGGCCACCTGGTCCAGCGTGTCGCACTCCACCTCGACCGGCAGGTCGGGCGCCACCCGCCGAACCGCGTCGAACGCCGCCGACACCGACCCGGCCGCGGCGACATGGTTGTCCTTGATCAGCGCCGCGTCCGACAGCGACATCCGGTGGTTCACCCCGCCGCCGCAGCGCACCGCGTACTTCTCAAGCGCTCGCAGCCCCGGCAGCGTCTTGCGGGTATCCCTGACCCGAGCCCCGGTCCCGGCCAGCTCATCCACCCACGCACGGGTCGCGGTCGCTACGCCGGACAGATGACCGAGGAGATTAAGCGCCGTCCGCTCCGCCGTCAGGATCGCCCGCAGGTCGCCCTGCACCGTCATGAGGACCTGGCCAGCGCCGACCCGATCGCCGTCGCTGACGTGGTGCTCGCATGTCAGGGAAGGGCCAGACCATTCACGAGCCGGGTGGCCGGCGACGGCGGCGGGATCCGGCGCGCGCTGAACGCGGTCGCCGGACCCACCCCCGCCACCGACCAGGATGAAGACGGCTTCCGCGACCGACAGACCAGCCACCGTGCCAGAAGCACGCGCAACAACGTCAGCTCTTCCTTCTTCACTACGCGGGATCGTCGCCACGGTGGTGACGTCCGGCCCGGCCCCCAGGTCTTCGGCCAGCGCCGTCCGTACGACTCGCGCCACGTCGGCCGGATCGAGCCCGGAGCCGGTCAGCCGGGCCGCCAGCTCCGCTGGCAGCCCGGTCACGTCGACTCCCGGTCGGCCTCGTGCGGATAGGGCTCGAACCGCACGGTCAGCCCGTCGCCGACATCCCATGCCGGACGGGCACCGACCCCGGCCGGTGCGTTCAGCACAGGCCGGGGTTGCGTGCCTGTCCGGCCGCCAGCCTCGGGCGAGGTCTCTCCCGAGTCCCCCGTGCTCAGGGTCACGATCAGGTGGCCGATCCACTCGTCCGAGGAGTCCGGGTAGTCCTCGCGCCAGTGACTGCCGCGGGTCTCGGTCCTGATCGCGGCGGAGGCGACCAGCGCGGTGGCGAGCAGGTGCAGGTTGGTGGCCTCCCAGGCGGCGTGGCTCGGCTTGGCCGACTGCTGCTCGCCGATCTCGCGCAGCCGCCTCGCGGCCCCGGCGAGGCCCTGGCCCGAGCGAAGCACCCCGGCGCGCTGGGTCATCAGCTGCTCGATCTGCTCCATAGCCGACGGGTCGAGCAGGCCGGGGACGCGGGCATCGGGGGCCGGGGCCGATCTGGGCGGCAGGCCGCGGGCCAGGTCGGCGGCGATCCGCTCGGCGAAGACGAGACCTTCGAGCAGGGAGTTGGAGGCCAGGCGGTTGGCGCCGTGCACGCCGGTGCAGGCGGCCTCGCCGCACGCGTACAGGCCGGGCACGCTGGTGCGGCCGTCCAGGTCGGTCCTGATCCCGCCGCTTGCGTAGTGTGCGGCGGGGACCACCGGGATCAGGTCGCGCACCGGGTCGATGCCGTGCTCCCGGCAGCTCGCCCTGATCGTGGGGAACCTGTGCTCCCAGGTCTGCTCGCCCAGATGGCGGCCGTCCAGGTAGACGTGGTCGGTGCCGGTCGCCGCCATCACGTTCATGATCGCCTTCGCGACGACGTCGCGGGGGGCGAGGTCGGCCAGCGGGTGGCGGCCGGTCATGAAGCGGGCGCCGACCTGGTCGATCAGGAACGCGCCCTCGCCGCGCACGGCCTCGGAGATCAGCGGCTGGCGGCCGCGCGCGCCGGGGCCGAGCCACAGCACGGTCGGATGGAACTGGACGAACTCAAGGTCGGCTGCCTGCGCGCCGGCCCGCAGCGCCAGCGACACGCCGTCGCCGGTCGAGACCGACGGGTTGGTGGTAGCCGAGTAGACCTGGCCCATGCCGCCGGTGGCGAGCACCACGGCCGGCGCGTGCACGGCTCCCACGCCGTCCTGCTGGCCCTCGCCGATCACGTGCAGGGTCAGCCCGGCGGCCCGGCCGTCGGCGGTCAGCAGCAGGTCGAGCGACATCGCGTGCTCGATCACGTCGATGCCGGTGCCCTCATCGGCGCCCGCGCCGGCCGCGGCCAGCGCCAGCAGCAGCGCCCTGGAGACCTCGGCGCCGGTGGCGTCGCCGCCCGCGTGCGCGATCCGGCGGCGCAGGTGCCCGCCCTCCCTGGTCAGCTCGAGCACCCCGCCGGCGTCGGAGTCGAACCTGGCGCCGAGCGCGATCAGCCGCCTGACCGCACCGGGCCCCTCGGTGACCAGCACCCGAACGGCATCGACGTCGCAGATCCCCGCGCCGGCGGTGAGCGTGTCGCGCAGGTGCTGCTCGGGCGAGTCGCCGGGGCCGAGTGCGGCCGCGATCCCGCCCTGCGCCCAGCGGGTGGAGCCGTCGTCAAGCAGCGACTTGGTGACCAGCAGCACGTTGGCACCGGGCAGCGCAGCGTGCGCGTTCAGCGCTGCGGTGACCCCGGCGACGCCGGAGCCCACCACGACGACGTCGGCCTGCCTGACCCAGCCGGGCGGCTGCGCGAGCAGGCGCCCGGCGATCACGCGGGCTCCCGCTTGCCGTGCTCTCCCGGCTGGTCGGGGCCGGCGCCGAAGGTCAGCGTGGCGTTGTCGATCAGCCTGGTGCCGCCGACCCGGCCGGCCACGAGCAGCAGGGCCTCGCCCGAGTACTCCGCGCCCACCTCGGCGAACGTGACCGGGTCGGCGAGGGACAGGTAGTCGAGCGCCAGCGGCGGCTCAGACCGCGCTGCCGCGGTCAGTTCGGCCCTGGCCGCGGCGAGCGCCGCGCACGGCCCGCCGGCCGCGGCCGACCGCCCGGCCGCGAGAGCACGGGACAGGGCGAGCGCGGTGGCGCGCTCGGGACCGGAGAGGTAGGCGTTCCTGCTGGAGGAGGCCAGGCCGTCAGGCTCACGCACGGTCGGCACGGAGGCGATCTCGACTGACAGGTTCACATCGGCCACCATCCTGCGCACCAGGGCAAGCTGCTGCGCGTCTTTCTCCCCGAACACGGCCACGTCCGGCCTGACCAGATTGAACAGCTTCAGCACCACGGTGAGCATGCCGTCGAAGAACCCCGGCCGGGACGCCCCCTCGAGCACCAGGCCGATCGCCCCCGGGCTCACCGTGACCATCTGCCCGCCTGGGTACATCTCCTCGCTCGCCGGGGCGAAGACCAGGCGGACGCCTTCCTGGGCGCACACGGCCAGGTCGCGTTCGATCGTGCGAGGGTAGCGGCCAAGGTCCTCACCGGCCCCGAACTGGAGCGGGTTGACGAAGACAGAGACCACGAGCGATCCGTTATGCCCGGTGATCTGCCGAGCACGCCGCAGCAGGGCCTGGTGGCCGTCGTGCAGCGCCCCCATGGTGGGGACGAGCACCACCGGCGGGCGCAGCGTCGCGCGGGCGGCGGCCAGGCCCCGCTTCGTCCTGGCCACCATGGGCATCATCCGGGCGGCCCGGAGAGGGCGCCGAGCAGCCGCTGCGCGTCCGAGGCCGACAGGGTCCCGGCGGCCAGCGCGCGGTCCGCGGTCAGCCTGGCCATGGCCAGGTAGGCGCCGAGCGCCTCGGGCGCCGCGGCGGCGATGGCCTGGACGTGCGCCGCGACGGTCTCCGCATCGCCGCGGGCGACCGGGCCGGTCAGCGCCAGGTCGCCGAGCGCGAGTACGTTCTCGAGCGCGGCGCTCAGCAGCGGGCCGAGCATCCTGGCCGGGTCGGGCACGCCGGCCTCGCGGAGCAGGTCGCTGGACTGGACCACCAGCGTGACCAGGTGGTTGGCCGCGCTGGCCAGGCCCGCGTGGTATAGGCCGCGGTTCTCCTCGGCGATGAAGACCGGCTCCCCGCCCATCTCCACCACCAGCGCCTCGGCGACCAGCCTGAGCTGCGCGGGCGCGGTGACGCCGAACGAGACGCCGGTCAGCTTCGCCGCGTCGTCGGCCCGGCCCGTGAACGTCATCACCGGGTGCAGCGCGAGCGGCAGGGCGCCGCGGCGTACCGCCGGCTCGAGCACGTCCAGGCCGTGCCGGCCGCTGGCGTGCGCGAGCAGCCTGCCCTCCAGCCGCACCCCGGTCGCGGCCAGCCCGGCCACCAGGTCGGCGAGCGCGTCGTCGGGGACGGTCAGCAGCACCAGGTCGGCCTGCTCGACCACCTGCTCGGGGCGGGCCACGACCGCGCCTGGCAGGCTGCGACCGATCCGGCTCAGCGACTCCTGCGAGACGGCCGAGGCGGCCACCACGCGGTGCCCGGCGCGAGACAGCGCTACCGCCATCGCGGTGCCGGCCCGGCCGGCGCCCACGACGCCGACGGCAAGCTGGGCCGGGTGCAGCAGGTCGGCCTGGCCGGGGCGCGCCGCGGCCCCGCGCTCGTCATCTGCCACGGGTCACCGCCGCCCGCGGTGGCCGTTGGACGACGGCAGGTCGTCGTCGTCTTCCTTCGGCGGCGAGGCACGGCAGCAGCGCTCCAGGTACAGCGCGGCCGCCGCGAGCAGGACCGCCGCGACTGCTGTGAAGCTGGCCACGATCGCGTCGTGCCGCAGCGTCGGCTTGTCCAGCGACGGCACCGTATAGATGACCACGCCGATGGCCAGGCCGCCGAAGCACGCGGCCGCCGCCGAGCTCGCCTTGGCCAGCGCGGCGAGCCTGGGCACGGCCGTCGGCTGGATCGGCTTGGCGCCTGGCCTGCCGTCCAGCCGCGGCCCGAGGTTGCGGCCGACGATGACCTCCCCGATGGCCAGCAGCACAAGCGCGCCCGCGGCGGTCCACGGCAGCGGCGGCATGCTGGCGACCGCCAGCTTGACCGCGACCCAGGCCACGGCCGCGCTGACCACCGCGATGACCGCCAGCGACCACAGCTTCGTCGGCTGCATGAGTCCTGTTCACCTCTGGTTCCGTGCGGTGCCGGGGATGCGGAGGCCGGGGCCGGCCAGGCGCCGGACGCCCGCCGCCGGAGTCCGAGCGAGCAGGCTGGCGACCGGCCCGTATCCGGGAAGCGCGGCCTCCGGGTCGACGTCCTGCCAGGGCGCCAGGACGAAGGCGCGCTCGTGGGCGCGCGGATGCGGCAGAGTCAGCTCGGGGTCATCGCTGACCTCGCTGCCACAGGCGATGATATCCACATCGAGGGTGCGCGGCCCCCACGCCACGGTGCGCACCCGGCCGGCCGCCGCCTCGGCCGCCTGGCACCGGCGCAGGATGGCCCTCGCGGGCAGGGCGCTGAGCGCGAGCAGCACCGCGTTCAGGTAGTCGGGCTGCGGCGGGCCGCCGACCGGCGCGGTCTCGTACACGGCCGAGACCGCCGTGACGGCCAGCCCCGGCTCGGCGGCCAGCGCGTCGATGCCCGCCTGCAGCATCGCCAGCCGGTCGCCGAGGTTGCTGCCGAGCGCCAGCACCACCTGCCGCACGGCGGCCGGCTGGCTATGTTGTCTCGCTCGCCTCCGAACGGCGACCGGGTCGCTCGCGCCGCGTTGTCCCGCTCGCCTCCGCACGGCGACCGGCTCGCTCATGTGCGGCTCCGGCGGATCGTCACGGTCACGTCCCGCACCGGGACGCCGACCGGAGCGTACGGCTTGTGCACGGTGACCTCAGCCTCGCTGACCAGGGTCTCCGCCAGGCAGGCATCGGCCAGCCTGGCGGCCAGGGTCTCGATCAGGTTGACCGGCTCGCCCGAGATGACGGCCCGGAGCCTGGCCGCGAGCGCCGCGTAGTCAACGGTGAACGAGAGGTCGTCGGCCGCCGCGGCCGCCGACGTGTCGAGCCACAGCACCGCGTCGGCGACGAATTCCTGACCCTCGGCCCGCTCGGCGGGCAGCACGCCGTGATATCCGACCGCGCGCAGCCCGAGCAGGCTGATCGTGTCCCGCTGGTTCATGCGGTGCCTCCCCGCTCGCCTCCGGATACCGACCGGCTCGCTGACGCCGCCTCCTGCGTCCAGCGCGCCGCGATCCGCACCGCGTCGGCGTTGCCGGGCACCGAGTGCACCCGCACGCACCACGCGCCGGCCGCGGCGGCGAGCGCGCTGAGCGCGACCGTCGCGTGGTCGCAGTCGGCAAACGGCCGCGGCGTGCCGTCAGGCCCGGCGAGGAACCGGCTGATGAACCCCTTGCGCGAGGCCCCGACCAGGACGGGGAACGGTGCCGCGGGATCGGGCAGGCAGGAGATCTCGCGCAGCCTGCCGACCAGCGTCCAACTGTGCGCGGGCAGCTTGGCGAAGCCGAGGCCCGGGTCCACGATCAGCTGCGCCGGGTCGACCCCCGCCGCGGTGAGCGCCCTGATCCGTGCGGCAAGCTCGGCGGCCACCTCGGCGACCACGTCGGCGTAGATGGCGCGGTCCTGCATGTCCACACTGTGGCCGCGCCAGTGCATCACCACGTAGGGCACCTTCGCCGCGGCGACCAGCCCGGCCATCGCGGGATCGGCCAGCCCGCCGCTCACGTCGTTGACCAGCCTGGCACCCGCCTCAAGCGCGCGCTCGGCCACGCTGGCCCGCATGGTGTCGATGCTGACCACCAGGCCAGCCGTGGCGAGCGCGGTGACTACGGGCCCGATCCGGCGCAGTTCCTCGGCCTCGCTGATCCGCAGCGCGCCCGGCCTGGTCGACTCGCCGCCCACGTCCACGATGTCGGCGCCGCTGGCGGCCAGGTTCAGGCCGTGGGCGATGGCGTCCTCGGCGGAGAACCACTGCCCGCCGTCCGAGAACGAGTCCGGAGTGACGTTGACCACGCCCATGACCAGGCACCTGGGTTCGGCGGGCAGCCCCGCCGGCCGGCCTGCGAGAGCGGACATGGCCGTCAATCTACCCACCGGGAGGCCGCTCGCCTCGGACTACCCGCCTGCAGGCTGCCTGCCGCGGATGGGCCTGCCGGCGCGCGGGCCGGCCAGCTGGCCTGCCGCTGCCGCCCTCCGTGGCGTCCGGAGCCGGGGCCTGGCCCGTAGATTCGCGGGAATGGGTCGCAGAGCCAGATCCTGATGGCTCGGCTTGCGGTCCGGCCCGCCCGTCCCCCGGAGATGATCTTGATGGATGTGACGGAAGTCCCAGAATACGCAGTGGATGTGGCATCCATTCCACGGACACCCAGGGGATCATGTGCGGTTTCGGCTGGTATGCGGCGATCCAGGTGACGGTGCTCGCGCGGGCGGCCGCGGCCACGCGGCGTGGCGACCAGCCGCGCTGTGTTCCGGGTTGTCCATGCCCGGTGACGCCGCGCGGTAGAGCCGTCGGTGTCACCGGAGATCTACGGCACAAACCATGAAGAACAGGCCCTAGTCGGCCGGGCTGGCGCCCTGCACGGGAGCGGCGGGCAACGCCGCCGCGGCCCGCCTCGGCCGCAGCAGGTCGAGCAGCCGGCGGCCGAGCCGGTTCACCTTGAGCGTCGGCCAGACCAGGAAGGCCTCGGCCTCAAGCGCGGCCAGCCCGATCCTGATCGCGTCCTTGGTGCCGGGGAAGACCAGGAACCTGGGGTTCCACTCCGGCGAGAACTTGGCGTTGAACTTGTAGAGCGACTCGATCTGGAACCACCGCGACAGGAACAGCAGGAACCGGCGCCATGCCCGCAGGATCGGCCCGGCGCCAATCCGCTCGCCCCGCTCGAGGGCCGCGCGGAAGACCGCGAAGTTCAGCGAGATCCGCTTGACCCCGAGCTGGCTGGCGGCCTTGATAGTCTCCACGATCATGAAGTCGTTCAGGCCGGGCTGGGCCGACCTATCCCGCCGCATCAGGTCGAGCGAGAGGCCGTCGCAGCCCCACGGGACGAAGTGCAGCAGCGCGCGCAGGGTGCCGTCCTGCATGGCGGTCGCGATCACGCACCGTTCGTCGCCGGCGCCGCCGATCCGCCCCAGCGCCATCGAGAAGCCGCGCTCGGTCGGGTTGCCGCGCCAGGAGTCCGCCTGCCGAACCAGCCTCGCGACCTCGTCTTTCGGAACGTCGCCGACCCGGCGGATCTGCGCGGCGTACCCGGCACGCTCGACCCTGGTCACCATCTGCCTGACGTTGCGCATCGCCCGGCCCTGGAGCGAGAAGTCGGCCACGGTCACGATCGCCTCGTCGCCGAGCTCGAGCGCGGTCAGCTCGCCGTTCCTGCACCACAACTCGGCGCCGTGCTCGCTGCAGCCGATCACGGCCGGCACCCAGGCGTGTTTCGCTGCCATGTCAAGGAACGCCCTGATCGCGCCCGGCCATGCCTCGGAGTCGCCAAGCGGGTCGCCGCTGGCCAGCATCACCCCGGAGAGCACCCGGTAGCCGATGCAGGACTTGCCGGTCGGGGACCAGATCACGCTCTTGTCGTTGCGCAGCGCGAAGTAGCCAAGCGAGTCCGCGTCGCCGTGCCTGGCGAGCAGCGCCCTGACCCCGGCCGCGTCCTTGGTACCGAGCCTGCCGTCCGGCCGCGCCGGGCGCAGGAACAGATAGGCCGTGACGAGCACGGTGAAGAAGCCGAGCGTGGCGGTCACGATCGTGAACAGGTCGTTGCGCGATTCGGCCACGAAGATCATCGGCCGTGGCGGCGAGACGCCGATCAGCCCGTACAGCACCGCCTGGATGCGCTGCGGGAACGGGTAGTTCGTGGTCAGGCCGCGCAGCGCGATGAAGGACAGCCCGATCAGCAGGTCGGCGGCGAGCAGCCCGGCGAACGCGTTCAGCGCGCGCCACCTGGTGCGCGGATCGCCGATCGCGTAGAACTCGCCGCGTAGGGCGAACCCGGCGACCAGCAGCACCAGCACGATCGCCAGGCCGATGCCGGGGTTGATCGCCATCGCGTGATGGCGCATCAGGTAGATGCCGTGCGCGACGCTGATCGCCCCGGCCACGACCAGCAGCGCCATGACCTCCTGCCAGGCCCGCAGCTTGCGGCGGCGCAGGCCGTGCGACAGCATCAGCATCAGCAGGCCGATGATCACGTCGACCGGCTTGGTCAGGTTGGCGACCGTCCCCGGCACCGCGTGCGCCAGCCCGGCGAGCCGGTGGTGCAGGTGGTTACTGAGCGGCGTCAGGCCGACCACGATGTCGGCGAGGCCGACAAGGAACACGATCCAGCCCGCCGCGGTGGGCACCCAGCGGCGCTGCTGGCGCCGCTCGGGTGCGCGGTTAGCTGACGTGCGTCGCTCGGCAGATTCCGTGACGGCAGGCGACCCTTCCGGGTGCTGATCAGCTCCGGATGCGGGTTCAGCCGTTCCTGGCCCGGTAAGGTCCGTCATCTCCGACACGTAGGTGCGGCCCCGGCTCACGGGGCATCAGCGTAGTCATAAAGGCAGAACCGCGCGGCCGATTGCCAATGCGCGTCCTACCGGCGGGCCATCAGCAGGCTCATGGCCTCTGCTCTCGTTCCGTCCGAGCTGCGGAAGCAGCCGCGGACCGCGGACGTGACAGTCTTGGCGCCGGGCTTGCGCACGCCACGCATGGCCATGCACAGATGCTCGGCTTCCACCACAACGATAACGCCTCTGGGCTTCAGCACGTCCATCAGGGAATCGGCAATCTGGCTGGTCATCCGCTCCTGCACCTGCGGCCGCCTGGCGTAGACGTCGACCAGCCTGGCCAGCTTGGACAGCCCGGTGATCTGGCCCTGCTCGTTCGGGATGTACCCGACATGCGCGAAACCGAAAAACGGCGTCAAGTGATGCTCGCAGGTCGAGAACATCTCTATGTCGCGCACCAGCACCATCTCGTCGTGGTTGGCGTCGAAGACCGTGGTGAGCACCTCGTCGGGGCGCTGGCGCAGCCCGGCGAACTGCTCGGCGAGCGCCCTGGCGACCCGGGCCGGGGTCTGCCTGATGCCGTCCCGGTCCGGGTCCTCTCCGATCGCCAGCAGGATCTCGAGCACGGCCGCCTCGATGCGCTTGAGGTCGACCTCCTCGGCGTCGCGGCCGACAGGCTCGCCAGGCGTGCCGGCGTGCCCGATCAACGAGAGGGGCCGCGCGGTCCGGTGTCGCCCGGGTCGAAGCCGCTCTGGCCCGGTCCGCCTGGACCGCCGCCGCCGAACGGCCCGCCGAACGGGTCGGTCATCGGGCCGGCCAGGCCACTGCCGTAGCCGCCCTTGGACAGGTTCGGCGCCTGGCCGTTCCCGCCGAGAGGCAGCTCCTTGCCGTCCGAGGACGCCGCCGTCAGCGCCAGCTCCTTCGGCGTCAGGACCGGCGGGCGGTCCGACGGCATCCGCTTGCCGTAGCCGGTGTAGGAGCCGCGGGACGGCCGCTTCTGCACGGTCGCGAAGATCTCAAGCACCTGCGCCCTGGACAGCGTCTCGTGCTCCATCAGTTGGAGGACGAGGGAATCGAGCACGTCACGGTACTGCACGAGCACGTCCCATGCCTCGTCGTGCGCCGACTCGATCAGCCGCCTGACCTCGTCGTCGATCGCCGACGCGATCTCCTCCGAGTAGTCCCTGGAATGCGACATCTCCCGCCCGAGGAACGGCTCGCCGTCGCCGGTGCCGAACTTGCGCGCGCCTAGCCGCTCGCTCATGCCATATTCGGTCACCATGCCGCGGGCGATCGACGACGCCTTCTCGATGTCGTTCGCCGCGCCGGTGGTCGGCTCGTGGAAGACGAGCTCCTCCGCCGCCCGGCCGCCGAGCAGCATCGCCAGCTGGTCCATCATCTCGGCCCGGCTGACCAGGAACTTGTCCTCGGACGGCGCCGCGGCGGTGTAACCGAGCGCGCGGCCGCGCGGGATGATGGTGATCTTGTGCACCGGGTCGGCGTTGGGCATCGCATGTCCGACGAGCGCGTGACCGCCCTCGTGGTAGGCGATGATCTTGCGCTCCTTCTCCGACAGCAGCACGCTCTTGCGCTTCGGCCCGGCGGTGACCCGGTCGATGGCCTCCTCAAGCGAGTACATCGTGATCTGAGTCTGGTTGGCGCGGGCAGTCAGCAGTGCGCCCTCGTTAATCACATTGGCTAGATCCGCACCGGTGAACCCGGGGGTCCGCTTGGCGATGACGTCAAGGTCCACGTCCTGGGCGAACGGCTTGCCACGTGCGTGCACGCGCAGGATCCCCTTGCGGCCGGCCAGGTCAGGCTGGGCGACCACGATCTGCCGGTCAAACCGGCCGGGGCGCAGCAGCGCGGGGTCGAGGATGTCGGGCCGGTTGGTGGCCGCGATCACGATCACGCCGCCCTTGGTGTCGAAGCCGTCCAGCTCGACGAGCAGCTGGTTCAGCGTCTGCTCGCGCTCGTCGTGGCCGCCGCCGAAGCCGGCGCCGCGGTGCCGGCCGACCGCGTCGATCTCATCGACGAACACGATCGCCGGCGCGTTGGCCTTGGCCTGCTCGAACAGATCGCGCACCCGGGACGCACCGACGCCCACGAACATCTCGACGAAGTCAGAGCCCGAAATGGAGTAGAACGGCACGCCAGCCTCGCCGGCCACGGCGCGGGCCAGCAAGGTCTTGCCGGTTCCCGGCGGGCCGTAGAGCAGCACACCCTTGGGGATCTTGGCGCCGATCGCCTGGAACTTGGCCGGGGTCTGCAGGAACTCCTTGATCTCCTCAAGTTCCTCGATAGCCTCGTCGGCGCCGGCCACGTCGGCGAACGTGGTCTTGGGCGTGTCCTTGGTGATCAGCTTGGCGCGGGACTTGCCGAAGTTCATCACCCGCGAGCCGCCGCCCTGCATCTGGTTCATGAAGACGAAGAACAGCAGGAAGATCACGATGAACGGCAGCCAGCCGAGTAGCACGGACAAGAGCGAGTTGCCCTGCGGGTCGAGCACGTTGTAGCCGCCAGGGAGCTTGCCGGCGTGGCGCTGGGCCTGCAGGATGCTGGCGATTCGGTTCTCCTGGTTACCGATCCAGGCGGCCTCGTAGGACTTGCCGCTCTTGGTGGTGATCTGGATCACCTGGGTCGGTACGTTCAGCGTCGCCGAGGTGACCTGGTGGGACTCGACAAGCTCGATGACCTCGGAGGTGTTCGCCTTGGTGTACTGGGTCGAGCCGGTGAACTTCAGCACGACGATGAGCAGCACGAAGACCAGCAGGATGACGAGCATCCAGCTCCGGAAGATGCGCTTCAGATCCATCGATGAACGGCCCCGGGCGAACCGGGCCGGTACCTCCTGCCGAGCCTCGTGTCCCGCCGCCTTCCGGCAGGAGCGCAGTACGTCCGAGCATCCATGCGCGGTATTCCCTCTCCTCGCGTGCACGACGCGAGATACCGACGGTACACCGCGCTGGCTAACACCGGCACGTAGGCGGCAGTTCAGGAAGCCGCGTGCCCTATGCTCCGCCTCTACCCCATCTAAACGCGATTCAACTTCCGATGTGTTCCCCCGCCGGCCCCCCACCCCCACCGCCACCCGCTACGCCCCCCACCCCTACCCGCTACGCCCCCCACCCACCGCCCATGGCGGCCCCGGGTGAACCCCCCGGGGGTTAGGAGTAGGCGTGCGGGGCGAGGGTGCCGATGAACGGGAGGTTGCGGTAGCGCTCGGCGTAGTCCAGGCCATAGCCGATGACGAACTCGTCGGCGATCTCGAAGCCGGTGTAGGCGACCTCCACCGGCATCTGGGCGGCCGCCCGCTTGCGCAGCAGGACGCAGACCTGGACCGAGGCCGGATCACGTGACTGCAGGTTGTGCACCAGGTAGGAGAGCGTCAGCCCGGAGTCGACGATGTCCTCGACCACCAGCACGTGCCTGCCGCTGATGTCGGTGTCCAGGTCCTTGAGTATCCGCACCACGCCGGACGACGTCGTGCCCGAGCCGTAGGACGAGATAGCCATCCAGTCCATGCTCACCGGGTTGTGCATGGCGCGGGCCAGGTCGGCCATCACCATGACCGCCCCCTTGAGCACCCCGATAAGCAGCAGTTCGCGCCCGGCGTAATCGGCGTCGATCTGTGCCGCAAGCTCGGCGATCCTGGCCTGCAGCTGCTCGGGCGTGATCAGGACGTCCAGCAAGTCCGCACCCATGTCCGCGGCGTCCACGGCGGCCTCCGTTCACGATCAGGTCGTGAAGTGCAGCCTGCCATACCGCCGCCGGCACCGGACGGCGCCCGGCAGGTCGGCCCAGCGCTGGCCGTGCCAGGCCGTGACCAGAGCGTCCAGGTCGGCCACGTGCCCGGCGGTCAGCGACCCGGCCGGAGCCCCCGCGGCGATCGCGGCCCGCCGCAGCAGCCTGGTCCTGACCGCGGCAGGAAGCGCCGCAAGCTCGGCGACCTCTAGCGTCTTGCCGTCCGCGAGGTTGTCCTTCTGGCCGTCCGCTTGGCGGTTCTCCTGGCCGTCAGCTCGGCCGCCCGCCGCTCCGGGGCCGGCCGGGCCGGCGGGCCAGTCCCGCATCAGCCGATCCGCAGCCTGGTCGGTCAGGGCGTCAAGCGCGTCGGCGTCGGCGCGCAGCTGAGCCGCGGTCCTGGCCAGCGCCTCGGTGA
>Ga0335081_10003425_pt1 | contig 24939 bp, 25 predicted proteins | sample Lox_Sample_35_FD_206713 | JGI IMG/M metagenome (GOLD analysis project Ga0335081, IMG submission 206713) | Soil microbial communities from Loxahatchee National Wildlife Refuge, Florida, United States - Lox_Sample_3.5 | ecosystem: Environmental > Terrestrial > Soil > Wetlands | place: USA...
CCCCCGGGTTAGAGGTACGGGGGGGCGGGTAGCCCCCCCGTGAACGGGGGGCTCCGGGGGGTCGTCCCCCCGGGGGGGCGCCGCGGCGGTCATCCCGGCGGCCTGCATGCGGCCGGCGGGGAGGGTTTTGTGGGGTCACGGGGTGTACCCGGGAACGTTGATCGCGGCTTCGGCCCTTGACGGCTTGCCCACGACGATCTTCCCGGATTTCAGGTCGACGAAGCCCAGGTGGGGGTTCGGCCGCATGCCGAGCTGCTCGGCTTCCTTCGCGATCACGGCCGGGTTCCCCGCCTGCGCGACCTGGTTGGTGAGGGTCTGCGCCTGGCGGGCCAGGTCGGCGTTCTGCTCCTGCAGGCTGGTGACGCGGAACGACCCCTGGGCCAGGGTGGTGCTGATCACCAGGAGCGAGACCAGGGCGCCGCCGAGCAGCCCCACGAGCAGCAAGATGAACGGCATCCGCGGCGCGCGGGCGCGCGGTCGCCCGGCGCTCCTGGGCACCGGGCGCGTGTGGCGAGGGGCCGTGACCGGGCGGTTTCTCGGGTCGGTCCGGCGGGGCGCCTGGCGGGGGGATGCGGGGGTGCGCCGCATAGTGTCAGTAGCCATTGTCTGTGCCCCCTTGGGTCATGCTGCTTGCCTGATCCGCTCCGCGGCCCGCAGCCGGGCGGAGGCCGCACGCGGATTGCTGGTGACTTCTTCGCTGCCGGGACGCTCGGCACCCCTGGTCAGCAGGCGAAACTGTGGCGCGGCCGCGGCCGCGGGTACGGGCAGGCCGGGCGGGGTCTGGTCGGCGGACCGCCGCATGAGCTCCCGCTTGACGATGCGGTCCTCGAGCGAGTGGTAAGCCAGCACCACGACGCGGCCGCCGACGGCCAGCACGTCAAGCGCGGCGGGCAGCGCCCGGCGCAGGGTGCCGAGCTCGTCGTTCACCTCGATCCGCAGCGCCTGGAAGGTGCGCTTGGCCGGGTTGCCGCCGGTACGCCTGGTGGCCGCGGGGATGGCGTCCTTGACGATGGCGCTCAGCCGCTGCGTCGATGTGATCGGGGCGCGGGCGCGCTCGCGGACCACCGCCTCGGCGATCCGCCGGGCGAACCGCTCCTCGCCGTATTCGTGCAGAATGCGGGAAAGATCGGCGGGCGGGTAGCCGTTGACGACGTCGGCGGCGGTGCGCTCCGCGGTCCGGTCCATCCGCATGTCCAGCGGGGCGTCCTGGGCGTAGGCGAATCCGCGCTCGGGGTCGTCGAGCTGCGGGGACGACACGCCCAGGTCGAACAGCAGGCCCATGGCTTGTGCGGGGCCGAGGATGGCCGGGATCTCGTCGTACCTGGCGTGCACCAGCGTGACCCGTCCGGCGTAGGGGGCGAGCAGCTCGCCGGCCGCCTCGATCGCGGCCACGTCGGCGTCGATGCCGACCAGGAACAGGCCCGGGCAGGCCTCCAGCAGCGCGCGGGCGTGACCGGCCCGGCCCAGGGTTGCGTCCACCAGCACCGCGCCCTCGGCGACCAGGGCGGGCGCGAGCAGGGCCGTGACACGCCCGGCGAGCACCGGTACGTGCTGAGCCCTGTCCACGATCCCTCCTGGTGCTGAGTACGGCGCTACCGGCCCCCGCCGGCCCCATCCGCTCGCGCTGCCGGCTGGCACCGGGGAAGTGATGCCAGCAGGGAGCGGCGGATGGGAGCCGGCGCGCGGGGCTACAGGATTCCCGGGAGTACCTCCTCGGCAGCTTCGGCGAACGAGTCCTCCTGCGTGGCGAGGTAGGTCTCCCAGGCTTGCGTGTCCCAGATCTCCAGCCGGGTGTTCGCGCCGATCACCACGCAGTCACGCTGCAGTCCCGCGTAGGTGCGCAGCGCGGGCGGCACGGTGATCCGGCCCTGCTTGTCGGGCAGCTCGTCGGAGGCGCTGGCGAAGAAGACCCGGCTGTAGTCCCTGACCGACTTGGCCGTCACGGGCGCGGTGCGCAGCGCCTCGGTGATGCGGGCGAACTCCTCTTGCGGGAAGACGTACAGGCAGCGCTCCTGCCCCTTGGTGATCACCACGCCCCCAGCGAGCTCGTCACGGTACTTCGCAGGCAGGATCAGCCGGCCCTTCTCGTCAAGCCGGGGGGCGTGAGTACCGAGAAACACGGGTGCTCACCTCCCACGCCTATCCTCCACTGCGCTCCACTGTACCCCACATTTCCCCACGGTCAACGGTTCAAACGTCCCGATCGGCTCCTCTCCCCCACTGAAGTACCAGGTAGGCGCGGTGGAGTGGAGTGGAGGACCCAGTGGAGGGAAGTGGGGGCCAGACGTTCGGACGCCGCCCCAGTACGGCTGGCCGGGATGAACTAACAGCTCAGTAGCTACGTTGAATCAGGAAGAAGACCAGCGTCGCGCGCCGGGCGAAGAAGGACGTACTGTAGCTAGACCGGCTGCGTTTCCCTGACACGATGTTCGGAATGGCTGGTGGTGCGCGCCAGCGCCTTCGAGGAGGCCATGTGGTTCTAGACACCGGACGGCAGACGGGGAGTCCGATCGATGATCTAGTCCCGGCGGCCCGCCGGATCGGCAAGGCGATCGAGGCCGTCATCGAAGGCAAGCGGGACGCCATCCAGCTCACGCTGACCGTGCTGCTGGCCGAGGGGCACCTGCTCATCGAGGACGTGCCAGGGGTAGGCAAGACCATGCTGGCCAAGGCGCTGGCCCGGGCGATCGACGGCACCGTGCGGCGGGTCCAGTTCACGCCGGACCTGCTGCCCAGCGACATCACCGGCGTGAGCGCCTATAACCAGGAGCGGCGCGACTTCGAGTTCAAGCCGGGTCCGGTGTTCGCCAACATCGTGCTCGGCGACGAGATCAACCGGGCCTCGCCCAAGACGCAGTCGGCGCTGCTCGAGGCCATGGAAGAGCGCCAGGTCACGGTCGACGGCACCACCTACTCGCTGCAAGAGCCCTTCATGGTGATCGCCACGCAGAACCCGGTGGAGATGGAAGGCACGTACCCGCTGCCCGAGGCGCAGCGGGACCGGTTCACCGCGCGCATCTCGCTCGGCTACCCGCCGCCCGCCGCCGAGCGAGAGATGCTCGACACACACGGCGGTGCCTCCCCGCTGGACCAGCTCAGGCCGGTCGCGCGGGCCAGCGACGTGCAGCAACTGGTGGTCGCGGTCCGCAGGGTACTGGTGTCGGACCAGGTCAAGGATTACATCATCAGCCTGGCCAATGCCACGAGGACCTCGCCCGAGCTGCGCCTCGGCGCCTCCCCGCGGGCCGCCCTGCACCTGCTCCGCGCCAGCCGGGCCTGGGCCGCGCTGGACGGGCGGGATTACGTGATCCCCGACGATGTGCAGCGGCTCGCCAGGCCGGTGCTCGCCCACCGGCTGCTGCCCACCGCGGAGGCCATCGTGGAGCGGCACCTGCCCGAGCACGTGGTAGACCGGATCGTCGCCCAGCTCCCCCTGCCACGGCGGTGAGCCTGAGGCGCGGCACTGGGAGGTAGGCCATGCGCGGGGTATTCGGCTCGCTGACCACCCGGGGTCGCTCGTTCGTGGCCGCGGGCGGCGCGGCCATGGTGTGCGGCCTGGCGATACCAGAACCCGACCTGGTCCGCGTCGGCGCGCTGCTGGTCATCCTGCCGCTGGTGTCCGCGCTGATCGCGCGGCGGTCCCGGTACCGGCTGTCCTGCGCCCGCAGGCTGGACCCGCCGCGGGTCCCGGCCGGCCAGCCCACCACGGTGACCGCGCGGATGGAGAACGTGTCACGACTGCGCACCGGCGTGCTGCTGGCGGAGGACATCACCCCGTACGCGCTGGGCAGCAGGCCGAGGTTCGTGCTGGACGAGATCGAGCCCGGTGGTCACCGGGAGCTCAACTATCAGATCCAGTCCGACAGCCGGGGCAAGTTCACCATCGGCCCGCTCCGGGTCCGGGTCGCCGACTCGTTCGGCCTGGTGGAGATCAGCCGGTCGTTCAGCACCACCAGCACGCTGGTGGTCACGCCGAGGATCCACCCGCTGCCCCGGGCCACCGCGCAGAGCAGCTGGCTCGGCGAAGGCGACGGCGGAATGCGGACGATCTCGGCCATCGGCGAGGACGACGCGGCGCCGCGGCAGTACCAGGACGGGGACGGGCTGCACCGGGTGCACTGGAAATCGACGGCGAGGTACGGCGAGCTGATGGTGCGCCGCGAGGAACACCAGTGGCGCAACAGCGCGTCGGTGTTCCTCGACACCCGCCGCGCGGCGCACGCGGGGACCGGGCCCGCCTCGACGTTCGAGTTCGCGGTCAGCGCGGCCGCCTCGATCGGCGCGCACCTGTCCGGCGAGGGCTTCCGGGCCAGGCTCATCACCGAGGCCGGCGAGATCGCCCCGCGCGGCACGTTCCAGGACACCCTGCTCGACATGCTCGCGGTCATCACCCCGTCGCACGCCGCGGGCTTCCGTAACGGCACCGCCGAGCTGGCCCGGGCGGGCGGCCAGCTGATCGCCGTGGTCGGCAGGCTGTCCGCGGACGACGCTCGCCAGCTGGCCGCGAGCCGGCGCGGGAACGCGCCCGCGATGGCGTTGCTGCTCGCCGTCTCGGCGTGGGCGACCGACGGGGTAGCCGAAGACACGGCGCGGACGGCGGAGATCCTGTCGGCGGCGGGCTGGCGGATCGCGGTGGCCAGCTCGAGCACGCCGCTCGCGACCGCCTGGCAGCAGCTGCACCGGCCCATGGACCCCCTGGAGGCCTTCGACCCGGCCGACCGGCCGGCTCCGATCGGCGGTCTCGGAGGTGACCTGCGGTGACGCTGAACACCCGGATGACGGTGACGACGGCAGTGGCCTGCGTACTGGTCTCCACCGTCTTGCTGCCCCTGTTCACCAACGCCCTGTGGTTCGTGATCGGGGCCGGCGCGGTGATCGCCGTCGCGGGGACCGGGGCGCTGACCCGGCTACGCATGCTGCCGGTTTCGGTCTGCCTGGCGGGCGGCCTGGTGGGCCTGCTGCTGTACCTGAACCTGATCTTCGAGGTGCGGCACTCTCTGCTGCTGGTGATCCCGACGCCGGGCTCGCTCAGCCGGCTGTGGCACCTGGCGGGCACCGGGCTGCACGACGCGAACAGGTACGCGCCGCCAGCCCCCAGCCGGCCTGGCCTGATGCTGCTGGCCGTCGGCGGGGTGGGCATCACGGCCGTGCTGACCGATCTCATCGCGGTGCGGCTGCGATCGACCGCGCTGGCCGGGTTGCCGCTGCTCGTCCTGTTCACCGTGCCGGTCACCATGAACGCCCCGCACACCGCGATCACCACCGGGCTGGTGTTCTGCCTGAGCGCGGTGGGCTACCTGGCCATGCTCAGCGCCGACGGGCGGGAGCGGATCCGGGTCTGGGGCCGCCTGGTATCGCTGTGGCGCTCGGCGCCGCGGTACGGTCGGGCGCGCGAGCACGGGGAAAAGGGTCCAGGCCCGGACACCCGGGCGCTGGCCGCGGCGGGCCGCCGGGTCGGGCTCGCGTCGATGGTGCTGGCCTTGTGCGCGCCGCTGCTCGTGCCCGGCCTGCACCCGAGCAAGCTGTTCTCCTCCGGCCCCGGCATCGGCGGTACGGGCGGTGGCGGTGGCCAGTCCCTGACATTGCCGAGCGCCCTGAACCAGGCCGTCGCGCAGCTGCACGAGGGCCAGCCGCGTCCCCTGTTCACGTACTCGACCAGCGCCACCCAGTCCGAGCAGGCCAACGACGCGGAGTACTTCAGGCAGTACGTCTTCGACACGCTGGGCGACAAGGGCTGGAAGGTCGACGATTGGGCGGCCCGTTCGGTGCCGGTCGGCTCGATCCCCGGGCCTCCCGGACTGACCGGCCTCACGGCGCCCCAGACGATACGAACGATCGTGCGGGCCGGCAAGGACCTCCGCACCCCGGGCACGCAGCCGGCGTTCCTCCCGCTGCCCTACCCGGCCATCCAGGTCACCGCGCCGGGCAAGTGGCTCGTCGATCCCGACCGGATGGTGTACTCCACCAGCGATTCCATCGCTGACCAGACGTACTCGGTGACCAGCGTGGTGGTGGACCCGAGCCAGGCCCAGCTGCAGAAGGTACCGGGCCTGGTGCGTACGCCCGCGCTGGACCAGGACCTGCAGCTGCCCGCGGCGTACCGGACGTCCGCCCTGAAGAAGCTCGCGGCCAGCAACACGGCCGGCCAGCCCACCGAGTTCGCCAAGGTGAATGCGCTCGCCACCTGGCTGTCGGGCCCGCAGTTCACGTACAGCCTCGCCCCGGCGCAGCTGACCAGCGCACGGAGCCTGGTGAACTTCCTTACCAAGGGCAAGATCGGCTTCTGCGTGCAGTACGCGTACGCGATGACCGTGCTGACCCGCCTGCTCGGCATCCCGGCCCGGTTCGTCGTCGGCTACACAGCCGGGACCCGGCAGAAGGACGGCAGCTACATCGTCAAGACCACGGACTCGCACGCCTGGACCGAGGTGTACTTCCCGAGCATGGGCTGGATCAGGTTCGAACCCACGCCGGCCGGCCAGGGCACCGCCAACGCCCCCGACTACATGACCGGCGGGGGGCGGACCGGGCAGGGCGGCGGCTCCGACCCGGTCATCTCCGCGAGCCAGAAGCCGGGTGCCCTCAAGACGCCTCCGCCCGTTGGCGGGCTGGGCACCAAGACCGTCCAGCCGGACGACACCGGCGGCGGGCTGGCCGGCTCGGCCAAGCGGGCCGGCACGCCGTGGACGGCGGTCGCGCTGGCCGTGATCGCCGCGCTGGTGCTGGCCCTCGGGCTGATCTCGGTCGTCGCGGGGCCGGCCCTGCACCTGCTGGCCGGTCATCCGGGCGTCTCCCGCCGCCGGCCCCGCACCGCGACTGTCGCCGTCGCCGGTGTCGCCGCGGCCGCGCTGGTCGCGCTGGCCCTCTACCGGCTGATGGCGCGGACAAGCGGGCTGAACCTCCGCGTCGGCTGGGCCACCGTCGGCATCGCGTTCGGCGCCACGGCCGCCGCCGCACTGATCACTCCCGCCGTGTTCCGCCTGGTGCTGCGGCGCTGGCGGTGGATGCGGGCCGACGACGACGCCGCGCGCGCCCACGCCGCCTGGCGCGAATTCCACGACGACCTCGCCGACTTCGGCATGACCAGCCGCCCCAGCGAGCCACCTCGTACGCTCGCCGCCCGCGTCACCACCACGCTGGCCGAACCCGCCGCCGAGGCGGTCACCCGCCTGGCCCTGGCCGAGGAACGGGCCAGTTACGCCGCCCGTCCCACCGGATCACAGAACCTGCGCCAGGACGGCACCGCCGCACGCCGTGGCCTGGCCGCGGCCGCACGCCGGTCGACCCGCTGGCGCGCGGCCGTCTTCCCCGCCTCGATGATGACCGTCCTCGGCCAGGCCGCGGCGCGGATTCCAGACCGGATCATGACGCTGGGGTCCAGACGCCGAACGCGGTGAACGCGCCACGCGGGCCGTTACATCCTGCCGCCCTCCTGCCGGCGCCTCCACCGCTCTTCCATCCGCTCCATCATCCGGGCCCGTCTGGTCCCGGCCGCGCGGCCGGGACCGCCGGGGCCTCCGGGTCCAGGCCGCGCCTGGCCCTTGACGGCCTTTGCGCTCGCCTTGGCCTGCACGGGCCTGATCCTGGCCAGGTGCCGCCGCCAGCTGACCACCGCCCAGATCAGGGCCAGCAGCGCGACCGCCGCCCCGGCGGCTTCCAGGTACACACGGTGGGTAACCACCCCGGCCGCGAGCAGCCCAGCACCGACGGCTATGCCGATGACGGCCTGGGCCAGCTTCCGCTTATAGTGAACGCGCGGATCGCTGGAGCGCACGAGACGCCCGAACTTCGGATCCTCCCTGTAGAGCGCTTGCTCGATCTGCTCTAGCTGGCGCTGCTCATGTTCAGAGAGCGGCACGACGCCTCCCATAAAAACCCTTGCGCCCGGCACGTGTGCGGGTGATCGGTCACCTCACATACCCGGTTCAATTTCCAGAATACGAGCGTTGACACGCCGCTGGGTAGGGTGGACCCCGTAGCAGGTCAGAAAGCACCCTTAGCTGGGGCGATCAGGGTCCTCGACGAGGGCCGCCGGCCGGACCGCGCTGACCCCGAACCGGCTGGCGATCTTGTCCACCGCCTGCTCGGCCTCGCGCCATCCGACCGGCCGGTCATCGAACGTCAGCTGGGCATTCGCCCCGGCTGCCGGGACCAGGCCGGAGACGCGGACACCGACAAGCCGGAGCCGGGCGCCATGGTCGAGACCGGCCGACTCATACAGCGCGCAGGCTGTGGCATAAATCTCATGAGCCACGTCGGTCGGGTAGGCCAGGGTCCGGGACCGGGTCATCGTCTTGAAGCTGGCCAGCCGGAGCTTGACCGACACCGTGCGCGCCGCGTAGCCGCCCGCGCGCAGGCTGTGCGCCGTCCGTCCGGACAGCTTCAGCAGCTCCCGCCGGATCAGTTCCGGGTCGCCGATGTCGGCGCCGAAGGTCTCCTCGGCGCCGATGCTCTTCTCCGGCGTATGCGGCGTCACCTGGCGCTCGTCCCGGCCCCAGGCCAGCGCGGCCAGGTGCGAGCCGTGCGCGACGCCGAGCTCGTGCTGCAGGGTGGCCAGCGGGGTGTGCGCGATGTCCGCCACCGTGCGCAGCCCCAGCCGGGCCAGCACCTCCCCGGTCCGCTCGCCCACGCCCCACAGCGCCGAGACCGGCAGCGCGTGCAGGAACTCGAGCGTGCTCACGCGGGACACCACCAGCAGGCCGTCCGGCTTGCACCGGGCCGAGGCGATCTTGGCCACGAACTTGGTCGTCGCGACCCCGACCGAGCAGGTGATGCCCTGCTGCGCAGCGACCTGGGCGCGGATATGACGGGCGATCACGGCGGGCGGCCCGAGGCGGCGCAGCGCGCCGGAGACGTCCAGGAATGCCTCGTCGAGCGCGAGCGGTTCCGCCTCCGGCGTGACCGTGCCGAAGATCGCCATGACCGCCCTGGACACTTCGGCGTACCGCCGGTGCCTGGGCGCGACGAACACCGCATGCGGGCACATCCGCTGCGCCCGGCCCACCGGCATCGCCGACCGCACTCCGAACGCCCGGGCCTGGTATGACGCGGAGAGCACCACGCCCCGGCCACTGGTCCCGCCGACGATGACCGCCCGGCCCGCGAGCTCGGGCCGGTCCCTGATCTCCACGCTGGCGTAGAAGGCATCCATGTCTACGTGCAGGATGTGGCAGCCCGTGTCGTCCATGAGAGTCAGCGGTGGCCGAGCAGGTGCAGCTGAGCGGCAATGTCCCGCAGCGGCGGCGCGGCCGCGGCGGCCGCCTCGAGCGCGCGCAGGGCCTCGGTTCCGCCGGCTCCGCCCGCGTCCCCGTCGAGCAGCGCGCCAGGCACCAGCCCGCTGAAGATCCGCAGCCCGTGCGCCTCCCCGGCGCGCAGCCCGGCACCCTCGATGAGCGCGGTCAGCGCGGGCAGGGTAAAACGCCGCGGGGTCACGGTAGCACCTCCGGTCTCGAGCAGCTGACGGGCCTCGGTGAACCGGCCGGCCAGGGCCCGGTGCAGGACCGCGGCCACCGCGTTTGCCGCCAGCACGCTCACCGTGGCGGACGGCCGGAGCACGGCCGCGATCGCGGTCATCGCATCGGCCGGCGAGTCGACGTATTCCAGCACGTTGTGGCAGATGACGAGGTCCGCCGCCTTCGGCCCGGCCACGCTGTCCAGGCTGGCCGCCTCGCCCTGCACCGCGGTCAGCCGCGCGCCCGCCTCGGCGGCCCGCCGCTGCGCCGCCGCGAGCGCGTCCGGGCTCGGGTCGACCACGGTGACGTTGTGCCCCAGGGCGGCGAACGGCACCGCCAGCCCTCCGGTGCCCCCGCCTACGTCGACGATGTCCAGCGCCTGCCTGCCCGTCTCCGCCACCCGGGCGGAGACGACATCGCTCAGCACGTCCCAGACCGGGGAGAAGCGGACGCCGTCGCGCCTGAAGTCTGCCGCCACGCCAGCCTCCTTCCAGGAGTCCAATCTAGTCTGTGTTAGTTCCCGGACGGGGGCTACGTTCCGTCGCGGTCGGATGAACTTGGGTGACCGGACTTACGTTATACAGCTGTGGGGAACTCTCGGATTCTTCTTTGCGCCACCTGCCGGCAATTCCAGCGCACCTGCAGTCGGCCGCCGTATGCTCTTCGCCATGGCTGAGCACCTCGAGTTGCCTCGCCCCTGGCGGCTGATGCTGACCGCAGGATGGAACCTGGCCGAATCGCTCGGCCTGCCCGTCGCCGGGTACGCCGTCGGCGCGCAGCTTGGCGGCCGGGACGCAGGGATGCTCGCCGCGACCGGCGTCGTCTGGCTGACCGTGATCGGCCGCAAGGTCATCACCCGCAGCGTCCCCGGTCTGCTCACGATCTCAGCCCTGGTGCTCACCTTGCAGACCGCCGTGGTGATCGTCACCGGCAGCATGCTCTTCTTCCTGCTCCAGTTCCCGCTGGCCAACCTGGGCCTGTGCGTGCTGTTCGCGCGGACCGCGCCCACCCGCAAGCCGCTGGTCGCCCAGCTGGCCGCCGAAGTCGTCGCGCTGCGCCAGCCGTCGGCCCATCATCCGGGGCTGCACCGGTTCTTCCAGGGCGCGACCTGGCTGTGGGCCGGCATCTTCTTCGTCACCACGGTAGGCCTGGCCGTGCTGATGACCACCGAACCGGTCAAGGTGTTCCTGCTGCTCACCACCGCCGTGACCATCGGCGGCGTCGTCGGCGGCACATTCCTTTCCGCACTCTGGTTCGTCCGGGTGCTGCGCCGCTTCGGCCTGCGCGTCCGCTTCGCCCAGCCCTGACCCGGGCTTCCTGCGCGGTCAGATCCAGCCGTGACCGCCTACCTGGTACCACATATGGCTCAGCCAGTCGTCGTAGGGGATGATGCTGCCCGCCAGGATCGGGTAGAAGTACCAGAACATGAGCAACACGCAGAGCAGGTAGGCGCCCGCGATCCCGGCGCCCACCGAGCGGCGCAGGACGCCCGCGGCGGCGGGTCCGAGGATCAGGCCCAGGCAGAGCACGATGGACAAGATCAGGAACGGCTCGAACTCCAGCGCGTAGTAGTAGAACTTGGTCCTGGTCACCAGCGGGAACCACGGGCCCCAGCCGGCCAGCACGCCGAGCAGCACCGCCCCGGCCCGCCAGTCCCGGTGCAGCAGCCACCAGCCCAGGCAGAACAGCAGGGCCAGCATCGACCCCCACCAGATCGCCGGCGTGCCGAGCGCGAGCACCTCCTGCTCCCACGCCACCTGGCCCTTGGGGCAGGCCTGATAGGTCGCGGGGCCGGTGTAGCACTGCGCGTAGAAGGCGACCGGCCGGGTCACCAGCAGCCAGTCCCACGGCTGCGACTGGTACGGGTGCGGGAGACTCAGGCCCAGGCCGAACCCGATCGCCTCCCTGTGGTACTCGAACAGCGAGTACAGCGCGGAGATCACCGGGGTGTGCACGCCATGGGCCTGGGCGTAGTCCCGGTCGTAGCCGGTGCTGGTGGCGAACCAGCCGCTCCAGCTGGCGATGTAGACGGCCAGCGGGACCGCGATGAACGTCAGCGGCAGCCAGACGGTCTCGCGGAGCCCGCCGCGGACGAACGACTTCAGCCCGGCCGCCCGGCGCGCGCCGATCTCCCAGGCCAGGAACAGCATGGCGAAGCCGACGATGTACCAGGCCGCGTTCCACTTGGTGCCCACGGCCAGCCCGAGGAACAGCCCGGCGGCCAGCTGCCACTTGCGCAGGCCAAGACGGGGGCCACCGGGGCGGCCCGGATGGCGCGCGACGAGTCCGGCCAGCCGGGCCCGGGAGACGTCCCGGTCGATCACGATGCAGCCGAACGCGGCCAGCACGAAGAACATCAGGAAGATGTCCAGGATCCCGGTTCTGGAGAGCACGAACTCCAGCCCGTCCAGTGACATCAGCAGCCCGGCGACGCAGCCGAGCAGCGTCGAACGGGTCATCCGCCGGGCGATCCGGCAGATCAGCAGGATGGCCACCGAGCCGAAAACCGCGCTGGCGAACCGCCAGCCGAACGGGTTCAGGCCGAACAGCCACTCGCCCACCGCGATCAGCAGCTTGCCCACCTCGGGCTGGACCACGTACTCCCCGCACGCCGAAGTGTGGTCGCACGGCGCGAAGAAGCTCGTGTGGCCGGCCAGGATCATGGGATTGGCGACCTTGGAGTCGAGGAGCTTCAGTTCGACCCCGTGGTGCAGGATGCTCCAGGCGTCCTTGGGGTAGTACGTCTCGTCGAAGATCAGCGCCTTCGGCACCCGCAGCCGGTCGAACCGCAGGAACGTGCCGAACGCGGTGACCAGCAGCGGGCCCAGCCAACCCCAGGGCCGGTCCTCGGGCATCGGCGCGGCCAGCCGTGCCCGGAGCACAGCAAGCCTGCCGGCCTCGTCTATGGCCGGCTCAACCGCTGCCGCCGTCACCCGGGTAATGGTACGCCGGCCTCCGGGGTCAGGGTTGCAGGGAGGGTTTGAGCTCGGCGATGCGGGCCAGCAGGCCGTTGACGAACGCGGGCGAGGCCTCGGTGGACAGATCCTGGGCCAGCAGGACAGCCTCGCTGATGGCCACGGCGTCGGGCACGTCGTCGGCCCAGAGCAGCTCGTAGACGCCGATGCGCAGTACGTTCCTGTCCACCGCGGGCATCCGGTCCAGGGTCCAGCCCTCGGCGTACTGCGAGATCAGCTCGTCGATCCTGGCCGTGTGCACGGCCACGCCCCGGACCAGGTCCGCGGCGTAGCCGGGAACCGGAGGACTGCCCAGCGTGATGCGCTCGGCGAGCAGGTCGAGCACGCCGATGCCACGCTGTTCGGCCTCGAAGAGGATGTCCAGGGCCCGCTTGCGCGCCTTGCTACGAGCGGGTGGCATCAAGCACGGCCGAGGTACTGGCCGGTCCTCGTGTCAACCTTGATCTTCTCACCCGTCGAGATGAACAGCGGCACCGCGATGGTCGCGCCGGTCTGGAGGGTGGCCGGCTTGGTGCCACCGGTGGAGCGGTCGCCCTGCACGCCAGGGTCGGTCTGGCTGATGGTGAGCTCGACCGCGGCCGGCAGGTCGACGTACAGCGGGGTGCCGTCGTTGAAGGCCACCGTGACGGTCTGCTCTTCGAGCAGGTAGTTCGCCGCGTCTCCGACCACGGACGCGGGTACCCGCGGCTGGTCGTAGTCGGTCATGTCCATGAAGACGAAGTCGCCGCCCTCGCGGTACAGGTACTGCATCTCGCGCCGGTCCACGTTGGCCACGTCCACCTTGACGCCGGCGTTGAAGGTCCGGTCGACGACCTTGCCGGACAGGATGTTCTTCAGCTTGGTGCGCACGAATGCGCCGCCCTTGCCCGGCTTGACGTGCTGGAACTCGACAACGGTCCAGAGTTGCCCGTCGAGGTTCAGCGCTATGCCGTTCTTCAGGTCATTCGTGGTGGCCACGTTCTGTCTCCAGGTCAAAGAACGAGAAGTTCTCTCGTCGTAGTCGTGAGCAGGCCCGTCCCGTCGGCCCCCACGACCAGGACGTCCTCTATCCGGACACCACCCCGGCCGGGCAGGTAGACACCTGGCTCGACGGTGACCGGAACCCGGTTTGCGAGTTTACCCGTTCTGCCGTACCCGATGGTCGGCGCTTCGTGCACCTCGAGCCCGACGCCGTGCCCAAGACCGTGCTGGAAGTGGTCGCCGTGCCCGGCGTCGCGGATCAGGTCGCGGGCGGCCGCGTCCACGTCGCCGACGTCGGCGCCCGGCCGGGCGGCGTCCAGACCGGACCGCTGCGCGGCCGCGACCACCTCGTAGATCTCCCGCTGCCAGCCGGCCGGCTCGCCCAGCGCGACGGTGCGCGTCATGTCGGCGTGGTAGCCGCCGTACAGCGCGCCGAAGTCCATCGTGATCAGGTCGCCGCGGCGCAGCGGCCGGTCGGTCGGCGCGTGGTGCGGGATCGCGCCGTTCGGGCCGCTGGCCACGATCGTGTCGAAAGCAGGCCGCTCGGCGCCAAGCCCGACCATCCTCGCGTCCAGCGCCGCCGCCAGCCCGCGTTCGGTCATGCCGGGTCTGATCAGCGAGAACACGTCGGCGATGGCCTGGCAGGAGATCCGGCATGCGGTCCCGAGCAGCTCGATCTCGGACGGATCCTTGACCGTCCGCAGCTCCTCGATCCTTCGGCCGAACGCGATGACTTTCACGCCCCCGGCTCTGGCCACGAGATCGGCGTGGCGTTCGACCGTCATCTCGTGCGCCTCGAACGCCACCGTGCCCAGGCCGCGGCCGGCCATTTCCGTGGCCAGCCGCGGCTCGATGAAGCGCTCGGTGAGCAGCTCCAGGTCGGGGCAGTCCCGCTGTGCGGCCAGCGCATAGCGCGAGTCGGTCGCCAGCACCGCCGCGCCCTCGGCGGTCAGCAACAGTGCGGCGTTCGAGCTGGCCAAGCCCGTGAGGTAGCGAACGTTGGGACCGGAGGTGATCAGCGCCGCGTCGGCGCCGGCCTCGGCGATCTTCTCCTGCGCGCACCCCCGGCGGGCGGCGTGAATCTCGGGCATGGGTTGACTCTACGCGTGTGAACGCGCCCTAATCCGCCAGGGCGCGGACCTTCTCGATGAGGCGGACCCGGGCCTCGAGGGTGGGCGCGAGCGGGGTGACGTTAAGGGTGGTCACCCCGGCCTCGCGGTAGGCGGCGATGCGTTCGGCCACGTAAGACTCCGGGCCGATCAGCGAGGTCCGCTCGACCAGTTCGGCGGGCACCAGGGCCTCGGCCTCGGCCTTGCGGCCGTCCAGGTAAGCGTCCTGGATGGCCTTGGCCTCGGTCTCGTAGCCGAGTCTGCGGGCCAGGTCGTTGTAGAAGTTGCGGCCGCGGGCCCCCATCCCGCCGATGTACAGGGCCAGCTGGGGCCGCCCGAGGTCGCGCAGCCGCGTGATGTCGCCGCCGTCGCCGATCGCCAGCGACGCGTGGGCGATCACGTCCAGCGGGCCGAGCGCGGGGTCACGCTTGGCCGTGCCCGCGGCCACGGCGCCACCCCACACCTCGGCGGCCTTCTCCGGCAGGTAGAAGATGGGCATCCAGGATTCGGCCAGCTCGGCGGCGAGGGCCACGTTCTTCGGGCCGATGGCGGCCAGGGCGACCGGGATCCGCTCCCGGACCGGATGGTTGATCAGCTTGAGCGGCTTACCCAGGCCCGTGCCTCCCTCTAGCGGCAGGTGATAGTACCGGCCCTGGTAGGACAGCCGCTCGCGGCGCCAGACCATCCGGCAGATCTCGATGACCTCGCGCGCCCGCCCGATCGGCGCGTCGTACGGTACCCCGTGCCAGCCCTCGATCACCTGCGGCCCGGACGCGCCCAGGCCCAGGGTGAACCGGCCGCCCGAGACGTAATCCAGCCCGGCCGCGGTCATCGCGGTCAGCGCGGGCGTGCGCGAGTAGAGCTGGAAGATCCCGGAGGCGATCTGGACCCGCTCCGTCTTCGCCGCGATGAAACCGAGCTGGCTCACCGCGTCGAAGCTATACGCCTCGGGCACGAACACGATGTCGAGCCCGGCTCGCTCGTAATCGGCCAGGTCCGTCACGGTCTCGGCGAACCCGCCCGCGTAGCTGAGAAACATTCCTATCCGCATAACCGGAGCGTAGCGGCTGAGCCCATTACTTGGATATCCGCTGGTACGCCTGCCACAGGAGTTCCTCGGGCGGGTCGTCCAGGATCGAGGGGCGGGCCAGTGCGTCCAGTACCACCAGACGCAGCCGCGAGCCGCGGGCCTTCTTGTCGACGCCCATCGCCTCGCGCAGCGACGGCCACACCCCGGCCGGGTACGCGGTGGGCAGGCCGACGGCGGCCAGGATCTCCCGGTGCAGCTCGCAGGTATCGTCGTCCAGCCGGCCGGCCAGCCGGGCCAGCTCGGCGACGTACACCATGCCGATGGCGACCGCGTGGCCGTGCTTGAACCGGAACCCCTCCACCCGCTCGATGGCGTGGCCGAGCGTATGCCCGTAGTTGAGGATCTCGCGGAGGCCGGCTTCGGTCAGGTCCTTCGAGACCACCTCGGCCTTGACTGCGATGGCGCGCTCGATCAGCTCGCGCGCGTGCGCGCCATACGGGACCGAGGCACCCTCCGGGTCCGCGTGCACCAGGTCGAGGATGACCGGGTCGGCGATAAAGCCGGCCTTGATCACCTCGGCCAGCCCGCTGACGTAGTCCGCGCGTGGCAGCGTCTCCAGCGTAACCAGGTCGGCGAGCACGCCGGCCGGCGAGTGGAACGCACCGACCAGGTTCTTGCCCTCGGGGATGTCGATGGCGGTCTTACCGCCCACGGCGGCGTCCGCCATGCCGAGCGGCGTGGTCGGGACCAGCACGACCCGGACGCCGCGCAGCCAGGTCGCGGCGACGAACCCGGCCAGGTCGGTGGCTGCTCCCCCGCCGATGCCGACCACGCAGTCGGACCGGGTCACGCCGTGCCGGGCCAGCCGGGACCACAGCCGGGCCGCGACCTCCGCCGTCTTGGCGGCCTCGCCGTCGGGCACCGGTTCGGCGTGCACGATCAGGCCGGCGGCGCGCAGCGCGCCGCACGCCGGGCGGGCGATCTCGCCGAGGCCCTCGGCGTGGATGACCACGACGGTGCGCGTGCCCCGCGGCACCAGGCCGGGCAGTTCGCCCAGGATGCCGACGCCGACGACGACCTGGTAGGGCGGGCCGCCGTCGGAGGGGGTGACGTCTATTCTGGTCGCGGTCATCAGGTCGTGATCTCGGCTGCGATCCGGTCCGCGAGTTCGGCCGGGTCCAGGTCGTCGGTGGGCACCGTGATGGCGGCGAGCCGCTGGTAGATCGCATCCCGCTCGTCAAGCATGGTACGCAGCCTGCCGCGCGGATTGCCGGGGACCACCACCCGGGGCCGGTCCAGGCCGATCCGCCGGGCCACGGTGCTGAAATCGGCGGACAGGTAGAAGACCGGGAGGCCTTCGAGCAGGGCCTGGATCCCGGGATCGAGGACCGCGCCGCTGCCGAGCGCCAGCACGCCGCCGTGTTCCCCCAGCGCGCCGAGTGCGCTGGTGGCCGCGGAGCGCTCGAGCTCGCGAAAGGCCTCCTCGCCGTTCTCGATGAAGATATCGCCGACCGGCTTGCCCGCGGCGGTGCCCACCTCGGCGTCGGTGTCGCGGAACTCCACTCCGAGCCGGTCCGCGAGCAGCGGCCCGACGGCGGATTTACCCGCCCCCGGCGGGCCGATCAGGACGACGAGGGGTCCCTTCGGGGTCACGAGATCACCAGGGCCTTGAGATAGGACTCGGCGTTGCGGCGCATCTCGTCGGCCGAGTCGCCGCCGAACTTCTCCACCGCGGCCTCGGCCAGCACCAGGGCCGCCATCGCCTCGGCCACGACCCCGGCCGCGGGCACCGCGGTGACGTCGCTGCGCTGGTTGATCGCCTTGGCCGGCTCACCGGTACTGGTGTCGATGGTGTCCAGCGCGCGAGGCACGGTCGAGATGGGCTTCATCGCGACCCGCAGCCTGATCACCTCGCCGGTGCTCATCCCGCCCTCGATGCCGCCGGCCCGGTTGGTGCGCCGGGCGACGCCGGAGTCCGTGGTCTCGATCTCGTCATGGGCTACCGACCCGCGCCGGCCGGCGGTGGTGAAGCCGTCGCCGACCTCGACGCCCTTGATGGCCTGGATGGACATCAGTGCCCCGGCCAGCCGGGCGTCAAGCCGCCGGTCCCAGTGGGTGAAGCTGCCCAGGCCAGGCGCCAGCCCGAAGGCCAGCACCTCGACCACGCCGCCCAGCGTGTCGCCCGTCTTCTTGGCGTCGTCGATCTCGGCCATCATGGCCTGGCTGGTAGCCGGGTCGAAGCAGCGCACCGGATCGGCGTCGATGGCGGCTGCGTCGCCTGGCTCTGGCGTCAGCCCCTCCGGCGTCTTGACCTGCCCGATCGCGACCACGTGGCTGAGGATCTCGACGCCGAGGACCTGGCTGAGCAGCCGCCTGGCTACCTCACCGAGCGCCACCCGCGCGGCCGTCTCCCGCGCGCTGGCCCGCTCCAGCACGGGCCGGGCGTCGGTGTGCCCGAACTTCTGCATCCCGGCCAGGTCGGCGTGGCCAGGCCGCGGCCTGGTCAGCGGGGCGTTCCTGGCCTGCCCGTCCAGCGTCGCCTGGTCCACCGGGTCGGGCGACATGACCGTCTCCCACTTCGGCCATTCCGTGTTCGCGACCCTGATCGCGATCGGGCCGCCGAGCGTGCGGCCGTGCCGCACGCCGCCGGTGAGCTCGACCTCGTCCCGCTCGAACGCCATCCGCGCGCCGCGGCCGTAGCCGGCCCGCCTGCGGGCCAGCGCGGCGGCCACGTCCTCGGTGGTTACCTTCACCCCCGTGGGTACTCCGTCGCAGATCGCGACCAGCGCGCGCCCGTGCGACTCGCCTGCCGTCAGCCAGCGGAACATGGTCACGATCCTAGGGGGTCGCGGGTGACGCTGAACTCGACGCCGCGGCGCAGCCGGCCCGCCAGCCGGCCAGCGATGCTGCGGGCGACGTGGTTCACCGCGGGCTGCCAGTCACCGCCGGCCGGGCTGCTGGCCGACAGGTGCAGGCGGACGGCCAGATCCACCTGATGGCTGGGAGCCATGCTGACGCCAGCGATCACGGGTTCGGCGGCGATGGCCGCCTCGACCTCCGCGCGCACGTCCCCGTCTTCGTACGCGGCCGGGACCGGCTGCCCGGCGGCGAGCGCGGCCAGGCGCGTTCCCTCGACGGCGAGCGGCACCGGGCCGGCCACGTCGATGACCACCGCGCAGCCGTCGGCGGCGGCTGCGCGCCAGACCCGGTCGGATTCGGCCGGGACCGGGCGGGCGTTCGGGCGCCAGCGCGCCAGCGAGTCGAGGCCGGTGAAGGCGAGCACGGCGGGCCGCCCGTCCCGCCCGATCAGCGTGGGCAGCACCATCTCGCTGTTCTTGTCCCCCTCGGTGGCCGCTTTAGCGGTATGGCCATCGGCCAGCACGGCGACCACGGGGACGAGCAGGCGCGCGGTGGCCAGCGCGGTCAGCGCGTCCTGTTCGCTGCCTTGCCCGGCGTAGTACGCGGCCAGGGCCGCCGTCACGTACGGGTCGGCGGCGCCGTCGTCATCGCGGAACTGCTGTCCGCCAGGGTTCAGATGCCCGGACACCCCACCGACCCTACGCCACGCACCGCCCCCGTCCGGTAACCACCCGGCTGGACTTACATCACGCAGTGATCTTGCGACTGCATAGAGTAATGAATTCTCTGAATGAGACACTTTCCAGCCAATTACCGTCATGAAGTCGGCACAATCGGTGGGGCGGGGTATCCATCAGCATGCGCACGGAAGGAGCCTGGGTGACCCAGCCCGAGCGACTGACCGCGATCGCACCGGGCACGCCGATGTGGAAGGCTGTGCCGCCGCGCCTGGTCGGCCCCTACCTGACCGGACAGCGATCGGTGCTGGCCGGGTACGTGTACCGCGCTCAGGACGTCCGCTTCCACAACCCCGCCGAGGCCTACCTGGCCCTGAGCCTGGGGTGGGAGGACTCGGAGTTCACGCCGCACATGAGCGAGATCTACCTGGTGGCCTGGCTGGCCAGGGCGATCGACGGTTACCTGCCCGCGAGCGGCCACGGCGTCCCCGAGTTCTACATCGAGCCGATCGCGATACCCGTCGGGGCGGGCATGTGCAGGCTCGGCTCGGACGGTGATCAGCTCGTGGCCCGCTACGACGGGCTGGCCTGGCAGCGGATGGAGCCGTAAGCCATGCGATACCGGCTGATGGCTACCTATTTCGGCGTTCCGTACCACGCCGGCCTCGGCCCAGACGGCAACGAGGTGACACTGTTCTCCCCGGGCCCGCCGCCGGACGAACTCGGTTTCAATCCCGCGGGCGGGCACTGGCGCAAGCAGGTCAGCGTCACCGACCTGGGCGCGCTGTGGCAGTCGCGCCTGGTCGGCGAGTACCGCGGCGAGCCCTGCCTGGTCCTGGACGATCTCGGCGACCGGCTGCACATCGCCTACCAGGGCCGCGACTCGGCCCGGGCCAGGCAGCTCGGTTACTGGGAGATCGACCGCGAGGTATTCGAGGTCGTCGTGGCCCGGCAGGACGTCACCGGCCTGACCGAGGAGCGAGTGGAATATCCGCTGGATGCGGCCATGTTCCCGGCGTCGAACCGGGATCCGGCGGCCGCGATGCGACCGGAGGCGCCGGCCCGCGCCCCCGGCGGGGTGCCGTCCTCGGCCGCCGAGCGGACCAGCCCGCTGCGGGTGGTGACGCGGCCGGGACCGCAGCCGGCCCCCGCCCCCGCCCCGGCCGCCGACGCCGACGCCGCCGCGGCCCCGCCCCCGGCCGCCGAGCCGGGCGGGTACGCGACCTCCGGGCCGGACCGGTCGTCCAGCACTCCGGACCGGATGGCCGCCTGGCACGGCTCGCCCGACGCCGAACCCTGGCCGGGACCACGGCCGGATTCGCGGGTAGATCCCGGGAGTGATCCTCGGCTCGATCCCAGAAGCGACCCGCGACTGGATCCCCGCTCCGACCCGCGACTGGACCCGCGGACCGACCCGCGGCCACAGGCCAGACCTGACCCCAGGGATCCTCGTGATCCGCGTGATCCCCGGGCGGATCCGCGGCCCGGTCCCGGTCCCGGTCCGCGGGGCGCGGCACCGCCCGCCCCACTGTCCGCTCCGCCGGCCGCCCGGCGCGCCGGGCGACGTGACCGGGTACCTCAGTCTGTCTTCGCCGAACTCCTGAGCCTGGCCGCCATCCCGCATGCCGCCTACGCGGTCGACGAGGAGATACCGGGCGCGATGTGCCTGATCAAGGCCGACGGTGGTTTCGAGGTGTTCGGCCGGACCGACGACGCCCGGCTGGACGTGCGCTTCTTCGAAGACGAGGAGGCGGCCTATTTCTACCTGTTCGGCGTTCTGGCGGCCGAGGCGGTGCGCAGTGGGCGGTTGCGGCCGGGGCCGTTCAACGGGCACGCGAACGGGGCGCGCGGGCCCGGAGTGCCCGCAGGCCCGGCTACGGAAAACGTTTCGAAGTACTTACGGCGCAAGAAGTTACCCAAACCGGCACCCGGTGCAGTTATGGTTAATTAGCCGGCGGGGCTGACGGTCCCCCGCTCCCCAAGCAGCCCCGTCGGCCTCCTCCAGGGCGGTTCGCAATGGGATATGAGCACCGGATATAAACCCATTGCCATTACATGCCAGACGTTAAATATCTTCACTTCAGGCCCCGCCGCTGCAGCCGGACGTCGCCCGCGCCGTTATCCGGTGGCCGGTCAGCCCGGGCGGCGGGTAGCCGCGTGGCCGACGCCGCGAGGGACGTGTGCGGCCAGAGAAGCTAGAGGGTTAGTGCGGGGCCAGGGCCCCGCCGGTACCGTTGCGAACGTGGCCGCTCCCCCGACGGGCGCTGACCCCGGCGCTGATCCGGGTGCCGACGCCGGCGCTGATCCGGGCGCCGGCGCTGATCCGGGTGCCGGGGTCGCGGTGACCGCGGGAGTGGCCAGCCTGGCGGTCCGGGACCTGCTGCGCGGCGGCCGCCGCCACGGCAAGATCCTGGCTGCGCTGCCGCACGCCATCTATCTGGAATTCGCCGACGCGGTGCCCGAACCGCGGGTAATCGCGGTATCGCCGCCGGACGCGATCCGGCTGCCGAACGCGATCATCACCAGCCCGTGGGATGCGCCGTCCTCCTCCGCCACGGCCGGTTCCGGGGAATGCTGGGCAGGCGGGAGCCGGGTGCTGGCCTGCGGCCTGGACATCAGGATCGTCCGCTGGTGGGATCCGTCGCCGGTGTTCGGGCCGCTGTCCCGGGCCAGGCTCGACCATGGCTCGGGGGTTCTGGCCAGGCTCTATGCCGCGGCCGAGCGCGCGCCCGGGCTGGCGGGCCAGGACGGTCCCGGGCAGCTCGCGGCGTGCTGCGCCAGCGGTGACCTAGCCGGGGCGGTGGAGGCGGCTGAGCACCTCGTGGGCCTCGGTCCCGGCTTGGTGCCGAGCGGCGACAGCGTGGTCAGTGGCGTGCTGCTCGCGCTGCGGCTGCTGGGCGGGGCTATCTCCGGCGGGACCCGGGCGGTGTGGCTCGCGAACTGGCTCAGCGCGTCGGTGACCTGCGACGCTGCACAGCGGACGACCACGCTCGCGGCCTCGCTGCTGCACTGCGCGGCCAAGGGCCAGGCCGCGGCCGAGGTGTCCGCGGTGCTGCTCGGAATGGCGGGCCAGGAGCCGCTGGAGCCGGCCGCGTCCCGGCTGCTCGCGTCGCCCCAGGGGGTCGACCTCGCCTGGGGCCTGGTGGCAGGCTGCCGCGCGGCGCTGCTTTTGTCCGTAAGCTGACCGATGTGATCGTTCCGCTTACCGGAGTGCAGTACGAGCTCGAGGCCGGACAGTACCGGGCTACCGTGACCGAACTCGGTGCCGGCCTGCGTGAGCTGGCCTTCCGGGGTCAGCCGCTGGTTGCGGGCTACGAAGCCGACGAGCTGCCGCCGGCCGGCGCGGGCCAGCTGCTGGCCCCCTGGCCGAACCGGGTGGACGGCGGCCGGTACGTCTTCGGCGGTACCGAGCACCAGCTAGCCCTCACCGAGCCCGCCCGGGGCAACGCCATCCACGGGCTGACCCGGTGGGCGGCGTGGTCCGTGGTCCAGCAGGATGCCAGCACGGTGCGGCTGCGCAGCGCTCCGCACGGCCAGCAGGGATACCCGTTCGGCCTGGAGATCGAGGCCGAGTACCGTCTGGATGCCGGGACCGGCCTGCAGGTGACCGTGGCCGCGCGCAACCGCGGGGGCTACGCCGCGCCCTACGGCACCGGCTCGCATCCCTACCTGACTGGCTACGGGTCCATGCCGTCGATCGACGGCTGCGAGCTGACCCTGCCCGCGGATTCCTGGCTGCCGCTGGACGACCGCGGCATCCCGTCGGGACCGCCGGAACCCGTCGACGGCACCGCGTTCGACTTCCGGCAGGCGAGGGTCATCGGCTCCACCCGCCTGGACCACGCGCTCACCGGGCTGAGCCGCGGCGCCGACGGCCGCGCCTGGGCGTACCTGGCCGCTCCCGGCGGCCCGCGGGCGGGCCTGTGGGCGGGCGACGGCTACCGCTGGCTGCAGGTGTTCACCGGCGACCCGCTGGGGCCGGACCTGCGCCGCAAGGCGGTGGCGATCGAGCCCATGACCTGCCCGCCAAACGCCTTCGTGACAGCCGATGACCTCCTCGTCCTCGAACCGGGCGAGAAAGTCACCCACATCTGGGGGGTCCAGGCCTGCTGACCGCGATGTGCTCCAGGTCGGCCGGCGTGTCGATGTCGTCCGGGCGGCCGGTGTCGCCGCACTCGACCAGCGTGACGAGCTCGGGGCGGGCACGCAGGAACGCCCGGGCGCCCTGGTCGCCGGTGGCTGTCGCGATGACCTCGGGCCAGTGCTCGCGGGCCAGCAGCACCGGGTTGCGCGGCTTGCCACCGTAGGCGGCCACGGCCACGCCGGCACCGGCCTGGTACGCGGCGATCAGGCGGCCGACCGCCGCCGCGCCCACCAGCGGCTGGTCGGCCAGCGCCACGACCACGGCGCCCGGGCCCGCATCCGGGCCCGTCTCCAGCTCGGTCAGGGCACGCAGGGCGGCACGCAGCGAGGATCCCATCCCGGTGCGCCACTCTTCGTTGTAGACGGTGCGAGCCTGATGTTCCGGGCCAAGGTCGACCTGGGCGGCGCCGGTGACGATGAGGACCGGGTCCGTGCCGCCGGCCCGGAGCAGGGTGACGCCGCGCTCCGCGAGGGTCTGGCCGTCCAGCTCGACCAGTGCCTTCGGCCGGCCGAACCTGGATCCCTCCCCGGCGGCGAGCAACACTCCCGCGACTGCACTGCGCACGATCCCCAAGCGTATGCGCTGTTCCTGGTAGCATCCATCGCGAATCGGGAGTGACGCAAATGACGACGCGGGACCCGCCGCCGAACGGTATCGATATATCCCGGCCGAATGTGGCCAGGATTTACGATTACCTGCTCGGCGGCAAGGATAATTTCGCCGTCGACCGAGAGGCGGCGAAGCAGCTTCAGACGGTGACGCCTGACATCGCGGGAATCGTCCGGGACAACAGGTCCTTCATCGGCCGGGCAGTGCATCACGTGGCCACCGAGGGTGGCATCCGGCAGTTCATCGACCTCGGCGGCGGCCTCCCGACCCAGACCAACGTGCACGAGATGGCCCAGCAGGTCGTACCGGATGCCCGCGTGGTCTACGTCGACATCGATCCGGTGGTCTGGTCGCACGGCCAGGCGCTGCTGGCGCACGGCGACCAGGTCGCCATGGTGCGCGCGGACCTGCGCGAGCCCGCCACGGTGATGCGGCACCCGGATCTCCTCGCCCTGCTCGACCTGACCCAGCCGGTCGCGGTGGTGTGCGCGGCCGTGCTGCATTTCGTCGCCGACGAGGACGACCCGTACCGGATTATCGCCGAGTACCGTGACCACATGGCGCCGGGCAGCTACCTGGCCATCAGCCATGGCACCACCGGCACGGCCGAGGAGGATCCCGGCGACGTCGTCGGCGGCGTGACCAGGGTCTACCGCCAGGCCTCGGCGCAGTTGCACGTCCGTTCCCTGGCCGGGATCCAGCGCTTCTTCGACGGCTTCGACCTGATCGAGCCCGGCGTGGTCTGGATCAACCAGTGGCGGACGGGCCCGGGTTTCCGGTCCGCGGGTCAGCCACGGTCCCTGCGCGGCGGTGTCGGCCGCAGGAGCTAACCGGCGAACTGGTGGTGAATCCGGCCCTCGGTGGAAGTCAGCGGGTGACCGGTGCCGCCCCAGCGGAGCTGGATCAGCTCGGCGGCGATCGACACCGCGGTCTCCTCCGGCGTCCTGGCCCCAAGGTCCAGCCCGATCGGCGAGCGCAGCCGGGCCAGTTCGTCCTCGGTGAGGCCGGCCTCGCGCAGCCGGGCGAGCCGGTCATCGTGCGTGCGGCGGCTGCCCATCGCGCCGATGTACCCGGCCGGGGTGCGCAGCGCCACCTCGAGCAGGGGCACGTCGAATTTCGGGTCG
>Ga0335081_10003426_pt1 | contig 24939 bp, 29 predicted proteins | sample Lox_Sample_35_FD_206713 | JGI IMG/M metagenome (GOLD analysis project Ga0335081, IMG submission 206713) | Soil microbial communities from Loxahatchee National Wildlife Refuge, Florida, United States - Lox_Sample_3.5 | ecosystem: Environmental > Terrestrial > Soil > Wetlands | place: USA...
CGGTAGGGGCCCGAGGTGATGAGTTCCGGCTCGGCCCGCTGGGTCATCGGCATCCCCCAGTTGCGGCCCAGGTGCAGGCGGGCCCAGACCGCCAGCGCGATCCCGCAGGCGAACAGCACCGCCCCGGTCACGGCGAGGATCACGCTGTGCACGGCCAGGCCGCCGCCGCGCAGGACCCCGGCGATCACGAACACCCCGACCGCGCTGACGCCGGTCAGCCGGGTCCGCCACCCGCCGCTGACGCTCTGCTTGCTGCTGGCGGCGGAGGCGAGCCAGTAGATCCAGAACGCGATCCAGGCCCAGCCGATGGCGATCTCGAGCGGGTGCATGCTGCCTTCTCCGGGTTCTCCGCCCGCAGCTGCGGGCGGATGCCGATCACCGTATGCCCGGCGCCGGCCGCTGGAATCGGCTCCGGGGTGGATCCAGGGTTGATCTGGGCTCTCCACCCTGGGAAGCTGGTCATCGAAGCCCGCCGGCGGAACGCCCGGCTAGTTCGGACTCGACCGCGCTCAGGCGGGCCAGCATGGGCACCCAGGCGGTCGAGCCAGGACGGGCCAGGGCCAGAGACACCTGGAGATCCCGCCTGGCCCGCTCCAGTTCGGCGTCGGTCAGCCCGCTGACATCGTGACTGCGGCCGGGGTCAGGCACAGGCGATCCCTGCACGGTCTCCTCCTCAGCAAGGTGGCATCGAAGCGCGACCGCTATCTGGTCATCCAGGTCGCGTGCGTCAGCCAATGTTTGCATATTGCGACTACAGTATGATGCCTCTCACGCGTGGCGCGGCTGGTACCTGGCAGCAGGAGAAAACGTGCGATGGCACTACGGGATGACGAACAGGATCGCTGGCAAGAACTGGCCGGGCAGTTGGGGCCCCTTGCACATCAGGCGAGCAGACCGATTGAGCCGGAGAACTCCGCAGTACCGACCGTCCTCGCACGCGCCCGGCTCTGGCCCGGCATAGCCGTGCTCATCCTGATTACCAGCGTGCTATTGCCGCCAGTGGCGGGGTACGCGCGGCAGTACGCCTCCGTTCAGGCGCTGCAGTTCGTGACCTTCGCGGTTGCCGGCCCCGCATTGCTCACGCTAGGCACGCCGTGGCGCACCCGCGCAGCGGCGCGGCAGCCTGGCAGCACCGGCCTCCCGCGCCGGCCCGGTCCCCGGGCTGCGATCTGGCTGGCTGCCTTCATCGCCCTCACGATCACCTGGCGGCTGCCAGCCACGCTCAACGCGCTGGCCCGCAGCCCGGCCCTGCCAGCCGCCGAGATGGTTACCCTGCTGGCCGTCGGTACGGGAACCTGGCTGGAACTGGCCAGCCCGCGGCCGGGACAGGACCAGCTGTCCCGCCCGGCACGTGCTGCCATGGCCACAGCGGCCATGTGGACGATCTGGGTGCTCGCCTACCTTACCGGCATGTCCGGGACATCCTGGTTCGCCGCCTATCACCACGGCGGGCCAGGCGGCCTGAGCGCCGCCGCGGACCAGCAGATCACCGCGGCCATCTTGTGGGCCGCCCCGGCACTGTGCTTCCTGCCCGTCGTGTACGTCATGGTCATCGCCTGGCTGGGCGGCAGCACCGGCCGTGCCGGGAGCGAACGCCCGGCCACATCCGGCACCATGCCGGCCGGCTGGCCCCGGCCGCCGCGAGGCTGGCGCCCACCGCGCACCCGGTGACTGCAGGCACGATGGCCACCTGGGCCAGCCGTGAGCCAAGCGCGAAGGGCCGCGGGCGAAGATGCTACCCCGCTGTTGACATGCTGTGCCAGGCCAGCTGCCATCCGGACGGGCGTGGCCGACCGCGGCGCTGCGCCGGGCCCTGAACGCCGCCGAGCACGCCGAACTCGCCCGGCTCTACGACACCGGCACCGACGCCGGCGGCGCGGATCCTCAGGCGGCCGGCCTGCCCTGGTCGCCGAGCATCCGCTCCAGGGTCAGGGACCGGCGCCAAAACACCCTGGCGAGCCGGCTATGTCCGAGCTCGCGGGCCAGGTCGGGCGGCGGGACGGCCAGTACCGGGCACTGGGCGTATTCCGGTACCGGGTCACATGCCAACATCTTCTTGCTCGCGCCGGGAGCCTCAACGACTCCGACGGCCCGGCAGCACGGGCCGCCAGGACGGGAGCGGCGCAAGCCGACGCCGAGATGGTTATCAGCTGCGCGGATGCCAGCATCCGGCACCGCCCGCGGCGACGGCCGGTTCGGCACAGACGCGATCACCAGAGCGGCTGCACTCGCCTCACGCGAGTTAAGTGCCGGCGCGCCATTACCAGTCATCAGCATCAGCCGTCCACGAGTCCGATATTCACGAACCTCGTTGACCAGGCTTCCCGACGCACCTAACACGATCCTAGACCCCGCTCAATTCGCAGCCAAGAAGACGTGGTGGTCAAGGACCAGTCGTGACCTCGGCGGGTCCGTCGGCACGCGCGGCCGTGGCCGCGGTGTTTGTCCTGTCCGCCACGCAAGCGGCGCTTGCACCGCTGACGGTCACGGGCAGTTGCAACGATCCGCTGTAGTCGGCGCCCTCCGGGCCTGCCCGTTGTCAGGGTAATGAGCCAGGATGTGTCAGGGCCTTGGGACAGCGGGATAGCCCATCGCAGCAATTCCCCGATTGCAGGCATTGTCATGAACAACTATTGTCGTTAACAACAGTAATCGCCAGGTCATAGCCTTGGCGCTGCCCTGGTCGGCGTGCGGTCAACGTTGTGGCACCATGCATGGCGTGATGCCAAACTGCTGGCCTGAAGGGGACGGCCGCAGTGAACCAGTACAGGTTCCGCGCTCTGGTCGCGCCCAGTCCCGCTGCGCGTGAGGGTCCTGCGCGGGAGCGCCCGGGCCGCGCGCGTGCCACGCGGGCGCACACTCGCCTGCTCCAGCCGTTCCATTGCTGCGACTACTTTCCTGCGGTGATCGCGCAGGATGGAGCACTGACCCGCCAGCCCGACGGGCATGCCGTGGTAACAATCGCACTAGACGACGGTGAGGCGGATGTGTTCTTCGCCGCTGGCCAGCGCTTCACGATATGGGCCGATGGCATCGTCTACCACACGGTACGAGCCGAGGGCCTGCTCGGCTACGGTGTCATCTGCGGTCGGGCATCACTGCTGCCGCTTGGTCGCGACCACGACGGGAGTCGCGGGAAGGCCGCCGGACCGACTCGCGTCCGCCACCTAGCGGATTCGGCGGCCACCGGAATGGCGGGGCCGGGGCCGGCCCAGGCCACGGTGGAGCGCAGACGGCACGTCGACATAAATATCGTATTGCGATAGATTATCAGCGGCCAGGGGATACGCGCCGCGGCTCTTCCGTAAGGATTCTTGATGGCCGCGGCGCGCCTTCTGTTTCCGGGAGTGCAGCCTGCCGGCCCACGCCAGCGGCGGCGCCTTCTCCGCGGGCGGCCGGCTTTCGAGGTTCACCAGGCGATCCGGCAGCCGACTGAGCCGAACCGCTGCCTCGGAGCGCCGTCCAACGCCATGGCCAGGTCGGCTGCTGCGCGTCCGTCACCCGGATCCACGGACGCTACGCCCACCGGTCGCCGCGGCCTTCATTGCAGATAACAAATATTGCTCCTTACAATGCCGCTCATGGATTCTTCTCCGAAAGTCGCCTATCGCGGGGCGGAACTGGCGCCTGACGCACTCGAGATCTTGCAAGCAGCGACTCGGGTCCTGGCTGGCGTCGCCCTGCGAAGCCTGGATGTCCTCGACGGGGCGGTGACCCTGCCGCAGTTCCGGATCCTGGCCGTGTTGGCTGGCTTCGGGCGGGCCCGGTCGCCGCAGCTAGCCCAGGCGCTGGGGATAGAGGCATCGGCCGTAACCCGGTTCGCAGACCGCATGATCGCCGCGGGCTATGTATCCAGGGACGACGAGGCAGGTCAACGTGACGCGGCGACCCTGGAGCTCAGCGCCCACGGTCAGGATCTGGTAGGCCAGGTTACGACCTGGCGAGAGCAGGAGCTGGCGCGGATCTGCCGCCAGCTCCCGCTGGCCGAGCGCACGATACTCGCCTACGCGCTGCGCCAGCTCGTGGAGGCAGCAGGCGAGGGCTACGGGGCGATTTCCCCATCCGATGCCGGCGTGATCGGATAAGACCTGGCCACGCGATTCGTGGACGGCCAGGCGGCCCGCCCGGTCCGGTGTCTGTCGAATCCCGCGCCGCCGTAAGCGGGCGGATGCGTCCAGGGCCCGGGCCGTCATGAAAGCCACCCACTGCCGCCCGGAGCACGTCGCACTCTGGGCGCTATGTGACTGTCCGGGCCGCCGCGGTCGTCGTTGCCTGCGAGGTGATGAGCCCGATCGCGGTAATGCCTGGGTCGGGCTGGCTCTGACATCGTTCACAGGGGTTCGTGGTGCAAGAGCAGCTGCTTGAGCGCCGAGGCGATCGAGTCCCGCTGCTGTCCGTTGAGCGGTTCGGCGGCCGCAGGCCGTAGCGAAGGGGAGGATACGGCTCGTGGGAATTAACCCTGCGCGGCCGTGGCGAATGTGCTGCAACCGGTGCCAAGGGCGCGCGCCGGCCGCCGCGGCCCCGGTTTCCCGCTACCGTGTTCCATTACGGCAATCGCCGCCGCGCTCGCGATTACGCCAGAAGCGCTCTCGACGCCTCAGCGCCTAGCCCCGGAGGCGACGGGATCACCTTCGCCTCCGGGGCCTGGCCTCCGCGCCCTAAGACTCGCGGCAGGGACCGGTGAGCCTGCGGCGCCCGCTGCGTCAGGCGGGGCGGCGCAACCGGGCAAAGCCCGCCGCGGCCAGCAGGGCCCCGGCTGCGATCATCACCAGCCATGGCGCGGAACTCGCGGGCGGGCGCGGCGCGGTCCCGCCGAATCCGGCCGAGATGGCGCCCTTCGGCATGATCTTGCTGCCGGCCGCGTCGGTCACGGCGTCCACCTTCAGGCCAGAGGAGTCGTCGAGCACCACGATCGTGTGCGCGCTGTCAGCGGCCAGCGTGACCGGCATGGCGGCGTGCTGGCCAGGCGCGGTGAACCGCACGGTCCGCGCGCCCGGCGAGACGGCCGTGTACGACGTGGCCGCGCCGAAGGCAAGCTGCCGGGCGAGGACGTCCGGCCCGTAACTGACCGTCACCAGATGCTGCCTGAGCGAAGCCTGCAGGACCCGGACGACGGCCTTACCCGGCGGCGCGGACACCTGGTCCTTCAGCACCTCAGTACGCAGGCCCGGATCGGGACCGAGGGCAGCCAGGGTGTAGGCGGCCCCGCCGGTCACCATGAAGCTCGTGGTCAGCGCGGGCTTGCTGGACGCCGGCGCGCCGAAACCCCGCATCGCCACCGTGTACTGGCCCGGGCTGACCGCCAGGTACGCCGAGACCGCGCCGTAGCTGACATCCTTCAGCACGAGGGGGCGCCCGGGGCTGCCGAACGGATACACGTACATGTCCATGGCCGGCGCCTGCGGAGACAGGTGGGCGATCCGGACCCATCCGGATCGCCCGGCCGCGGGCGCGGCCGACGCCGCCGGTGATGCGGCCGCCACCAGGGCGGCGGCGCCCCCGAGCAGCGCGGTGACCGCCATCAGCCGGGCAAGACGCCGGACTAGCCGCATGATTACTCACCTCTCATCTGATCTGTGCCCGCCCCAGAGGAAACCTGCCGCCGGCCGCCGCCGGGCGCGGCGAGTCCGCGCCGAGAACCGGCGAGAGCAGCCCCAGCGGGCTCGGCTCGGCGAACTCGATGCTCAGCCCGCCCTGGCCGACGGCAGCGGCGTGCGCGGGCCGGTACGGCGGGTTCTGCGCGCGCACCATGGCCAGGGCCGCCGGCAGCCCCCGGCCGATGCCGGCGATAGCTACCGCGCGGAACAGCACCGGGGCGCCGGGGGCGGCATCGCCGAACCCGTTCACCCGGAACGAGCACTGCGACGCCAGCACCGCCAGCGTGGCCAGCAGGCGGGTATCCACCTGCCCCGCCCGCAGCCGTGCAGCGCCTGGCCCGGTGAACCGGATATGCGAGTTCCGCAGCAACTGAGATCCCGCCGCCCGGCGCGCGGCGAGATCGGCCCGCAGCGCGGCACGGTAGGCCGGCAGCCCGCCGGGCTCGACCCCGCGGACCTCGACCCGGTCACCGCCCGAACCGAAGCTCGCGATCAGCGCAGGCGCGTACCGGACGGCCACCCGGCCGCCCGCCGGCCCGGAGGTCACCAGCACGCCGGCGCCGCGCGGGCTGGCCGCCGCGGACTGCAACAGCATCAGCCGGCCCGCAGCGACCCCCCGTTCCTGCAGCGCCGCGCACATACGGGGATCGCACGCGACCACCGCGTCGCCGCTCACCTGCCCGGCGATCCAGTCGGCCGCCCGGGCCTGCGCCCCGGCCGCCGCGGACGGCAGGCCGGGCCCGGCCGCCGGCACCCGCCCGGCCCGGGAAGGAGTCCCGGCAAGGCCGCCGGCCAGCCACAAGACGGTCACCGCGGCACCCGTCAGGGCCAGGACCAAAACGGCGAAGCGCCAGTAACGGGAACCGCTCGCGCGCCGCCTCCGGCCAGCCCCCCGCAGCCGCCGCGATACCGCCAGCCTGACGGTGCCGGCCAGCACCCGGCCCCACGACGGCTCCACCGCGCCGGCCGGCCGCCGCGCGGGACCGGCCGGATCCGCCAGGGCTCCAGCCTTCACGAGGGCACGAGGAGATGACACGGCATCATGGTGCCTCAGGCCCACACCCACCACCCCCCGGCCGCTGACGACGCTGCCGCTACCTGGAAAGCAGAGCACGCGAAATAGCCAGCCTCAACCGAAATGGCCAATTGGTTACGCCTGACGCGTTCTGTGACTGCCCAGCACTACAGCAGCGTACTGTGATACCGCGCGTGATCTGTGCCCGCTGCGGTCTTGCGTAGCCGCGTGCCCCGGTGCCTAGGAGGGCCGCGGGGCGAGCAGGGCGCGGAGCGCGCCGAGGGCGGCGGGGACGTCGAGGTCGGGGTCGAGCAGCGCGTGCAGCAGCAGCCCGTCGCCGACCGCGCCGAGCAGCGTGGCGATCGCGTCGGCCGGGGCGCCGGCAAAGACCGTGCCGCGCTCCTGCTCGGCGCGGATCGCCCGGATCATCAGCTCGCGGTACTGGCTGAGCATCGCGCTCATCCGCTCCCGCAGCGCCGCGTCCCGTTCGGCCTCGCGCATCGCCTCGAACATCAGCCGGGACAGCACCGGATCGATCGCGTCGCGGTCGGCCACCTCGGCCGAGATGAGCCCGATGAGTTCCCCCACGCCGGCATGCGCCGCGAAATCCTCCGCCGGGACGGCCCGCGCGAACGCGAACATGGCCGCCTCGGTCAGCAGTTCCTGCTTGCCGCGGAAGTGGTAGCTGACCGCGCCGTGCGGCAGCCCCGCGCGCTCGGCGACCGCCCGGGTGGTCACTCGTCCCCAGCCGAGCTCGGCGATCAGCTCCGCGGCCGCCGCCATCAGCTTCTCCCGGGTCGGCGCGGACGCCTCTGTCCGTCCGGCCCGTCCATTTGACTTGTCCATATGGCCCAATCTAGGCTGACCGTATGATCACAGCAACACCCAGCATTATCGGCGACCTGGCCGTCGAGACGAACGGGCTGGTCAAGACCTTCGGCGCGACCCGAGCCGTCGACGGCGCGAACCTTGCCATCCCCCGCGGCAGCGTCTACGGCGTCCTCGGCCCGAACGGGGCCGGCAAGACCACGACCATCCGCATCCTCGCCACGCTGCTGAAACCCGACGGCGGCAGCGTCCGCGTGCTCGGCCACGACGTCGTCCGCGAGGCCGCCGCCGTACGGAAGCTGGTCAGCCTCACCGGACAGTTCGCTTCCGTGGATTCCGATCTGACCGCCGAGGAGAACCTGCTGCTGCTCTCGCGCCTGCTCGGCCTGTCCCGGCGCCAGGCCAGGCGGCGGGCCGGCGAACTCCTCGCGGCGTTCGGCCTCACCGGCGCCGCGCGGGACCAAGCCGCCCGGCTGTCTGGCGGCATGCGCCGCAAGCTGGACCTCGCGGCCAGCATCATCGTCGCTCCCGACCTGCTGTTCCTGGACGAGCCGACCACCGGCCTTGACCCGCGCAGCCGCAGCGCGCTGTGGGAAATCGTCCGCGACATCGTGGCGGGCGGGACAACGGTGCTGCTCACCACCCAGTACCTCGACGAGGCCGACAAGCTGGCCGACCGGATCGCCGTCATCGACCACGGCCGGGTGATCGCCGCGGGCACCCGCGGTGAGCTGAAGAACTCCGCGGGGAGCGCCGGCATCCGGATCCGGCTACTCGACCCGGCTCACCGGGACCGCGCCCACGCCCTGATCGCCGACCACCAGATCGTCGTCCACGACGAGCCCGACCCGGCCGTCATTTCCGCCCGGATCCCGGCCCAGCAACGCGCCGAGGCCCCCGGCGAGCTTGCCGCGCACGCGCTCGGCCGGCTCACCGGCGCCGGGATCGGGGTGAGCGACTTCGCGCTCGGCCAGCCCAGCCTCGACGAGGTCTTCCTCGCGCTCACCGGCAGCCAGGCGGAGCCGGCGCCGGAACGTGCCCAGTCAGCACCGGCAGAAACGGAGGCCATCCGATGACCGCGATCTCATGGCACGAGCGCCCGGCCCCGGCCGGCCCGGTGGCAGCATCCCTCGCGTTCGCGTGGCGTTCGCTGCTCAAGATCAAGCACGTACCGGAACAGCTCGGCGACGTCATCGGCATCCCGGTGCTGTTCACGCTGCTGTTCACTTACCTGTTCGGTGGTGCGCTGGCCGACTCGCCGCACGGCTACCTGCAGTTCCTGCTGCCCGGCACGCTCGCGCTGGCCGTCGTTTTCGTCACCGTCTACAGCGGCGTCACCCTCAATGCGGACCTCGCCACCGGGGCATTCGACCGGTTCCGGTCCATGCCGGTCTGGCGGCCCGCGCCGATCCTCGGCGCGCTGATCGGCGACATCGGGCGGTACCTGCTGGCCGGAGGGCTCGTCATCGGGCTCGGGCTGGCGATGGGCTACCGCCCGGCCGGCGGCGCCGCCGGGGTGCTCGCCGCGCTCGCGCTCGTCCTGCTGTTCGCCTCGGCCCTGTCCTGGGCCTGGATCACGCTGGGGCTGGTCCTGCGCTCGCCGAACGCCGTGATGAGCATCGGTTTCGTGATCCTGTTCCCGGTCACGTTCATGAGCAACATCTTCGTCGACCCCGCCACCATGCCCGGCTGGCTGCGCGGCGTGAGCGACGTCAACCCGGTGAGCCACCTCGTCACCGCCACCCGGACGCTGATGGCCGGCACCGCCACCACGCCGCAGGTGCTCTGGGCGGTGGCCGCCGCCGGGGTGCTGATCGCGGTCTTCGCGCCTCTCGCCGCGGTGCTGTATCAGCGGAAGTGAAACCCGGCAGGATCGCCATCGGACGCATACCGATTCAGATGATCCGGCGGTGGCCGGCGAGAACGCAGTTGGGTTACGCTTTCCGTGCATCGGCCGGGCGGGGAGGCGGCGTGATGGCAGGGTCCGGAGACGAGGTGACAGGCCCGGCGGACCACGGTCACCTGCGGGCGTCGGACGCCGACCGCGAACAGGTGATCGACGTGCTCAAGGCCGCGTTCGTTCAGGGTCGGCTGACCAGGGACGAGCTCGACCTCCGGGTCGGCCAGGCGCTGAATTCCCGGACGTACGCGGAGCAGGCTGCGGCTATTGCCGGCCTTCCCGCTGGCCTGGTCAGATCCGGGCAGCGCGGCAGCAGTCCCCGCCGGACGCAGTCCCGGGCACGGGACAACGCGGAAGTCCGGACCGGCCTCCGCGTGACCAGCATGTCAATCGTGCTGGCTGCCCTGTTCTGGGTGATCGCGATCGTCGCCAGGGATAACGGGGCCGCGTTCATCGCAGCGTTCGGGACCACCGGCGTGGTGCTGGCGGCCTCGGCCCTCACCGGGTCGGTGGCGCTCGGCTCCTGGCTTGACAAACGCCGCGGCCGCCAGCCACCACACCCGCTTGCCGGCGGCCAGGCATCCAGCTTCCGGCATCTGCCGCTCCGGCCGAGCAGGTACGCTGCCGAGGCCCCTGTGTCCCGTGAGGGCAGTCATGAAGCGGTCGCGGATCGGGGCTCAGGTCACCTTGGCGGTTGCTGACTGGCCGAGAAGCTTGCCGGCCGGGTCGTGCGCGGTGACCGCGAAGTATGGTCCGGTGCTGTTCGCCGCGATCACGGTCTCGAAGCCGGTTCGCGGTTGGGTGGCCACCGTGCTGAGGGAGGAGTCCCTCTTCCCCGCGTGCACCCGCCAGGTCGCCACCTCCGTCGCCCCGTTCCAGCTGACATACACCGCTGAGCCCTTGGCCGGGTTGGTCTTGACAACGACCGCTGGCCGGTCCGCGGGATGGCCGGCCCAGTCCGCGTTGAACGCGCGGTAGGACTGGTCGCCGACCGGGAGCTGGCCGTTCAACAGTACCGAACCGTCCGCGTCGTACCCGGTGAAGTAGGGCTCGGCGCCCCAGCCGACGAACACCCGGTTGCCCGGCAGGAGCTGAATGCTGCCCTGGTTGTCGGCGAGCAGGCCAGCCGGGTGGGTATACGCGTGTTCGAGCGTCACGTGCTTGCCTGCGGTATCGAGGCGCAGCAGCAGGCCGCGTGACTGCGGTTCGTGTGCCGGGGAGGATCCGTTGTCGAAAACGGTGAGCAGGTCCTGGCCGTGGGCGCGGGCGTGGTGCTGCCAGTAGAACCGCGCGCCGGCACCAAAGGTGAAGTCTGATTTCGTCCCGCCGAGCCGCCAGCCGATCGTGCCGTCGCGGCGGCCGATCTTGTACACGGTCCAGGTGTCGCGGGCCGAGACCAGCAGGTCCCCGTCGGGCGCGACGGCGACCGAGTTGATGTGGAAGTAGTCAAACGGCCGGTCAGAGGTGCCGCCGACGAGCGGTTGCCGGGTTTCGGTGACGGGGACGTGGTCCAGGCTGTCCCACTGGAAGACCACATCCCCGGTCGCGATGTCGATCTCCTGGACCACGCCGGACCAGACCGCGCCGCTGGCCTTGCCGCCGACGGCGGACAGGTCCGCGCTCCGCTGCCGGTACACGGTGATCAGCGCGGTCCCCTGATCAGTGAGGTTGAACTCGTGCATGTCCGCCTGCAGCCCGTGGCCGGCCTTGACGGTGGCGATCACGGAGTACGAGGAGTCGGCGATGTAGCAGGTCCCTTTCCCGAAGGCACCGCCGATCATCCCGCTCCACCAGGTCAGCACCGGCTTGCCCTTATATGACTGCACGTTGAAGTTCATCACCTGCTGCTTGTCCGTCACGGGCTTGAACCAGGCGATCTCCCCGTCCTGCCGGGCGATCAGCAGGCCAGGCTGGCCGACCGGCGGCCCGAGGTACGCCTTGTTCCCCAGGAAAACGTAGGGCGGCAGCCCGGTCGGGCTGCCGGACACCCCCACCGAGAGCACGGGCGGGCGCAGGTCGCTCCTGCTCACATAGGAGTGCACCGCGCCCGGCGCCGGGTTCTGCTTCGCTCCCGGCCCTGGTGCCTGCACGGGGGCAGGGGCCTGGGATCGCGGCCACGTGTAGCCGACGATGCCAGCCGCGCTCAGGCACCCCAGCCCGGCCAGCGCACCGCCACCGCCAACAAGCAACTCCCTGCGCGTCCAGTGCCTGCGCGTCACGGGTCCTCCTTCACGTCCTTGCCCCGTTCTGGTCGTGCCGGCCGCAGTCCCCGTGTTGTGACCAATCCGCTGACCAGTGATGTTACCCCGATACTCCCAGGTTGCGCCCAGATCCAGGAGACCGCAGCGGACACCGGCCCGGCCGGCACTCCCCACCGCAGACTTGACCACGCGCTGGCCGCCTACTTGCCTGACCTGTTCGAGAAAATGGACCTGCCCGCACGTGCGACTGAGGCCGGCCCGGGAGGGCAAGTTCGGCACCTGGCCGCGGTAGCTATGAGCCCGGGCACCTTTGAACTGCTCGCTACACTCTGGCGATATGACCGGTCTGCTCTTCGACGCCGTCGAGCGAGCACGGCTCAGCGACTTGCTCGACGATCTCGGCCCCGGGGCACCGACTCTCCTCGTGCCGTGGACGACCTACGATCTCGCCGCGCACCTCGTCCAACGCGAGCACGACCACCTCGCCGGCCCCGGGCTTGTCCTGCCCGGCGCGTGGGCCCGGTTCGCCGAACAGCGAAGAAAAGCGCTTGCGCTCAGGGACTTCGCCAGGCTCGTCACGACGTTCCGGTCGGGACCGCCGCCAGGCTTCTTCCGCATCAGGTGGGTGCGCCGGCTCGCGAATCTCAACGAGTTCTTCGTCCACCACGAGGACGTACGCAGGGCCAACGGTCATGGTCCCCGGACCAACGAACGCGCTATGGACGAGGCGCTTTGGGGCAACGTCACCCGCGCGCCATGGTATCTCGCGCGGCGGCTGCGCGGCGCAGGTCTCGAGCTTCAGTGGGCAGGAACCACCCAGACCATCCGGGCACGCCGAGGGGAACCGACAGCCCGCATCGCCGGACCCCCAGGCGAGCTGCTGCTCTACCTCTTCGGCCGGCCGAGCGCGGCGCATGTCGAGGTGACGGGGCCTGCCGCAGCGGTCGAGGCCGTGGGACGCGCACGGTTCGGCCTGTGACAGTCCCGTTACGGACCTGCCAAGGCCGAAGGCCGCCTACCCCGGAACCCCGACCCGCCATACTGACAAGCCTCAGCCGGTGTCGCTGGCTGACGTAACCTGCGTGCTGAGCAGCATGATATGGATCTGCCGGTCCTTGATCCGCCGGGCATATGCCTCATAGCCGCCATAGATCTGGCGGGCGCGCTCCCAGATCGCCGCTTTCCCGGGGCGGCCAGAGCTTTCGACCGCTCAGCCGGCCAGCGTCGGCAGCCGCACCTCAAAGCGGCAGCCTTCACGGGTATTGACGACTTTCACTTGGCCCTGGTGCGCTTCGACGATTCCGCGCACGATCGCCAGTCCAAGGCCCGCGCCGCCGTCCGTGTCCTGGTCGCAGGCGTATGTGCCGCGCCAGGCCAGGTCGAACACACGCGCCAGGTCTGCTTCCGGGATGCCGCCGCAGCCGTCGGCGACCGCCAGCAGCGCACCGCCGGGTTGCGGCGCGGCCATGACGTGCACCCTGCCCTCGGCCGGGGTGTGCCGGATCGCGTTGACCAGCAGGTTGGTGAGCGCGCGCGACAGCTCCCTGGGATCGGCATGGATAACGAGCGGGACGCCGGTCTCACCCGTCAGCCGCACTCCGCGCGCCCGCGCGAGTGCTTCTGTGCTGGCGAGGGTGTCGTTGACCAGGTCCTCGAGGGCGATCTGGCCCGGGGAAAGACGCAGGGTTCCCGCCTCTATGCGGGACAGCTCGAACAGGTCATCGACCATACGGGCGAGCCGACCGACTTCGGCGCGGATCTGCCGGTGGTAGCGGTCCGGGTCGCTGGCCATGCCATCCGCCAGCGCCTCGGCCATCGCGTGCAGTCCGGCCAGGGGGGTGCGCAGGTCGTGCGAGACCCAGGCCACGAGCTCCCGGCGGGACTGATCCAGCGCGTGTTCCCGCGCGCGCGACTCCGTCAGCCTGTCAGCCGTGGCGGCGAGTTCATGCGACAGCGCAGCGAGCTCGGCCGTCATCGGTCCTGTCGGCGACCGGTACCCGCCGTCCTGGTCGCCGAGCGAACGGGCCGCACGGCGCAGCGCCCGGCTGCTGGCCTCCAGCTGCCGTCCGAGCAGGCCGCCGAATCCGACCGCGACTACGGCGGCCACCATGCACACCGTGGCCACGACGCCTAGGTCGTGCGGGGAGATGAACATCGCCTTAGCCGTGCCGAGCGTGCCCGCCACCACCGCTAGTACCACCACAGCCCCGCTGACCTGGACCGACAGGCGGAGCGGGGCCCGGCGTAGCAGCCAGATGACACCCATGCCGATCACGCCTACCGCGCTGGTACAGCCCGCGGCGATCAGCGCAACCTGGATCTGAGCGTTCACCTTTGCGTGGCCTCCTGGTGTCTGGGCGTGCTCCGGCGCCCAAGTGGACCGGATCACCCGGTTACTATTCGGAGCTGTCCCGGGTCCGGTTTGCCTTCTCGGCATCCGGAGCCGGGTCAGCCGGCCCTGCTTCCTGGTGCGGGCCGGCGGGCTGAGAGGATACAGGGTCAGGTGGATCGCGGTCTTCCGCAGCGGGTCGCGGCCGTCCCGGCGAGGATCCGGCCGGGTCCTGACGGGAATCCTCTCCCTCAGCACAGGGACCGGCGCCGGCGGGCGCCGGCGCCGGGCGTTCCGGCGGCGAGGCAGCATGCGCCTTGCCGCGTAGCCGCAGCGCGAACGCGACGGCCGACAGCAGGAACAGCGCACCCGTCACCGCCAGCCAGTGCCACAGATACGGGTCCGCGGATAGCCCCGTCGAGGCATGATACGGGGATGGCAGCCGGAGGATCAGCGGGAACCACACGAGCAGCAGCAGGCCGGACAGCGCGGCCGGCACCCGGAGGTAGTTGATCCACGGTGTCACGGGCAGCTGCGGATCGCGGTGCCTGATCGCGGCCATGACCGACCGGTCGGCGAGCGAGTACAGCGGCATCAGCAGCAGGTCATGGCCGATGACCGCGCCCAGGAACCAGGCGGCCACGCCGAGTGGCCGGGAGGATACGAGCCGCGCGGCCGCGTAGCCCGCGAGGCCGAAGCAGGCGAGCAGGGCGAGCAGGTGCAGGGGACCAGCGCCGTACCAGCGCAGCTGACGTCTCACTTCAGCTCGCGAAGGTCAGGCTGGCGACCCATTTGGTGTTGTGCACACCGGGACTGGCCGGCACGATCACGCGGGCGGGATATCCGTGGTCGAGGGACAGGTCCGCGCCGTTGACCCGCAGTGCGAGCAGCGAGTCCGGGTCCATGATCTGCCCGGCTGACAGCACGGCGTGCCGGAAGGTACCCGCCTCTTCGAGCGAGTCCACCACCACGCTCGCCGGATGGCTGATCCCGGCTAGCCGGGCGAGATCGCGCAGCCGCACCCCGGTCCAGGCCTGGTTGCCGGTGGACCAGCCCTCGACGCAGGCAATCGGCAGGTGCGCCGTGTGCTGCTCCATGGCGAGCAGTTCGTCCCGGCTCAGGCGTACGGGCGCGGCCGGGGCTGAGAGCGCGTGATCGAGGGTGAGCCGCCAGCCGGCACCGGTCTCCCCGGTCCTGATGCCCACCTTGGCCGCGGTCTGGTTGATCTGGAAGTCGTTGGGCCCGTCACCGAGATCCTGCCCGTGCGGTGCGAGCAGCGCGGTGCGGCGCAGCGGGCCGCCCAGCGACTGGCCCGCCGACACGGCGAGCAGCAGCAGCGAGCCGGCTCCGGCGAAGGCCAGCGCAGTTCCCGCACCAGGCCACGGGCCCGCAGCGACCTGATCACGGTCCGGCTCTTGAGGCCGACGTGAACCGCGAAGCCGGCCACGAAGACCCAGGCCCCGTAGTAGTGCAGCGTGTAGAAGGAGCCGGGGAACGTGTACCACTGCTGGATGTTGAGGATTCCGGTGACGAACTCGAACACCACCCCGCCGACGAGCAGCAGCAGCGACAGCCGCTCCAGCGCGTGCGCGGGACTGCGCAGCGGCGGCCACTCGAACAGCTTCGGCAGCACCGACCACAGCTTGGCCAGCAGGACCGGGATGAGCACCAGCCCGAGGGTGACGTGCACGCCCTGGTTCAGCCGGTACAGCCATGCCGGATGTGTGGGCCACGAGAACAGGTAGAAGCCGAGCAGGCCCTTGCCGTGCGTCTGGTCGTTGATCCGGCTGAGGCCGGGGTTGTACGCGGCGTAGGACAGCAGCCCGGTCACGAACACGACCGACACGCCGGCCAGCAGGATCAGGCCGAGGACGGAGGTGAGCCAGGGGCCGCGGATCGGGCTGCGCCAGAAGGACCGGCCGAACGGGCCGGGCATCTCGCCCGCCCGCCGCAGCCGGCCAAGCCCCGGCCTGGCGCGCTGCGCGGGTGAGCGCCGGATCGCGGCCGGCCGTTTGCCGTCGTTCATGTCCTGCCTCCTGACCTGCGGGGCGCCAGGCCGTCGAGTGCCCCGACCGTCGCAGCGCACGAGGCACCGCCGACGGGGAGCCATACGAAGACCGGCCGTCCGGGGGGGCCAGCCACCGCCTGGAACAGGGCGAGCGGCACGCTGGCCAGCAACGTCTGCGGGCAGCGGCGGTAATACCGCATCAGGTTCCGGGGGAAGCCGTCGGGCGGTCCGGCGTTCTCGGTCACGATCACGCTGAATCGCCGCGCCGCCACCGCGCGTGCGGCGCTGCTCTCGAAGATCACCCTGCCCGCCGGGTCCGAGGCGCGCAGCACATCGTCCGCCGCGCCCTGGTGAGCAACCGCGGGCAACCCGGCCAGCAGGCCGAGACCGGGATCGGAGGGAACCGCGATCGTGCCGCCGACGGCTCGCATCCCCGAGGTGAGCCGCCAGCCGACGGCGCGGTCCCCGTCCGCCGGGATCGCCCAGCCCGGACGGAAGCCGCTTACCAGCACGGCCAGCTGCGCGATGACGAGGGCGGCGGCCACGGCGGCGACCCACCGGCCGAGCCGCCCCGCGGGCCAGCCCGCGATCCTGGCCCGGGCCAGCCGGTCCGTGCCGACGCTCACCAGCCCGCCCGGACCCGCCCCCATCGCCAGCCCGGCGAGCAGCGCCACCGCCAGGTAGGCGGGCAGCATGTCGTTGACCCGGCCGCCGCTGTGCACCAGCGCGGCGTAGCTCTCGACGACCAGCGCGGCACAGCCGGCGAGCAGCACCAGGGGCGTCCGCCGCGCCCCCAGGAGGAGGGCGCAGCAGGCGACGCCGAGCATGGGCAGCATGTACCCGGTCCAGAACTGCCCGAAGGCGGCGTATCTGAGAGTGTGCTCGCTCATCAGCCGGAAGACGTAGTACACGTACCAGCCGTGGCTCGCGAGGCCGAGCGCCAGCGTGCTGAGCCCGAGGACCGCGCCGTAGGTCAGCGCGGCGGTCGATGCGAGCCGGCGCCGCGGGCCGAGCGCCAGCGCGGTGAGTACCGCGACCCCCTCCGCGAGCCCGTTCTGCTTGGTTCCGAACGCGGCCGCGAGCAGCAGCCCGGTGACGACGGCCCCCCGGGCGCGGCGCATCCACCGCGCGGCGTAGAGGGCGGCGACGCTCAGCGCGATGAACAGCGAGTCGACCCGCGCGACGTCGAACCAGGTGGCCGTGACGAAGTAGGTCGCGGCCAGCAGGCCCGCCGCGGCGATCCCGGCGGCGGCGCTGGCCGTCTCCCGCTGGACCAGCCTGGCCAGCACCGCGAAGCAGACCAGCGACGACACCAGCGACACGAGCCGCAGCGGCAGGTAGGACAGGCCGAGCACGCTGGCCGCGGCGGCCGACGTGACGAAGTACAGGGGCGGGTAGCCGTCAGGCACGTAGCCGACCGTCGGCGCCGCGTAGAGCGGGCGGCTGGTGAGGATCCGCTGCACCTCGACGAGCGAGTTGCTTTCCAGGTACTCGAGCGGGAACGGGTAGGTCAGCCGCAGCGAGGCGGTGACCAGGTAGGTGGCGATCGCGGCGAGGCCGAGTAGCGCCGCGGCCAGCCGGACGGCGCGCGGCGGGTCCCAGCGGTCATGACGGTGCGAGACACGGTTGCTCACGCTGAGCATTAGACGCACGCGCGCCGGGCGGGGCAAACGATCAGCCAGGACCGTTTGGTCCATTTATATGCAGTATTGCCCGATTCGCAAATCGATGAGCGGAGGTGCGCCCGGCCACCACCCAGGTGCCCACCATAGCGCTCTGACCAGGTTGTTCGCCGCTGGTGGCGCGGTCACAGCGGCGCGTTCCCGCAGGGTCCGGCCGCCCAGGGACCGCTTACCTTACGGGTTGGAGATAACTGGCGGGGTGACTGCCGTCGAAGGATCCGCGTCCCAGCAGTAGCCGATGCCCCGGACGGTCCGGAGCAGCAGCGGAGAGGACGGTTCCTCCTCGACCTTGTCGCGAATCCGGCGCACGTGCACGGTGACGGTCGACTGGTCGCCGAACGACCAGCCCCACACCCGTTTCATCAGCTCGGCGCGAGTGAACGCCTGTCCGGGATGGGTCATGAAGAAGGCGAGCAGATCGAACTCGCGCACCGTCAGGGACAGTTCCCGGCCGTCCTTGCGGGCACGGCGGGCCGCCAGGTCGACCTCGATGCGTCCCGAGCGCAGCGGCGGCGATGCCGTCGCTCCCGCCCCGGGCCCGGCGCCGCGCCGCAGCACGGCCTGCACCCGCAGGGCGAGCTCCCGGGGGCTGAACGGCTTGGTCACATAGTCGTCGGCGCCGGTCTCCAGGCCCAGCACCCGGTCGCTCTCTTCGCCGAGGGCGGTGAGCATGATGACCGGCAGCAGGGCCTGCTCGCCCCGGACGTCGCGTAGCCGGCGGCATACCTCGAGACCGTCGATGCCGGGCAGCATCACGTCGAGCACGACGAGATCCGGCCGCCACATGCCGGCGAGCCGCAGCGCGGTGTGCCCGTCGGCCGCGTGCCGGGGCTCCATGCCGGCATGCCGGAGGTAGTCGCCGACGACCTCGGCGACCGTCGGATCGTCGTCGACCACGAGAACACGCGCGCTCATAGGTCGAGTGTAAGAAGGCGGAGTTCCTCATCCCGTAAGGACGCGCTCCCTGCCGCCCCGGCCGGTGTACTCGTAGCGTCGCTGCTGTGACCGTGGACGTGATCCTGCCCTGCCTGAACGAGGCATCGGCGCTGCCGTGGGTGCTGGGACGAATGCCGGCCGGGTTCCGGGCGATCGTGGTGGACAATGGCTCGACCGACGGTTCCGGGGCGCTCGCCAGATCGCTCGGCGTGACGGTCGTGCCGGAACCGAGGCGAGGCTTCGGCGCGGCCGCGCACGCCGGGCTGCTGGCGGCGACCGCCGACCTCGTGTCCTTCTGCGACTGCGACGGCAGCCTGGATCCGCGCCAGCTTCCGCGGCTCGCCGCGCCGCTGCTGGCCGGCGAAGCCGACCTCGTGCTCGGCCATCGGGCGCCGGTCCGGCGGGACGCGTGGCCGCTGCCCGCCCGCCTGGCCAACCGCGAACTGGCCCGCCGCGTCCATCGCCGGACCGGCGTGCACCTGCGCGACCTGGGCCCGATGCGTGCCGCGCGCCGCGAGGCGCTGCTCGGCCTCAACCTGGCGGACCGCCGCTTCGGCTATCCGCTGGAGATGGTCCTGAGCGCGGCCGCCGCCGGCTGGCGCCTCGCCGAGGTCGAGGTCGCCTACCTGCCCCGCATCGGTAAGTCCAAGGTGACCGGGACGGTACGCGGCTCTGTCCGCACCGTCAGGGACATGAGCCGGGTGCTGGCCAGGTGATCGCACCGTACCGGCGCCAAGGTCGGGCGCAGGGATCAGGCACAACTTTGCTCGTCATCGCCAAGGAGCCGGTGCCCGGACGGGTCAAGACCCGCCTCGTGCCGCCGTGCACGTCCGGGCAGGCCGCCGCCTTGGCCGAGGCCGCGCTGGCCGACACCCTGCACGCCGTGCTCGCGGCGCCGGCGCGCCGCCGGGTGCTGGTGCTCGACGGTGAGCCGGGACCGTGGCTGCCGCCCGGGTTCGACGTCGTGCCGCAGTGCGGCGGCGGGCTCGACGAGCGCCTGGCCGCCGCCCTCGCCGCGGTGCCCGGGCCCGCGTTGCTGATCGGCATGGATACGCCGCAGCTCACCCCCGGCGTGCTCGCGGTGAGCTGGGAGAGCGCCGACGCCTGGTTCGGCCCGGCCGCCGACGGGGGGTTCTGGGCGCTCGGACTCCGGAGGCCGGATGCCGCCCTGGTGCGCGGCGTGCCGATGTCCACGGCGGACACCGGCGCTATTCAGCGGGCCCGGCTGCACGCGGCCGGGCTGCGTGTCGCCGAGCTGCCGCGGCTCCGCGACGTCGACACCGCGGCGGACGCGGTGGCCGTGGCGCGTCAGGCACCGCTGAGCCGGTTTGCCGTGCGGGCGCGCGAGCTCGCCCCGGTTCTCGGCCTGGCCGACGCGGCCCGTCCGGCCGACGCCGCGCGAGAGCGGGCATGAAGGCGGGGGCGATCGGCCTCTACGAGGAGGCGCTGGGTATGCCGGATGCCGGGCTGCTGCTGCGGACGGCGTGCGGCCGCGCGCTGCCTCTCCAGGTCGGACGCTGGTGCGGGCCTCCCGACCTGGCCGATGAGAAGCTGCTGCGCCGCTGCCGGGGGCCGGTGCTCGACATCGGCTGCGGTCCCGGGCGCCTGACCATCGCCCTGGCCGAGCGCGGGATCCCCGTGCTTGGCGTGGACATCTCCCGTGCCGCCGTGGCCCGCGTGCGCCAGGCCGGGGCGTGTGCGTTGCGCCGTTCGGTATTCGATCCGCTGCCCGGCCAAGGCCGGTGGGGCACCGCGCTGCTCGCCGACGGCAACATCGGCATCGGCGGCTTCCCCGATGAACTGCTGCGCCGTTGCGCGCGGCTGCTGGCTCCCGGCGGCCGGCTACTGATCGAGGTGGAGCACGACGACGTCGACGAGCGGATGACGGCGTGGCTCCAACACGCCGACGGCCGGCGCGGCGCGGTGTTCCCCTGGGCCCGGCTGGGCGTGAGTGCGCTCGCGGAGCTCGCGGCGGCCGCCGGTCTGCACGTCCTGGAGGAATGGGATCACGCCGGCCGGGTTTTCGTCTCCGTCACCACCCCGGGCACATGACCTCCAGGCAGTTCCCGGTGCCGGTCCGCCGCCCGGTGACGCTGGCCGGGCGCGTCGCGCCGGGCAGCCCGTCAGGCGGAACATTCCCGCGGCCGGCGGGCTGGGTCAGGGGGGCCACGGCGCTGGCGGGCCTGGCGGCACTGGCGGCGTACCTTTTTCCCCGGGTGGCGGCTCCTGGCACGCACTGGCCGCTGTGGGATGTCCGCGTCTACTGGTGGGGCGGCCAGCAAGCCGCCCGGGGCGGGGCGCTGTACACCCCCGGGGCCCGGTACAGCTTCACCTACCCGCCGTTCGCCGCCGCGTTGTTCGGCCTTGCCTCCCGTGCGCCCGAGGGCGTTCTCGCCGTCGTGATCACCGCCACCAGCACCGGCGCGCTGGCGGCGCTGTGCGCGCAGTCACTGGGCCTGGCCGGGATACGGCGGCGGCCGGAGACGGTGTTCGCCGTGACGGCGCTGGCGCTGCTGACCTGGCCGGTCGCCTACACGCTTCGCCTGGGCGAGGTCAACCTGATCCTGGCCGCGCTGGCAGGGGCCGACCTGCTGCGCCGCCACGACGGTCACTGGGCACAGGGGATCGCAACCGGGCTGGCGGCAGGGATCAAGCTCACCCCGCTGATCTTCGTCGCGTACCTCGCTATCACCGGCCGGGTCCGGGCAGCCGTGACCGCGGCCGCGGCCTTCGCGGCGACCGTCGCCATCGGTGTCGTGCTGCTGCCCGCACCGTCCAGGGTGTTCTGGCTGGGCGGCGTGTTCTTCGACCAGAACCGGGTCGGTGACCCCGCCAACCCGTCCGACCAGTCGCTGTCCGGGGCGGTGGCCCGGCTCGCCGGAAGCCCTGATCCGGCCTGCCAGTGGTGGGTCATCGCGGCACTACTGACCGGCATGGCGGGGATCACGGTCGCCGCGTGGGCCCACTGGCGCGGCCGCCGGCTGGCCGGGGTGAGCTGCTGCGCCATCACCGGCCTGCTCATCTCGCCGTTCTCCTGGACCCACCACTGGGTGTGGGCGGTGCCGTTGCTGGCGGCCCTGGCCGCCATCGCATGGCGGCGCCGCTCGGCCGCCTGCGGCCTGGCCGCCGCAGCGGCCGCCGCGGTCTTCTCCCAGCGCATCCCGCTCCCCTGGCCTGGCCATCTGCCTGGACTCGTCCGGCTGCTCGAAGGCGATCTCTACGTGCTATGCGGCCTGGCGCTGCTGGCGGGCACGGCCCTGGCCCTCATCCGGGAGCGCCGTGACCCACCCGGGCTGCCCGTGCAACGCGACCAGTCGGTGCAAGGGTAATCAGCCGGCTAGTTCGCGCGGTCGTGGCCGACCTCCGGTGTCCCCGGGTTGGCCGGCTGGCGGAGCGACCCAGACGAAGTGACGGTAGGACCAGAACCGGAACAGGGTGGCGAGCGCGATGCCGGCGTTCAGCGCGATAAAGCCAGCCAGCTTGTTGTGCCCGAGGCCCAGCAGATAGTAGTTGAACGCCACCGTGGCGTCCTGGATCAGCAGGGCGATGCCGTTCAGCACGGTGAAGATGACGATCTCACGCGGGATGCCGGTGCGCTGCCTGTCCCGGAAGGACCAGTAGCGATTGCCCAGGTAGCTGACGATCGTCGCGACGATGGTGGCGATCGTGGTGGACGTGACGGGCCCCAGGCCGAGGTGGATGAACAGCAGGTCGTAAACGCCGTTGGTGATGAACACGCCGGCGACGCCGATCACCGCGAACTTGGCGAACTCGTGAATGAGCGACTGGAATCGCTCGTACTGTACTCGGGCCAAGGCCACCGGCTGCTTCATCGTCCAGGCTCCTTACCGGCAGGATGCGCGTTCTAGCTCGGGCCCGGGCAGTGGCGTCCGGCCCGCCGGGCCAGGACTTTCGCCCTTGACGCGGATCAGCGGCCTGGCCGCGCGCGAACTGGGCGGAGGCCGCCGCGCACAATTGCTGGTCGCGGTCGCGCCCGGCGAAACCCCCGCTACCATGCCGTCCTGTCCCGGTTCTTCACCAGCGTCCTGCCGGTGCCCACGCTGTCCAATCCGGCCGGGACTGGTCTTACCCGCCACCTGCCGGGGCCTGGATGGTCAGCTCGAAGGACGGGGTGGGGACGCTGGCCAGGCATCTGGTGTCTAGGTGAGCCACGCTGGCCTGCTCGATGAACGTCTGGGTCAGCGGACCGGCGCAGAGATCCCAGGTGCTGTTGGTGTCGTGTCCCTGGCCGGGCAGCGCGATGTCCCGGCTGTCCGGGAAGAGCTGCCGCGCTGATCGGCAAGCTGGGCTCATCCTCCGGTCTCTGTCCCGTAGACCGGGCACGGGGCCACCGCGTACCCGGTGGCCTCCAGCACGGCCTCCGCCGCGGCCAGCACGTCCAGCAGCGCAGGCTGGGTGAGAGTGAACACCGACGCGCGGCCGACCGGCCGGGAGTCGACCAGCCCGCAGTCGCGCAGGCACGCCAGATGCCCGGAGACCGTCGACTGGGCCAGGCCGAGCTGGCCGACCAGGTCCACCACCCGCGCCTCGCCGTCCGCCAGGCGCCGTACGATCGCCAGGCGGGCCGGGTCGCCGAGCGATCGGAACAGCGCGGCAGCCGGCTGCAGGGTGGCCGGGGATGCCGGGGGCACCCCGGCCGGTAGCATCGTCATATGCCGATGATATCGGGATGTGATAATGAAAACGATAACGATCCCCGCCGCGATCAGGCCGGGCACCACGGCCACGGCGGCGGGCATTCGCACTTCCCCGGAGCCGACGCCGACCGCCGCTACCTGCTGATCGCGCTGGGACTGCTGGCGGCGTTCATGCTCGCCGAGGTCACTGTGGCGGTGGTGTCCGGGTCGCTGGCCCTGCTGTCCGATGCCGGGCACATGCTGTCCGACGTGGGGGCGATCGCCGCCGCGCTGTGGGCGATCCGGCTGGCGGCCCGCCCGGCCGCCGGGGCGTGGACCTTCGGCTGGAAACGCGCCGAGATCCTGTCCGCGGCCGGAAACGGCATCACCCTGCTGGTGATCTCCGGGATCGTCGCCGTCGAGGCCGTTAACCGGCTGATCCACCCGCCGGCCGTGGACGGTGGCCCGGTCGTGGCGGTGGCCGCGATCGGCATCGCGGTCAACATCGCCGCCGCCGGGGTGCTGGCCCGGGCCAACCGGTCCAGCCTGAACATCGCCGGCGCGTTCCGGCACGTGCTCACCGACCTGTACGGGTTCATCGGCACCGTCGCCGCCGGGATCATCATCCTGGCGACGGGCTTGACCCAGGCCGACGCGATCGCCTCGCTGATCGTGGTCGGCCTGATGCTCAAAGCCGCCTGGGAGCTGCTCGCGGCCTCCGGCCGGATCCTGCTGGAGGCCGCGCCCGAGACCATGGACCTAGACGACGTGCGCGCCCACCTGCTAGCCACCGACCACGTCCGCGGCCTGCACGACCTGCACGCCTGGACCGTCACCTCGTCCCTGCCCGCGCTGTCCGCGCACATCGTCATCGACGACGCCTGCTTCACCGACGGCTGCGCGCCCCAGCTGCTGGACCAGCTGCAAGCCTGCCTCGCCGGGCACTTCGACGTCGAGCACTCCACCTTCCAGCTCGAAGCCGCCGCCCACGCCGATCACGAACCCGGCACCCACTGACCAGCCCCGCAGCCCTCAGGCCATGGACCGGTATGCTGCGGCCCGGGAGTGCGCCGAGATCAAGCTCAGGCGCGGCCTGCCGGCACAGGTTCCAGGCCGCGCCCGCGGTATCCGGTGTCAATGTCCGCTGAAGAAGATGTCCCGGACTTCGCGGGCGGCGTAGAAGACCAGCACGTACCCGGCGGCGGGATCGGCCTGCCACCAGCCAAGCGCGGCGTTCAGCACCAGGCCCGCCAGCACCGCGGTAGCCAGGATCCCGTCGACCAGCGTGACCCGGCCCTCGGTCCGGAGCACAGGGTTGCCCAGCGCCGCACCGGTACGGGCCTTACCCGCCGCCAGCGCGAACATCACCACGGCAGTCGCCGCCGTCCAGATGATCCCGGGCACCGAGTGCCGCGGGTGATACCCGGCGGCCAGCACCACGGTCGACTGCACCAGCAGGTAGACCGCCAGGGCGCCGAACGCGTACCCGATCAGCCGCAGGCCCCGCCGCTGGCGCTCCCCCCTGTGCCGGACAGTTCCCAGATCACCACGGTGGACGCGCCGATCTCGATCAGCGAATCCAGCCCGAACCCGGCCAGCGCGACCGACCGAGCCGCGACCGCCGCGACCGTCAGCACCACGATCCCGATCACGTTCCACGCCAGCGTCACGTACTCCAGGGCAAAGCCGCGGCGCAGCAGCGCCCGGCGGTCCTGATCCTCGGCCACCGTCACACCAGCATCCTCCCAGCGGTTGCCCGCCGCCTAGCATCAGAACCTTCTGTTCCCGAACTATTCGCGGCTGCCG
>Ga0335081_10003427_pt1 | contig 24936 bp, 30 predicted proteins | sample Lox_Sample_35_FD_206713 | JGI IMG/M metagenome (GOLD analysis project Ga0335081, IMG submission 206713) | Soil microbial communities from Loxahatchee National Wildlife Refuge, Florida, United States - Lox_Sample_3.5 | ecosystem: Environmental > Terrestrial > Soil > Wetlands | place: USA...
CGAAACCTTGCAATCTCAAGACCGCCGATCCAACGAAAATCGACTCCCTGTCAATCGCTTAGGCCGTTGTTCACCGGCGACTCCTTATGGATTAGATTAGTGAGGCTCAGCGGATCGCGGTCCGTCTCATGGTTTGGCAAACCAGCTCCAGTAGCTTGGCCATGCAGCACTGCGACGCGCTTCATCCGCGTCGGCGGACCGATCCAGTCACCACCACCAACGATAATAGCGATGGCAGCGGTACGGCCCGACCACGAGTTCGTGGTAACACTTCACGATGTAGTGCCTGTGGTAGCGAACCTGCTCCGTCGGCATCACGGTGCTGGCAGTCTCATTGATTGCCGCTGCCTCGACAGGTACTGCACCTGCACTCTGGTAACCGGCGAAATAGATCACGCTGACAAAACATAATGCGGCTACGACGACTCGCATTGGTTTCTCCCAAAATTTGTCCGCATCCTCGGTACAATAATCTTGTGGCCGCGCTACGCCGAGATTACGACAGAACGTCGAGGCGGTCGCGGCAATAGCGTTTCCGCACGCTACCTTGGAGACAAGCCATGGATGAACAGATCAGGAGTAATAACGATGGCCTAACCCTTTATTTCCTGTGCGGCCGGGACAGTCAAAAAGCGGCAAATTTGGCGCGGGATGATCGGGTGTCGCTGACGATTGATCACGATACGCCGCAGGTGATGGAAATCACCGGTCTGTCCATGGCAGCTCATGCCAAGGCGGTTCTCGATCCGGACGAAGCGGCAAGGTCCTACGAATGCTGCAGGCGAAGTATCGCGAGCAGGTATATCTCGACGGCCCTCGAGCTAAACCGCGAGCTTTAATTCCTTGCTTGCCCGAAATGCGACCTTCTTTGATGCCTTGATCTTGATGGCTTCGCCTGTCGCAGGATTGCGTCCCATGCGGGCGGCCCGCTTCCTAACCTGCAGTATGCCTAGGCCTACAATTCGAACCCGCTCCCCCTTCTTCAGGTGTTTGGTAATGAGACCGACAAGGTCATTGAGAAGGGCCTGGCCCGCTTTTTTCGATATTTGATGCTCTTCAGCCAAGGTGGCCGCGAGCTGTTTCATTGTGATTGTCGTCTTGGCTGCCATAGCCCCCTCCGGGTCGGCGCGTAAATGCGCGCCGCGAAAAGTGACATGATTCGGACGTAAAAGGAAACAGGGCGTGCCGTTCAAAGCTATGTCGAGGTTATGGCAGGGCTAGGCGGGTAGGTCTCGAACGCTCGATAGCTGCCAGCAAATGGACCGGTCGGGAGTTCATCTGGCAGGCAGCCAGATTTACACGTCCACCAAAGCCGACCAGGGCCGCTTCACCTGCACCTTGCACAGCACTGGGTCTTTCGCGCGGCCCACCATCAGGCGAGCCCGATTGCAGTGACTGACGGCCGGTGAGACGGTCCCGCGGCCCCCGGCCCAGAGGCTGAACTAGCGCTCTGGCGGGTTGCTCCGCTGGAAGCGCCCCAAACGTAAGAGTGGCGGCAGGCTCACCTCGGCCAACTCAACCAATAACGGTTCAGTAATGGCTCCCGCGCATGATTGGATTGCCCAATGGCGGGTAACTCCCACAGCCCAACACGCTTCCCTTTCGATCAAGTTCAGAGCGCTGAAGATGAAGCCTATCGTTTTGTTTGTAGTAACCGCCATGGTCGCGTTTTGGGCGGCCGACCTGTTTGCCTTTGACGGCGTATACAGCGCCAAAATTTGGAACCAAGGCAATTCTTACGGCCAGGAATGGCAACACGACGCGAAACTGTGGTTTCGGCAGCACGGTATTTGAGCCGGCTAGGCGCGCTGTCCTTTCGACGTGCCATCGCGTTACCGCCCCGGCTGGTCGCGGCCCTTGCCCCAATGCCGAGCATCCTTGATGCGCTTAATCTCTGCGTTGTTTATGTGCCCGTCAGGCAGCGGGCGCCTATAGCTGGACAGGCCGCGCCACGGATGACTGACTGGACGCGCCTACTAATAAGTTTGTGGATGCCGCATCGGCGCCACAGAAAAGAACTTTAAGGCGCGCTTGCTGGTTTGCCTTCGCCTTACTTGCCGAGGAATGGGAATACTTTCGCAGGCATCACCGTTCTTTTGGGCGGCGTTCTTTCGGAGAGGGTCCAGTATGTCGGTGAAATCATCGTCGACCGCTGATCTCATCATTGAACATCTCGGTGGAAGAGAAACCCTCGAAAAATTAGGTGCAAGGGACTTCGCCGCGGATGAAGGTCATTTGAGCTTTGTCTTGGGTCACCACAACCCCAAAGGCATCCATTCCGTAACGATCTCTCGCGAGCCGGATGGACGATTTCGGATAACTTGCCATGGTCGGCTTAAGTCGGGCTCGTTAACAGCCCCAAAATTGGGGACGGCGACTATAGACATTCCCGAAAATCTTGCCTCAGTCTTTGGGCAACTCACGGGAATTGAAATCTTGCGGCATCGACATTTTTGATCCTACAAACTGTTGCGAGGTTCGGTCAGCAAGGCTGCTGCGTCGACCCAGACACCTGCTATAACGGCGGCCCCCCAAGGGCACTTCAGCGTCAAAATTCGACGTCGCCGTCAGAAGCCGCCAAGGACTATGCCAGCAACGAACACGCCGACTATGGCTAGGATCAGCACGCCATTGCTTCGTGGCTTGGGGTTTAGCCGCCTGAATTGCTTATTCAAAAGCTCTCGATCTCGACGCGTCATGAATTCCTCCCGGTCCTGCAATTTTGCTTTTATTGGCAATAGATTGCGATTGCAGTCGGCAGATATTTAAAATGCTACGTATCTCGGCGAGGCCAGTGTCCGTTCATTAAAATTGCATTGAATTCTACAATCCCGCAGTTAGGGCGGCAGCTCTATCGAACGGTCATGAGTTCGATCCTGCCGATTGCCCTATCGGGTATGCTTGCGGCGACGCAGCGTCTCGACGTGGCTGCAAGCAACGTCGCCAACGCCAATTCTGATGGGCCACTGCCCTCAGCCGACGCGGCGATCCAGGCGCAGTATCCGCCCGCCCATGCAGCCGGGCAGGTCGACCAAGTGGCGATGGCGGACGGCAGCACCCGCGCGATCGTGTCGAATGTGCAGCCGGCTACGGTGACCGCCTACGATCCTACGGCACCCTACGCTGACCCAAATGGCCTGGTCGCAGCGCCCAATGTAAATTTCACAAGTGAGGCTGCGCAGCTCGTTCTCTTTCGTTACGATTTTGCCATGAACGTGCAAGTGATGCGCGTTGCCTCGCAGATGTTCAAATCACTGCTCGATACGACAGCCTGACGTCGGGGTAGCGTTGAGGCTTGGGATAAGCCGAACATCGAACGCACCTCGATCCCGTCAGACCGCTACGCTATGGTGTCGGTGACCGCAGTTTTGGGCTTATTCCGCGCCCTAATGTATTCTTCCAAATTCGCCTCGCTCGCTTCATAACCAGCCTCCGTTAGCTTGCCGCGAAACAACTCGTATCGCAGCCAGACGCGGTAGGTGTTGATGACATCGCTTTCGCAGTAATCGGCAATCTCACGAATTCGCCCTGCTTGGTAATATTTCGCGACGTCACCGCCATGTATCTCATCGGGCTTGCCCGGCAATCCCAGGACACGACAGAGCTCGTGGAGTGTTGATTTCGCATTGGGCGAAAACGAGGAAAGAACGTCACACAGGTCGACGGCATCGTCGGTATACCGGTTGAAGTAAGGACGCACCGATAAGCCAAGCGCAGGCACTTTGTGGGCCATTGCGCGGTACCGTAGAACCGGTAGGTCGAACGACTGCCCGTTGAAGGTGACAAGTTGGGGCGTCAGGTCTGCAATCTTATCGACAAACGCCGCGATCAATTCGCCCTCAGTTCGTTCCCCGATATGTGGGGCGCCGAGCGCGTCGACGACCCAATGGTCATCGTTCCAATGAGCGATTAGCGCGCCAATGCAAATGATTGAGTGATAGATATGCTTGGGAAACTTGTCGCCTATCGCCTCACGGACTTCTTCGGCAGACTTGTCAAAAAGGTCGTTGGCGGCGGCAAACCCACTGATATCGGGAATTGTCTCGATGTCCCATGCAATAACGTGTGGCATTTTGGGGACCTATGTTCCAATATTGCTCAGTTCGTCACCTGCGGCAAAAAATGCCCTTTCAACGTCCACAGCACGCCAATCGTGCTTCGATCCATCCCAGTCAGTCCACTTCATTGCAGATCGATTCAAGAATTGCGCTGTGTTTGAACACCACTCACACCATCGTTCATAGCGTTCACATTGCTGGGCTATGAGTTTGGGCGAGTTTCCCGCCGTCGTTACATAAAGGCTTCGAAATTCGGTGGCGTGCCGTTTGCGGAGCTTGTCGCTAATGATTGAGTCATACACAGCAGCTCTTGTGGGATTCATGAACATGACCACCTTCGATGCAAATGACATTCCCAAAAACTTTACTTTGCGCGCCTCTCGTAAAGCGTCACCAACTTTCTCTTGCCTCAAGTATTCATTGGTCTTCCGCAACTGCACAAGAATTTGCTCTACATTTTGCGGGCGAGAATGGCTATGTCCGCGAAGTATCATCTCACTTCTTGCCAGAGCCCGCCCAGAGGTTACGCGCGATTTTACTCCTGAAGCAAATCCCCAAAAAACTGCCGATAATAGCCCGTGCACTAAAGTTTCGTCGTCCGCATGTGTCAATAAGCCATAGTGGAATTCGTCAAGCTTCACGGACGAATACTTCTGTCGAACTACCTCACCACCCTTTTCCCAATTGCTTGGCACGTCCATTTTTAGGTGAAGCCCCCTCCAGTTGAGGTCACCCAAACCGTTCGCGCGTATCAATCGAGCAGGTATATATCTGTAAGCCTCGCGCGCGGCTTTGAACTTACTGGATATCACGCCCACTCCCTACTCCCCATGCCACGCTATCACGCCGGGCTCTTAGCCTTTCGGCTTCGGCGGTTTTGCTTGCGTGTTTGCCTCCACCATGCCCTGTCGTTAATCGTGCTATATACTCATAATGGGAATATTGCCGTGTTGCACAAGCAGGTAAAGCCGATATGAGTGAACCTAATTCGGATGAAGGTAGGCATGCCGTTGTCCCTCAACCCATTCTCATTTCCAATTATGGGTTGGTTTCAACGGTATATATCCTGTACCTTTTTGGTTTTGTCACGGCGGTGACCGCGGTTATTGGCGTCACAATCGCCAGTCTTCAAATAGACAAAGCCGACGAGCTATGCCGAAGCCATTTTCGCTTCCAGATAAGGACGTTTTGGATCGGGCTCCTGTATGTGTTGCTCGGCGTCGTTACGCTTCACATCGGAATCGGGTCGCTAATCTTGTTATGGTGGATTGTTTGGACGCTAATCAGATGCGTTAAAGGGCTGCTCGCTCTGAATGCCGCTGAGCCAATTTTTGACCCCGGCTCGTGGTGGTTCGGTTAGCGATGAAATCTGAGGAATGCCCTAATCCTCAACGTGGTCCTCGCGGTGTTCAATTTGTTTCCTTTGCCACCCACCTTAACGACACCGCACCCGTCGTCCGGGGGTAGGCGAAGGCCTAGGTAGACGGAGGCAATCGCAATGACCGAAACCGCCGAACGGATTGTTCTTGCCTCGCGGCCGCTAGGGGAACCGACGTTGGACAATTTTCGCTGGGAAGAACTTCCGATCCCAAAGCCTGGATCGGGCCAGATGCTATTGCGCACGCTGTGGCTTTCGCTCGACCCCTACATGCGCGGCCGGATGAGCGATGCGCCGTCCTATGCCAAGCCGGTTGGCATCGGCGAGGTGATGGAGGGCGGCACGGTCAGCGAAGTCGTTGCCTCGAATGTACCCCGGTTCGCCAAGGGCGATATCGTTGTGGGTCGTACCGGCTGGCAGACCCATGCGCTGTCCGATGGCTCAAGCTTGCAGAAAGTTGACCCTACGCGAGCATCAATTCAGACCGCACTCAGCGTCCTCGGGATGCCGGGGATGACGGCCTACATGGGGTTGCTTGAGATCGGCAAGCCCGCCGTTGGCGAGACCGTGGTGGTCGCGGCAGCTTCGGGTGCGGTCGGTTCGGTTGTCGGCCAGATCGCCCGGATCAAGGGTGCCCGCGCCGTCGGCATCGCGGGCGGACCTAACAAATGCAGGTATGTGACCGAGGAACTCGGCTTCGATGCTTGCATCGACCACCGGGCACCCGATCTCTCCTCCCGTCTTGCCGCAGCTTGCCCGAAAGGTATTGATGTTTATTTCGAGAATGTCGGCGGAGCAGTATTCGAGGCCGTGTTCCCGCTACTCAATCCGTTCGCTCGCATTCCAGTATGCGGGCTGATCTCCATGTACAACGCCACCTCACTGTCACCCGGTCCCATCCTCCTGCCGCACTTGATGCGAGCGATCTTGACCAAGCGGTTGACCTTTCGCGGTTTCATTGTCTCCGACTTTATCGGACGCTATGGGGATTTTATGCACGATGTCTCCGCCTGGGTCGGCGAGGGACGGATCAAGTATCGCGAAGACGTGGCTGACGGGCTCAAGAATGCGCCGCGGGCCCTCATCGGTCTCTTGCGTGGCGAGAATTTTGGCAAACTCTTGGTGCGCGTTGCGCACGCCTCTTCATGACTCCCTGGTCAAGACCACAAGGACCACCGAAAATCTGACCTTGGCAATCTCAGCAGCCGCTTCAAAGAGCGCTCGCCAGCCGCGATAGAGTCGTGTTTAATCGCTAAATAAAATAGGAAAAGACATGTCCGACGAGGATCTGAAAGCTGAACTTGAGCGACTCCGCAAGGAAAATGAGGCGCTTAAAAAGGGGGCGTCTTCCGGCATACGTATGAAGGTAAGCGAAAAGGGCGCAGTCTCGATTTACGGTATGGGACGCTTTCCCGTGACCTTGTATAAAGAACAGTGGCTGAAGCTGCTGGACATGTCGGCCGACATTCGCGCGTTCATTGCTGCGAACGAAGCGCAATTGAAGAAGAAGGACTGAAAATGAATCACGAGGCGCCAGTAGTGCCTCGGTTTGGATTTTAGCCTTTGGCTGCCTTCAAGATGTCTTCTGGCGTCTCGCGGACAGCGATGGGATCAGACGCCCCCATGAAGGCTATTACCGTGCCTCGGTGCTGAGCTTCATTTCGGAGAATCGTGATAGCATTATCGATATTCACGTAGATGATCTGCCCACGTTCGTCAGTGCACTTGATCCAGGTCCCCATTGTAGTCCTGCCTATATGTTGGCTGCTGCCGCGCTCTCGTTTGATGCCGTCTCCCCAATCCTTCAGCGCCTTCACAATATCACCGATCCCCAAAAGTCGCTTGGCCTGATGAGTGGCGTCGAGGGCCAGTAAGTCCCACTCACGTGTGCGGGCTTTTTCCGTTGGGTCAATGCATATATATTTTTAACGCCTGACCGCAATAATGAATTGATCAGCGCCACAAAGAACGGAGTGCTTTTGCAGCATAGTCGCCGCACAGGAGACATCCGTGAATTCAGATGAGGCCCGGCAACGGGCATAAAAAAGCTTCAAGCGAGAAGAGCGCGACCGCTTTTGAGTGATTAGGGCGGCTGTCAATGCTTTCCCAAATTGCCACTCCAAGATTGCTGGATACTCTTTCTCAGGGCAGACGCGAGAGCTGTTGCGTCAGCGGTCAAACGTTCATAGGCAACCTTCATTTGCTCGTTCAGGTGCACGCAGGGGCCCGCTGTCGCCCCTTCGTGACAAGATAGATTTTTTGCCGTGCGTGTTGTTTCAGTGTAAGTTCGCAGTGTATTTGCAAATTGTTCCTTGCTCTTATGCACATCTTCATCTTCCACGAGGGACACTTCCCCTAAACTGTATTGCTTAAATTTATTTGTTGCGGTGTCCAACTCTGGCGAACCGGCTTCCGCATGTAAAATTTCACCAACAATTCTATTGAATGCGGTATAGACGGCGAATTGTTGATCGATAAATGGCTTTTGTAATTCAATTCGTCTGACATCGAGTGCCTTTTCAGCTTCAAAGCGACGTTGTTCCTCCGCTTGCCGTGCACTTGCTATGCGCGATTTCTCGGCTTCTGCCTGGTTCTGTTGATATGTGTATAAGCCCCACAAAGCAGTCCCGCAGACTGTGAGCACTGGGAGCCACCCTTTAAGAACATCGAGCAGTTTTGGGTGGTACTCCGACGAAACGGGCTTTTCGTCCGACATCGTTACCCCTTTAGGTTTGCGCGGCCGTTATCTGCGGCGCAGTCACGGGGCGTTCCTCTGCCAACGCAACCAGAGTTAGCACGCCGCAATCCGCGCAACAAATGCCGTGAACCTCATGGACGCGCTCCGCCGTAGCGTGGCGCAGCACAAGCAGGCCTCAGGCCGGTCGAAGAAGGGACGCAAGCCTAACCAACACGTCTCGGGTGGCGCGGCCAATTGGCCCAAACGACAACCGCGCCACTCGCCATCCAAATAAACGTCTAAGCCCAGAACCGATCCCGTCATTGGTTGAGCACGGCAACATTAGGTAGGTTGGCGGCCACCGGTCCCGTGCTTGGGGGTAACGCTAAAGACGTTAGTGTCTCAGTTTGAAATCCACCCCGGCGTTGGATCATTAATTTCCCCCGTGGCTAACTTTGATATTTCCAAGCTTAGAGCCGCGCTTTGACCCTTTGAAAAACGCCATAGTCCGGATGGCTCTTCATATGCTGGTGCCCGGGTTCGTCGGCATGACAGCCGTAACAAAACACCGTTAGGTTGTCTGCGTTATTATAGAATTTTGCGCCGTCTATGTGATGAGTGTGCAGAAACCTCTTTTGCGACGAAAAATCCAGTCGGCATTTTTGACACGTCCAATCGGCCGCAATGAGCATCCGAGGATTTCACTTGTCTCGTTACGACACTCCGTCCCGCGCACGGCTCGTAACCACGCGGGGCGAAATCGATCCATCGGCAGTACACTCTGCTTGACGGCTTTTCGATTCCCAAAGGCTGAATGTATTCAGTTGGGGCTTGGCGTGCAACTCTCGGCCGCGGGTCGGCGGGGCCTTCTTTCTTACGGGATCAATCTTCGGATTCGGCGACTCGCCATCGCGAAGGCTCCTAATGCCTGAATCCGGAAGCGCGGCCGAACTGCTGACCGGGGACGAGTTTGCCTGATCGCGGCCAACATCGCCAAGCTGCCCGGAGCAACCGGCAATGAACTGCTCATAACTGTTCCTGGCCCCATCGCCGGCGCAGGTCTTCCCGGCCTGATCTTCGCGAGCGGCGGCCTCTTCGCTTGGTGGCGCAGGAAGCGGAAGGCTGCGTTAGCTGCCTGAGTTCGAGGGCGCGCAGCCACGACCCTCCACAACCTTGTTGATAGGCGGATTAAGGCAGACCGTCGCCACAAAAAAGAACCCCAAGCAGTCTACATACCTGGGGTTCGTGGGAGTTTGTTGCCTCTTAGGCTTCTAAGCTGGGCGGCAGGGGTGTCGGGGGATGGGGTGCCGCCCGGCCTGGCCTAATGGCCAGCATCTAATAATGCGCCGGGCAGATTCAATGCCTGGCTACTGGCCGCGCACTTCTCTCCGAACGCGAATGGCCGTTTCGACGCGCTCCTCGACTTCCTTGCGTTCTCTTTTCGCGGTGTTCATGAGGCTCGCGGTCAACTCTGCGTCGCGAACGTATTCCGCACTGGAGACTATTCGACTCAGCTCGTCGCGGTCCTCTGGCGTGTCGCCTCGGGGAAGTGGTGAATAGCCCTCAATCGGTCGCGGCTCAGGGCCGATCCCTTCGAGGAAATTCCACATGAACGCTCCGGCGGTTTGCAATAACTCTATCTTCTCCTCGAGTGGGGTCCGAACGATCTCCCTCTCGATCGCCGCGATGATCGCTTCCTTCGGATAGGGCAACAGGCTCGCATCGTAGAAGCAGTCCAACCTCGTCGGGGCCTCAGCCATGAAGCCCGCGTAGTCGAATACGATCTTGGCATCGCTCCTGGCTTGTCCTTCATCGGCGGTTGCGGCCTTCTTCTCCACAGCCAGAATGGCCTGGTCCAGCGCCTTTCGCTGGTGCCTGAACTCATCTTCGGGAATTGCCGGGTCGAAGCTGCTGAGCTGCGCTGTTCGCGCCTGCTCGTAGAGCATCAGTCGGGTCTCGCGCACGTTGATGCGGAGGCTGTCAACGGCTCGGGCGATCAGCGCGTAGTAGTCGCGGGCAGTAGGCGTCATGGGGGCCCCACCCAGCCCGATGAACTTGCACCCCTTAGGCCGCCTCTGGAAGCCCTGACAGCCAGGCCTGGGGGCGCGTCGTTGGTGGCCTTGATTGCCGGGCGGGCTGTAGGGGGTCACCGTTCCGGCGACGAGAGTCCCAATTGCCGCCGACCTGCGGCCCGCGATCGCCACCCTGGAGCAGCTCGACCGCGAGGCCCAGCTCGCCCGCCGCCGCCAGGCGGCGGCGCTGCCGCGCGAGGCGACCGCCGCCCGCTAGGACCTGGGCTGACCGCCCCTAGGGCGCGCCCTGGCAAGCGTTCGGGCCAGGGGCGTGGTCAAAGCCCCCTGGGGGCAGCCGTCATGTCTAGCTGTCGCCGACAGGGGTGGAAATTCCTTATTCGGGGTCAATCCCAAATAAGGTCCCATCCCAGTGACCTGCGAGTTATCCTTATTTCATCGGTATTTTGGTGGTGGGCGCACAAGAAGTGCCAGAAGGTAGGTCAATCAGTAGCTTGGCTCAAGGTGCGGGCGTGCGGGGCTCTTTGAAGCCATTATGCTATTATCGGGCGCGCCCGAACCTGCCTAGGCGTAGACATGATAGGGGCTAGCGCCAGGCAGATACCAACCTCCATGAGACGGATGGTCCGACAAGCGTTTCTATGGCCTGCACCCGCTGTGCAAGCTTCAATTCCATAATCCCCTGCAATAGCCGCTCCTGAATGAACAACACGAGCATACGCTGACTTGAATGGCCTACATCTGCCGCAATCGCACTCGCCGCAAGCCACAAGGCGCTTGTCGTATCCCAAGCCCCGCTACCCGCCCCCGAAGGGGCGGGCAAGGGCGAGCCTAGCAGCTCGCTTCGATCAGGCAGGGCTCGCCTGTCTCGGCCTCCTTGCGCGCGCAAAGGGCGACGAAATCGCGAAAGCTCTGGAGCACGCGCTCGATCTTTGAGGGATCGGTGGTGCCGTAGAGCTTGCGCTCTCTGGCTTCGGCCACGACGAGGGTCGCCGGCAGGCGGCTCTGCAGGGTCGTCGCCGGGAAGGCCGGATTAATCTGCCGAGCGTCGATGTGGGCTGCGAGGCCACCGAGGATGCCGGCGCACCCTCCCGGTTGGTAACACCTGTCCCCGTACGGATGGTCGGCGCCCAGCCGCCGCAGGACAGCTTGCAAAGCGTGAGGAGCTTTTCGATGTTTTTATTTAGACCGGTTGCATTTGGAATAAGACCGACGATTTCTTGAAATTTCGGGGGCGTGACCGCTGCTTCAACTGCGTCCCATAGATTTGTCATGGTAGGGGCGGTCGTACCGGCGGCTCGGTTCCTAGCACAAAAGGACGAACCCGCCCCCGTGAGTAGAAGGAGATTGCTGGCATTCAGGGCTGTGTGAAGGGCAAGTTCGATGGCTCGGACCGCCCCCTGCGCCGTAGTGCGGCCCTCTGGATCCTTTATGTCATCGTACAATTGCCAACCATTGACTGGTTCAAACAGTCGCAAATGGGCAGCAGAACCCGCTTTACCCTCCCAAAAGGCCATTCCAAATTTTCCTCAGATATCACTACAAAATTGCTCTAGTCAGGCGCATTCTAATTCTTCCAGTTGTCGCCCCAACCTCTCTGCTCAACTAGTCTCTGTGTGGTAGCCGTTGCGCGCATTCCATGCCGTAGCTTTGCTCACGCCATAGGTTTCACAAATCAAGTCTATCGCGTCGTTGCAATTCGCGCGTCGCGCTGGGTCAGCCATCACCTTTACTACGTCACCGCACGCTCGCGGACTGGCAAAACTTGTGCCGAATTCGCTGCCGAGATCGGCGCGATGCGCAAGCAAGGGGCTAGATTTGGTGACTGTATCGTTGCTCTCCAAGTTTGGCTGTGCGGTAGCGACAGCCGTCCATCTAATATGACGAGCGTATGGCTCAGCGTTGGACGGCTTGGGATGCCACAGCTCAAAAAGTGCTGGAAAAAAGTGCGGACAGAGGTTGCAGTTCGAAAAACAATAAGCAATAGTAGTATACGGGACAGTTGCAACTTTTCGGTCCAGCTGGCCATTCCAGATCACTGCCTTGGCCGGCCTGAATCTTCTTTAGCAGAGGGGCTGAGACATGATTACCATCAAGGCTTACGCCAATTGCGACCATAGCTACGTGGTCTGGGTTGCTGATAAACCGGTTGTGGATTGCCTCGGGTTCGCGCTCTACCGTCTCCCGTCTGGTGAGACCACACCTCAAGTCGTTGAGACCTTCGTCGGCCCGACAACTGAGAAGAAAGTACCGGCCGGGACCAGCCGTCCTAGCAGCGTGTGGCCTATTCAGAAATTTATGTGGTCGGATTACCTCGCCGGATCCGAAAGCGAAGTCCGCTATCAAGTTGCTGCCATGTGCGGCAAAGATTTCGATCACATGAAGCCGGGGCCCAAGAGCCCATGGAGCAACCCGGTCTCCCTTGTAACTCCTGCGGGGTCCGCTATTCAGGCCTACTTCAATCGGGGGATCGTTTCGACCCAGTGGGTTGCGCGGCAACTTCAAAGCAATAAGACTTCGCTGAAGGCCCTGGTCGATCCTTCCTCAGGAACGAACAAGGTGCGAGATTTTTTGGGAGGGGAACTGAAAAAGGCTTTGCTTGACATGCTTGACACTCAAAGCAAGGCGGGGGCGCATATTTATGCCTCCCTGTTTGAGCTGAATGATCCGGAGGTGCTTCCCGCTTTTGAAAAGTTCGGGCAGCGAGCGCATATCATTTTGTCAGACGGAACACATAAGGCTCCGGCAAAAAAGACCAAGAGTAAAAAAACAAAGACGAAAGCCAAAGCAACAACCAAACGCAAGGGTGGTTCCCCATACGACGAAAATGCCGATGCTCGCGCTAAACTCCGCGCGGCACACGTCGAGGTCCAGGACCGCATGGTCGGCGGTGACCATTTTTCACATCACAAATTTATTGTGTTCATGAGCCCCATGGATACGACAAAACCTGTAGCCGTTTGGACCGGTAGCACGAATCTTACCTATGGCGGTGTATGCACCCAGGCTAACAATGGCATCCTGATTAAGGACGCCAATATTGCTGCCCGCTTCTTTCAGCAATGGAAGGAATTGGCAAAGGACGGTGACGATTATCCGCCTGGCCTGAAGCAACTCGATGCGCGTCCTGTTGACGCCCCCGTTAACGGTGGAAAGGTCACGGCATGGTTTGCTCCAAATCCGATGATCGGGGCCAAACCAAAGAAAGGCGCAGGAAACAAATATGGAGATCACGCCGATCTTAAATTCGCTCGTCAGTTGATTCACAATGCTGAGGAGGGGGTGCTTTTCCTTGTCTTCAACCCGGGCTATGTCGGCACATTGCTCAACGACATCTTAGACCTTTTGGCTAACCCCACCAAAAACAAGAAACTCTACATTCATGGAGTGGCCAATCAGGATCCGACCGGCGGCGCTAAGCATTCGCCGCTGATTTTTGTACATCGGAATCAACGACAGGACAGTACGACCACGGCAGAAAAAGACATTGTTATGCCCGCTGCCGTCAAAGCACCTTCGACGGCAACTGCGAAGGATAAGGCGGCCGCTGCGGCTCTGGCGAAATGGGTCAAGATGGTGAACAACTATTGGCGGCAAGAGCCATCAGGCCTGGGTATGGTGCGCGTACACAGCAAGATCGTCTTGGTGGACCCATTGGGTCGGCATCCAGCGATAATCACGGGCTCTCATAACCTCGGTCCCAAAGCTAGCTCCGAGAACGACGATAATCTCGTGATCATCGAGAATGACTCGGTGACCGCTGCTCAATACGCTGTGAACATTATAACGATCTACAATCAGTATCGCTGGCGGTTCATGCAGGCCCAAGCAGCCAAACGGCACGAAACGTTGAATTCATGGAATGGTCTTGAAGCACCTTGGAAGAGCCAAGGGTCGTACTTTGCCGGCGATAAGGCCAAGGAACTAAAGTTCTGGACATAGAGGATTGTCCTATGACCGAACAATTGACGAATATCTGCCTCGTACTTTTAGCCATTCCCGCTGCCATCATGGCTGTCTTGGATATTCGATCTCGCCTCAAGAGCAAATCCCCAGCCTCTGGTACAAGTAAGCTGCGCTGGATCTCGCTCGTTTTTACTGTGCTCCTTATTGCACTATTGGCCTACGTAATGGCGACGGGCGGTATCGGTCGTGCCACCGCGTTCATTGCCTATTACGGTGAATCGGGCGACCTCCGGGTGGTCGGCAGTAAAGTGGACAGCCCCATTTCGTTGCCAAACCATATAGGCTGTCCGCAACAGACCGGTGTTCCAGTGGAAACCGCGCTTTCAAATATATGCGGCTCGACTGCAACTCTCTATTACAGAAGCATAGGAATATCAGGCGGAGGTGCTTGCGGTTTCAATGTGTTTGCTGGGGTCTGCATAAAAAAGTTGCCGCTTGGGCTCGGCGGTTGAAATCCATGGCGCCGCCGTGGTCTTGTGCATTGGCTGTGAAATCGATGGGCCAAGCAGCGAGCGCTTAGTCGAACTGATCGGAAATTTCGAAATTTTGGTCCATAGTCATTGTCAAAGCGAAAATGACAGGCGTCGCGAGCCTCCGACGCGAGTTGAGGAACGAAGCCCAGGGCATCATATGGTATTGGAAGGTTCCGATGCGGTATGAAAATCCGCAATGGGTTGGGTGGGTGTATCGATTGCCATGTCCGTTATCTCGGCGACGATAGCTGTCAGATCAAGTTCCCGCTAATACAACTTAGCCGGCCTTAACAAGGTTGATCTGTCTAAGCACAGAATCAGAGATAGATATCCATTCTTTGAGGCAGCAGGCACAACAATCCTATGTGTTATCCTAGGCACAATTTATGGCTTCGACTTATGGGATGCTTTTTACCACTGACCTACCTGTCATATCTTCCAATCATCAGACGCTTGCACTAATTTGCTCTTCGATCATAACGCCAGCCGCTTCCCTGGCACGCTGGGCATGGAGCGCCGAACATTTGGCCGGCGCCCTTGCAACGACTGCAATTCGTCCAGTCATCCTTATTGAGAGCGCTCCCGTAAACGCCTTTGCATCGCTTTCCACCAGGTTGTTTGCCGCACTTGTTGTTTATTTGAGCGGCGTCATAAGTGAAATCACCGCACTTAGTGCAGACTCCGACGGGCGGGAGTTCAGTCAAATCTGTCTCCTACTCTCTACGATGCTTGAGACCGAGATGGGAAGCTCGGCGAGGGATGACTAAAGCTTTGTCCAAGCGTAGATGAGCATGATCACCGCAATGAGGGCAGCAATCGTCGTCCAGTCCACGCCCCAAAACGTGAAGTGGTGTACCAGCCAATCACCCATTGGCCGCCCCTATCATCAAACGCGCGAATAATGAACATTGTAATCACGCGACCTGCCACATGTTCAAGGCATCTACTCCACCCTGAGGGGTATCTAAGCCACGTATAATTGGCCGATTATTTCCTCCGAATTATCCGAATTTAGGGGTGCAGGCATTGGGTCTGCCGCCAGTAATCCACAGGCAAGGCGAACGCCCCAAAATGAACTGGGGTGCTCCTGGGGTACTTTCCAACCCCTTGATTTGACTATTCCAGCCTTGCGCGGCCGCTATATCCTTTTGAAACACAGGCACTTTTTGATCAACAATCCCCTTCACACGGGAGAGGTCGTAGGTTCAATCCCTACAGCGCCCACCATTTAATCCGTTGTTTGCAAGCATTTTTCTCACCGCGCGTCTCACTTACTCGGCAACACGAAGCGGAACACAACGCGAAACTGGTCGATCGATCCGTGGAAAATCCGTGGACTTTGTTCTTGCGATGTTCGTCGTCGAACTTGCCGCAAACGCTCAGCGTTGATTGGCCGAATGTTCACGCGGCAAGGCCATCTCGCATCGTCGCGAGTCCCCGCGATAACTTGCAATGAAAGTCATCTTTTATTGCGAGTTCAGCTGCAGGGGGTTGCCAGACTAATCTGGCGGCAAGGCTCTCCCATGGTCACAGGCGCAGCAACCGTTCTGCATTGCCGTGCGCGATGCGCTCCTTATCGGCGGCGCTGGCCGGAATCTGATCGAGGAAGGCTCGTGCCCACGCCATGGATTGATAGGGGTAGTCGGCCGAGAACATGATCCGATCGAAGCCACCAAGCTCCAGGAAAAGGTTGAGGTAGGTGGGCATGTAGTTCATGCCCGAGAAGGTGTAATACACGTTCTCCTTGAGATACAAGCCAATCGGACGCTTCAGTTTGGTGGTGGCCATCGGGATGATGTCGAGACGCTGGAAAAAGAACGGCAGCCCCTCACCCATGTGCCCGATGATGAACTGCAGCTTGGGGAACCGGTCGAACACCCCGCCGCAGACAATGCGGATCATGTGCACCGCGGTCTCCATATGCCAGCCCCAGGCACCGCCGGCGAGCATGTCTGTCACCATCGGCGAGAAGCCGCCGTAGGAGACGTCGATCACCGCCTGCGGTGGCGGTGTCGGGTGCAGGTAGATCGGGACATTGAGCGCCTCGGCGCACTCCAGGATCGGCCAGTAGACCTGGCTGTCGAGATACCGGCCCCTGTTGTGGCCGTTGATGACGGCACCCTTGAAGCCTTGCTTGACCCGGCGCTCCAATTCCGCGACGGCCTGCTGTGGGGCGCCGGTCGGCACTGCGGCGAAGCCAGCGAAGCGCGTCGGATGCTTCTGCACCGCGTCGGCAAGATAGTCGTTCGTGTCGCGCGCCATCACGACGGCATCAGCCGGCTCCATCTGCTCGACGCCCGGCGCCGACAGCGAAAGCACCTGCATGTCAATACCGGCTGCGTCCATCTCTGCGATCCGCTTTTCGCCGATGTCGCAAAGCCGATCGAGCACCAGGAGATAGCGGTCGCCGATCTTTTCGGCGCGCTCTTTGACGAAGCGCGCTGGCCCATCGAAGAAGGCCGGCGTCGCGAAATGTTCTTCAAGCGTGATGTGACGCATCAATTGGTCCTATTTTGTTGTGAAATGCCGACAGGTCGTGAGAGAGAGGTCCTTGTTGCCCCTGCCTGACCGTGTGGAGCTTCACTCGGCCATTGTTCGCGCAGCCCAAGCCGCTCAAGATCGTCTACGTCGTGATCCATCTGGTAGCTCGTCGCCTTATGTACCTCTCCGAGTACGTTTAGTGCAAACTTTTGCCAGCCACATGATCTTGTAGGTGCTGGAGAAACCTGGGCCTAGCTTACTACTCCCAGTCACAACTGCGATACGAACGCGAGATTCGGTCCGCATCCTTAAATTCAAAATCGGACTGCGGCATAAGTACCTAGATAACGATACTAGGGCTAACCACTGTGGCACAGTCACTTGCAAGACCGCTCGCGTTGCCCGCGATGCGGTACTGAGCTAATGTCCCGCGAATGGTGCGCCACGCGCATCAGTCGGGATGGACGTTGTGAATCATTCTCGTCGCCGATTTCTCTCTCTAGGATCGAGCGCAGCAGTGCTGGCCGGCGCACCGCGTTTCGCTTTGGCACAACAGTATCCGACCCGACCGGTGCACTGGATCGTGGCGGCGGCTCCTGCCGGCGGCAACGACATATTCGCGCGCCTCATGGGGGAATGGCTGTCGGAAAAACTCGGTCAACCATTCATTGTGGAAAATCGGCCGGGCGGCAGCAACAACATCGGCACGGAGGTTGTCGTCAGGGCACCCCCCGACGGCTATACACTGCTTTTGACCAGTTCCAACAATGCGAGCAATGCTGCGCTCTATCACAATCTTAGTTTCGATTTCATGCGCGACATCGCGCCGGTCGCGGGCATCGCCCGCACCACGCTGGTCATGGTGACCAATCCATCCGTCCCGGCAACGACGGTCGCAGAATTCATCGCTTACGCCAAAGCCAATCCTGGCAAGGTCAATATGGGCTCAGCCGGGACCGGCGGAATAGGGCATCTCGCCGGAGAACTCTTCAAGATGACTGCTGGCGTCAATCTCCTGCACGTGCCCTATCATGGCAACGGACCTGCCCTCGTGGGGCTGCTCGGCGGAGAAATCCAAGTCCTATTTCCCTCGCTCGCTTCCTCAGTTGCGTTCATCAAAAACGGCAAGTTGCGCGGCCTCGGAGTAACCAGCGCAATGCGCTCGCAAACTATGCCGGAGCTTCCAAGCATCGGCGAAACCGTTCCGGGCTACGAACTCAGTACCTGGTACGGCATGGGCGCGCCTAGCGGCACGCCGGGTCCAATAATCGATAAGCTCAACGCCGCGATCAATGCGGGTCTCGCCGATCCCAAGGTGAAGGGCCGGTTCGCCGAGCTGGGCGATGTTCCAATGCCGATGACGCCGGCCGAGTTCGGCAAGTTTACGGCCAATGAAATTGCGAAATTGACAAAGGTGGTGCAGTTCGCGGGCATCAAGGTTTGACTGATTTTGGGTATGTCGAGGGATTTACTTTCCGTAACTTTACCGACCAGGTTCGATATGGTCACCCGCAGCTGAGCCGAACGGGACTAACGCAATGACGACTACGAAAACGCTGTTCGACAAAGTTTGGGATCAGCACGTCGTCGCTTTGGAGGAGGACGAGACGCTCCTCTATGTCGACCGTTGCCTCATTCACGAGGGATCACGGCATACATTCGATACGTTGCGAGAGCGAAACCTATCCGTCGCTCACCCAGAAAAGATATTTGCGTTTTCCGATCATTACATCCCGACCGATCCGCAAGCCCGTGCACGAGGTGTTTCTAGCATTCCCGATCCCGAAATTCGCAATATGGTCGAGCTTTTGATTCGCAACACGGATGAATACAAGATTTCCAGATTCGGTTGGGGCGACAGTCGGCAGGGCATTCTTCACGTCGCCGGACCGGAGCTCGGTCTGAGCCAGCCCGGTATTGTCCTGGTCGGCGCGGATTCGCACACCTCGACCCATGGCGCATTCGGCAATCTGTCGTTCGGCATCGGCGCCTCGGAAACAACCCACGTGGTTGCAACGCAAACGATTTGGCAGCGCCGCCCAAGAACGCTGCGCATCACGATCAGTGGGCCGCTCGGATTTGGCGTTACCGCCAAGGATATCATCCTCGCCGTGATCGCCAAGATCGGCATTGGCGGCGGGATCGGTTATGCCATCGAATGCGCCGGCTCGACCATCACGCGGATGTCGATGAATGAGCGGATGACAATCTGCAACATGTCGATTGAGGCGGGAGCCAGAGCCGGCATGATTGGCCCCGACGACACCACATATGAATTCCTAGCCAATCGCGCCTTTGTACCAAAGGGCCGCGCCTGGGACGATGCGTTGAGATTTTGGCGTACGCTGCCATCCGACAGCGATGCGACGTTCGACAAAGAGGTCGACATCGATGCGGCCCGCGTCGTGCCGATGGTGACGTGGGGAACCAATCCCGAGCAGGCCCTTCCCATTACCGAGCGTGTTCCGGATCCCGCACAGGAGACAAACGCTGAGCGGCGAGCTGAATATAGCAAGGCTCTGTCGTACATGGGCCTTACGCCCGGCATGGCGCTTACCGACATCGCAATTGACCGGGTTTTCATTGGTTCGTGTACCAACAGCCGGATTGACGACATCCGCGCCGCAGCGGCGGTCGCCAAACTCGGACGCGCCATCGTTCCGGCCTGGGTCGTTCCTGGCTCAGAGAGCGTTAAGCGCCAGGCGGAAGTCGAGGGACTCGATCGCATTTTCACGGCGGCAGGATTCGAATGGAGGGCTGCGGGCTGCTCGCTTTGCACCGCGCTTAACGGCGATCAGCTGAAGCCTGGCGAGCGCTGCGGATCGACCTCCAACAGGAATTTTCAGGGGCGGCAAGGTCCCGGTGGGCGCACCCATCTGATGAGCCCCGCCATGGCTGCAGCCGCAGCCATCCGCGGCCACCTGGCCGATGTGCGCGAGTTCGGTGTAAGGATGTCGTAGCCATGGAACCGTTTTCAATCGTGTCCGGGATAGCCGTGCCGCTGAATGAAACGAACTTGGACACCAACCAGCTTTGCCCGACCCGCTTCAACAAGGTGCCAAAAGGTCCGCGGTTCGCACAGATCCTGCTCCATGATCGACGCTTCAACGCGGACGGTTCAGAAAAGCCCGATTACATTCTCAATCAAGAACCATACCGACACGCGGCGATCGCGGTGGCGGGGCGGAATTTCGGCGTCGGTTCCTCGCGGGAGACCGCGGTGTTTGGCCTGATCGAATTCGGTATCCGCTCTGTCATAGCGCCAAATTTCGGCGACATTTTCTTCAATAACTCGCTGAAGAACGGGTTGTTGCCGGTTCGCTTGCCGTCGGCGACCGTAGATATTTTGATGAGGCAATTGCTCGATCAACGTGGAGCCCACCTTACCGTCGATTTGCCTAAGCAAACGGTCACTGGCCCCGACGGCACAACCTATCGCTTCGAGATCGAACCCTTGAGCAAGCATCGCCTGCTGAGGGGGCTCGATGAAATAGCACATACCCAGGAGTACAGCGGACTCATCAGGCAATTCGAGACCGAACAAAAGAAATCATTACCTTGGCTTTCCTGAGCACGATGCCGGCCACATGATACGAATTGGATCCTTGGCTGCGACAGCCAACCTGCTAAGAAAAGCTGATTTCTTAGCAAGTTTGCAGACACAAGGGAGCAACAATTATTTCTCCCCCCGCTCAACCAGCAAAACGCTCTACAAAAGCGAGGACAAATAGGCTAATCGTTTGATTTAGATCAACGCGAGCGACAGCTAATGATTAGCAGGCTGTACTTCAAAGCGATTCGAGGTGCCTCTTGGTTATTTTGCAGCCCTTATTTGTTAAGGCCTATCCGGACCTTTCGGCACGCTTATCGTGACATCTCTACATCGCATCCAGAATTGATACCCGCCGGACTTGATGCGCACACCGGTACCGAAAGGCAAGCGGAGCATGACTACACTCTGGCTATTAAAAACAAAAGCCGTCCACCCAAGCCGTGGCGATGGGAAATTTACATGATCGGGAAGAGCAAGCCGGTATGGCAATCTGAATTTTTTGAAACGATGTCCGAAGCTAGCCATGATGGCCGGGAGCAAACGTTCCCTTCAAAGGGCCGAATACAGATGAGCAAGACCAATCATCTCCAGATCGTCACTTCCGGCTTGCAACGCACGGCCGGTCCATACAGATGGGTCACCTTCGACCGAATCCGTCCATCCGCGTCATGTCGGCTATCCACCCGATCGCGACCGCCATTGCAACCGGCCGCAACTCGGCGCTAGGAATGAATCCCCGCCGATGTCCGCTTTGCGCTCAACTTCGGACAACCCGAATCGTGCGCAAAATTACGCTCCGTGCCTATCGCGACCAAAGTGCGCCGCAGCAATTTTCCGGTGGCCAAGCGCGCATTTTGATCGGCGACGTCAGGCGCCCGTTCGGCCCGCGCGCCGATCGCGGTACGGGGCGCCCCGCTCTTTTACTGATCCTGGACGGCGGGCTCACCTTGGCTGAACCGGCCAGATGGCGCATATTTGGTTGCCATGGAAGAACTCTCACCGGCCTTACAACGCTTTTGCACAATAGTCGCTGCCGTCATCTGCTTGGCACTCGTGGCAGAGGTCGTCATGGCGATTATCATGATGCCTGCACATTGAACGGCATCGGCACTGACTTGTCGCTGCCCCTGCCTCGGCCGCTCGTCAACCCCCGGCGCGGCCCTGCCTGGCTGAGGATTCTGCTGCGCTTGATCCTGATCGCACTACGCCCAGCGTTTGCCGTCACGCCCGCGTTCAAATCCGCTTCTTAACGGGCGACTGACTAGGAAGATTGTGGCGGTGCGTGTTAGAACGTAATTCCGCAACGCTTTTGCTTTGGCATCATGGCCAGCGATCCAAAGTTCTGGCGCTCATGTCGCATGCTTTCCCGTATTCAGAACAGTATCGACAATACCTTGTGCTTCGCCAAGTGCTTCAATTAGCCAGGCCGAAAATTTTGCCGTGGGCTCATCTAAGTGCTCAAAGCCAATGGTCTTGCCGATGTAGAACTGACCATCTCCCCCTGGAGATGTGGGGAAATGCCATGTCTTGAATTTATCTCCCGGCGGGCGCTCGACTTTATTTTGTCCACACTCGATCCAGATACACCCTCCGTCGGTCCAAGGCATCGGAGGTTCCATTGGTGGCCAAAAACCGTCGCCGAGAGACAAGCCCCACCCCACTCTAATCCGACTAGGAAGATCGCACCAGTCTACAATTGCTCCATAGGCGGCGTCCGGTTCTGACCAGAGCTTAGGTGGTTCATTAGGCCAGCTCCAATTCTTTGATTGGGGGAGATTGCTGCGGACAGCGCTACGAACTGATTTGATAAACTCCGCTACTCGTAGATGCGCACCGCTGACGAGATAAATCCGCGCAGCAGCAAGATCTTGAAGATCTGGCTCGTCAGTCATCAGTCCCTCCTCAATTAAAAATTCCAGTAGTTCGCCTCGAAGGTTGGCCAACCCGCGAGCTGGCCTTGTTGGGTCGACGTCCGCAGCAAGCCAGCTTTTAAGTTGTGACCAGCGAACTACAGTCCTTGTCGGCGTTTGATAGGGACCATCATCGCTTACAAATTTATCGGGCGCTTCAGTAAGATGTGTCAGCAGCACAAGTGCTCCAAACCCATTACCATTCTCAGCTAGCCATTTGTCGTAGTTAAGTAGCTGGTCGTCCGTAAACAGCGCCGATATTTTACATTCAACAATCATTATCGCTGTTTCGCGACGAGATCGCGCTACACCTAAAGTGCTCGGCTCAATAGTATCGGCGCTCTGATGGTACAGTAGAAGATCGGGGCGCTTCTTTGCGGTTCCGGTTAGAGGAATCCATTGCTGAGTTTTCCAAATGAGAGTGCCGGGACGTGACGCCTGCTCAAGCCACGCCATGCGTTTCGCCTCGGTAACGTCCTTAAGGAAATATTCGCAGCAGAAGACGCAGACATCTTGGCTGGATAACCTATTCAAGATGTCGGCTAATGCTTCAGTTAGGAAATCCTCCTTCCGGTCGCGTTCCACCGATCCAGCGCTAAACAATCTGCTATACAAGTTAGACATTATGAACGGCCCCGCCTCCTGCGTGCGGCATCTTACATTATAGCGCCCTGAGCCAGAGATTAGGGAGAAATAGTCGCTGATCCTTGTGTCTGCAAACTCGCTAAGAAATCGTAGTTTCTTATCGAGTGTTCATCTCCGCGGTTGATCCCGATTTTTGATTGCTGACCGCACCGGTACGCCTACAATCGAAGCGGCACTGTGATTGCAAAGCTTTGAATGATTGGCAAGCGCGCCAAGATCTTATCGCCCGATCATGTTGAAGACCTGCTGGTCTTCGCTCGCCAGACCCGACATCCCATCCGCAACCAGGTGCTCGTCCTGCTGTCAGTCAAGGCTGGCCTGCGTGCCGGGGAAATCGCCAACCTGACCTGGCCGATGCTGGCTGAACCAACCGGGGAGATTGGAACCTCGCTCGAATTGCAAGACCGCGTCGCGAAGAAAGGCAGCGGTCGAGTTATTCCGATTCATCAGGATCTGCGAGCCGCCCTGGATAGCTTGGCGGGTCTATTCTTGGTCTTGGATGGTCCGGTTATCCGGTCCGAGCGTGGCGGCTGCATGACGCCGGTTAGCATCGTGTGCTGGTTTGCCAAAGCCTACAAGGTAATCGGCCTGGAAGGCTGCTCGTCCCATTCTGGCCGCCACACTTTCATCACCCGAGCTGCTCGGTTGGTCCACAAGGCCGGTGGGTCATTGCGCGACGTACAGTTGTTGGCCGGTCATCGGTCGATTCAGACCACCCAGGCCTACATCGATGGCGACACCGATGCCCAACGCAAGCTCGTATCCCTGATTTAATTGCCGATGGCCGCCAACCGCGCTGCAAATCAGGTCCAGACGCGGTCAACGACAAAATCGATTGGCCTCGATAAGGCTGCCGTCGATCATGCTGTTCGCCTGATTCACCAGGTCTGCTGTTTCGCTGGCTCATTCGACTTGCTTGAAGAATTTCGTGATCAAGCTTTATGTGCTGCCGTTGACCGGCATGACAGCGCGGTCCTGTTTGACCGGCTGATGCACGATTTCAGCTTTCAGGGGATCTCGGACCAGATTGCCATCAACTACATGCAACGCCATGGCCAGGCGACTTGGCGCTCAGTCCGCAGGAATTTGGCCAAGCGGCCCACCTGTCCGAAGCTGAAAACCTATTGGGCTTTTCATGACTGCCGATACGAGAAGACCAGCCGCACCTGCGCCGAGCCTGACCACATCGCCGCCTGCCCGCTTCCGACCCATCGCCTGAGAAACGGCCATCTCAATCAGATTGCCTACAGCCTGTACCTGTTCATTCGGGACGTTGCCGACGGCGACTTGGTTGGCTGGATCGATGACCGGTTGGACCAAGCGAACGATTTGGCGGCGCCAGACTCCTGGACCGAAGCGCGCAACGCTCTGATTGAGCCGTTGCGCAATGTCTACGGCATTTCCGACAAGGTGCTGGCAATGGCGTTGTCCGGTATTCTGATCGGCGCCGCTGGCGTTCGCCCCAAGTGGCTCGAAGTCGGCGTCCAGCTGATCGCAGTCGATACCCTGGTCCATAACTTTCTGCACCGGACCGGGATCTTGAGCCGGTTCAAGGCAGCCCATCCTTACGGCCCTGGCTGCTACCGGCCAGGCGGCTGCGCCGATATCGTTGCCCGTATTGCCCGAGAAATCGACGCCCGTGCGTTCAATCGCAGCTACCTAGCTGTGGAGCCTCAACAGGTTGTCCTCGGGGAGGCCGAGGCGACTGATTGGCGTGTTGGCTTCCAAGCTACTATGGGGCCGATGCCAATTGTAGCGATGGAGC
>Ga0335081_10003428_pt1 | contig 24932 bp, 17 predicted proteins | sample Lox_Sample_35_FD_206713 | JGI IMG/M metagenome (GOLD analysis project Ga0335081, IMG submission 206713) | Soil microbial communities from Loxahatchee National Wildlife Refuge, Florida, United States - Lox_Sample_3.5 | ecosystem: Environmental > Terrestrial > Soil > Wetlands | place: USA...
GCCCAGCGCAGACGGCGCTGCCGATCGAGATGCTGCCGGACGAGGCGCTGCGCGCGGTGCCCGAGCCCGTGCTCGGCGTGCCCGCCCTCTCGGAGCGGCGCAGCGTCTGAGGCTGGACTTCATGAAATTCTGACCGGCTTCCAAAGGCTGCCGTTCCAGTGCAGGATCAGCGGGTGCATGCGGCCGTTCTCTCCCGCTGCCCAGGTGCCGCCTGCGGCTCCGGCCGTGACCGCGAAGAGCTGGCAGTCCCCGGCCGGACAGGGGCTCTTCGCCCGGGTCCATGCCGTGCCGGACCAGCGCAGGATCAGCGACTTCAGGCCCGCGTCGCCGACCGCCCAGGCCTCCCCGGACGGGGTCGCGGCGACGCCGTACAGGATGTCGACCGTGCCTGCCGCCGGATCGGGGCTGGGCACCGTCTGCCAGGTGGTCCCGTTCCAGTGCAGGGTGACGGTCTGATACGGGTATGCGTCGGTGGCGCCCACCGCCCAGCCATCGCTTGCCGACGCCATCGCCACCGCGTTCAGCGTCTCTTCGGGCGGGCTGGCCACCGGGAGCCAGGCCGTGCCATTCCAGCGCAGGATCAGCGAAGCGCTGGAGGTGGGGGTGTTTCCGTAGCCCACCGCCCAGGCGCTGGTCGCCGACAGGGCAGCGACACCGTACAACTCGTCGTCGCCGTGGCGCACCGGGTTCGGGCTCGGCACCCGCATCCAGGCCGAGCCGTTCCAGTGCAGGATCAGCGTGCCGCCATCGGAGACCTGACCGCGGAACCCGACGGCCCAGACGTCGCGCGGGGATGCTGCCGAGATCGCGTAGAGCCCGCCATATGCCGGCACCCCCGGCGGCCGGACGCGCCGCCACGCCCTGCCGTTCCAGTGCAGGATCAGCGTCATTGACCTCCCGTCCGGACCGTGCCCCAACAAGCCGACTGCCCACGCGCTGTCGGCCGAGGTGACGGCGATGCCCGACAGGTCTGCGCCCGCGTTCGGCGGGCTCGGGATGCGCGTCCAGCTCGCGCCGTTCCAGTGCACGGTCAGGGAGCCTGACGCGCCGGGCCCGGCCGCCCAGGCGTCCCGCGCCGACCCGGCCTCGATGCTTCTCAGGAACCCGCCGACACTCGGCGGCCGCATCCGGGCCGGCACGGCCGCCGAGGCCGAACCGGCCGTCTCGGCGGCAATGGCAAGCGCGGCGATGACCGACGGCAGCCGCAGGCCTCTCGACGCCATTGTCATGCTCGCTCCCCGCTCGCTCGCCTGCCGGGCCGCCGCCTTCGTGCTGCGCGGCCACGCGCGGCTGTCTGATGGACTCCTGGCCGGGCCGCTGGGTTGACACCCCGGGCCGGGCGGACGCTCGGCTCAGGCGGCGATCGCGGGGTCACCGACGAACGCGGCCCACAGGGCGGCATAGCCGCCGCCCGCGGCTAGCAGCTCGGCGTGGGTGCCGATCTCTGCGATCCTGCCGCCGTCGAGCAGCACGATCCGGTCGGCCCTGGCCGCCGTGGTGAGCCGGTGCGCGACAAGTAGCGTGGTGCGCCGCGCCGTGAGCTGCTCGGTGGCTCGGATGACGGCGGCCTCCGCGGCCAGGTCGAGCGCGGCGGTAGCCTCGTCGAGCAGCAGGATCGCCGGGTCGACCAGGTAGGCCCTGGCAAGCGCGATGAGCTGGCGCTGACCGGCGGACAGGTTCCTGCCGCGCTCGGCGACCTCATGGTAGAACCCGCCGGGCAGCCTGGAGATCATCTCGATCGCGCCGACGCCGCGGGCGGCCGCCTCGACCTGCGCGTCTGTGGCATCGGGCCTGCCGTAGGCGATCGCGTCCCGCAGCGTCCCCGCGAACAGGTAGGGTTCCTGGGGCACGACGCCGATCTGCTGCCGGTAGCAGCCAAGGTCCAGGTCGCGGACGTCGGTGCCGTCGATCAGCACCCGGCCCGCGGTGACGTCGTAGAACCTGGCGACGAGCTTGACCATGGTGGACTTGCCTGCACCGGTCTGGCCGACCAGCGCCACCGTCTCGCCCGGAGCGATTCGCAGGCTGATCCCGGCGATCGCTTCCCTGGTCATGTCGCGATAGGTGAAGTGCGCGTCGTCGAACTCGATCTCGCCGCGCAGGCGGCCGGGCATGACCGGGTCGGCTGCCTCCGGGGTACTGGTCGGCGTCCGCATTAGGCCCGAGATCCTGCGTACCCCGACGGCGGCCTGCTGGTAGCCGTCGAACACCTGTGACATCTGCTGAACCGGGGAGAACAGCATGTCGATGTAGAGCAGGTAAGCGATCAGGCTCCCGGCGGTGAGCAGGCCGCTGTGCACCTCGCCGGCCGCGGCGAAGAGGACAACGGCGCCGGCCACCGTGGACAACGCCTGCACGAACGGGAAGTACAGCGCGATGTACCGCTGCGCTCGCAGCCGCGACGTCAGGTAGGCGCTGCTCAGCCCGGAGAACCTGTCCTGGTTCACCCGCTCGCGGCGGTAGGCCTGGGCCACCCGTAGCCCGGCCACGTTCTCCTGCAGGTCAGCGTTGACCGCGCTGACCCTCTCCCTCGCCTCGGAGTAGGCCCTGGAGGACTTCATCCGGAAGACGATCGTCACGGCTACGAGCACGGGCAGCACGCTGAACAGCGTCAGGCCCAGCCTCACGTTGATGAACAGCAGCGCGATCATGACGCCGACGAACGTGAGCCCGGAGTTCACCATGGTGATCAGGCCGGTCTGCAGGAACGTGGACATGGCGTCCACGTCCGTGGTCATCCTGGTCATGATCCGGCCTGCCATCTCGCGCTCGTAGAAGTCAAGGCCGAGGCGCTGCAGGTGGGCGAAGATCTTGACCCTGAGCAGGTAGAGCAGCCGTTCGCCGTTGCGGCCCACCACAATCGTGCCGAGCGCGTTCACCAACCAGTCAGAAAGCACGATCGCCAGTGCCGCCAATGAGATCAGCACGATGTAGTGAAACGCCTTGACCTCGATGCCGTGGTCGATGCCGCCCCGCATCAGCCACGGCAGCGCCACCCCGGCGGCGGCATCGAGCCCGTCCAGGATCAGCCCGGCAAGCAGCGCGATCGTGAACGGCCGCAGCAGCCTGCGCAGGGTGAACTGCGGGTCGGGTGCCCGGCTCAGCTCCTGATCCACGTCGGGAGTGTCGTTGGCCGGCGGGAGCGCGGCGACCTTGGCAAGGAGCTCGGGGGTGGGCGGGATGCCGGCAAGCATGCCGCCGTCCGGCCCGCCGCCGAACCCCGCCCGCCCGGCACCGGCCCGGCCGCGGGCCGCGCTCGCGGTGCTCAGCACGCCCCGGCCGATCGCGCTGCTCGCCTGCCCGCTCAGCTGCCTGGCCGCCACGTCCTGGTACCCGGCGCCCGCGACGGCGTGTGCCGCCCCGGCAGCCTCCGCCGCCCTGGCCGGCCAGAGGCTCGGCGTGACGCCGGGACCGGCCAGGTCGTCCGGCGCGGCCGCCGCCAGCGGGCCCGGACCCGGCCCGTCCTGGTAGTAGGCGAGCTCGCCGGCGTCGACGCCCTCGGCATCCTCGCCAGGCCCGGCCAGCAGCAGCCGGTAGAGCGGGCAGCGCGCGGTGAGCTCATCGGCGGTGCCCAGGTCGACCAGCCTGCCGTCGTCGAGCACCGCGATCTTGTCGGCGAGCTGGAGTGTGGACCTGCGGTGCGCGATCAGCAGCGTGGTCCGCCCGGCCATCACGTGCCGCAGGGTCTCGTGGATCTGCGCCTCGACCCGCGGGTCGACTGCCGATGTGGCGTCGTCGAGCACGAGGATGGCCGGGTCGGTGATCAGCGCCCTGGCCAGCGCGACCCGCTGGCGCTGGCCGCCGGACAGGGTCAGGCCCTGCTCGCCGATCACGGTGTCGTAGCCGTCGGGCAGCTCGAGTATGAACTCCTCCGCCTCCGCCGCCCGCGCGGCCGCGACGACCTGCTCGTCCGTGGCGTCCGGCCGGCCATAGGAAATGTTCGCCCTGATCGTGTCGGAGAACAGGAAGCTGTCCTCCATCACTAGGCCGATCGCGGCGCGCAGCGAGTCCAGCGTGAGATCCCGGACGTCGTAGCCGCCGATACGGACGACGCCGCCGGTCACGTCGTAGAACCGGGGGAGCAGCAACGAGATCGTGGACTTGCCCGACCCCGAGGTGCCAACCATCGCGACCGTCTCGCCCGGCCTGACCCGCAGCGACAGCCCGCGCAGCACTGGCTCGGACGGCAGGTAGCCGAACGTCACGGCGTCGAGCTCCACGTCCCTGGTGCCGTGGCGCAGCACGAGCGCGTCCGGCTTCTCGGTCAGCACCGGCCGGGAGTCGATCACCTCGAACACCCTGATCACGCTGGCACGCGCCTCCTGGCCGATGGTGACCAGGCCGGTGAGCGCCCGCACCGGCCCGACGAGCTGCGCGATGTAGGAGGAGAACGCGAGGAACGTGCCGAGGTTGATCTCGCCGCGGATGGCCAGCCACCCGCCGAACGCCAGCACGCCGACCTGCCCCAGCGCCGGCACGGCCTGCAGCGACGGGGTGTACCTGGCCATCAGCCGCACCGCCCTGACCCGCGCGGCGTAGAGCAGCTTGCTGGCCGACTCGAGCCGGTCGACCTCCTGGTCCTCCTGGCCGAATCCCTTCACCACCCGCACGCCGACGACCGCTGCATCGACGACGCCGGCCACCACCGCGGCGTGCTGCTGCGCGTCCCAGCTCGCGGGGAAGAGCTTGTTGCGCGACCTGACCGAGATGATGAACAGGGCCGGACCGACTGCCAGCGCCACCAGGGTGAGCAACGGCGAGAGCACCGCCATCACGATCAGCGACAGGATGAACAGCAGGCCGTTGCCGAGCAGCAGCGGGACGATCTGGAGCAGGCTCTGCACCATGTTCACGTCGGAGATCGACCGGCTGACGATCTGGCCGGTATGCAGCTGGTCTTGGCGGGCGCCGTCGAGCCTGGACAGCGAGGCGAACATCTCGGTCCGCAGGTCGTGCTGCACGTCCAGGGAGAGCCGCCCGCCGAGGTAGCGCCTGGTGAAGACGCCGGCGAAGCTCAGCCCGGCGGCGATCACCAGCGCCGTCGCGCCGATCCAGATCGGCTGGCGGTCGGCCAGGATGGCGTTGTTGACGATGTCGCGCTGGATCAGCGGGATCGCCACGGCCACGAGCGTGGCGAGCAGCGAGCCGCCGAGTGCGAGCAGGAGCAGCCGCGGGTAGCGCAGGCAGTAGCCGGTCAGCCGCCGCAGCCAGCCTTGCTGCGGGTCCGCGGCTGACGTCATCCGAGGTGCTCCTCCCGGCGGCCGGCCGCAGCAGCCATCCCGACCGTGCGGCAGCGGCGTCTGTATTTCGTTAGCCTAACAAACTTCATGCCGGGACTGCTGCAGCCGGAAGACGAACGGGCGCGCGCCGATGTAACGGCGAATCGGCTGCTGGCGGTCCCGGCCAGCGTCAGGGCAGGCTACAGGCTGGCCTCGATCGTCGGGATCGGCGCGGCCGAGCAGACCGATGACGGGGTGTTGTTCGTCATTTTGCAGATCGACGCGGTGAGGTAATTGGCGGCGCCGTTGACGTTCTTCGCCACCGTGCTATTCGGGTTCTTCAGCGCGCTGGCGACTTGCGCCCAGGTCATGCCGTGCAGCACCTGCGGGTTGTACAGCGGCCCGGTGAGCACGATCTTGTTGCCGAAGTCGATGAACGGGTAGCCGACACCCTCGCTGGTCGAGTCGTACTTCACCCACAGCGCCTGCTGGGCCTTAGTGGGATTCTGGATCACCTTCTGCTGCTCGTTCTCGTTCTCGATCGGCGTGAAGGTCAGGTACTTGCTCGAGTACTTCTGGTGGCGGAAGGTGAGTGTCGGGGTGTTGGGGTAGATGTCGGTGCTTGATGAGTGGATGCCGTGCAGCGGCCCGAACGTGCCGAATCTGCCCAGCGCGACGGCCATGGCCCAGCGCATGGCCCCGCAGTACGGGCAGTACTCCGCGCCGATGTAGAGCATGTCTGGCTTGCCGCCCGCGGTGAGCGGCTTGTTCGTGATCGGCTTCAGCGGAAGTGTGCTCGCCGCGCCCAGGCCCCCGGTGCCGACCTTCGCCAGCGTGCTGGCCGGGACGCTCGTGATCTCCGAGGCCACCGAGGCGGGCAGGACGTTGCCGCCTGCTTGCTTCGGCGGCTTGGACAGGCTCTTGATCACGATGAAGCCCACCACGATGACGATCACCAAGCCGACGGCGCCGCCGATCAGCAGCATCCGTCGGCGCTGCTCGGCCTTCCTGGCCGCGGCCTGCTGCGCGGCGATCCGCTCGCGCGCGCTACGCGCCCTGTTGCGCTCTGCCTTGCCCATCTGTCCTGGTCAGCCTTTTCTGCGAGGGTGGTCGGTGCGATGACGGCCCCATCCGGTTATCCCCGGTACGGGATGCGCCGCGGGAGCCAGGCTAGCGCGTCGCGGGCACTCCCGTGACGCCGGAGAACGCGACCTTGCCGACGACCAGCGCGAACAGGGCGAACGTCAGGATGTGCACGCCGGTGCAGTACAGGCAGATCGCGTCGATGCGGAACAGCTCGGCCCAGACCAGGTACAGCACCATCACCATGCCGACGCACACCGAGACCAGCCTGGCCCAGTGCACGACCGGCCAGCGCGCCCGCCAGCCCCTCGGCGAGTTCACCGCGAGCATGAACAGGAAGAAGGCAAGACCGAGCACGGACACGGGGACGCTCCACGAGACCGGGCCGGCCGGGAGGTAGGACCAGGCGCTGGTCGTGACGGCCTCGCAGTTGATGCCGCCTCGGTCCGAGCAGAAGGCGAAGCTGCCCGCCTGGCTGAAGTGCTGGTAGACGAGGAAGGTGGAGTCAGCCACGCCGAGCACCGAGATGATCAGGGTGGACAGCGGCAGCCCGCCGCCTGCCCAGCGGACCAGGCCCTGCCAGGCGCCGCGCAGCCCTGCCGCGGCGGGCGCGGGCGCCTGCTTGGCCTGAGCCGCGGATCCGCCCGGCTTGCGCGCGGCGGCTGTTCGGCTCTGGGGCGCCTTGCCGCTCTTGGCGGACTTCCCGGCCGTTTGCCGTGTTGCCATCAGATGCTCCCGCTGGCTGAGGTGACCCCGGATGAGGTGCAGACGTTGGCTGGCTGGTCGTTGGTGGCCTTGCAGATGGCCGCGGTGATGTGGTTCGCCGCAGCGTCGATGGCGGCGCCCACAGTACTCGACGGACGGGCGAGATCGGCAGCGACCTGCTGCCAGGTCAGGCCCGCGAGCAGACCCGGATTGTAACTGGCCCCGACGATCACGTACTTGTTGGCGAAGTCGACGAACGGGAACGAGTCGTCGTACGCCGACGACGGCACGTAGGGCGGCGCGTCGAACTTGCCCATCACCGTCTTGTCGAGCGGAGTCAGTGGCTGCAGCGGCGCGCGGTTGACGGTCGCCGCCTCGGTGGCGGTGAAGACCAGGTACTTGCTCGAGTAGGTGGCCTTGTAGAAGCTCAGCGTCGGTGTGTTGGGGTACTCGTCCGTGCTGCTCGAGTGGATCAGGCCGAGCCCGGAGAACGTGCCGAACCGGCTGAGCGCCACCGCGAGCGCCCAGCGCTCGGCAGCGCAGAACGGGCAGTAGTCCGCACCGACGTAGACGATCTGCGGCTTCCCCCCGCTGGTCAGCAGCTTCACGGTCGGTCTGACGTTCTGGACCGAGTGCGGGTAGACGCTGCCGGCGGCCGGATAGGTACGCCCCACGCCGACCTGGTTGAGCGCGGCGGAGGGCACCGAGGCGATCAGGCGGGTCACGTTCTGCTCGACCCTGGTCGCGCTCGGCGGAGAGGCGGGGGCGACCGGCGTCTTGCCGGCCGACTTGAGTATCACGAGGACGACCACGATCGCGAGCACGATCACCACGCTGCCCGCGGCGATCAGGCCCCGCCTGCGCGCTGGCGCCCGCCGCGCCGTCGCCTGCTGGTCGGCAAGGTCCTCTTGTGCGCGCTCCGCGGACGAGTTCGCCTGCGCACTGCTCATCTACTGACCTGCCTTATCCCGTAAGAGACATCGGGCCGCCGCCGGTGCCCATGCTATTGGCCGGCAGCAGCCAGGCTGGCATCCGATGCTGAAAGTCGGCTGAACGCTGGCTCCCGGGTCGCTGTGCTGACTGACAGGTGCCGCCCGTGTCCAGAGTTCTTGCGTTGCGCAACTGACGGTGGCTATCGTCGTCGATATGACGCTGATGCACCGTTCACCGAGCCCGCGTTCGCGCCCGGCTCGCTTGCACCTCACACTGGCTGCGATTGCCTGCATCGGCCTAGCGGGCGCGGGATGCAGCTCAGCGAGCAGCTCAACCCCTCCAGGCAAGAAAGCCCCGACCGGCGAGGCGAAGGTTGCCTATGCATCGTCGCTGGATTTCCTGAACCAGAAGCTCTTCTTCCCGGCGTACACCAAGGCGACCGGGTTCAACACCACCGACTGGGTGAATTCCGCGGGCGCGCTCGCACAGCTGATCGCCGTGCACGAGATAGCCCCGAACGTGTTCGAGGCTGTCGGCGCCGGTGACATCCAGTCGCTCGAGCCCAAGTTCACCACGTGGGCCATCCAGTTCGCGGGCACCCAGATCGCAGTCGCGTACAACCCCAAGAGCAAGTACGCGAGCCAGTTCAAGGCCATCGCCAGCGGCAAGGAGCCGATGAAAGACCTGTTCTCGCTGATGGAGAAGCCGGGATTCAGGCTCGGCCGCACCGACCCCAACATCGACCCGCAGGGCCGGGCATTCATCTACATGCTCGAGCTGGCCCAGGCCTATTACCACCTGCCGAAGGACACCGTCACAAAGATCCTCGGCGGCCCGCTGGCGTCCTCCGCGTCGAAGGAGATCTACAGTGAGACGTCGCTGGACGCGACCCTGGCGTCGGGTCAGCTCGACGCGTCGAGCGCATACATTACGCAGGCGAGGGAGCTGCACCTGGACTACATCGCGCTGCCGCCCGCGATCAGCCTCGGTGACCCCGCTCTTGCGAACCAGTACGCCAAGGCCTCGATCACGGTCACCTCGGACGGCCAGAAGAGCACCAAGACGGGCTCGCCCTTGACGATCGACATCACGCTCATCGGCAAGCCCACCGCGGCGTCGACCGCGTTCGTCACGTACGTGCTGTCGTCCGCGGGCCTGGCCATCTACAAGCAGGGCGGCTTCGCCCTCTTCAAGCCGATCGTCATCGGGTCGGGCGTTCCGGGCGCGATAACCAGTGAGCTGGGCAGCTAGCCCGCAGCAGGTAGCGCCGGCCGGCCCGCACGGGCCGGCCGGCGCCGGGGGTTCGCTGCCGCCCGGCCGGCGCCCGCTGGTCGGTGCGGCAGTTCCGCGTGGTCTGCGTTATATATCTGGATCGCTCGGGGTGGCCGGAACCGGCATCATCTGGATCGCGCTGCTCGGCCCGGTGATAGCCCTGGCTACCCACCTGTCGTGGAGCGCGATCAAGAGCGCGCTCAGCGCGCCAGGCGCTTTCGACCCGCTGATCGTGTCGGTCGAGTCGGGCGCGATCACGCTCGGCGTGCTACTGCTGCTCGGCACCCCCCTGGCGTGGGCGCTGGCCCGCGGCACGCTGCCGTTCCCGCGGGTGTGGGAGGCCGGCGTACTGGCCAGCCTGCTGCTGCCGCCGCTGGTGATCGGCCTGCTGCTGATCTTCATGGTGGGCCCGTACACGTTCATCGGCCAGTGGCTCGCGCACTTCAACATCTCCACCACCAACACGTTCATCGCGCTGGTCATCGCCGAGGTGTATGAGTCGGCGCCGTATTACGTGCTCGGCGCGCAGGCCGCCTTCGCCGAAGTGAACCCGCGGATCGAGCAGGCCGGTGCGCTGCTTGGCGACCGGCCGGTGCGGGTATTCCGCCGGGTGACCGTGCCCCTGGCCGCTCCGGGGCTGGCCATGGCGCTGTGTGTCGCGTGGGCCAGGGCGATAGGCGCCTTCGGCGCGGTGGTGATCATCGCCTACCATCCAACCGGGCTGCCGCTGCAGATCTGGACGACGCTACAGGAGACCGGGCTCCCGACAGCGCTGCCTTACGCACTCGTCCTGCTGGTAGTCGCGCTCCCGCTGCCGCTCGCCGCCTACATCTGGAGCGCACATGCTCGAAGCCGACGCCGAGGTTGACCGCCGGGAGTTCACCGTGCGCGCCAGCCTCCGGCTCGCCCCCGGCGACCGGCTTGCGCTGTTCGGCCCGTCCGGGGCAGGCAAGACCACGCTGCTTGAGCTCATCGCCGGGCTTGTGGCGCCGCGGCGGGCCAGGATCGCGCTCGGCGGACGGCTGCTGACCAGCACCGACAAGCCGGTCACCGCGGTTCCGCCCTGGCAGCGCCGGGTCGGGCTGCTGCGCCAGGACCCCGGGCTTTTCCCGCACCTCTCGGTGCGCCGCAACCTGCTCTACGCCAGGTCGGCGGCAGGGCGCCGATCCGAGCTTGCCGAGCTTGCCGACGCGCTCGGCATCGGCGGGCTGCTTGGCGCCATGCCGGCCAGGCTGTCCGGCGGACAGCAGCACCGGGTGGCGCTCGGGCGGCTGCTGCTCGCTCACTGCGAGGCGCTGCTGCTCGACGAGCCGTATACCGGGCTGGACCTGAGCCTGCGCCGCGGCCTGACGGAACTGGTGGTCTCGCTGGTGGACGAGCGCAGGATCCCGGCCATCCTGGTCGCGCACGAGCTTGCTGACGCGCAGGCGTTCGCCACCATCATGGCGATCCTTGACCGAGGCGAGCTACTCCAGTTCGGGGCGCCGGATGAGGTGGTCCGCCGGCCAGCCTCGCGGCGGGTGGCCGAGCTGGTGGGATACACCGCGTTCGTGCCAGTGCCTGGGCTGGACGGTGCCGTTGCCGGGGTTCACCCCGAGCGGATGCTGTCCGGCCGCCATCCGGAATCCGGCCTGGTGCTGACCGGGCCAGTGTCGGCCTGCCGCCCGGCCGGGGCGCTGTGGGAGGTGACCGTGCAGGCCGGCGGTGCCGGCGTGACCGGCAGGCTGGCCGAGCCCGCCGAGCCAGGTACCGAGCTGACCGTCACCGCGGCCGGCCCGCCGTTCTTCGGGCCGGACGGCAGCGCGCTGGGCCGCGCGCCGCAGGGCACGGGGCTGGCCGGCGAGGCGACAGGGCGCGGGAGCGCCGCTCAGGCAGGGCCGCGGTGAGCAGCGGCGCGGCCCTCCGGCTGGCCAGGCTGGCCCGCGGCTACTCACAGCAGCAGCTAGCCGGGATGGCCGGGGTTTCCAGGCAGGCCGTGTCCGCGGTGGAGTCCGGCCAGTCCGACCCGTCGCTGCGGGTGGCGCTCGCGCTGGCCAGGGCGCTCGGCGTGACGGTGGAGGAGCTCTTCGGCGCCGAGCGCGTGGTGCCGACCGTGCCCGCCCAGGTGGTCGGCCGTCCGGGGCGCCCCGCGGATCGCGTGACGCTTGCGCCAGTCGGCGACTCGTTCGTGGCGCTGCCGCTGTCCGGGGTGACCGCCAGCCGGGCGGGCTTCCTGCCCGCCGGCGGGATGGTGGCCGGCCAGCCGGACGGGCCAGGATCATGGCCTGCCCACGTGGTGTCGGTGCGGCCGATCGCTCCGCCCCGTCCGACTCTGGTGGTGGCCGGCTGCGATCCTGCGCTGCCGCTGCTCGAGGAGCCGCTCAGCCTGCTTGACCCGCCGATCGCGTTCAGCTGGTGGCCGTGCTCGAGCGCCGAGGCGCTCGGGCTCGCCGCTGCCGGGCTGGTGCACGTTGCAGGCGCGCACATGCGGGACAGCACGGGCAGCTACAACACCGCGTCGGCGGCCGGCCTGCTGGCCGGCGGCGGCGAGGTGATCGGGTTCAGTGCCTGGCAGGAAGGGCTGGTGATCGGCCGGAGCGCGGCGAAGAGCGTGGCCGGCGTCAGCGACGCGGTCAGCCGCGGCCTGCGCCTGGTGAACCGTGAGCCGGGCGCCGAGGCGCGGCGCGTGCTCGACCGCGTGCTCGACGCGGAGGGCATCGACGGCCGCGAGATCCCCGGCTACCGGACCATGGCGGCCGGGCACCTGCAGGTCGCCGACGCGATCGCGGCCGGCCTCGCCGACGCGGGGGTGGCCTGCGAGCCCGCCGCGCTGGCCTACGGCCTGGCGTTCGTGCCGCTGGCCGCCGAGCGGTTCGACCTGGTGATCCCCGCCGCGCAGGCCGCGTCCCGCGAGGTGCAGGCGCTGCTCAAGGTCCTCGGCTCGCGCTGGCTGGCCGACCAGCTCGCCAGCATCCCCGGCTACGACCCGGCGTCCTGCGGCCAGCGCATCGCTACATTGCCGCCGGCCGGCCGCCGAGCGCCCGGCCCGTGATCGGCTGACCCCTGATCGGCTGACTAGCCTCGCCCTTCACCCGCGGCGGGTGAAGCAGCCTGGCCCTCGCGCCTCGATCATGGCCGTGCGGTCAGTCAGCTTGGCCTGCGCGCCGGCCGGGCCGCCCGCACCGAGGAGGAGGGCGATCGTGAACTCCCTGCTTGAGCGGCTGGGCGGGCTCGCCGCGAGGCGGCACTGGATCGTCATCGTCGGCTGGCTGGTGATCCTGGGCGGCCTGCTCGGCGCCCGCAGCGCCTGGGGCGGCACGTATGTCAACAACTACTCGGTGCCGGGAAGCGGCTCCTCAGACGGCCTCAACCGGCTGAACAGCACGTTCCCGCAGCAGGGCGGGTACGGCGGCCAGATCGTGTTCCGCGCCCGCGCCGGCACGGTCGCGGCGCAGAAGACGGCCGTCGACCAGGCGACCGCCAACCTCGGCAAGCTGCCGGACGTGATCAAGGCGGTCAGCCCATTCTCGTCGGCCGGGGCAGGCGCCGTCGCCAAGGACGGCACCATCGCCTACTCCAGTGTCTCGTGGAGCGTGAACCCGTACTCGCTGGACGTCAGCTACCTGGACCGGATGAACAAGGCGGTCGCCCCGGCCACGAGGGCAGGGCTGACCGTCGATTACGGTGCCGGGGCCGGCGAGATCGGCCAGCAGACCTCTGACCTGAACTCGGAGATCATCGGGCTGTCCTGCGCGCTCGCTCTGCTGCTGCTCATGTTCGGCTCGCTGATCGCCGCCGCCATCCCGCTGGTCTCGGCGATCTTCAGCGTCGGGGCCGGCATCGCGCTGCTCGGCCTGCTCGCGGCGGACATCACGTTCCCGACCACCGCTCCGACCATCGCCACGCTGCTCGGGCTCGGCGTCGGGGTGGACTACGGCCTGTTCCTGACCTCACGGCACAGGGAGCAGATGGACCGCGGCATGGACGCGACGCGGTCCGCCCGCAATGCCGAGGGCACCTCGGGCGCCGCGGTGGTGGTGGCGGGAAGCACCGTCGTCATCTCGATACTCGGCCTCTACATCGCCGGGGTGTCGTTTGTCGGCGCGCTCGGGCTCGCCGCCGCGACGGTGGTGGCCGTCACGATGCTGGTCGCGCTGTCGCTGGTGCCCGCATTCATGGGCGTGGTCAAGGGCAACGTGCGCAGCTTGTACGCCAGGCTGCGGGCCAGGAAGGAAGGAATCTCGGTCAGGGAGCAGGCCGAGCGGACCGCCGCGGTGACGCAGGAGCAGCACGAGCACAGCGCGTTCGCCCGGTGGGGCCGCAGGGTCAGCGGGCGGCCCTGGCCGTGGGCCGTGCTGAGCGTGCTCGTGCTGCTCGCGCTCGCGATCCCGCTGCTGTCGATCACGCTGGGGCAGCCGGACAACGGCACCAACCCGACCTCGGACAGCAACCGCCGCGCCTACGACCTGATCTCCCAAGGCTTCGGGGTCGGGGTGAACGGCCAGCTGACCGTGGTGGTGGTGCTGCCGAAGGAGTCGCCATCGGCCACCACGTCGCTGCTCAGCGGCATGCAGGCCAGCATCAGCAAGACCCACGGGGTCGCGTCGGTGACGCCGGCCGCCGTGAACAAGGCGGCCACCACGGCCGTGTTCAACGTGATCCCCACCACCCGACCGCAGGCCACGGCCACCGCGAACTTGGTACGCGACCTGCGCGACACGGTGCTGCCCAAGCAGCACGTGACCAGCTACGTGACCGGCACCACCGCGGGGAACGTGGACTTCACCGACCGGATCACCAGCAGGCTCATCTGGCTGATCCTGGCCGTGATAGCGATCTCCTACGTGCTGCTCACCATGGCGTTCAGGTCGGTGGTGATCGCGACCAAGGCCGCCATCTTGAACCTGCTGTCGATCGGCGCGGCCTGCGGTGTGATCGTTGCGATCTTCCAGTGGGGCTGGGGCGCGTCGCTGATCGGGCTGCACACCACGCTGCCGATCCCGGCCTACGTCCCGATGCTGGTGTTCTGCATCGTGTTCGGGCTGTCCATGGACTACGAGGTCTTCCTGCTGTCCCGGATGCATGAGGCGTGGGTAGCCACCGGGGACCCGCACCGCAGCGTTGCGATCGGGATCGGAGCCACCGCCCGGGTCATCACGACGGCCGCGGCCGTCATGGTGGTGGTGTTCACCAGCTTCGTGCTGAACACCGACCCGACCGTCAAGATGCTCTCGATCGGGATGGCGTTCGCGGTGCTGATCGATGCGTCCCTGGTCCGGATGGTGCTGGTGCCCGCGGTCATGACGCTGCTCGGCAGGCACGCCTGGTGGATGCCGTCCTGGCTGCAGCCGGTGGTACCCGAGCTGAGGCTGGAGGGCAGCGAGGCCGCCCAGGCCGCGTCCGGCCGGGAGCGCGAGAGGGCCAGCCGCAGCTCTCGGGCGTGACGAACCCTGACTCGCGGGCCGAGCCGTCGCCGCCCAGGTCGCCGACGTGCCCAGGCGATCTGCCGTTTTCGAGCCGCCTTTGCGGTCGGGTCGAAGAGGATCTTGGTGACCCGCTCACCACGTGCTGGCTGTTATCGTCAAAATTCGATGACAGATACGGTAATAGCCGCAGACGGCAGGCGGCTATCGGTTCACGTCACCGGGCATCCGGACGGCAGCCCGGTCTTCTTGCTGCACGGCACTCCGGGGAGCAGGCTCGGCCCGCAGCCCCGGGGCATGGTTCTCTATCGCCTTGGCATTCGCCTGATCTCTTTCGACCGGCCAGGTTACGGGCATTCAGACAGGCAGCCGGGCCGACGGGTCGCCGACGTCGCAACGGATGTCGCGGTCATAGCCGATGCCCTTGGCGTCAGCCAGTTCGCCGTCGCCGGGCGATCCGGCGGCGGACCGCACGCGCTGGCCTGTGCCGCGCTGCTGCCGCACCGGGTTACCCGGGCTGCCGTGCTGGTCGGGCTCGCCCCGCCGAGCGCCGATGGTCTGGACTGGCTTGCTGGTATGGCGGCCTCCAACATCGTCCACTACACAGCAGCCGCCGCCGGCGAGGATGCGCTGGTCTCCTGGCTGGGACCGGCCGCCGCAGCGATCCGCGCCGACCCCGGTGAGCTGCTGGTCCGCCTTCGCGGCGAGCTGCCCGACCCGGACCGGCAGATAGTCGCTGATCCTGGGATCCGAGGGCTGCTTAGGGAATCCTATGCCGAGGCGCTGCAGGCATCGGCGTACGGCTGGGTCGACGACACGCTGGCCTTCCTCGCTCGCTGGGGATTCAGCCTCGCCTCGGTGTCCGCTCCGGTCCTGGTGTGGCATGGCGAGAAGGATGTCTTCTCGCCGGTCAGCCACTCGGTGTGGCTGGCCGCGAAGATGTCAGGCGCGTCGGTCATCGTGCAGTCCGGCGCCGCCCACTTCGGCGCCATCGGCGTCCTGCCCGATGTGCTGAGATGGCTGGTCAGCGAGAGCCTGGCGCCTCTGCCAGCAAGCCGGCCCGATCACCAGGACGAACCCAGGAGACTCGTTCGCGACCCTGTCAGGTCGGCTGGGGCTCCAGGTCACGGTTGCTGAATCGCCACTCGCGTAGCCGCCCTGCATCCGGGTGCTCCCCGAGCACCCGGCCGAAGTCCGTGAGTGTCCGGTCCCGTAGCTCATCGGCCTCCTCGCCGTGGCCAGCATTGTGCAGCGTGACCGCCAGGTTCGCGGCGCAGACCAGGGTGTCCGGATGGAGCGGGCCGAGCTTGTCGCACATCCGGCGGTATGTGTCACGGCCAAGCTGCTCGGCCTCCGCCGCCTGGCCTCCGTCCGCCAGGCAGTTGGCCAGGTTCACGGCGCACGAGAGGGTGAACGGGTGATCGTCGCCCAGCCGTTGGCGCAGCGCCGTGAAGGTTCGCTCGCCCAGCTCCGTGGCCCGGTCTACCTCGCCGGTGCCACGCAGGTAGGTCATCAGGTTGTTGGCCGCAACCAGGGTGTACGGGTGATCCTCGCCCAGCTCTCGCTGATATGCGTTGAGCACATCGGTCACTATCTCGATGGCCCGGGTTTTGTCGTCGAGCGCCGAGTAGTCGCAGGCCAGGTTCAGCGCGCAGGCCTGAGCGTCCGGCGGGCTTGTCCCGTATCGATCCAGGTAATGCTGGTACGTCTCCTCGGTGAGCCTCTTGGCGTCGATCTGCTCGCCCATCTTGCGCAGCGAGACCGCGAGACTCTTAGCCGTGCGCAGCGAATCCAGCGAGTCCTTCCCGAGCACCGCGCAGTACCTGTCGTAAGTGTCGGTGAGCATGACGATGGACTCGCGATACTCACCCGCCTCGCGCATGTCCCTGGCCAGGTTGGCGGCTGTTGACAAGGTACTCGGATGATCCATCCCGAGCACCGCCCGGAAGCGTTCCAGCGTCTCCCGGTCGATGCGCCGTGCCTCGACCGACTCCCCGGTCAGCCGAAGCGATACCGCCAGGTTGTTCGCGGCAGCCAGGGTCTGCGGGTGCTCCTCTCCGAACTGGTCCCGCATCAGCTCGTAGCTTTGCTTGTCCTCGCGGAGCGCGTCGGCGAACTCGCCGAGCGCGCGCAGGTCGGCAGCCCAGCTTATGGCGGTCATCAGCGTGTGCAGATCGTCGCGTGGCAGTGCGGCCCGCTGGCAGGCGAGCACGTCGAAGTCCTCGTCGCGGGCCTCGCGCAGCAGGCCCTTGAGCCGCAGGAGGTTCGCTCGCTGGAAGCGCAGGTGCAGCGTGTGCCGATGGTTGGCGCCGAGCTCGGTGGTCCAGATCGTCTGCAACTCTGCGGCTAGGGTGAGCCCGGCATCAAGTTCGCCGCGTCGACCCAGGTACCGCACCTGCTCGATCAGCAGCTGCCGGGTCCGCTCGTCCGTGCATTCGGCGGCGCGGGACGGCCGCAGGTGCGGCCAGATCCAGTTGTAACGCGGCCAGTTTGCCGGGTTATCGACGCCACCCAGGTGCGGGCGACCACTGGCCAGGATCTTGTGTACGTCGTGCCGGGCCGCATGCTGCTCGTCCTCGCTCATCGCGGCGCGGACGACCGCTTGCACCAAGCGATGAATGTGGATCGAGTTGCTGGCCTGATCCACCCGGACCAGCGCGTACCTGCTGGCTTCCTTGATCACTCGGCCGAGCACGATCCGCTCGACTAGGGTCTCATCGAACGGCCGCAGTGCCTGGATCATCTCGTCGTTGTACAGCAGCTCGAGTGATATCTCGCCGGGCGCGAAGAAGGTCAGCAGCTCAAGCAGCCGGATGGCGGCGGGCGAGCGCTCCTTGAGCCGCTCAAGCGACATGTTCCAGGTCACGGCGGCGGGCACCGGATAGTCGCGCGGTTGGCTCAGCGACATAACGCGGGCGTACTCGGTGTCGAGTTGCTGGGCGTACGCCGCGGCGGGGATGCCGGTCTCGCGCAGCCACGCAGCCGCCTGCTCGATCGCCAGCGGGAGGTCGCCGAGCGAGTTCGCGACATGGTCCGCATCGACCGGGTCGAGCTTGGGCACGTGCAGCAGCAGGTGCGCGATGCTCTCCTCCCTGGTGAAGACGTCCACCTCAAGCGGCTCGGCGAGCTGGTTCCAGGCGTGGTTGCGCGAGGTAATCAGGATGTCCCCGGGGCCGGAAGGCAAGAACGGCTGGAGGTCCTTCGGGTCGTCGGCATTGTCGAACACCAGCAGCCAGCGGTGGCCGGTATCCCGGCGGCGCAGGGCGTCGAGCGCTTCGCGCACTGCATCGCCGACGTTGTCGCCCACGTGAAAGCCCAGCCGACTGGACAGCTCGGCCAGGGACTGGCTGATCTGGCTGCCGCCCTCGGCCGGAATCCACCACACCAGGTCATAGTCCGCCTTGAAACGATGCGCGTACTCAAGCGCGAGCTGGGTTTTGCCGACGCCGCCCATGCCATACAGTGCCTGGGCGACGACCACGGCCGTGCCGCCACGGACGAGCTGGTCCCTGAGCAGTTCAAGCAGCGACCCGCGGCCGGTGAAGTCGATGTTCCGGGCTGGGACGCTCCAGATCGTCGGGCTGGTACCTGGGTACCTCTGCTCTGCGCCGGCCTGGCCGGGCTGGGGCGAGAGCGCCGGTAGCCCCAGCGCGCGGGTCAGCGCGCCGGTCGCCCGCTCCGCGTCAAGCCCGGCGAGGTCGATGGGGCTGAGGTCGGCGAACGGCTGGGTTAGCCTGACGTCGTCGACCCGGACCGCAAGGAGCTGGCCGAGCCCGCCTGGCGCATTGGCCGCTGCCAGCCCATCCCAGCCGTCCGTGGCTGACTTCGAATGCAGGTATGCGGCCGAGAGCACGGCAACGGTCCGGGCGGCAGCGTCAAGGTCACGAGCGGTCGTCGCGACTTCCTCCTCGGTCTGGGGGGTGGTTGCGTTGTGCAGCGTGACCGTCACGCTGCGCGCGGTCAGCACCTTCTGGATCCAGTCGGCCCAGATCCGGTCCTCTGGCACGTAGCTTAGGAATACCTGCGACGACGGTGGCGGCTGGCGCCTGGTGAACGCCTGCCGGTAGCGCAGTCGTATCTCGTCGGGGAGCCGTGGCATCGAGGTGACCTGGCCCGCGGTGATAGCGCCGGTCAGCCGCTCGAACGCGGAGAGCAGGGAGGCGGGCATGTTCGGCTCGTCGCCGAACGTGGCAAGGGTCTCCTCGAAGGCGTAGTACGGCTTGTAGGGGATCTCTATTGAGCCCCAGTATGACGCGGAACGCTCGGCGAGTATATCGACCGGGAAGCCGTCGAACCGCTTCCGGGCGAGGGCGCGGCCGATGTCCAGCTTCTCCTTCTCGCCGTCCTCGATGCGCATCGGGACGGGCAGGATCCGGATACTCCGGGCATGGTGATGCCGGCTTGCCACCTGTCGGGCCACCTGGGAGGCGCCCTCGATGCTCTGGTCGTTCAGGGTGAAGCAGTCGACCAGTATGTCGGGGAGCTGGATGGTGCAGATCCCGGCGATGTCGCTGAGCCCGGTCCGGCTGTCGATGAGCGCGTAGTCGTAGTTGTCCTTCATGTCCTCGCGCAGCGCGTCGAAGAACTGGCCGCCGCCCAGCCGATCGTAGAAATTGTCCCAGTCGAAATACCCGACCGCGGCTGCGTAGTCGGGATTCTGGCGGCCGGCGAACAGCAGGTCGAGCGTGCCGTCCCCGGGGAAGTGGTCCCAGGTCAGCGAGACCACATGCGGCACGACTCGCGCGTACTCCACGTGCCAGTCGCCGCGCCGCGGCTCGGGGCTCGTCGCCGCGTGCGCGAAGTCGGCGATCACATCGATGACGCCGGGAGTGGCAGCGGCTGCCGCCTCGTCCAGAAACGGCTGGAAGAATTTGTGCAGTCCGGGTGACTCCAGATCCCAGTCGACGGCGAGCACTCGCAGGCCGTTGCTGGCCAGAATCCAGGCGACATTGGCGAGCGCCATCGTGCGCCCTGTCCCTCCCTTATAGGAGTAGAAAGTGACAATTTCGCCTTGACCGCCGTTGTTCATTGCATTCCTTCGGAATCGGGGGGATACGGCCCGAGCAGCATGGGCCGCGACATTGCTGGTCCACTTGGCGGATATGCCCGCGCATCGCGAAGGAATCTGTTATCAGCGATGCGCGTCATGGTTGGCAGGATGTTGGCGAAGTCAGCCAGCGTCGGAATCCTATTGGCGGCATGCCGGTACTCCGGTGGGGTCCGGTCGAGCATGTGGCTCAGCGTCTCGCCCATCTGAGACTGCAGCGTAGCCTCGGCCGCCATCGTTTCCCCGTCGGCACGGTTCCACGGAATCAGCAGGCTGATCCAGCGCTCGGCCCGTTCGTCAAACTCGCGCAACCGGGCCGCCTGACCATCTGTAGCGGCCGCCCAGGGATCGACAAGGAAAAGCCCTGGCGCACCTGCCGCGGCCGGGGCCGCCTCGGAGGCCTTGGCGCCAGGCAATTCGCTGAAGGGAACCACCATGGGCCGGTAGCCGAGTCGTGCGGTGAGATCCGCGGCGTAATCGCCAAGGGGCGCCTGGGACTCCGGGTGATAGGGATTCCAGTCGTGCTCGCTCGCGCCGTAGTAGCCTAGGCCTCGCCGACCTTCGGGCATGTCCTGGGTGGTCGGCGCTGCGATCACGATGCGGATGCGGCGCCCGCCCTTCTCAGCCGTGTCCGGTGGCCGCTGCTCTCCGGGGCTTATCCGGTGCTCGAATGCGCTGGTGAGGGACTGGTAGTCGACCGGGCTGTCCCGGTCGAGCATGGTCTGACGCGCCGCTTGGACGATGTGGCGAGCCAGTCGCAGCACCGCGACCTCGTAGTCATTCCGGTACCGGCTGATTTTCATGATCCCCCAGAAGCCCTCCTCGCTGTACCGCGCGCCCAGCGAGTGATGACTGAACTGGATCGATCGCGCCGCCGAGGGCATCCGACCCGGCTCGACTGGCACCCACAGCGCCGGCACGATGGCTTCCATCGGGGAGTCGCCGCGCCTGACGGCCTGATTCCGCATTCGCTGGCTGAAAGCCGACCATTCCTTACCGCACTCCTCACTCTCGAAGTAGCGCGGCGAGTAGAGTGGAACGAAGACCCGGCAGCAGGCGAGCGCGTGGGCGAGCCGGCTCGGCCACTGCGCGCCAACACGCATCCCGCGGTCCATGAAGCCGACTTCGGCTGACCTCCCGCTGGTCAGCATCACCACATGTCGGCAAAGGTCTCCGTAAAGCTTGGCAATCCATCTATCCGGATCTCCGTGCTCGTCCGGCATCTTGGGAGTGCGGGCGTAGCTGAGAAAGAAATACGGCGCCTCGCTGACCGGTCCCACGTCCTGGCCGGCAGACATCGTCCCCCCTTCGTTGCCTAGCCTTTCAAGATATGTGCATCACCCGCAAAGTGGAAGGGATCGCGACAAAGTGTGACCGGCCGATGGCGCAGGGCGCATCAGGCTGGCCTATGGCGATCCGAGCAAAGATCGCGAACAATGACAAAGCGATAAGCTGGTCGCGGCGAGTTAAGGGTGCGAGGCGACGCGGTGACAGCGGAGCCAGACCACGGCGAAGTCGACCGCGGAAGGCAGCCGCAGCAGGCGGCAATCGGCGGCGCCCACTCTTCCCGCCACCGGCACGCCGGTCCCGTCGAGGTCCGCGCCAAGCCGGGCGAAGTCCCGGTCATCCAGCACGACATCGGTGAATCGATGCCACCGTGGCCCGGAGCGACCGATCACCACGCAGCCGTACTCACGACGGGGCGGCATTGCCTGATATCGGTATTCCGCCAAGTGGAAGGCGGTGCACACCGCATATCCGACCCCGAGCAGCAGGATCTTGGCGCCAGCGTCGTAGAGCCGCGCAAGCGGCGAGTGCTCGCCGAGGTGACAGTCGGTCCTGTGCCCGCTCATCAGCGAGCAGGCCAGCGGCCCGAGCGCGGCGAATGAGGTCTGCGGGTGATGCGAGCGAATCGCCCCGTGGCTGGTCCGGATCTGCTCGGCGAGGCGGCCCATCCCCAGCGCCGGAGTGGCTGCTGGATCGAAAGGCGGCATCGCGGCGCGGAACTCGTATACCTGCTCCGGAGTAAGTCCCGCGATTCTGGCCAAGTGCGCCGCGGATGTATCCGAGTTGTCCGGCGTTTGCGTAGGCACGACCAGGGTGCCGTTGGCCCCGACCACCTCGGAGAGCACGCCCGCGACTGCCGCTGCTCCACCGGCGACCCAGCCGATCTGGCGCATGGAGGCGTGCACCAGGACCACGTCCCCCGACTGCAGGCCGAGCCGACGCAGGTCAGCAGCGAGCGAAGAGGTCGTGTGCCCGGTCTCGCTGAGCACACTCGCGGCCGTCATCGTAGCATCAGCCATCCATCCCTGGGACGCGGTCAGCCAGCCAGGGCGTGACCGTGGCGCGCATCCCGCGAACGAACTGCTGTCCCATCGGCGTCAGCGAACCCGAACCAAGCAACGTCTCGATGGACTCGGCCGTCGCGGCCCGCCAGCGCGCGTAGTGCGGGCCAGCCGCAGCGGCATGCGGTCCGCCGACCAGGTAACGCGCACGCCAGAACTCGACCACCGCCACATGCGCGTACGTGCCCTGGAGTAGCCCTTCAAGCGGCCGCGGATCCTCCCGCCAAGGCGCCCGGAACAGGCGCGAGTCTGTCCGGTCGAACAGGTCATACATATCCAGCACCGCGCCGAGCTTGACGTGCTGGAACTCGTGTAGCAGCAAGAGCGCGAGCATGGCCGGATCAGCCGGAAGCGCGGTGGCCACTGCGCCGAACGCTTGCCTGGCGGCAGAGCTAACGTCCCGGCCGTCGGCTGACGGAGCGAGCGGAACGATCGTGGCCAGGCCGGCGACCAGCCCCTCGCGATAGGCCGGAAGCTGGGCGGCAATCAGGCTCCACGCAACGCGGAAGCTGTGCTGCCAGCGGATCAGCTCCGGACTGGAGCAGCGGGGCGCGGCAGGCCATTGATGGCAGTCCCGGTACGGGTCGGCATCCTCTAGGACGACGGAGATGCCGGGCGCGGTGAGGCGCCTGGCCGGCTGCCAGTAATCGGGGGGCGGTGGCTCGCAGAATCGCAGGCCTGCTGGCGATGCCAGCGCCTGCGCCCGCCACCCGGCTCCGAACGAGAATGTGACGGTGCCAGCCGCCGTGGTCGTGATTGTGCATTCTCGCGGACCGTCAGGTCCGGGCACCGCCAGGCGGCCGAGGCTCGGCAGGTAAAGCGTGCCGTCCGCGGTCGCTATCTCCGCCCGCGCGTTGATGCCTGCCCTGATTCCGGCGGCCGCCGCGATCGCTGCCAGGTACTCCAGGTCGCTCCCGTGCGGGTGACCGTCTGACGCGGGAGCGCCGAGCGAGGTCAGGCAGCGGGCCGCCCAGGCGCGCACGTAGGGATGGCTGATCACGCTCTCCAGTGCGTCTGGGGCCTGCCGTTCGACGTGTGCCAGCAGGTCCCATGCCGACGTCAGCCGCTCGCGTGTCGCCCTGCCGATCCTGGCGTCGGCGCTGGCCCGCTGGTAAACCGTGGCGACCAGCGCGCGCCGCATGCTGCGCTGTGCCTGGCCCAGCCGGCCGACCGCGCCGCGGCCGCCGTAACCCGCGGCAAGCTCGGCGACGTCGGCCGCGGTCAGCGCGTGCACCCGGCCCGGTCCGCTGTGCGGGGCGGTGGCCGGGCGAGCCTGACTGCCGATGTGGGTGATCAGCTTCTTCAGGTCGGGGCAGTAGACCGACGGGTTCGCGAATCCGGTGCCGGACCGGTACCGGTGGGCGTAGAGGCCGCCGCCGCAGCTGGCCACGACCGGACAGCGGCGGCACTCCTCGCACAGCCCGCGCAGGCCGGCCTGCCGGGCCAGGATGCCCGGGTGGCCGCCCACCTCGTCCAGGCAGTGCCGGAGGAGGTGATACCCGGTGGCAGGCGCGCCGTCGTAGGCCGCCTTGAGCGAGTCGGCCTGCTCGTAGCTCCCATCGGTCTCGATCACGACCAGGTCGCTCGGCGCCAGGCCGATCGCCTCGGTGCGGCTGCGCTGGCCCCGGGTCGTGCGGATCACCGAGTCGAACAGCCGGATGTCGACCGGGCGCCCGTCGCTGTCCCACCGGTCGAAGATCGCGGTGAGCCAGTCCGCGTACGCCGCGGGCGCTCCGGCCGGCCGCCGCGGCGGGCTGTCCCAGGTGGCGTGGGGAGCGAGGAAGTCGATCCGGGGCGGCTCGCTGGCGAGCAGCGCGTCGTAGACCGCTACCGGGTCATTGGCAAGGTCGATCGTGCACAGCAGGCCCAGGTACAGGTGCCGGTACTTCTCTGCCCGCAGCAGGTCGATCGCGCGGATCACCCGGTCGTAGCTGCTCCGCCCGTTCGAGTACCGGCGATGCCGGTCGTTGGCCGCCCGGTCACCATCGATCGAGATTCCCACGCGGATGCCGTGGGTGCTGAACACGTCGCAGAAGCTCTCGTCGAGCAGCACGCCATTAGTGTGGATCCGCAGGTCAAGCGCGCAGGTCCCGGTCAGGTTATCGCGCAGCGCCGCGGCGATCTGGCCGAGCCGGACCGGGCCAGCGAGCAGCGGCTCGCCGCCGTGCAGGACAACGTGGACCTGGCGCAGCTCATGCGCCTTGGCATGCTCGGCGATCCGGTACGCGGCCCATGCCGCGGTCTGGATGCTCATCACAGTCGGCTGGGCCAGCCAGCCCTGATCCGCGGCGTGATACATGTAGCAGTGGTCGCATGCCAGATCACACCGGCTGTGAACTTTAAGTACAAATTGCCGAAAGGGCACTAGCTGCTCCATGTCGGAACAGCTGAGTGCTAGATGGCGGATTGGAATGCTGATACTGGCAGGTGGTGCGACGGATGTTCAGCCAGGATCCGAGCCAGTGCGTCGGCTCCCATCCCCGCCTCGGCAATCTCCGCAAGCGGGATCAGGCACAGATCGGCCACGTCAGAGGCGAAGTCGAGCGCCTGATCGTCAGCAACCTTCATGGCAACCACCTGTTAGTGCGTTCGGATGTGAAGGGGCTTTCCCGGATGTGACGGCGAGTAATCGTACGCTGGCACAGACGGAGAGCGCGGACGGCGCGGTCGACTGTGACCGGGCTGTAATCTGCGCTGCTTGCTCTATTTGCAACTTATAACCTGACCGGGGCCGTTGACCGCGAATACGGACCGCTGCCCACTCTGGTTATCGTAGCGGCAGCAAATGGCTGAGTGGACGGACCGGTATGTACGACCACGATCAGGAAGATCTCGAAGTCCTCGGCTGGGAGGAGTTCGTGCTCCGCCAGTGGCAGTCCATCTTCGTCGGCTACCGGTCCAACGCCGGACTGCGCACCCTCGG
>Ga0335081_10003429_pt1 | contig 24929 bp, 20 predicted proteins | sample Lox_Sample_35_FD_206713 | JGI IMG/M metagenome (GOLD analysis project Ga0335081, IMG submission 206713) | Soil microbial communities from Loxahatchee National Wildlife Refuge, Florida, United States - Lox_Sample_3.5 | ecosystem: Environmental > Terrestrial > Soil > Wetlands | place: USA...
TGCCGGTGTCCCGCGGCAGCCGGGTCAGGATGCGTCCGGGTGCGCGCCGGGCCGACGCGCAGGACCTGTTCCTTGCCGGGCGGGAGGCAACCGTCGAGGCCGTGCTGTTCGACGTGGACGGCAAGGTGCACGTGGCGGTGAGCCCGGCCGACGATCCGGCCGCCGACCTGCACGCCAGGCACGGCAGGTTCCTGTACTTCGGCACCGACGAGATCGAGCCCATCGGTCCGCACGGACCGCGCGGTCCGTGCGGACCAGAGACCACCACCAGCTTCCCGGCCGAGGAAACCTAGCCAGAGGCACACCAAGGAGGATCGGCATGATCGGCAAGTTGATCAAGGCAGCAATAGTCGCGGCGATCCTGGCGGTGATCATCCAGTCGCTGCCCGACCTGCAGCGGTACCTGGAACTGCGCGATATGTAGCGCCCACTCGATCCCCCACGAGTTAAGGCAGGCAGTGCGATGGAGACCATCATCGGGTTCGCGGCTGGATACCTGGCCGGCATGCAGGAGGGGCGGGACGGCCTTGACCGGCTCCGCAAATCGGTGCGCGCGATAGCCAGCTCGCCCGAAGCTCACCGGTTGGCCGCCGAGGCGGTCGCGCTGGCCGGGGCCTTGGTCAGGCAGGGGTCGGCGCGCGGCGCGAAGGCGACCGCGAGCGGCGTGGCCGAACTCGTCGTCCGCCGGATCAGCGAGACCACGGGCGCCAGGCGGCCGGTCAAGCACTAGCCAGGCCGCACCAGCCGGGTGCCACGACGGGGCGCGACGACAGTCTGGCGCGGGCGGGGCGTGGCCGCAGCTCGACCCCGTCTTTGTGAAGGACTCGGAGAGCTAGGTGGCGCGCCAATCCTTCACACAGCGCGTTATCCACGCCAGTCCTTCACGACAGGCAGCTCACGGACCCGGTCTCCCGACTCCGGCCGCAGGCCCGCGGCGCGCCTCGGCCGCGGCCGTCGGCGCGCCCCGATCGCCGGGCCGACGTCGCTGCTGCCCGCGCACCGGGCTCAGCGACATGCTGAACCGGTCGGCCCGCCTGCGCAGGTGCCTGAGCCACGCGTGCGGCCTGACCGGGAGGGCGGCCTGCCCGGCCGCGCGATAGAAGACCCGCTTGCCGACCTCGATCAGCCCGAGGTAGCAGATCACCATCAGGGCTAGGGCGCCGTAGAAGCCGATCGGCAGCGCTCGGAATCCCAGGAGGGCCGACAGCGGGCTGGCCGGCAGCAGCGTCCCGAGCAGCACCACGCCCAGCGAGGCAAGCAGCAGCGGCCGACTCGGCCGGCTGCGGAAGAACGGGATCCGCCGGGTGCGGATCGCGAAGATCACCAGGGTCTGGGTGGCCAGCGACTCCACGAACCAGCCCGACCTGAACAGGGCCGGGCCCGCATGGAACACCCACAGCATGATGCCGAACGTCACGAAGTCGAAGATCGAGCTGATCGGCCCGAAGTAGAGCATGAAGCGGCGGATGAAGCCGACGTCCCACCGGGACGGCCGCGCCAGCTGCTCCTCGTCGACGAAGTCGGTCGGGATCGACAGCTGGCTGGTGTCGTAGAGCAGGTTGTTCAGCAGGATCTGGGACGGCAGCATGGGCAGGAACTTCAGGAACAGCGACGCTCCCGCCGCGCTGAACATGTTGCCGAAGTTGCTCGAGGTGCCCATCAGCACGTACTTGATGGTGTTCGCGAAGATCCTGCGGCCCTCGACGATGCCGTCGGCCAGCACGTCGAGGTCCTTCTCGAGCAGGATCACGTCCGCAGCGTCCTTGGCCACGTCGGTGGCCGAGTCCACCGAGATGCCCACGTCCGCGGCGTGCAGCGCGAGCGCGTCGTTGACCCCGTCGCCGAGGAACGCGACGTCCACCCCGGTCTGTCGCTGAGCCCGGACGATCCTGGCCTTATGCTCGGGGCTGACCCTGGCGAACACGGTCGCCGTGCCGATCGCCGCCTGGAGCCCGGCGTCGTCCAGCTTGTCCACGTCGGCGCCGGTCAGAATCGCCCCCACCGGCAGTCCGAGGTCCGCGCAGACCTTCGCCGCGACGGCTGCGTTATCGCCGGTCACGATCTTGACAGTGACGCCGAGCCCGGCCAGGCGGCGCAGCGCAGGCCCCGCGCTGCTCTTCGGCGCGTCGAGGAAGACAAGCAGGCCGGCCAGGTGCAGGTCGCGCTCGTCGGCCGCCGTCAGCCCGGCCTGACCCGCAGCGGGCCTGGTCGCGATCGCCACCACTCGGTTCCCGGCGGCGAACTCGGCCGCCAGGGCGATGCGCGCCCGGTCGGGCACCCCGGCGCAGTGGTCGAGCACCGCCTCGGGCGCGCCCTTGGTGATGAGGATCCGGTCGCCGCCCGGGGTGTCGGCGAGCACGGAGACCATCCGCCGCTCGTGGTCGAACGGCAGCACGGCGACGGTCGTGTAACCGGCCACCTCTGCCCGGTCGGCGAGGGCGGCCGGGGATTCCCACAGCGCCACGTCGAGCGGATTGCCGCCTACCACCTGGCCGCCGCTGACGGCGGCCTCGTTGCAGACCAGGCCCCACCGCAAGGCCGAGCCGGCCGGCGTCCCGTCGAAGTCGACCGACCGCATGAAGCTGATCCGGCCCTCGGTGAGCGTTCCCGTCTTGTCGGTGAACAGCACGTCCACGTCGCCCAGGTCCTCGATGCAGACCAGCCTCTTGACCAGGACCTTCCGCATGGCCATCTGGCGCGAGCCCGCCGCGAGGCTGGTCGACACCACCGCGGGGAGCAGTTGCGGCGTGATGCCGACCGCAATGGCCAGCGAGAACAGCAGCGCGTTGATGATCGGCTTGTGCAGCACCACGTTGATCACGAAGATCGTGCTGGTCAGCGCGATCGCCACCTCGACGAGCAGCACGGAGAACCTGCGCAGCCCGGCCTGGAACTCGGTCTCGAGCTGGTGGGCGCCGAGCCCCACCGCGATCCGGCCGAGCTCGGCGTGCGAACCGGTCGCGACCACCACGCCGCGCCCGGAGCCGGCCCGCACCACCGTACCCATCAGCGCACAGTCGGACCGCTCGGCCAGCACCGTCCCCTCGGGCACCGGGTCGAGTTTCTTCTCGGCCGGCATCGACTCACCGGTCAGGATCGACTCGTCGCACTCCAGCCCCGGGCCGGCCAGCAGCCGCAGGTCGGCGGGCACGACGTCGCCGAGCTGGAGCTCGACCAGATCGCCCGGCACGAGCTCGGTGACGTCCACCGACAACGGGGCGCCGTCGCGCAGCACCAGGGCCCGGTGCTTGATCTGGGAGTGCAGCGCCTCCGCGGCACGCTCGGCCCGGTACTCGTTCCCGAATCCCATCCCCACCGACAGCGCCAGAATGACGCCGATGATGACGGCGTCGCTGCGTTCGCCCACGAAGTAGGAGGCGATCGCGGCGACCGCGAGCAAGCCGAGCAGGGGGGACTTGAGCTGGTGCCAGAGCACCGGCCACGGCCTGGCCCGGTGCGAGACGACCGCGTTCTGGCCGTACCTGACCAGCCTGGCCGCCGCCTCGGCCGCGGAAAGCCCGTCCGGCGAGCTGCCGAGCGCGCCGAGCACCTGGCTGGCGTCCATGGCGCTCGCGGCGGCGAGATCGATGGCGGCCTCGGGGCTGCCCGGGCGCCGCACCAGGGGCGTTGCCGTCATGGCCGGCCGACTGGAGCGTTCGCGCGGGGGCACATGCCACCATCTCACTACTCCCGGCGCTGCTTGCGGCAGGGCCGAAAGACCACAAGGAGAACAAGAACCGGGCGCCGGCCGACCGGCACCGCGGCGGCGCTACGACGGCGCTCCGATGGCGCCGCGGCGGTTCGGCGTCGGCACTCGGTGGCTGCAGCGGCGCAGCAACGGCACGTCGTTGGCGCGGCACGCCGGTGGCGCTGCAATCTGGCTGCAAGCCAGGGATCGCACGATGGCGGCAGACCAGGACCGGCGAGACGGAGGCGACCGCGATGACGACGAGCGAAGCAACGACGAGTCAGGCAACAACAAGTCAGGCAATGACGAGCGAGGCAATGACCAACCGCGCAACGGCCGTCGATGAGTTCCTGCGCGCGATCCAGGACGCGACGATCCCGGCCTGCCAGGCGTGGAGCGCGGACGCGACCCTGGACGCGACGGTGCCCAACTGGCGGCTGCGCGCCGAGGGTGCGGACGCGATCCGGGCCGAGTACGCGGGCTGGTTCGGCGACCCCGGACATTTCCACGACCTACGCCGCGTGAGCGCGGACGGCGGCGAGACCGAGGTGATCGAGTACACCCTGAGCTGGCAGGAGAACGGCGTGCCGCATGCCGCCCATCACGCGCACCTGCTCACCGTGCGGGACGGGCTGATCGTCGCCGACACGGTGTTCTGCGGCGGCCGCTGGCCGGCGTCGCTGCTTGCCGAGATGGAGGCTGCCGGTGGCTGACTCGCCGGCCGGCCCGCCGCGGCGCTACCGCGATCTCGCCGACCTGCTCGGCGGCGCGACCGAGCGCACGGCGCTGGACGGCGCACCTGGCAAGTCGGGCGCGCGGCTTGAGCGGGTCGTGCTCGGCGGCCGCCGGTACGTGCTCAAGCACCTGAACCTGGACCAGGACTGGACCATGCGCGCCTCCGGCTGCCTGCGCGGGGCGCCGCTCGAACTGTGGGAGCGCGGAGTACTCGCTCGGCTGCCAGATTGTTTCAACCAGCCGATCGTCGGGGTCAGCCCCGAGCGCCGTGGCTGCGCGGTGCTCATGCACGACGTGTCGGAGTGGCTCGTCCCCGCCGTGGACGACCCGATCCCGCCTGATCAGCACGCCCGCTTCCTCGCGCACATGGCCGCGCTCCATGCGGCGTTCTGGGACTGCGGGACCGAGGTCGACGTCGTTCCCTCGATGCATCGCTATCTTGAACTGTCGCCCTGGATGGCGCTGGCCGAGGCGGCCATCGGCTCCGATCATCTGGTGCCGCGCCTGGTCGCCAGGGGCTGGCCGCTGCTGGCCGAGGTGGCACCGGAGGCCGCCGCCGTCGTGGTGCCGCTGGCCAGCGACCCCGGGCCGCTGGTGGCGGCGCTGGACGCCACCCCGCAGACCCTGGTGCACAGCAACTGGAAGCTGGACAACCTCGGCACCGACGAGAACGGCCGGACCGTCATCCTCGACTGGGAGCAGCCGGGCCGCGGCGCGGCGCTCACCGACCTGGCGTGGTACCTGGCGATCAACTGCCGGCGGCTGCCGCAGTCCAAGGAGGAGTCGATCGGCGCCTACCGCGCCGCGCTTGAGGCGTGCGGCGTGAACACGGAGCCCTGGTGGGAGCGGCAGCTCGCGCTTGCCCTGCTCGGTGCCCTCGTGCAGTTTGGCTGGGAGAAGGCGCTCGGCGGCTACGACGAGGAACTGCGGTGGTGGGAGGCCAAGGCCGTGGCGGCGGCCGCGCTGCTCGGCTGACATTCCGGGCCTTGCGGCCCCGGCGACCCGCGGCCCCGGCGACCCGCGGCCCCGGTCAGCCGATGACGGCGTACCAGGCGTCCAGGCGCTTGGCGGCCGCGGCCCGCATGCCGTCGGCACGGCGGCCCGCGTTCTGCTCAAGCCGGGCAGCGCGGTCAGCGGCACGATCCAGCCAGTCCCGGCTGGCGAAGTCGGCGGCCAGTTCACCCGTCCACCACCACGCCTCGATCGCGACGGACCGGTCCAGCAGGTCGAGGTCCGCGGCGACCTCACCGGGATCGACGTGCTGGCCAAGTGCCCGGGCGGCCCGGTGCCGCAGCAGCCGGGCGACGCTGGTGTACCGGGGGACGCCAAGCGCGGCGGCCCGCTCCGCCAGCGCGCTGGCGGCCGCCACCGCCTGCTCGGCGTCGCCGCCGGCCAGCGCGAGGCGGCCGGCGATCAGCTGGTGCTTGAGCTCGAGCCGCCAGCCGAAGACCAGGTCGGTGCCGCCGTCAAGCAGCGCGCGAGCCTCATCCAGCCTGGCCCGCGCGCCATCTGGGTCGCCGTCGTCCAGGCAGCACTCGGCCAGGTCCTCGAGCGCGGCGATGGTGACCTCGGCGGTGCCGCGGCTCCGGCCGGTATCGAGCGCCACCCGGTGATGGTCGAGCGCCTCGCCGGCCGCGCCGATGTTCCGCAGGACCCAGCCGGCGAAGTTCACCGCCCGTCCGGCGAACCGCGGCACCTGCCGGCGCTCCACCTCGGCCGTGTACCTGCCGAACGTGTCAAGCGCCAGCGCCGGCTGACCGGCCAGTGCCTGCGAGTGCCCGGTGAACAGCAGCGAATGCAGTGTGGCCGAGGTGTGCTCCACCCCGACCTCCCCGCGCGCGGCTGGCCGTAGCAGCGCGAGCGCCTCGCCGGTCCTGCTCTGGTGCGACCTGAGCACGCCGAGCCAGCCCGCTGCGGTGACCCGGTCGGCGCCGGCGGCCAGCGCCAGTGCCTCGCCGAGCAACGTCTCGGCGTCGGCGAGATCGCCAGCGGCGTGCCTGGTACGGCCGCCGACGGCCAGGCACCGCGCCCTGGTCGCCGCGTCGCCCGCGGCCAGTGCGCCGTCCTGCGCGTACTGCGCGGCCTCGGCGAACCTGCGGTCGAAGTAGCAGGCCCACGCGCCCACCTCGGCCGCGGCCGCGCCGGCGTCCGCAGCACGGCCCACGTCCTGCAGCGCCTGCGCGTAGCTGCCGCGCCTGGTCCGCACCCGGGCTCTGGCCAGCCAGGCCTGCGGGCTGGGATGCAGGCTCAGCGCGTCGTCGAGCAGCGCCTCGGCGGTTGCGTGGTCGAATCGCTCGGCCGCCCGGCCGGACGCCTCACACAACGCGGTCGAGGCCAGCTCGACGTCGCCGCCGAGCCTGGCGTGGTGGGCGACGAGCACCGGATCGGCAGCAGGCCGCCTGGCCAGCACCCGGCCCACCTGGCGGTGCAGCAAGGCGGACCGCCCGGCGCTGGCGCTCGCCGCCAGCGCCTGCCTGACCAGGTCGTGCCTGAACCTGAACGTGCCGTCCTGCTCGGTGAGCAACTGCTTGGCCGCCGCCTGCTCGGCGTCGTCAAGCAGGCCGACCACGGGCCGGCCGAGCACGGCGGCGAGCAGGTCCACGTCGAGTTCCTGGCCGATCACGGCGGCGGTGCGCAGCAGCGTTCCGGCGGCGCCGAGCTCATCGCACCGCGCCGAGACCGACTCGACCAGCGATGACGGCAGCGCGGTTCCGGCGCTCTGCTCAGCAAGCTCGGTAAGGAAAAGCGGGTGCCCGCGGGACCGCTCGTACAGCTCGTCCACCCGGCCCGCGCCGACAAGCTCGGCCGCGGCCGCGCGGTCGAGCACGTCAAGGTGGATCACCGCGGTGGACGGCAGGGCCTCGCCCTCGCCCGACCTGACGGCCGCGACCACGACGGCGGCCAGTCCCTCCCGCCGCACGAACCGCAGCCAGTCGGGCAGCGCCGGGCCGGCCAGGTGCGCGTCGTCGATGGCGATGATCAGCGTTCCGCGCCCGGCGAGACGCCTGAGCACCCGCACGATGGCCGCGTACAGCACGGCAGGGCCGAGCACGCTCTCGCTGACCAGCGGCAGCGGGCGCGGGCTTGCCGAGGTCCCGAGCAGCGGCGCGAGCAAGGGTTCGTCCGCGCCGAGGATGTCAGCGGCGGCCTCGGTTCCGAGGCGGCGAAGCTGGGCCGCCAGGGCATTGACCAGCGCGTCAAGCGGCAGCGCGCGGTCCAGCGGTCCGCAGGCCGCCACCAGCACGGTGTCGCCCGACGCCGCGCGGCTGGCCGCCCAGGTCCGCAGCAGCGTCGTCTTTCCGATCCCTGCCTCCCCGTCGACGACCACGATCTCCGCGGTCCCCGCGCCGACCCGCCGCGCCAGCGAGTCGAGGTAGCCGAGCTCGCTGGACCGGCCCACCAGGCCCGCGGTCCTGGCGGCCGACGGCGGTGCCGAGGTGGTGAGCTCACCCCGCAGGATCGACGTGTAGAGGGCGGCAGTCTCCGGGGAGGGGTCGGTTCCCAAATCATCGGAGAGTCGCTCGCGTGCAGTCGCGTACGCGGCGAGAGCCGCCGCCACCTGGCCGCCCATGACGTACCCGCGCAGCAGCAGCCGGAGCGCCGCCTCGTCGTACGGATCGCGGTCGATGGCCGACGCGGCCGCGTCCGTCGCCGCCATCCAGTCGCCCGCGTCCAGCAGCGCGGCGGCAGCCACCAGCCTGGCACGACCGGCGAGGCGCTCAAGTTCGGTGCGACGCAGCATGGCCCAGTCGCCGGGCGCGGCAGCCGGACCAGGGCCGCGAAGCAGGCCGAGCGCCACCCTGGCCGCGGCGGCTGCGCCGACCGGGTTGCCGCTCGCGCGGCGGCGCTCCACCTCGTCGGTGAGCTTGGCCAGCTCGGCGCTGTCCAGCCAGTCGCAGCGCAGCAGGTAACCGCCGTCGCGATGCTCGATCCGGTCCCGGCCGAGGACCGAGCGCAGCCTGCTTATCAGGACCGCGACCTGGTCGTCCGGCCTGGTCGGCGGCGCCTTGGGCCAAAGCGCGTCGATCAGCACATCGGTGGGCACGCTGCGCCCGTCGGCCAGCGCGAGGAGCGCGAGGGCCTGGCGGGCCTTCTTGCTGCCCAGAGCCTGCGGTTCGACGCCGTCCACGCCGAACTCGCCCAGCACCCGGACCGCCAGGGTCTTCATGGCTGTATCCAACCCCGGCGGCGCTGCGGCCGCTAGACCCCTCCCAGGCCAGTCCCGGGCGCCTGCAAGAAGCTCAGGTGCAGGTGCAAGGAGGCTGCAAACCTCGCCGGCCACGGTGGATGGCGTGGCCCGGAGCGGGCCATGTGGGCGCGAGGGAGAGTGGACATGACCACCAAGGCAGAACGCAAGACCTTCCAGGAACCCGACGAGACACGGAGCTTCGAGCTCGGGGAACTCCAGTTGCTCCGCATCGGCGGGGCGGAGATCGGCATGCTGACCCTGCGGCCGGGCTGGCGCTGGTCCCAGCATGTCAAGCCGCTGGCTGGCACCGAGTTGTGCGAGGCTCCGCACTTCCAGTACCACGTGCAAGGCACGCTGCACATCGTGATGGGGGACGGCACCGAATTCGATGCCCAGCCGGGAGATGTCACGGCGCTGCCGGAGGGCCACGACGCCTGGGTCGTCGGAGACGAGCCTGTCGTGGTCGTGGACTGGTACGGAGCGAGCACCTACGGGCGGCAGGCGGGCTGACGGCCGGACTGACCCAGGGGGCTGACCGCCGGGCTGACGGCTTCGACGACTGCCGGGCTTGCGCGGGCTGCCGTCAGGTCGGGTAGGCGGCGGGTGCGACGGCGTAGCTCCGGCCGTGCGGCAGCGTCCAGACCAGCAACCCAGGCTCGGGCTGGCTCAGCCGCCATCCGGGTGCCTGCTTCGCCCTGTGGTGCAACCGGCACAGCGGGGACATGTTGCACTCGCAGGTCAGGCCGCCGTCCTCGAAGGGCGTCGTGTGATCGCAGTCGCACCTCCCGGCCGGCCGCCGGCAGCCGGGGAACGAGCACGTCCGCTGCCGCACCCTGATCAGTTCGAGCAGCCGGCCCGACGGTCGGTAGCCCCTGACCCGGCGGGAGTGGGCGCACCGGCCGAGTTCTAGCCACTGGAACTCCAGCGACGCCAGCCACGCACCGCCCGCCGCGCCTGGCCCCGTCCGAGCCGACGGAGCCGATGGGGCTGGCGGGGCTGGCGGAGCCGACGGGGCTGGCAGGGCTGGCGGGGCTGGCGGGCTCGGCCCGGACTCCTGGCTCGGCCCGGACTCCTGGCTCGGCCCGGACTCCTGGCTCGGCCCGGGTCGGGGGAACCGGCCGAGCCAGGAGCCAGGTCCTGACCTGGCGCAGGCATGGGCGACGGCCTGGCCGTGCGGGTTCGTCAGCGAAACGCACCACTGCGTGCCAGTGCCCGCGGCCAGCCTGGCCGCCAGGTCACGGCAGGTGCCGACGTCCAGCGGGCCGAGGCCGGCGACCTCGCCGGGCGCCTGCGACTGGCCGAGCCACGCCGATACGGGCATCGTCAGGTGGATCGAGCCGGTCAGCGCCGCCAACCCCAGCCGACTCCCTGGAGAGTCGGTGCCGCCGTTGCGGCCGTTGCGCCCCGTGCGCTCGGTGACGGCGGGAAGCAGAGAGTCGAGGTCACGGCCGATCAGCAGGGCCACGAAGACCGCGGCTCGCAGCTGGTCCAAGTTCCCCATCGCGCCCGCACCCTTCAGGGCCCTGGCGATCGCCGTGATCCGGCGGTCGGCGACGACCGCATCGGCGGGCGGCAGTTCCCGTCCGGCGAGCGCCGCGTTGCCCGACCCCTCCTGCCACGCCTCCACGCGCGCCTCGGCCCTGCCCTTCGCGGCACGACGCCTGAGCGCTTCCGGGTCGACGCTGAGCACCATGGACCGCAGCGCCGCACGCAACTGACCGGTCGTCATCGACCCCGCCAGACCGCAGAACGCAGCGGCGACCGCGCCGGCCGCCACATTGCCGAGGCCGGTGAGCTCGCGGGCGAAGACCTCGGCCTTCTCCCGGTCGATCTTCCCCGCGAGTAAAGCCGCCAGGACCATCGGGATCCGCGCGAGTTCCCTCGTCAGCCCGAGCAGAGCTTCGGCCGACCGGCCCGTCAGGGTCAGGGCCGCGGCGAGCTCGCTGCTCACGTGCTCGCTGATCCGCGACCAGCCCGGGCGCTGCGCCTCCCGACGGCGCCGGGCGTCAAGCTCGGAGACGGCGTAGAACTCCACGGCCGCCTGCCAGGACGAGAGCCGGCGAGCGGCCGACAGCAGCCCGATCAGCTCGTCGTCGGAAAGGCCGCCAAGCCCGGCCTCGAACGTCTGCTGCGACGCGATCGCCAACCCGGGCCCGGGTTGCAGCGCGTCGAGCACGGTGTCCTTGCCCTCGTCGGCGGGCTCCGGCCCGGGTTCGGTGTCTGCGCCGAAGATCGCATCCAGCTCGGCGGCGGTCAGCCCGGCGGCCCAGTCGCCCGCACCGTCCGGCGGGCCGGAGAAGGGATCGGCCCAGAGGCCGTACAGCTCCTCGTCGGTCGGTGCCTCTCGCTCGGGCTCTTCGGAATCGGCCCAGAGGCCGTACAACTCGGCGTCGGTCGGCGCCTCTCGCTCGGGCTCCGCGGGCTCGAACTCTGCGGGCTCGGCCTCATCAAGCCCGGGTTCGGCTGGCTCCCGCTCCACGGGTCCCGGCACACCGAACCCGGCACCTGCCCGCTGACCTCCTGGCCACTCGATCATCGGCGGCTCCGCACTCCGAGGCAACCCTGGTATCGCTCATACTATCGAGTGCCACTGACACTCCTTCGATTCACTCGCTAGCTAGGACGGAAATGGGGAGCCGAGACGGTGGTACCGAGACGGTAGTGCGGGACCGCGGGCTACCTGCCGCTCCTGGTGAAGATCCGCAGGAAGAACAGGAACACGTTCAGGACGTCAAGGAAAATGGAGGCGGCGAGCAGGGGCGCCACCGCGATGCCCTGCGACCGGCGCAGCCGCTGGAAGTCGAACATCGTGAACCCGGCGAAGATCACCAGGCCGAGCACCGAGTAGATGAGGTCGCCGTTCGGGATCCTGACGAAGATCAGCACGATGCCTAACACGATCAGCGCGATCAGCGCGAAGAAACACACCCGGCCGATCGCGGACAGGTCCCGCCTGGTCGCGTAGCCCGCCGCCCCGAACCCCGCGATGAACAGCGCGGTGGCACCGCCCGCCGTGGCGAGCGCCTGCGGGTCGGTGCCCGCGTAGTAGGCCAGCGTGGGCGCGAGCGCCAGCCCGATCAGCACGCCGAACGCGGCCAGCAGCGCGATCGTCATCGGCTGGGACCGCCGGATCGCGAATCGCATGCCGATCAGGCAGGCGATCGCGGCGATGAACCACACGATTCCGAGGCCGTAGGTCATGTGCCGGCCCGCGTACGCGCCGGCCGCGAACAGCGCCGCGGTCAGCGCCACGTACCCCATCGTCTGGCTGAACAGAGTGCGCGTCTGGATCGCCCCGGCCGCAGGGTAGCCGCCATACGGCGCCGTGTAGCTCACCGGCCGCTCCTTTCTGGTCCTTCTCAGGTCGCTCCTTCGATAATCACGCATCCGGCGTGACCAGGAACAGATGCTCAGCAACAACGCGGGCCCGCTGCTGTCGCTATTCACAGCATCAACGGCCCGCCGTTGCTCCAAGTGCCCGCAGCAAGACCTGCGAGGAACCCCGGGCGCCGAACCTGGAATCATGCTGGCATGCGCATCCTCGTCATCGGCGGAACCGCGTTTGTCGGCAGGCACATCACCACGGCCGCTCTGGACGCCGGGCATGAGGTCACTCTGTTCCACCGCGGTCGCACCGGCGCCGGACTCTTCCCGCAGGCCACCCATCTGAGCGGCGATCGCAACGCAGACCTGACCGCGCTCGCCAGCGGCCGCTGGGACGCCACGATCGACGTCAGTGCCTATGTTCCCCGGCAGGTGCGATCGCTGGCCGCCACGCTGGGCGAGCGCGCCGGGCACTATGTGTTCATCTCGTCGGTATCGGCCTACGCCACGACGGTCGGGCGTGGGTACACCGAGGACGCAGCCCTGGCCGAGCCGCCCGACCCGGACACCGAGGAGGTCACCGAACAGACCTACGGCGGGCTCAAGGTGGCCTGCGAGCGGGCCGCCGCGGAGAATTACGGTGACGCAGGCCTGACCATCGTCCGCCCGACGTACGTGGTCGGGCCGCATGACCGGAGCTACCGGTTCACCTGGTGGGTGGAGCGGATCGCCAGGGGCGGCACCGTGCTGGCGCCGGGCGACCCGGCAGATCCGATCCAGGTGATCGACGCCAGGGACATGGCGAGCTGGATCGTCACGCTGGCGTCCCTGCCGCGCGCGGGCACCTTCCACGCGGTCAGTCCGGCACCGCCGTTCGGGTTCGGCGACATGCTCGAGGCGATCGCCGCCGAGGTCGCGCCGCCGGGCACCGAGCTGACCTGGGTGGGCGAGGACTTCCTGCTCGCCAGCGGCGAGAGTTGGGAGAGCCTGCCGCTGTGGTCGGGCGGCGAACCGGACAGCGCGCTGAACGCCGCCGACCCGTCAGCCGCCTACGCCGCCGGGCTCGCGCCGCGCCCGCTCAGGCAGAGCATTGCCGAGACCCACGCGGCCGAGGCCGCCGATCCCACCCCGCCACCGCCAGGGACCGGCCTGTCGCCGGACAGGGAAGTCGAGTTGCTCGCCCGCTGGCGGTCCGCCTGATCCAACCGACCAGCCAGCCCCGCCAACCAGCCAGCCCCGCCAACCAGCCAGCCCCGCCAACCAGCCAGCCCCGCCAACCGGACAGCGCCAGCCGGCCACCCCTCAGTCCTCCTCCGGCGGCGGCAGCACCTGCCGCAGCAGCACCGGCGGCGCGCTGCGCCGGCCCCACTCGCGCGGGTAGCCGAGCGACACCTCCCGGTGCGGCACCCCGTCGTGCCACGTCGTCCGAGGAATGTGCAGGTGCCCGTAGACGACCGCAGCCGCGTTGAACCTCCGGTGCCAGTCGGCCGTGCGCACGGTGCCGCACCACTGCGCGTACACCGGATATCGCAGGATCCGCGTTGGCTCCCTGACCAGCGGGAAGTGATTTACCAGGACGGTCCGGGCGCCAGCGGGCAGCGCGGCGAGCCGGCGCTCGGTCAGCTCGACCCTGGCAGCGCACCACGCCTCCCTGGTCGGGTGCGGGTCGGGGTGCAGCATCGTCTCGTCGCTCGCCACGATCCCGGCGGCGTACGCGCGCTCCAGCCCTTCCTCCTTGCTCGTCGCGCCGTCAGGCAGGAACGAGTAGTCGTACAGCAGGAACATCGGCACCACGACCGCGGGCCCGCCATCGCCCTCCCACACGGGATAGGGATCTTCCGGCGTCAGCACGCCCAGCCTGCGGCAGATCTGCACGAGGCGCCGGTACCGCTCGGCACCGCGTAGCGGCAGCGGCTCCCTGCCGTGCGTCCACAGCTCGTGGTTGCCCGGTACCCAGATCACCCTGGCGAACCGGTCGGCCAGGATGCCGAGCGCCCACTCGATGTCGGCGGCGAACTCCCCGACGTCCCCGGCCACGATCAGCCAGTCGCCGGCCGACTCCGGTCGCAGGCCGGCCACGATCTGCCTGTTCTGCGGGTAGCCCACATGCAGGTCGCTGACGGCGAGCAGCCGGGGTCGGCCGGGCAGCTGGCTCGTAACTGTCCTATCCGCCGTTGACTCCAATCCTTCGCCGCACTCCTCTCCTCGGCTCTCCTCGGCCGTCTCCTATCTTCCGCAGACTCCTATCTTCCGCAGACTCCTATCTTCCGCCGGCTCCTTGCCGCCGTTGACCGGGTAGCCCCACGCCGGACTTGTGCCGGGCGCGAGTCCCCGGTCCCGGTCAGAACCCTGTCATAGCATCGCGCTCGTGCGGGTTGCTGTCGTACCAGGACCCGGGCAGTCCGGGCTGCTCTGCGAACTCGACGAGGACGGCGGCCGGCGGGGGCGGCCCGTTCAGGCTCATGATCTTTCCGCGGCCATCGCGGACGGCGAGCGGGGCGGGGACGTTCGCTGGGTGTGGCCGGCGACCGCGCGGCTGTACCCGGCGCTGCTGCGCGCTGGCGTCCGGGTGGCGCGGTGCCACGACGCGGCGCTGGCCGGCGCGCTGATCGAGGGCAGGGACGGCAGCCAGCCGGGCCCGGCGCACGCACGTGAGCTGCTGCGCCAGGTCCAGACCGGGTCAGCCGACCCGGCGGCGGCGCCTGCCGGACCGGCCGGCCTCGCCGGACTGGCCGGACTCGCCGCCCCAGCCGGAACGCAGCAGTCCCTCTTCGAGCCGCCGCACCCCGGCGAGACCGGCCAGGCGGGCCCCGACGACCTGCTCGCGGCGCTGATCGAGGTGCACGCCGCGCAGCTCGCGGCGGTGCGGGCGGACGAGCATCCGGACAGGTTCGGCCTGCTGGTGACCGCCGAGTCGGCCGGCGGGATCGTGGCCGCCGAGATGGCCCTGGCCGGGCTGCCGTGGCGGGCCGACGTGCACGACCGGCTGCTGACCGAGCTGCTCGGGCCGCGCCCGGCAGCGGGTTTGGGGCGGCCGGCCAGGCTGGCCGAGCTTGCCGCGCAGATCTCTGCGGCGTTCGGCGCGCCCGGCGCGCCCGGCGCTTCCGGCGCATCCGGCCCGCGCCGCCGCCCGGTCAACCCGGACTCCCCCGGTCAGGTGCTCCGCGCGTTCGCCGCCGACGGGATCACGCTGCCGTCGACCAGGCTCGCCGTGCTTTCCGGTATCGACCACCCGGCGGTCCCACCGCTGCTCGAGTACAAGGAGCTGTCCAGGCTGCACTCGGCGTTCGGCTGGTCCTGGCTGGACACCTGGGTCGCTGGCGGCAGGTTCCGGCCCGAGTACGTGGTCGGCGGGGTGGTCTCAGGCCGGTGGGCCTCCCGCGGCGGCGGCGCGCTGCAGATCCCGCGGACGCTGCGCCGCGCGGTGGTGGCCGACCCCGGCTGGGTCCTGGTCGTCGCCGACGCCGCGCAGCTCGAGCCACGGGTCCTCGCGGCGCTGGCGGGCGACCGCGCGTTCGCCGCCGCGGCGGCGGCCGGCGACCTGTACGCCGAGCTGGCGGGCGCGTTCGGCGGGGACCGGGCCAAGGCCAAGGTCGCGATGCTGTCGGCGATGTACGGCGGCGCGGGCGGCGAGGCCGGCCAACTGCTCGCGGTGCTGCGGCAGCGGTTCCCAGCCGCGGCCGGCTACGTGGAGGCCGCGGCGCGGGCCGGCGAGGAGGGCCGGGTGGTCAGGTCGGTGCTCGGCCGGACCTGCCCGCCGCCGTCGGACCGCTGGCGCGCGCTCACCGAGGAGGCCGCCGACCCCGAAGCCGAGCGCGATCCGCAGGCCGGGCGGGCGTCGCGGGCACGCGGCAGGTTCACGCGGAACTTCGTGGTCCAGGCCAGCGCGGCGGACTGGGCCCTGGTCATGCTGGTCTGCCTGCGGGCCCGCCTCGGTCAGATCGATGGCATTAACCGCTCCCACGCCGAGCTCACGGCGGGCAGGCCGGCCGAGCACGGGCTGGACGGGCCGGGGGTGGACGGGCCCGAGCCGGCCGGCCTCGGGCTGGACGGGCCCGAGCTCGTGTTCTTCCAGCACGATGAGGTGCTCGTGCACTGCCCGGCCCGGCTGGCCGACGCCGTCTGCGCCGCCGTGGCGCAGGCGGGACGCGATGCGACCAGGCTAGTGTTCGGCGCGACGCCGGTCGCGTTCCCGCTGACCGTGGCCGTGGTCAGCTGCTACGCCGACGCCAAGTAGCGAGTGGGGGCGAGGTCAGCGGTCGATCTCGACCGGCGGCAGGTCGGCGACCTCCGCCTTGCTGATCCGCAGCCTGATACCGGCCGCGACATCGGTGACCGCGCTGACCGGGATCGCGACCTCCTTGTGGCCCCACAGGTGCCCCTCGGCGAGCAGCACGTGCGACACGCGGTGGCTAGCCGGGTCCATCACCAGGCCGTGAACGTGGCCGATCGGGCCGTCGGTGGCGTAGACGGGCTCGCCGCGGCGGATCTCTACCTCGCCGGGAGGGACGGTGTCGTAGGTCACGGTCTGCGACGTCCCGGGGACGGCAGTGCCGCTGATCCCGCTTGCCTGGCCGACGCGCAGGCCGTAGTACGGCCAGGAGAGCACCTGCTCGGGCCCGTAGTGGGCGTATCCGCTGGTGCCCGGCACGAACTGGGTCTGCTCGGCCGAGTCGAACCGCTCGAACTCGCCGGTGCTGCACTGCAGCGTGACGCCGTCTGGCCCTGCACTGGCCAGCTCGACCGGCACCAGCCGGCCGAGGCCCTCCCGGTGCCGCGGCTCGACCACCAGGTGGGTGATCTTCTCCGCGAGCGGGTCGACAACCACCCGCTTGAGCGTCCCGCAGTCCCCGTCGCTGCAGCTCACGTCGGAACCGATCGTGAACGACACCGTCTGCGCCATGGCAACCTCCCGGCCACGCACCGCAACCGTCGTTACCCACGGACCCTAGCGCAGGCCCGCTGGCAGCGGGGCGGCGGCCATGGCGTCGCGCAGCCGCCGGTACAAGCGCTCGGTGTCGGGGTGCGGCTCCCCGCCCGGCGCGATCTGCGCGATCGCGTCCAGGCAGCCTGACCAGGCCGCGGTCACTCCGGCCGGATTCCCCGCGTCGTGCTCGGCGCACATCAGGGCCCGCCAGAGCTGCTCGGCCGCCGTCTCGGCGGACAGCCCGGCGCGGGCTGCCATCCTGGCGGCCTGCGGGTTGCCGGCGGCGAGTTCGAGTTGTGCGAGCATCTCGGCGGTGTCCACGATCTCGGCGCGCATGGCCTCGATCTGGGCGATGTCGATCCACCAGTGGAAGCAGTCGGCGAACGGCTGGCCGCGCACCAGTGTCATCGCGGCGTGCAGGTCGTCGGCGTCCCGGTTCACCCGCCCGCGCTCGGCCAGCGCCTTGAACTCGGCCCAGTCAAGCCGGATCTCCGGATGCGGGACGTAGATCCCGCTGCCCAGGTGCACCAGGTACTCCCGGCCATCGTCGGCAGGGCCGAGGCGTTTGCGCGTCCTGGTGATGAGCTGGCGTACCGAGTCGCCCGGCCGCGGGTGATCGGGGTCGGCGCCGAGCAGTCCGCAGAGGGCCGAGTTCGACAGGCCGGCCGAGCCGCTCAGCGCGAGCGCCAGCACGAGCTCGGCCTGCTTGGGCTGCAGCGGCTGGGCGCCGCCAAGTATCTCGACCGGCCCGAGCACCCTGACCTGCAGGCCCTCGCCCGGGTAGGCACCGTTCGGGTGGGCACCGTTCGGATAGACACCGTTCGGGTAGCCGCGGGCGGGGAGAGCGCCGTCGCCCGGGTAGCGGCCATCCGGCAGAACGCCGTCGTCCGGGTCGCCGTCGCGCGCGACCCTGGCACGGTGCCGACCGGGCACCGCCGCCCGATCCGCCCCCCAGCCGCCGCGCTGCCTGCCGCCGTCCCGGTCGTAGTCGTGGCGATCGCGGTCGTCCCGGTCTGCGCCGTCCCGGTCGTAGTCCTGGCGATCGCGGTCGTCCCGGTCGTAGCCGTCCTGGTCGTAGCCGTCCTGCTCGTAGCCGTCCTGCTCGTAGCCGTCCTGCTCGTAGCCGTCTTGGTCGTAGCCGTCCTGGTCGTAGCCGTCGCGATCGTAGTCACCCCGGCGGGCGTCGTCCCGGCCGTAGCCGTCGCGGTCCGCGCCGTCCGGATGGCGGCCGTGCCGACCAGGACGACCTTCGCTCTCGTCGTCCCAGGCCACATCGTCCGGGCCGCGCCGGTCCCAGTCCTGGCCGAACCTCTCGGCTCCCGCTGCGCCAGGCTCCACCCACTCGATGCCGTCGGACTCGGAGTTCCCGGTGTCCGCCGCATGCCGCCCGGTCCCCTCCCCGGTGAGGGGCGGCACCGGCGCAGCGGACAACCGCATCCACGACGGCCCGTCGTGATCGGAGTACGGCGGCGTGTCAGCGCCAACGTCGGCGGCCTGCGCCGCGGTCGCGAAGATGCCGGCCAGCGCCTCGTACTCGGCGATGGTCAGCGTCTGCGGCCGGACGGTGATCTGGTGCTGAGGGCCGAGGTAGGCAAGCGTGACCGTGGCGGTGATCTCGCCGGGCAGCAGCGGGTCGGGCGCGAGCTCGAACAGGGCAGGCGCCAGCTTGCCGTCGTCGGCCCGGGTGTCCCCGGCGACCAGCGCAGCGATCCCGCCGGGTCCGTCGGCGATATCGAGCAGCCTGGTCATCTGCTCGGCGGTTGGCGGTATCCGGCTGACCAGCAATGTCAGCCCCCAGTCCTCGTCCTCAGGGTCGGCGAGCCGACGCGACCTGACGTCGGCCTGGCGGTCACCGGCTAGCCGCTCCGCGACCGTCCGCGCGCGTGCCTCGAGCCGGTCGAGCGCCTCGTCGAGATCGTCGCACTGCTCGGCTCGGCCGAGTATGTCGAGCTCCTCGCAGCCCGCCAGCACAAGCTCGTACCAGCCGCTCCACCGGCTCGCGGCCAGTTCGGTCGCGGCGGTGACCAGCAGCCGGTCGGTCAGGTCCTCCGGGCCGTCACAGCAGGTGACCCGCATGGCCTCAAGGTCGAGCAGCAGGTAGCCGCCGCTATCGGTTGCTCCGGCGGTGAACAGGCCGGGCAGCAGGTCGCCCACCTCGCCGGGAGCGGGCGGGGCGCCGGATCGGTCCGACCCGGTGCCAAGCTCGGCGGTCCAGCACATTGCCTGGCGGGCCGGGGCGATCGTGAAGGGCACGGGCGGCGGGCTCTTCGCGGGAGCGGACAGCAATACCTCAAGCGTGGTCGCCGTCAGGTGCAGGCCGACGATCGGCGGCAGGTCGTCGCCGCTCGACGCGACTCCCTCGCTGAGGTCGACCAGCGCATCGCGCAGCGTGGCGGGCGGCGCCGGCGGCGCCGCGGCGCGTAGTTTGCTCTCCAGCCGCACGCTGGCCTCGTCCGCCGGCATCGCGATCCGCCTGCCCGACCTGCGGTACTGGCGCTGCCGGTGCCGCAGCCGCTCCAGGCTGGCGATGGCCGAGCCGGCCAGCATGCCGAGGCCGAAGAGCACGACCTCCTCGACGATGTCGTGGTGGCCGGTGGCTGACTGGGCGCCGGGGGCCGAACCTGAGGCCTGCGGCGGAGTCGACCCGTCCTGGCCAGGCGGGCCGCTCTGCCTTCCGCCGATCGGGTTCCGGCCGGCCGCGTGGTGCGGCCGGGAGAAGTGATGGTCGCCGGTCGGGTGCCCGTCGTGCCTAGTCCCGCCGTCGCCGTGAGTTCCGCGGCCGTGCCGCCCGGCCTGGGTGCCGCCGTGGTGCCCGGCGCTGCGGTGACCGCTTGAACCGTGGCCGCCGTCGCTTCCTCCCGGGAGGTGGGCGGTGTCCGGCAGTCGCAGGTGCCAGCCTGGCAGGATCAGCGACGGGTCGGTGAACACCAGGCCTTCGCCCATCTGGTGGCCGATGTTGAGCGCGACGATCTCGTGGTACAGATCGCCCGCCCCCAGGTAGTGCTCGGCGATGCTCCACAGGCACTCGCCGTGGCGGACCACGATGACCTGGAAGGTGTCCGCGTCGGTCCGGACGCGCACCGGCACCTCCGGAGCATGCGGTGTCCTGACGGTGGCGGCCATCGCCGGTACGGCGGCGAGTGCGGCGACCGCGGGGGTGGCGAAGGCGAGCGAGGCGATCGCCACCAGCCGGCCCGCGGCGCCCTGCAGGCCGGCCAGGTGCAGCCGAGGCGCCGGCCGACCGCGCAGCGCGGCCTGCGCCTCGGCGATCACGGCGATCGTGAACGCCAGCCAGGCCAGCCAGGACGCGTCCCGCACGGCGCCGATGAACAGGCTGCCGTTGTCCCTGTGCAGCAGCACGACAAGCACGTGGTGCATCGACGGCAGCCGCGAGGGAATCGGCGATCCCCCGAACCTGAGCAGCGCGATCGGCATGCCCGCGAGGATGACGGCGAGCGTCGCCAGCCCGACCACGCCGCGCGGGAACGCGGCCGCGTGCCTGGCCCTCATGTTCCCGGTCCCGTCACGCCGGAGACCAGCGAGGCCACGGCCGTTCCGGTCGAGGTCATCGAGTCGATGCCGATCAGGGAGAGCACCGTGGTGGGCTCCGTGACGGTCACGGTCACGGTGATCTTGTCGGCGCCGGCGACGGCCACCGAGCCCCGGTAGCCGGCTGTCGCTAAGTACGCGCGGGCCGCGGCCACCGCCTGGCCGGGATCGACCTCGAACGTGCCCGTCCGGTACGCGTCGGCCCGGTCCACCAGCCCGGCTCCGGCTCGTGCGGCTTCCTGCGCGATCGCGTAGGCGCTGGCGCTCTCGTTGAGCTTGCGCCCGCCGTCGATTACCAGTCCGGCCAGCGCGAGCAGCGCGACCATCAGCACGGCGAGCATCAGCGTGAGCGAGCCGCGCTCACGGTCGCGGCCGGGCTCCGGCCACCGGAGACGTCGTCGCATCCGGGCTCCTGTCATCGGGGTATGTGATGCAAGACGAGGCTGCATGGGCCGGCGTGACATCGCTGTGACACGGCCGGTGCTGCCGTTATGCCCGCCACGGCAGACCTCCGGCCGGTCCGAGCGCCCGTGACCGGTATGGGTCGAGCGGCGAGGTGAAGCTCGCGCTGAGCCGCTTGGACCCGGGGATGCCGGGCACGAGCAGGTCGGCGAGCCGCACGGTGCAGGTCACGGTCGCGCTGACCTGGGCTGCCTGGCCGAGCGGCGCGGCGAAGCCCGCCGCGTCGTTCAGCCGGACCACGGGCTGGCACTGCAGCCCGTCATCGCGCAGCGCCGCCTGCGCGCTCGAGTAGGCCGCGACCTGAGCCTGCGCCGGGCTCGTCGAGATCGACGCCTGGCGTGCCGCGTCGCGGGCGGCCGCGTCTACCGCCCCCTGCGCGATCGACGTCCGGCCCGCGGCGATCACCAGGCCGATCAGGAACAAGATGACCGGCGCGAGGATGAGCAACTCGAGCGGAGCGTTGCCGTCCGCCGACGACAGCGGCCCGCCGCAAGGCCGCCGCGCGGACCGCAGGTCCGCGCGGCCGGGCACGCTCCGGTCAGCCATGCCGGTCACCGCTGTGCCGGTCACCGCTGTACCGGTCACCGCTGTACCGGTCACCGCTGTACCGGTCACCGCTGTACCGGTCACTGTGCCGGTCACCACTGGCCAGCGGGCCGCGCGCGAGCGGGCCGGCCGCCGTGAAGCGCTCAATCGGCGCCGTGACGACCTCGCTGACCGTGATCACCATGCCGGGAACCAGCGAGGGCACCCGCCCGGTGACTGTGATCATCACGGTGGTCGCGGAGGTCCCGGCCGCCGATGCCGACGGGCCGAGCAGGAAACCCGGGGCCGCGGACCTGGCGAACGTGACGGCGGCCTGGGCGCCCGCGCCCGGCGGCGGATGCGCGGTCCTGGCCACGTCGGCCCCCTGGCGTGCGGCGGCTAACGCCGTCTCCCTGGCCATGTACCACACCGACGCCTGCGCGATGATCATGAGGCTCATCAGGAAGACGGGCACGATGATCACGTAGCTCAGCGTCAGCGCGCCTCGCTCGCCCGCCCCTGGCGCGCGCCGCGCGCCAGGGGCTGACCGGCTAGGGCAGCTTGTTCGCTTCGTCATTGATGGCCTTGTCGAAGATGCCAGCGGCGATGGCTCCGGCCGCGACCAGCGCCACGGCGATGACGATCCATTCGAGTGTCAGGGCGCCGACCTCGTTCTTGACCATGGCCCTGACCTTGCTGCGCGCGACGTCGGTCGCGTAGGTCATGGCAATCCACAGGCTGTACATCCGGTGTCTCCTTCTGGGTTCTCTGGTGCGGGTTGGCTAGAGGAAGGTCCGGTAGACGACGGGGAAGATCAGCAAGATCAAGAAGCCCATGCCGAGAACGGCGATCGGGACGACCATCGTGGTGCTGCGCGAGCCGGCCTTGGCCTTCGTGGCGGCCAGGGCCTCGTTGCGCATCGACTCGGCGCGCGCGGCCAGCGTCTGCAGGATGCGCGCGCCCTCGTGCCCGGCCACCTCGGCGATCTCGGCCAGGTCGGCGAGCTCGGTGACGCCGGTCTCCGCCGCCAGGGACGCGAGCCCTTCCCAGGGCGGCCGGCTAGCCTTTCTCGCCGCGTCAAGCGCCATCGCGATCCTGGCGAACGCCCAGCCGCCGCCGATCTGCGCGGCCGCCTCCAGGGAATCGGTCGGGCCCGCGCCCGCGCCGCGCTCCAGCGCGACGAGATCCAGGTAGCTGGTCAGCGCGTGCCGGAAGTCGGCGCGCTTCTCGGCGGCGTTCACCTTGATGACCAGGTCGGGAGCGAAGAACAGGCCGACCCCGGCAAGCAGCGACACGAACGCGGGGGCCACCCAGGGGAATCGGTAGCCGACCATTGCGAGCGCCAGGCCGAAAAGCGGTACTGCCCCAAGCCCGGCCAGGCCCCAGACCACCTTGCTGACCATCCACTGCTCGCGTTCCTTGCCGAGCAGGGCCAGGTCGGCGGCCGGGACCGGCAGCCACGGTACGGCCGTGCCGATCCACCCGGTGACGGCGCGCAGGCCGCGCTGGTCGACTGACTGGCCCCCGGCCGCGTGGATCCTGGCCAGTGCGGCGTCGAGCTTCGGCCGACCGGGCACCAGCTGGCTGACGGCAGCGAAGATGCCTAGGCCGACCATCGAGCCGGCCACGATGACCAGCGGGTTCACCAGTCACCGCCGAGCGTGCCGTGATGTCGGCCGTTGCCCGAGCCATTGCCCAGAACGCCGTTGTCCTGCGATCCGAGATCGGGGATGAGCGGTCTCAGCGCGCCCAAGCCGCCGGATCCGGCGGTGCCCGACCCGGCCGTCCCCGACCCACCGGTGCCCGGACCAGCTATGCCCGGTCCTGCCGTGCCCGATCCTGCCGTACCCGATCCTGCCGGGCCCGATCCTGCCGTGCCGGGTGCCGTCGGGTCCCGCTCCCACGAGCTGGGCTCCCACGGGTTAGCTTCCGCGAAGCCAGAATCCCGGTAGCCCGAACTCGCGGCACCGGACTGCCAGGCGCCGGTTCCGGTGGGGCCGACATCCGCGGGATCGGGCGCACGCCAACCTGAGACTGGTGGGCCGGCCTCCGCCAGGCCGGAATCCGGTGAACCGGGTCCCCGGGAGCCATGACCCGGGGACCCAGAGCCCGGCGACCGGGAGTCACGCGAGGACGAGCGGTGTTTGCTCGGGCCGCCGCGCGAACGCGCGCGGCCCCACCGAGGCGAGCCGGCCCATGGGGCCGAGCCCGGCCAATTCCGGCGCCACGAGTTCATGCCCGGCGTTCCCGAACCCCTAGCTTCCAGGCCTGGCGCGCCCGAGCCAGGCTCGCCCGAACCCGGCGCTCCCGACCCCCGTGTTCCCGGGCCTCGTGCTCCCGAGCCTGGCGGGCCCGAGCCTGGCGGGCCCGAGCGTGGCAGACCTGCGCCCGGCAAACCTGCACCTGGCAGGCCCGAGCCCGCCAGACCGGAGTCGAAGACACCGCCACCCGGGCCGTACCCGGCCGGGCCCGTGCGGTCGAAGTCGTATCCAACCGAACCGAAACCCGCCGAACCGAAGCCCGCCGAACCGAAGCCCGCCGAACCGAAGCCCGCCGAACCGAAGCCGGTCACGCCGGAGCCGTCCGGGCCGCCGCGCGCCAGGTAAGGGTCGCCGGAGCCGCTCACCATCCCGGCCGGCGCGGTTCCGGCCGGCGCGATCCTGGCGGGCGTCTGGTCGAGGAAGCGCCCGGGAGCGGGGATCGTGCCCAGGCGGTGCAACCAGGCGAGCCCGGCCGTGTACAGCAGCGCGACGAACGCGAGGACGGCCTCGCCGAGCACGGTTCCGTACGGTGCCGAGTACGAGCGGTTCACGATCGCGAACAGGGTGAACCCGCTGATGAACACGACGATCCAGCGGATCGTGGCGCGGTGCTGTGCGCGATCGGCCTCAATCTCGCGCCTGGCGGCGACGTCCCTGGCGAGAATCTCAGCGAGCGCGCTCAGCACGCCGTGCACGCCTCCGCCCCGCTTGCCGGTAGCGATGATCAGCGCGGCCGCGATCCGGTCGCCGGCCGGGTCGCCGATCTCGGCGGCGAACGCCCGCAGCGCCTCCTCGGTGCCCACCCTGGCGGACAGCCGCCTGGCTAATGCGGTGACCGGCCCCGCGATGACGGCCGGCGCGGTCCGGGCGCTGACCTCGAGCGCGTCTTCCAGGCCACGGCTCGCGGTCAGCATGTCGGCGAGCCGCCTGGTCCACTGCTCAAGGCCCTCGAGCAGCGCGGCGTGCCGCCTGGTGGCCCGGCTGGCCGTCATCTTGGGCACGAAGATCACTGCGGCGGCCGCGGCGAGCGCAGCGACCGGCCAGCGGGTGACGCCCAGCATCACGATGCCCACGAGGATGGAGAGCAGCGCGCGGCGCCTGGCTGGCCCGGTCATGCGGCCCAAGCTGAGCCGCAGGCTGGTCGGGGTACCCGGTGGCGGAGCCTTCCTGGTCAGCTCGGCGACGAGCACCGCGATGCCGGTCATCACGAGGGCTCCAGCCAGCGCGGCGGCGAGCATCATCGGGCCGCCCACCCCGCCGATCCAGCCG
>Ga0335081_10003430_pt1 | contig 24926 bp, 18 predicted proteins | sample Lox_Sample_35_FD_206713 | JGI IMG/M metagenome (GOLD analysis project Ga0335081, IMG submission 206713) | Soil microbial communities from Loxahatchee National Wildlife Refuge, Florida, United States - Lox_Sample_3.5 | ecosystem: Environmental > Terrestrial > Soil > Wetlands | place: USA...
CGCCAGGATCGAGTGCGCCGTCGGGGACTACTCGCTGGTCCAGCTGTACAACGCCGACGAGGTCTTCGTCACCGGCACCATGGGCGGGATCGCGCCGGTGATCAGCATCGACGGGCGCGCCATCGGGGACGGCAGGCCGGGGCCAGTCACGGTGCGGCTGACCGCGCTGCTCGCCGAGCTGACCGCTACGACCGGCACGCCCGTGGTCTGACGCCTGATGGCCAAGCTCAGCCGCATGCCGGGCTCAGCCGCCCGCCAGAGTCAGCCGCCAGCCAGGGTCATCGCCCCGGCAGGCTCAGCCGCCCGCCAGGGTCATCCGCAGCGCGATAACCCGCTCGGCGGCGGCCTTGAACGCTGCCCGCGCCGATGGCGAGGCTGCCAGGTAGTAGGCATTCAGCGCGTGCATGGCAGCGTCGCCCTGCTGATCCTGCTCGGCGGCGCAGAGCAGCAGGTCCATGCCTGCCTTGACGGCCAGCGTAGCCCGGTTCGCCGTGGTGCCGAAGTTCTCCAGCCCGTTCGCTTCGAGCGCGTCGGTGATCGTCACCCCGCCGAACTTCAGCCGCTGGCGCAGCTCGCCCTGCACGATCGTCGCGGAAAGGCCGGCTGGGTACCTGGGGTCGAGGGCGGGATAGGTCGCCCACGAGACCATGACCAGCTTGACCCCGGCCGGGATCGCCGACTGGTATGGCACCTCGTCGATGGTCCTGATCTGACTGAGAGCGAGCTTCTGGGTGACCGGCCCTTGATCAGTGTTCTGCGACCTGGTGGCGGCACCAAGTCCAGGGAAGTGCTTTGCGGTGGCAGCCACGCCGCCAGCTTGCTGCGCCTTGATGAACGCCGTCCCGAGCTTGGCGGCCACCTGCGGGTTGTTGCTGTAGGACCGCTGGAACTCATCGATGAAGTCGCCCGGCTTGCGGAACACGTCGAGCACCGGAGCGAGGTTCACGTTCAGGCCGTAGCTGCGCAGGTTCGCCGCGGCGCCCCGGCCGGCCGTGGTCGCCGCGCCCACCGGGTTGGCCGACAGGCCGACCTGCTTCTCCGACTTGTCCGGCCGCCCCGGCAGGCGCCTGACCAGCCCGCCTTCCTGGTCGGTCATCATCAGCAGGGGCGCGCGCACTGGGTTGGTCGAAGCCTGGTCGGCCGCCTGGAGCCGCGACACCACGCTCTTGAAATTGGCCAGGTCGGCCGGCGTCGTGCCGATGTTGTCGGTGAAGAAGATCACCCCCGCCACCTCGCCGTGCCTGATCAGCCACAGCAGGCTGGCCGGCGGGGTCATGCCGGAGTAGCTGTAGATCACTCGCTGCCCGGCGAGCTGAAGGGTACTGAGCTTCGGCAGCGCGGCCATAGCCGCGGCGATCCCGGCCGCGCTCGGCGAGGTGGCGCCGGGGGCCAGCCCGATGCCGGCTGACACCGCCGTGATGCCGCTGCCTCCCACGCCGCCTCCGTGTCCGTGGCCGGTACCGCCCGGCTTCGTCGCCCCGCTAGACCCGCCGCCCCCATTCCCGCCGGCCGCCGTGCCCCCGGCCGCCGAGTGGCGCCCGCCGAGCGCTCCGGTCGCGAAGACGACGACGGCAGCGACCACAACCGCCACTGCGGCCACGAGTGCCACGAGCCTTGCTCCGCGCACGCCGGCAGTGCCGCTCCCGGCGCTGGCGAGACCTAGGCGACGTCCGCCCCCGTCGGCAAAGCCGGACCCGCGCCCCCTGGCAAGATCGGGCCCGCGCCCCCCGGCAATGCCAGGCCCGCGCCCCCCGGCAGAACCGGGCCTGCGCCCCCCGGCAGAACCGGGCCCGCCCGCCTCACCGGCCTGGCCGCGCGCCTGGTCAGGGCCCTGGTCACGCGCCTGGCGGCGCGGCTGGCCCACCCGATGCCCGGCTAGCCCCGGCCGCTGGGCCCGGTGAGTGCTCATGGCAGCCATGCTACGGACAGGCACCGCCCGCTGCGCGCGAAGCGGCGCCCATCGGCCGCGCTTCGGTGCGCCGGGGATGGGCAATGCAGAGCAAGTCAGGCGCGCCTCGCGGACCGGCCTAACGATGCACACGGAACGAGCGTGGCAGCGCAGGCTCCTTCGCTATCCGCCTGACCGAACGGCGGAGACTGGATACGCTGCGAAGATCGGACACCTTGCGTAGTCCAATCGTCCTGGCATTTCCAGCCATTGCCCAGAGGCCTTCCGCGCCTCTCGAGGATCTCAAACCGTCTGGAGGAACCATGGTGCAGCGCGACACCGCATGGCCGGCCGGCACGCCCTGCTGGGTCGACCTGGCCGTCGACGACGTGGCGAGGGGCGCGACGTTCTACTCGTCGCTGTTCGGCTGGGACACGCAGGTCGGTCCGCCGGAGTCCGGCGGCTACGTGATGTGCGAGGTCCAGGGCAAGCCGGTGGCCGGGATCGGGCCGAAGATGGGGCCGCCGGAGGAACCTAATGGCTGGACCACCTATCTCGCCACCGACGACGCAGACGCCACCGCCGGCAAGGTCGCCGAGGCAGGCGGCCAGCTGCTCGCCCCGCCGTTCGACGTGATGGACGTCGGCCGGATGGCGGTCGCCACCGACCCGGGCGGTGCGGTGTTCGGGATCTGGCAGGCCCGGGCCCACACCGGCATGCGGCTGGCCAACGAGCCGGGCTCGGTGTGCTGGAACGAGAACATGAGCCGCAGCTTTGACGGCAACAAGGACTTCTACCACGCCGTGTTCGGCTACGGCTACGACGACATGAGCAGCGGTGACTTCCACTACGCCACGTTCAAGACCAGCGGGGACCCGCTCGGCGGCATCGGTGACCTCGGCGGCATGGCACCGCCCGAGACCCCGGCGCACTGGATGACCTACTTCGCCGTGGACGACGCCGACGACACGATCGAGCAGGCCACCAAGCTCGGCGGAAGCGTGATCCGCCCGGCATGGGACAGCCCGTACGGCCGGATGGCCATCCTGGCCGACGACCAGGGCGCGGTGTTCGCGATCATGGGCCTGGCCCAGGCGAGCGGCGAGTAAGCCGCCGCGACGTCCTCAACCCGGCCGTCCTCAGCCCGGGCCGGGCTCAGGTCGGGCCGGGCTCAGTTCCGGCGGGCTCCACCCCCGGCGTCCTTGACCACGGCGGGTTCCATCCCGGCGTCCGCACCCGGCTGGAACCGCGCCGCGACAAGCTGGGCGCTGTGCCGCGCCCGCGCGCCGGTGGTGACCAGGCCAACCGTGAACACCAGCGCGCCGCAGCCCGCGATCAGCCACCACCCGACGTGGCTGGCCGCCACGAAGCCGGTCCTGATCGGGCCGACCATCGCCGAGACCACCGCCGACCCGATCACCGCGACCCCGAGCGAGGACCCGACCTGCCTGCTCGTGGACGCCACGGCGGCGGCCACCCCTGCCTGCGCCCGCGGCATCCCGGCCATCGCGGTGTTCGTGATCGGCGCGTTCACCAGCCCGAAGCCGAGGCCGAACAGCAGGAAGCTGATGACCAGGCTGGCCGACGAGGTGCCGGCCGCCAGCCGCGTCAGCGTGATCGCGCTGACCGTGATCGCGACGCTGGCGCCGATCAGCGGCAGCCTCGGGCCGCGGCTGCCGACGATCCGCCCGGAAAGCGGGCTGCAGATCGCCGTCATCGCGGCCATCGGCAGCATGTACAGCCCGGCGTGCAGCGCGGACAGGCCGCGGACGTCCTGCAGGTAGATCGTGGACAGCAGCAGGAACCCGCCGAGCGCCGCGAACGCCGACACCGCGATCAAGGTCGCCCCGGAGAATGGCGCGCTCCGGAAGAACCTGACGTCGAGCAGCGGCTCGTCGTGCCGCGACTCGTAGGCCGCGAAACCGGCCGCGGCCGCCGCCGCGACCGCGAAGCAGCCGATGATCAGCGGCGAGGTCCACCCGCGGCCGGGACCCTCGATGATCCCGTAGACCAGCGAGGCGAGCGTGATCACCACGAGCAGCTGCCCGACCGGGTCGAACCTGCGCGCCCGCGGCGCCTTGGACTCGGGCACGAAGAGCGCCGTCGCCACGATCGCGGCCAGCCCGACCGGGATGTTGATCCAGAAGATGCTGCGCCAGCCGACCGCGCTGACCAGCGCGCCGCCGACCACCGGCCCGAGCGCCATGGACAGGCCAACCACGCCGCCCCAGATCCCGATCGCCCTGGCCCGCTCGCCCGGCTCGGTGAACGTGTTCGTGATGATTGACATGGCGACCGGGTTGAGCATCGACCCGCCGACCGCCTGGAGCATACGGAACGCAATCAGCGCGCCCAGTGTCGGCGCCAGGCTGCACGCCAGCGACCCGAGGGTGAACAAGGCGAGGCCGACCTGGAAAGTCCTGCGGCGGCCGACCCGGTCGGCCGTCGACCCGGACAGCATCAGCAAGCTGGCGAGCACCAGGGAGTAGGACGCGACGATCCACTGCAGGCCGGACACCGAGGCGTGCAGCTGGCGTTCGATCGACGGCAGCGCGACGTTGACCACCGTGACGTCAAGCCCGACGATGAACAGGCTCATGCAGCAGATCGCGAGCACGAGCATCCGCCGGGAGTGGCCGAGCTCGCCGGTACCCATGACCTCAGTATGCATTCACGACATTTGCCCGGCTCCCGGCGCCCTACCTGCCCGGGCCGGGCAGCTACGCGAGGATGTCCCGGCGGCGCAGCCCGACCAGGCCGGCCAGCCCGAGCGCCGCGGCGATCACGCACAGCCAGATCAGCGGCGCCGCGCTGACCACCCCGCCGGGCAGCTTAGGCGCCTGCGTGAACGGCGAGAGGTCCATCACCCAGTGCGACCACTGCAGGGTCTCGCCGAAGAACAGCACGAGCACCGCCGCGCCGAGCACGCTCCAGCTCACCGCGACGCTGGCCCGCGGCACGAGGCCGAACAGCGCGGCAGCGAGGCCCGCGACGACCAGCACGGCGGGAGCCTGGGCGAGCGCGGCACCCGCCATCCGCGCGACCTCGGTGCCGAGCGATCCCGACCGCGCCCCGTGCCCGAGGCCGACGCCGATCCCCGCCACCGCGAGGATCACCACCGACCCGCCGACCGCGATCACCAGGTGGCTAAGCGCCCAGCCGATCCGGCCGGTCCTGGTCGCCAGCACCGGGTCCGCGTGCTGGTCGGTCTCCTCCGAGCGCAGCCGCAGCACCGCGGCGATCGCGAAGCCGGCCACCGCGAGCCCGGTGAGGCTGATCAGCGCCGCCAGGTAGGCGTTGGTGAGCTGGGTCTGGCCGCCCATCCGGGCGACGACCCGCCTGACCTGGGCGCTGCCGAGCAGACCGCTGATCCCCTTGGCCGCCGAGCCGATCCCGACGCCGTACACCAGCGCGCCGATCACCCAGGCGATCACGGTCGCCCGCTGCAGCCGCCAGGCGAGCGCGAACGGCGACCGCAGCGATGCCGAGGCGGCGGGCCGCCCGCTCCTGGTGGCCAGCAGCCCGGAGTCGTAGTCGCGCCGGACGGCGAGCAGCGCGGCCGCGATACCGACGAGCACGGCGGCCGCCAGCGGGAGCGTGAACACCCACCAGCGGATAGCGCCGAACGGCCTGGTGAGCTCCGCCCAGCCGATCGGTGACAGCCAGCTCAGCCAGATCGGCCCGGTCACGCTGACCGAATCCCCGATCGCGCGGATAAGGAACGCGACGAGCAGCACCCCGATCGCCAGGCCCCGGGCCGACCGGGCCGTCTGCGCGATCTGCGCGGTGACCGCGGCCACGGCCGTGAACGTCAGGCCGCAGAACGCCACCCCGGCACCGAACGCGATCGAGCCTGCCGCCGGAATCCCGAGCACGATCGGAACCACCGCCATCACCACGCCGACCACGACGTTGGCGATGCAGGCCACCAGCATCCCGGACACCAGCGCCGCGTGCCGGCCCACCGCCGCCGAGCCGACGAGTTCGAGGCGCCCGGCCTCCTCGTCGCCGCGCGAGTGCCTGACCACGAGGAAGATGCTCATGATCCCCGCCAGCAGCCCGGACAGCACGGTGTCCCGCCAGGCCGTGAACGAGCCGAGCGAGTTGCCGTAGAACGGGCCGTAGATCGTGAGCAGCGCCGTGTTGTGGTTCGACGCCACGACGAACTCCTCCCGGCCTGCCACGGTCGGGTACAGCTTCTTGAACCCGTACACGGCCGCGCCGGCGAACGCGGCGAACGCGTAGATCCAGATGACCAGCATGATCCGGTCCCGGCGAAGCGCCAGCTTGGTCAGCGGGCCGGTCCCGACCAGGGTGTTCATGCCGACGTTCCGTCCGGCGCCGCGGCCGCGACCTCCTGGCGCTGCGGCCCGTCGCCCGCGTAGTGCCGCAGGAACAGCTCCTCAAGCGTGGGCGGCTGGCTGGCCAGGCTCCGAACCCCGGCCGCCGTGAGCGCCCTGAGCAGGCCGTCCAGCTTGTCGGTCTCGACCTCGCAGCGCACCCGGTCCCCCTCGACGTCCAGGTCGTGCACCCCGGGCAGCCGGTCCAGGCCGTCCGGCGGGCTGGCGAGCTCGGCCATGATCGAGGTCCTGGTCAGGTGGCGCAGGTCGGCGAGGCTGCCGGTCTCCACGGTCCGCCCGAGCCTGATGATCGTCACCCGGTCGCACAGCGCCTCGACCTCGGACAGGATGTGGCTGGAAAGCAGCACGGTGCGGCCGCTCTTGCGCTCCTCCTCGATGCAGTCCCGGAACTTGGCCTCCATCAGCGGGTCGAGCCCGGCGGTCGGCTCGTCGAGCAGCAGCAGCTCGACGTCCGAGGCCAGGGCGGCGACCAGCGCGACCTTCTGCCTGTTGCCCCTGGAGTAGGCCCTGGCCTTGACGGTCGGGTCGAGCTCGAACCGCTCGAGCAGGCTCGCCCGCCGCCCGGCGTCCAGGCCGCCCCGGAGCCGGCCGAGCAGGTCGATGATCTCGCCGCCGGTGAAGTTAGGCCACAGGCTGACGTCGCCTGGCACGTAGGCGAGCCGCCGGTGCAGGCCCGTGGCCTGCGTCCACGGGTCGCCGCCGAGCAGCGTGACCGATCCGCCGTCGGCACGCAGCAGGCCGAGCAGGATCCTGATCGTGGTGGTCTTGCCCGCGCCGTTGGGCCCGAGGAACCCGTGTACCTCGCCCTGCGCGACGCTCAAGTCGAGGCCGTCAAGTGCTTGCGTTTTGCCGTAGGCCTTGCGCAGGCCGGCCACGTCGATTGCCACAGTCATGGTTCGGAGATTACACTAACTTCACAAAACCATGAAAGTTATGAACACATTAAATCCTGGTGACCCTCAGCCGCCGGGCGCGAGAGGAGGCCTGTGGTCGCGGACCGACGCAGGAGCGCGCCACATCGCGCAGAACTGGATCCCGGCCCGGGGCCGGATGCGGGTGCCGCGCGCCTGCACGACGCGCCGGCCGAGCGGGATGAGCAGGCGCGCGACCGGTTCGTCGAGCGGTTCGCCTCGCTGCTCGTCGAGGCGGGCATCCCGCGGATGCCCGCGCGCGTGTTCGCCGCGCTGCTCTGCACCGACGCGGGGCGGCTGACCGCGGCCGAGCTGTCCGAGCAGCTCAAGGCAAGCCCGGCCGCGGTGTCGGGCGGCGTCCGCTACCTGATCGCGGTCGGCATGGTCAGCCGGGACGGCGAGCCAGGCTCGCGGCGGCACTACTACCGGGTACCCGACAACGTCTGGGACGAGGTCGTCAGCAGCCGCGACCGTGTCATGGTGCGGTGGACGGCCGCGTTGCGGGACGGGATCGAGTTGCTCGGAGCCGACACGCCGGCCGGGGAGAGACTGGCCGATTCGGTACAGTACTTCGAGTTCGTCAGCGCCGAGCTGCCGATGGTCAGGGTGCGCTGGCAGGAGCACAAGGCCAAGCTGGCTCGCGACTCAGCCGCGGGCTCAACCGCTCCGGGCGTAGGTGACACTGGTTAGAACGCAAAGGCTGAGGAGGCTGCCGACGTGGCGCGCGATCCCGGAGACCTCTATCAGATGAGTTCCGAGGCGCTCGGGCCCGACTCTGATCTGGTGATGCTCTACTACCTGGACGGGTTCGTGGACGCCGGCGCCGCGGGCCGGCAGCTCGCCACGCACCTGCTCGGCACGCTCGAGCACACCGAGGTGGCCAGGTTCGACGTGGACTCGCTGATCGACTACCGGTCACGCCGCCCGCCGATGATCTTCACCAAGGACCACTGGGAGAGCGTCGAGGTTCCCGAGATCGCGGTACACAAGCTCAAGGACTCGGCGGGAACCCCGTTCCTGCTGCTGAACGGGCTCGAGCCGGACCGCGAGTGGGAGACGTTCTCCAGCGCCGTGCTGCAGATGTCCGACGCTCTGAACGTGCGGCTGGCCGCCAGCTTCCACGGGATCCCGATGGGCGTGCCGCACACCAGGCCGCTCGGCGTCACCGGCCACGCCACCCAGCCGAGCCTGATCGACGGCTATCAGCCGCTGGTGGACAGGCTCCAGGTGCCGGGCAGCGCATCCGCGCTGATCGAGTTCCGGATGGGCGAGGCCGGCCGGGCCGCCGTCGGGTTCGCCGTGCACGTGCCGCACTACCTCGCGCACGCCTCCTACCCGGCGGCCGCGCTCTCGCTGCTCGCCGCCGTCGAGCGCGCCACCGGCCTTGACCTGCCGGCCGACGCGCTGCGCGAGGCCGCGCAGGTCACCGACGCCGAGATCGCCAGGCAGGTCGCTGGCTCGGACGAGGTGACCGAGGTGGTCAGGTCGCTGGAGGAACAGTACGACGCGTTCACGGCCGAGCGGCAGAACCTGCTGGCCGATCAGCCGGAGAACATGCCAACCGCCGACGAGCTCGGCGCGCAGTTCGAGCGGTTCCTCGCCGAGCAGCAGCAACTCGGCGGCGACGGCACCGAGAACTCCGGCTGAGCTTACCTCGCCCTTCCCTGACGACCGATCCCTGCCGTGTCTATCACCCGGCCGGTAAATGCCGCGCTCTCCCCGCCGGATTGGCCGTGAATCGGCACGTGACCCGGCGGGATGGTCATAGCTGTTAAGCGGTCGTCAGGTACCTGTCAAATAAGCGTTATAGCCCAGAGACGGCCCGCTATGGAACCATCGTGGTACTTGTGAGATACCTGCGCACGAAAGGCGGCGCGCGTTCGTGGCACCCCGGCTTGAGCTGAATTTCCCCAATCCCGTGGAGGGGGAGGCCGACCTCTTCGACCGCAAGGCGGAGCTTGAGCTGATTCGCGAGACGATTGCTTCCTCAAGCCGCCGGATCGCCGTGATCATGGGCGAGCGGGTAACCGGGAAGACATCGCTGCTCAACGTCGTGCAGGCATGGGCGAACGCCGAACCCGGCCTTGCCGTGCTCCGGCTCGCGCCGGTTACCCTGCGCAGCAAGCTGATAGAGGAAATCCTGGAGGGAATGGCCAGCGAAGCGGACACGAGCCTGTATGGACTCGGCTACCGCGACAAGAGCGGCGGATTCACGCGGTCGACCGTGGTCGGATTCGCGGCCGTCGCCGCAGAGCTGAGCGCGCAGGCTGCCAGGATGTTCGTCGTCTGCCTCGACGAGCTCGACAGCATGCTGGTCAACTGCCCGGACGATCAGTCCGCCAACGAGATCCTCGACTTCATCATGTACGTCAGCAACGCCAGCCTGCCGATCAGGTTCATATTCACGCTGACCAGAGCAACTCCGCAGATCATGCGCGCCGACTCAACGCCGTTCATCACGGCCGCGCGGATCGCCGACCTCACGCCGTGGACCAAGCAGGAGACTCGCGAGTTCGTCGAGTGGCTGATGTCACCCAGCTTCTGCGTCGACGACGCCGCGCACGACCTGCTGTTCGCCGAAGGCGGCGGCCATCCCTACCTGACCAAGGCGATACTCCAGCGGATCGTCGATGACGCTCGCGCTGATCCGGCCGACAACGCGATCACCGCCGACCGGGTGCACGGCGCGGTGGCCGCCGCGCTGGTCGCGCCGGAGGTCCACCTCACGCTCAAGAACATCCTGAACGCGCACATCTCCCCCGACGAACTGCATATCCTGCAGCGACTGGCAAAGACGGCCCGGCCCCTGGCCGTGGGCGAGTTCGCCTCGGCCATGCCGGCGGTCAACGAGATGTGCCGACGGCACTACGTGAGGTCGACGCCTGTCGGCTATGTGCTGGCCTTCAGATTGCTCGGCAGGTGGCTGCTCGCGCAGGCATCGGCCGACACCGACGATCCTCGCGGCGTCGACGACAATACGGTCGCCAAGCTGGTGATCGACGAGAACCGCCGACGGGTCTATCTTGGCGATCGCGAGGTCCAGCTCTCCCAGTATGAGTACCGCCTCTTGCAACGCCTGGCGGCCGATCCAGGAACCGTGATCGACCGCGCTACGCTTGCCGCGGCGGTCTGGCCCGACGAGTCGAGCTTCGAAGGCGGCCGTGACAGCGGCCGACTCTCCCAGCTTGTACACCGGCTTCGCAGCGTGCTCGATGATCACGAGAGGGACGCGAAGTACATCGAGACCCGCCGTGGCCTCGGCATCTCGGTCGTGCCCCAGAACGTGGAACGCATCCCGCGAGGTGGGCCATGACAGCGCCGCGGCCCGTCTACTTCCCTGATCCGGTCTCAGACCGAGTCAGCCTGTATGACCGTGTCGGTTCGCTGACCGAGGTGCTCGACTCGCTCCGGCATCGCAGCACGGTGATCAGGGGCGCGCGCCTGATGGGCAAGACATCCCTGCTGAACATCGTGGCGCTCGCGTTCGAGGACGACGGTCAGTATGCGATGATCAGGCTCGCTCCGGCCGACTCGCGGCTTGCGTTCATGGCGGAGATCCTGGACGGCATCGAGCAGTGGGTCGAAGAGCACCGCAGTGGTCCGACGCGCCTGGCGGTGGCAAGCCGAGGCCGGACCGCAGCATCGGGCTTCCGATCCCGACGGCACGCCCAGACGGAGCCCGACCAGCATCCGCTTGGCACCGTCGCCCAGTTCTGCCAACGCATCGCCAGGCTGGCCGAGCTGGCCAGTGGCGTCGTCTTCGTACTGTGCGTGGACGAGTTCGACAGCCTTATCCAGGACTGGGACGAGCATGAGGCGCGCGTGGTGCTCGAACTCATCGCGCATCTCGACGCCATGCCCAAGCTCCCGATTCGCTTCCTACTCACGATGTCGACGATCCCCGCCCTCGCCCTGACCTCGTACCGGAGTCCGATGCTCAACCAAGCCAAGATCGTCACGCTGAATCCCTGGGACGACGACGAAGCGCACAGCTTCGCGCGCTGGCTGGCCGACGGCAGGTTCACGTTCGACGACGAGGCCCTCGCGACGCTGTTCGCGGCCGCCGGAGGCCACCCCTACTTCACCAAGGCCGTGCTCAATGCCCTGCTCACCGGACCGCTCGGCGGACCCACGTCCGGGCAGGTGACGGCGGCGCAGGTTGCCGATGCTGTTCGGCAAGCCGCCCGCTCACCCGAGGTAGACGTCGCGCTCGAGAACCTGATCCGCGTTCACCTCTCGCCGGACGCCGTGGCGATACTCGACCACGCGGGGAATAGCAGTGCCGGGATCAGCGGCCGCACCCTCGCCGACCACGAACCAAGCGGTCATCTCCTGACCAGCCTCCAGGCCGATGGGCTACTGCGGCGGCACGGCGACCGGTACCTGCTGCGCCTCGGGCTCTGGCGAGAGTGGCGCGCGGCCATCAATGAGAACAGGGTCAGGCCGGCGCTGCTGCACCGCATCGGCCGGGCGGCGAGGCGAGTGGGCCCGTGGCGGGCCACCTCCTGCATGATGGTCGGAGCCCCCCTGCTGGCGATTCTGCTCGCCACGGGCTATCTGGCCCAGCAGCGCACCGTCCCGTACCCGCACTGCGTCGGCCAGGCTGCCGACCTCGCCTGCTTCGTGCACTACCCGCTTTTCGCTTCCTCCGGCGACACCGAAGAAGTCGACGTCCTGATCGCGAACAAAGGACACGCCGCGGTGGCCGTTCGAGCGCAGATCACGACCCTGAGGGGCGCCGATGACACCGCCGGCAACGCGCAGTCTGGCGTGCTGCACCCAGGCGCGGCGCGAACGCTGACCGTCCACTTCATCACCGAGGCCCCTGCGGGCTGGACGCTCTTCCGCCCCTCGCACGTGGTTCTGGCGCTTACCGTCACCGCCCGCGGCACCGTGACGCGACGCTGGTCGATCGAGGTCGCGCCGATCCCCCGCCTGCAGCTGATACGCCAAGTCGCCGGGTTCGTCCTGATCGTGCTCCTCATCCCCTTCCTCATCCCGCTCGGTGTCGAGTACGTCATGCGCCGACGCGAAACGCGCGGATCCCTGGCTGGCGCCGATGCGCAGAGGGAGCACTAGGCGTGGACCGCGGGCCGTTCGTGCTGGTGAAGCGGATCACGGGGAACCTGTTCTCCGACGACAGTCTGCTGCCCGGCCTGATCGCGGCGATGAGCCGCGCCGCGACCGACGACCTGCTGCTGGTTTACGTGGGACCCAAGCCCGACCAGGTTCGCGCCGGGATACGGGCCATCAGCGCCGATCAGCTGCGCGCGGAGGTTCTCACCAGCTACGACGGACCGACCATCGGGCTGGCGCAGATCGACCAGATCCGCCCGGACATCGGAACCAAGGGCTCATACTTCGTCCGCCTCGACCGGATCCTGCGCCGCCGCGGTCACGGCGACCTGCTGCGGCGGACCTGGGCCATGCTCGGTGACTACCTCGCCACCTACCTGGATGAACTCCCCGACGGCGACGCCCGGCAGAAGCTCTCGGCCGAGATCGCCTCGATCAGGGCCCCCGCGCAGATCGCGAGGATTCCGCGGGAGCGCAGACGCGGACTGGTCGCATTTATCCCTGCGACCGGTGAGGCCGTCGGCCTGGACGAGCTGGCCTGTGACGGAGTCCCGCTGAGCGATCTGTCCAGGCTGGCGGCGCACCCGGACCAGGACGTGCTGATGTTCGAAGAGCTCAGACCGCTTCTCCGTGTGGCCGCAGTCGCCGATCCCGTGGCTAGCTACCCGCTCGAGCTCCGCACCATCCTGCGGCGCGGCCTCGTCGACCAGGAGCTCGACGAGACGTTGCGGCAGCTGGCACTGGCGTTCCATGCCCGCTGGCGGATGCGCGGCGACCCGGCGGACCTGCAGCGGGCGTATGCGATCGCGCTGGAGTGCAGGCTCGTGCACCGCGACGTGGACGACCTGATCGCCGTCATCCCCGGCCCTGACTTCGAGCCGTTCCTGGCCGACGGCGCGGGAACCTACGTCTACCGGTGCCCGCTGGAGGGCGCTTCCGGCGAGGGCGACGAGTGCATGGTCAGCCGGCGCCTAGACGACGCCATCGAGGATCTGGCCAGCCCGGCAGCTCCGGTCGTCTTCACGCTGTTGCCCCTACGTAACCTGTGCGGCCCGGCCGCGAGCTGGTGTGACCTCGGACCCGCGCTTCGCAAGTGCAAGCGCACGGAGATCCTGGCGCGCAACGCCTGGCTGCTGGTCGAGGACCTCGTTAAGGAGCGCGAGCGTGGCCGACTGCGGCCAGCGGTCACCACGAGAGACCTGCAGGAGACGATGGTGCGCTGCAGCGTCATCTTCAGCCTCACCGACCCATGGCGTACCAGGCAAGGTCGGCGCGACGAGTGGGTCCAGGGGTCGTATCGGACGCTGGCCAAGGTCATCCAGATCCGCGAGGAGGAGCACTCCTCCGCCGGGCATGCCGGGTACTTCGAGGCGCTGGAGCACTGGTACGGATGCGCCCTGGCTGCGGACGACGACGACATCGAGTCCGCGCTGAACACAGTCGTGGAGCGGCTGGAACGCTCCGAGGCTCATGTCAGCGCCGACCCACGACCGGATCTCGTTGCAGACGCCGGCCAGCTGATGGCGGTCGCGGAGCCGCTGCGGGAGCTGCTGAGGGGCGGCGCCCGCGCCGAGGCCTACGAGGTACTCAACGCACCGCCGGTGCGCAGCATCCCCCAGGTCGTGCGGCAGGCGACCGACATGGCCGAGCCCATCGGCCTGCTGTCCGTCCCTTTCGGCGCCAGCTTCCGCGAGTTCGCTGCGCTGCAGGAGCGGATCCGCCGCGTCAACACCACGCCGATGGGGGTCAGGGACAAGACCGAGCGGCTCGCCGATCTCGCTGCCCAGCTCGAGCGGTGCCAGCGTCTCATCTTCGCGCCACAGCACGAGGCGCGCATCCTGCATGCCTTGTTCGGCAAGGTGCTCAAGGCCACCGTCCAGTTCATCTCCGCGCTGCGCGGAGGTGCCGCCGTCGAGTTGAAGCTGCGTACCCGGTCGGTGGAGCTCGGCGAGGAGAGCCGGATGCTCTTCTCGGTGCGCAACGTCGGCAGCCTGGCTGCCCGCGAGGTGGAGCTTGAGCTCGTGGCCGCGGAGAGCTTCGAGCTGCTTGACCAGACCTATAAGCAGTCACTGTCCAGGTTGGCACCGGACGAGGAACACGCCTTCATGTTCCGGATCCGCTGCGTGACCGACGCGCCGGAGTTTCGCATCCGCTGCCAGTTGTCCTGGTCGCACGGCGCGCCAGAGCACGGCGACAGCGAGCGGGCCGAGCGGCAGCAGGTCACCCAGGACTTCGGGCTCAGCACCATCGGCCCACAGTCGCAGCCGTTCAGCAAGAAGCCGAACCCATACGTCTACGGAGTTCACGTTGAGGACCACAGGCGCTTCTTCGGCCGGCGAGCCGAGCTTGACGAGCTGCTCGGACATTTGGCTCACGGCGGAGCGCAGAACGTGCTGCTGCGCGCGCCCCGCCGGGCGGGCAAGACTTCGCTACTGCACATGGTCAGGTCCGTGCTTGCCGATACGGACCGGGTCGCGGGCGTACGCGACTGGTTCGCGGTGCCGACGAGCTGGGATGCCAACCTCAATGCCACCGTCCCGGTCTTCCTGAACCTGCAGGGCATCGAGGACCTGCAGATGGACGCGACGCCGACCGCGTTCTACCAGGCGGTACTCGGCGGGCTGCGGGAGGCCGGCCTGCGCGGACCGACGTCCGATCGGCTGCTCAGCGAGCCGTCGGTCAGCTACACGCAATTCACCAGGGGCCTGCGCGAGATGGTGGCCGCCGCCGGCAGTCGCCGACCGGTGATCCTTCTTGACGAGTTCGACGTCCTCGACACCATGGCCGACAAGGTCGCGTTCTACAGTGCGCTGCGGACGGTCGTCGCCGAAGTTCAGGGCGTCACGTGGATCGTGGTCAGCGCGCTCGGGTTGTACAAGGAGATCCGCGACTACGCCTCGCCGCTGTTCAACATATTCAAGATCGTCACCATGGGGCGGATGGACGCCGAGGCCGCTCGCAGGCTGGTGACCAGCCCTTGGGAACCGGGTGGCAGCCAGGCCGACGCCTCGCTGAGCTTCCTCCCCGATGCTGTCTACGCAATCCTGGAGGAGACGGGTAACTACCCGTACTTCATTCAGATGCTGTGCAGCGAGGTCGTCGACTTCGTCAACGTGACCCACACCAGCCGAGTGCGGCTCAGCACCGTCCAGCAGGTCGTCGAGCGAAAGATGGTGGCCGAAGGCGGTGCCGCCGACCTGACATTCGACTACATGTGGCACGGTGCAAGCCCCACAGGCAAGCTGCTGCTGCTCACGCTCCTGCACCGGGATCTGGCCATGGCGCACGACGAGCTGAGGATGGCGGCGCGTGGTCTGCTGGAGAGCCGCGGCCGCGCTGACCTGGTCGGTAAGCTGCTCGCGCAGTTCGACGACAGCCTGACCCGGCTGACGTACATGGACGCGGTCCGGCACGTCCCTGGTGCCGGATACGCGTTCGGCGTGCCGATCTTCCGCGGCCTGCTGGTGCGCAAGGCGGAGCGCACCGACCTTGAGGCGACCACCATCGACGAACTCCAGGCGGCTGCGCAGTGACCGAGGCGCTGCTGGGCGCCGCCTGTGGGCTGTTGCTGATCGGTGGCGTCGGAGGCCACGCCTTGCACTGGTTCAGCAGGGCGGATGCCGACCGCGCCAGGAACTGGGGGACGTGGGGACCGCTCGCTGCGGCTTTGGCAGCGGCGATTGCAGTGACATTCCTAGCCATTCGGCAACTTGCGGCCTGCAGCGCCGAGCTGCCCTCGTGCGCGCGGCCGGTCACGGTCCTCTCGCTCCCGGCCCCGACGAACCCCATGCCGACACTTGACCTGATCCTGCGGGTAGATGCCATCGCCGCCGTCTTCCTGCTGCTCGTCGGCGCGTGCGGCACCTGCATCGCGGTGTACTCGTTCGGCTGGCTGCGCCGAGACGGCCTGCGCAACCGGGTGGCCGGCTCGTTCAACCTGTTCCTGCTCGCGATGATCCTGGTGATCGTCGTCGGCAACATCTTCTGGCTGTTCGTCGGGCTTGAGCTGATGACGTTCTGCTCAAGCAACCTTGTCAGGTATCGCGGCGACTCGGGCGGCCCCGTGGCGGCGAGCCGCACCGCAGTGCGCACCTACCTCATTGTCAGCCATCTCGGCCTGATCAGCCTGCTGGTCGGCGTACTCCCGATCGTGGTCTGGCACCACTCGCTCGACATGACCGCCCTGAACATGAAGTACACCCACGGGGACATATCAATACCAGCAGGCTCGCCGTCGCCGACCTTCAGCTTCAGCTTCATCCTGCTCGGGCTGGCGATGCGAGCCGGGGTGACGCCATTCCACTTCTGGGTGCCGACGGTGCATCCGCAACTGCCGACGAACACCCACGCGATGGTGTCGGCGGTCATGCTGAAGATCCCGGTCTACCTGATGATCAGGTTCTTCCTCGGCGGCATCGTCGGGCCGGTGCAGTGGTGGTGGGGAGCAGTGGTGCTGGTCCTGGCCGCCGTCACCACCGTGGTCACGGTCTTCTACGCCATGCTGTCGGCCGACCTCAAGGTGGCGCTCGCCTTCCACAGCGTGGAGAACATCGGCATCATCCTGATCGGCCTTGGGCTGGCGCTGCTGTTCAGCGGGCTGCAGTTCCACATCGTGAGAGGGCATCAGGTGGTATATGAGGGCGTGCGAGCGGCAGCCTCCCTCGCGCTGGTCGCCAGCCTCTACCACGTGCTCAACCATGGCATCTTCAAGTCGCTACTGTTCCTGTGCATCGGCAGCATCGAGCGGCGTACCGGCACGGTCGAGCTGCGCCGCCTCGGCGGCCTATGCCGGGCACTGCCCTGGACCGGGTTCAGCTTCCTCGCCGGAGCCGCGGCGATCGCGGAACTGCCGCCGCTGAACGGGTTTATCAGCGGCTGGCTCACCCTGCAGGCGCTCTTCAGCGGGTGGCAGGTCTATCTCAGACATTCGAACCTGTCGCCGTTCGTCATGCCGGTGCTCATCGCCGCGCTGGTGGCGTTCGCCGTGGCACTCGGCTGCACTGCGCTCGCGTTCGTCAAGATCTCCGGTCAGGCGCTGCTCGGCGAGCCGCGCGGCGCACCGGTGGCGGGCCGCGAGCCCCGGTCGATGCGGACGATCATGGCGGTGCTGGCCGGCCTCTGCCTGCTGCTCGGCCTGCAGCCCTGGCTGCTCGTGCCCTGGCTGTCCTCGGTACTCAAGCCGCTGCGCCTGGCCAGCCCCCGCCTCATCTACACGCCGGGCATGCTCGACGTCCAGACCGGCACCTACCATGCCAAGCTGCCGATCACGCCGCTGCTGCTGCTGGTCGGATCCGCCGCCGTGCTGACCGCCCTGCTTCGGACCTGGCGATGGGCGCGGCGCCCGGTCTGGGTCGGGGGCACGGAACTTGACCCGGCCACCATGCAGTACTCGGGCAACGCGGTCTCTGCATTGCTGTGGGAACAGATATCCCGGTGGCGGCGCTCTGGTCCCACGGCGCCGTCGGGCTATGTCGAAGACCTCTCCAGGCAGCGTGACCGCCCGGCGAAGCAGTTCCGCGAAGAGGTACGGCTGTCGCCGCGGCGATCGGTACCCGATCTGGCCAACCTGGCCCTCAATCGGCTGATCTCGCGGATCATCTCCGCGTCGTACCGGATCGGCAACCGGTTGCAGAACGGGGACGTCCGCAGCTACCTCGCCTACATGCTGGTCGTCGTGCTGCTGGTGCTCATCGTGCTGGCGGTGGTCAAGTGACCGGCGCTGCGCTCCAGGTGGCCGTCTACCTCGTCGTGTCCCCGCTGTCAGTCGGAGTGGTCCAGTGGCTCAAGGCGCGCCTGCAAGGGCGCCGGGGACCCGACCCGCTCCAGCCCTACCGGGACCTGTGGAAGCTGATGCATATCCAGCCGACCAGGCCGCGGACCTCCTCGGCGGTGTTCCTCGTCGCGCCCGCAATCGTGTTCACCAGCTACGCGCTCCTTGGCCTAGCGCTGCCAACGATCGTCATCACCTCAGGCGGCCCCGACATGGATTTCCTGCTCGTCGTCGGGCTCATCAGCCTGGCCAAGTTCGCCGGGACGCTAGCCGCGTTCGATGCAGGATCGCCGTTCGGGCCAATGAGCGCCGGCCGACAGTGGTTCATCCAAGTGCTCGCCGAGCCTGCCCTGCTCGTGACGGCGTACATCTTCGCCCTGAGCGACCACACGACCGATGTGGCCAGCCTCCGCCACCACCCGACCTCCCATCTCTCCCTGGTCAGCGGGTTCAACCAGGGCGTCGTGTCGATCGCCTTCGGCGCCCTGCTCTTCGTGCTGCTGGCCGAGTCGGGGCGGCTGCCCTTCGACCGGCCCGGCACCCATCTCGAGCTGACCATGATCGAAGAAGGGATCGTGCTCGAGTACAGCGGGCGGGCGCTGGCCCTGATGTGGTGGGGCTATGCGATGAAGCTGACGTTCGTGCTCTCGCTCGTCGCCTTCCTCGCGCTGCCACCCGAGCGCTCGTCGGGGCTTGGTGCAGGAGGGCTGGCCGGTGCGGCGATCATCTATGCCGCCAAGCTCGCCACCTTGCTTGTCGCACTGGCCATCTGGGAGACCGCACGCAGCAAGATGCGGCTGCGCGCAATCCTGCCTCACCTGATGCTGGCGGCCGGTGTGCTGCTGTTCACGCTGGCGTCAATCATTCTCACCCAGCGTGGCAGGTGACGATGTCCACCGATGCACTCGAGCCTGCCGCGGTCGTCATGTCGTACCTGCTGATCATCATCGCGCTGTGGATCTCGGCGACGAGGACGCTCAAGCTGATGGTACGGCTCTACCAGGCGCAGTCTCTCGCCCTGACCGTGGTGGTGCTGCTCACGGCCTTCGAGCGCGGCCGCTCCCTCCTCGCGCTCGGGCTGGTGGCGATCCTCCCGCTGATGCTCGCCGTCATTGTCCCACCACTGCTCGCGAGGGCCACCCTGGACGCCACGACCAGGCGGCCGACCGGGCCTGGCACCGCGATGTCTCTACTGGGCAAGCTGCGGGCCGGTCGGCGACGGGTGCTCAAGGAGGCCGAACTGACCTGGCTGCAGCACGGCGGATCGCGGCTGCCGGTGAGCCTGTCGGGTCCGATCGACATGTTCCTGATCGCCACCGCGCTCCTGGCCGGCTACCGGCTCGTCCCGCTCGCGGTGGCGGTGGCGCGTCACACGACCGGCGCTGTGACGTCGAGCCTCGCGGTCTCGATCGCCTTGCTGCTGCAGGGACTGTTCACGATGATCAACAAGAATGACATCATCAGCCAGATCATCGGCCTGCTCGTCGTCGACCAGGGACTGTTCCTCGCAGCGGTCCGGGTCGCGCCGAAGCCGCTGGCGGAAACGTTCGTGATCAGCCTGTTCCTTTACGTGCTGGTGACCCTGACCATCCTGCTCTGGGTCCTGCCTGGCCTGCACCGTGCCTCTTCGAGCATCGAGATAGCCGGCAACGCGGAGCTGAAGGGGTAGCCATGTGGTTCTCGCCGCAACTCCTGGCCAAGCTGATCCTGTTGCTCCCGCTCGCGGCAGCGGCCCTTGTGTGGCTGCCGATGACACAGCGGCTTGCCGGGCACGACCGGGATGTTGGTGCGGCCAACGCCAGGATCCGGTTCCAGGATTACACCACGACCGGCACCTCGGTCCTGTCGGCTGGGCTCACGCTCGCGCTCGCCGCGACGGCGCATCGACCCCAGAAGTTCCCGTTCCTGTTCATCGGCATGTACGTGGACCCGCTGAGCATCTACTTCCTGCTGCTCGTCGGCGTGGTAGCCACGATGGCCTCGTTCTACATCAGGCCGTACCTGAGCCGCCATCACCCGGACAGCACCGTCCGTCAGGCGCTGTTCTACTCGCTGTTCAACCTCTTCCATCTGACCATGGTGCTGGTACCGATGGTGTCGAACCTGGTCATCCTGTGGATCGGGATCGAGCTCACGACGATCGCCTCCACGGCGCTGATCGTGGTCGAGGGCACGCGCAGGCACTTCGAGGCAGCGTGGAAGTACATCGTGATCACCTCAACCGGGATCATCTTCGCGCTGCTCGGCACGCTGTTCCTGGCTTTCGCGTTCCGGCCCAAGGACGGGAGCCAGATGAAGCCGTCCATGTCGTGGTACGACATGCTGGCTTTCGCCCACCACCAGGAACTCAATCACAAGCTGGTCACGCTGTCGTTCTTGTTCGTACTCATCGGCTACGGCACTAAGGCGGGACTGGCCCCCATGCACACCTGGCTACCGGACGCCCACGGCGAGGCGGCCTACCCGGTCAGCGCGCTGCTTTCCGGCGTGCTGCTCAAGTCCGCGCTCTACGTGATCCTGCGGTTCATCGTGATCACCAACGTCAGCCTGGGCAGTCACGTGTTCACCTCAGACGTCATGCTCGCGGCCGGCCTGCTGGCGCTGGTCGTCGCGACGCCGATGATCCTGCGCCGGAGCCGGTTCAAGCGCATCCTCGCCTATCACAGCCTGGAGCACATGGGCATCATCTCCGTGGGCATCGGCATCGGAGGTCCGATCGCGCTATTCGGCGCGCTGCTGCACGTGCTGAACCATGGCATCACCAAGTCACTGATGTTCCTGGGCTACGGCAACGTGCAGGACAACATGCGGGCCCAAGCCGACGGGCCACCGGGCGACCATGCCAGCGGACCGGGCGGGGGCGAGGAGTTCACCGGGGTCATCCGCGCGATGCCAGCCACCGGCTGGATGCTTGCGTTCGGCGGCCTGGCGCTGGTCGGATCGCCGCCGTTCAGCATCTTCCTCAGCGAGTTCATCATCTTGTGGGGCGGATTCACCGACCTGGTCAGACGGCCGAGCGCGGGACTGACGATCGCCATCGTCATCTTCGTGGCCTCGATCACGCTCATCTTCGGCGGCCTAGTGCGGCACCTCGGCCGGATGTTGCTCGGCGAACCCGATCAGCCCGCAGGACGCGAGACCGTCCGTCGAATCGTTCCGCTGCTTCTCCTGTTCGCGCTGGTCGTGCTCCTCGGCTTCACGGTGCCCTCGATCGGCCCGCTGCACCTCGGACAACTGCTGCACAGCAGCGTCCACATCGTCCGCAACCTCTGCGAGGGCAAGGGCGTGTGCAGGTGACGGCGGAAACCGACGAGGCGGCGGCGACGCTGTTTAAGATGTTGGCCGACCGCGGCACGCTGCTGAACACTCAGACAGATCGGCAGGTGCAGATCCAGGTCCACTCAGATGCGCGCTTCCGAGAGGTGGCGGAGCGGCTCGCGGCCGAAGACTACTACTTGGTAACGGTGGTGGCCAACGACGAGCGAGACCTCGAGGACCGCTGGTACAAGATCTACTACATCTTCTCGCACCCGTCGGTCGACCTATTTGTGATCATCGAGTACCTGCTGAAACCCAGCTCGGTCAGCTACTGCTCGGTCTGGGACCTGTTCCATGCGGTCGACCCGTTCGAGCGGGAGATGTGCGACATGCTCGGCCTCAGCCCCGCCGAGCACTTCGGCGGCCGACACCGCGTGCGGCGCGGCTCCTGGCTGCACGATGCCTATCCACCCGACCTTCATCCGCTGCGCAGGAGCGACACAACGGCCGGGCTCCGCGAGCGCGTGGCCGCAGGCGCTCTGGTCAGCCGGCCGCCCAGACCACGGAGGAGCGCGGCAGAGAGCGTGCCACCCGGCGAGCCCGCCGGCGTGACCATACCGGTAGGTCCGATCCACGCCGGAATCATCGAGTCAGGGCAGTTCTTGATCAGCACCACCGGCGAGACGATCGAGGACCTGCGGCTGCGGCTTGGATTCGCGCACCGCGGCGTGGAGCGGATGTTCCAGTCCTACTTGAACCTCCTCGACGGCTGGCGCCTCGCCGAGCAAGTCTCCGGCGACACATCCTTCGCCCACTCGCTCGCCTACTGCCGCGCGGCCGAGATGCTGACCGACACCCCCTCGCCGCCGGCCGCGAGACTGTTGCGTGCGCTGCTGGTCGAGCTTGAGCGCATCCACAACCACATCGCCGACATCGGCGGCATTGCCGAGGACGTCGGCATGGAGCAGTTTGCCGCCGAGTTCGCTGTCATCCGCGAGGAGGTACTTCGCCTGGACAGGCGGCTTACCGGGCACCGCTACCTCCGCGGCGCCAATCGGGTCGGTGGCCTCCGGTTGCCGGGGCCCCCCGACGTGGACGACGTTGCCTACGTCCTGCGTGAGCACCTCAGCACCTTCGAGGATCTTGCCACCGCATTGCTGGCCCGCAGCGGATTCCGCGAGCGCACGATCCAGGTTGGCGTCCTCACCCGTCGCGATGCGCTCCAACTCGGTGTCACCGGGCTGGTCGCCCGGGCGAGCGGCGTACCGCGCGACAGCCGCCTGGAACATCCGGTTGGCGCCTGTCGTGACGCCGGACACGTACTTCGCCAGGCCGGACCCATCCTTGGGGACGACGGGGAGGCCACCGCAGGCGATGTGTTCGCGCGCACGCTGGTCAGGGCACGCGAGGTCGTGACGAGCCGACGGCTCGTCGAGTGGCTGATCGGGCGGTGGTCAGAACTATCGGCAGCCGAGCGGGCCGACCTGGTCGCCAAGCCGCGGATCCTTCCGGCGAACAACTTCACATCGGCCATCGGGCAGGCCGAGAGCTGCCGCGGAGATGTCGTCTACTGGCTGATGCAGGACAAGATGAACGGAATCTACCGGTGCAAGGTCCGGGACCCTTCGACGCTGAACTGGCCGGCGGTGCGTGCCTGCGCACTGCCCAAGACGTCCAACGGCACGCCGACCGAAATGCTAGTCGCGGACTTCCCCCTGCTCAACAACAGCTTCAGCCTGTCCTACGCCGGGAACGACCTGTGACGGGCGGTGCCGGGTGACCGTCGGCTGGCGGGCGCTGCCCCGGCTGCTGCTACCGGGCCGACTCTACGGCGAGCCCGTCCCGGCCAACGGCGCCGTCTCTCTGTTCGTTCGGCACGTGGACGGCGGCTCAAGCAACGCCGCTGAGGCAGAACTCCACTCTCTCCTCGGGCCCGTCTACAACATCACGGGTCACGGCATCCGATTCGTGTCCTCGCCGAGCCATGCCGACGTGTTGCTGTTCACTGGCCCGCTCACGAGGAATATGCTGGGGCCTGCTCTGGCGGCTTTCGCGGTAATGCCAGAACCGAAGGCGATCGTCACCGTCGGCGACTGGGCTGTCCGATCTCCAGCCGACGACGGGGATCCGAGCCGCCGTCAGCTCGCGATGGCATTCGAGCACTCATACGCACTCGTCGATCTCCCCGATCCGATGAAGAGCGCGGTGGTGGCGCACGCCGCGGGTGACCCGCCGGAGCCGCACGAACTTATCGAGGCGCTGCGGCTTGCCGCGCGGCGCAAGGCTTCCGGATGGCTCCGGGCCGACGCCCGGCCAGCACACCGGCCTCCCGGCCGCATGGATCACTGACCGCATGCATCACGGACGGCATGGATCACAGCATCACTGACAGGAGAGCTACAAGGCTGATGGGCACAGGCGGAGCACCTACTGAGCTCGGAACGACGCAGAACTCGCGGGCAGTTGAGTCATCCGGCCCGGCCGGCGGAATCACCGGCTTCGTCTCAAGGCTCAGCAGAGACGAGCACGGCCGGGCGGACGCGGACCATGCTAGCCATCCGGTGGCAACCAGCAATCCGGCGCTCGCTCTGGCGGTTCTTACCTGCATGGACGCCCGGCTGGACCTCGGAACGGGCCTCGGCATCAAGATCGGGGACGCGCATATCCTGCGCAACGCCGGAGGAAGGGTGACGCCGGACGTCATCCGCAGCCTGCACCTGTCGGTAAGCCTGATGAACGTGCGCGAGATCGGAATACTGCACCACACGAACTGCGCTCTGTGGGGAACCGACAACGACACCTTGGCAAGGCGCACGCAGGTCTTCGATATAGACTTCCTTCCCTTCAAGTCCGTGAAGGAGAGCTTGAGCAGGGATGTCACCCAGGTACTCCGAGCCGGAATACTGCCACCGGGCGGTCTGGTCTGGGGCGCGGTGTACAGCCTGCATGCCGGGCAGATCACCGTGGTGCGCGGCCCGGTCAGGGTGGCCAGGCAGGGCAGGGCGGGGCCGACCCGCAGTGCCGATGGCGATCGGCCACCGGAGGTCGAGGTGGCCGACTTGCCGAGCAAGTCGACGGCCGACTAGCTGACCTCATGCAGCCTGCCGTTCTCGACGTCGAACACGAACCCCCGTACCGAGCGCGTATGGGTGAGGAACGGGGACTTCACGACCTGGGCGATCGACTTCCTGACGTCTGCCTCGACGTCTGTGAACGCGCCGGTTGCCCAATGCGGGCGGTGCCCAGTCTCAGCCAGCAACTCGGCCTTGAGTTCCTTGCCGGTGAATGTCCCCATCCCGCACCTGGTGTGATGGATCAGCATCACCTCGGTCGTCCCGAGTTCGTGCTGGCTGATGGTCAGGGACCTGACCACCTCCTCGTTGACCTCACCGCCGGCATTGCGGATCACGTGCGCATCGCCAGGCGCCAGGCCAAGCAGCGCATACACGTCCATCCTCGCGTCCATGCACGCCACGACCGCCACAGCGAGCGACGGTCTCCCTGCTGCCTCGCCGCTGAAGGTCTCGGCGTAACGCGCGTTGTTGGCAATCAGTGCGTCGATGGCGGACATCGTGGTCCTCTCGGTAGGTACGGCAGAACTTAACCAGAACTTGGCGATCTGCGGTGCGCGCCTTAACTCTTCGCCGGGCACGAACGCAGTA
>Ga0335081_10003431_pt1 | contig 24920 bp, 18 predicted proteins | sample Lox_Sample_35_FD_206713 | JGI IMG/M metagenome (GOLD analysis project Ga0335081, IMG submission 206713) | Soil microbial communities from Loxahatchee National Wildlife Refuge, Florida, United States - Lox_Sample_3.5 | ecosystem: Environmental > Terrestrial > Soil > Wetlands | place: USA...
TATGTGCCCGACCGCATCGAATTCGATTTGAGCTCGAAGGCCAAATCGATCCCGCGCGACGCGCCGGCCGAGCTGAGCGTGGACGGTCATTTCCTCTACGGCGCGCCGGCGTCCAACCTGGAACTCGGTGGCGCCGTGACCATCGCGCCCGCCGACGGCCGGCCGGGCTATGACGGCTATTCCTTCGGGCTGGCCGACGATGAGGTCACGGCCGCGCGGCAGGAACTGCAAGATCTGCCGAACACCGATGCGAGCGGCAAGGCGAGCTTCCCGATAAAGCTCGACAAGATTCCGGTGACCACCCGGCCGCTCGAGGCGCGGATCACGGTCAACATGGCGGAGTCCGGCGGCCGCGCGGTCGAGCGCAAGCTCACGCTGCCGATTGCGCCCGATGCTCCGCAGATCGGCGTGAAGCCGGCCTTCTCCGGCGCCTCGCTGCCCGACGGCGCCAACGCCGACTTCGACGTCGTGATGGTGGCGCCCGACGGCGGCAAGCTGGCGCAGAAAGGCCTGCATTACGAGTTGCTGCGCGTGGAAACGAGCTACCAGTGGTACAAGCAGGACGGCCAGTGGCAATTCGAGCCGGTGCGGCGCACCGAGCGCGTCGCCAACGGTGCGTTTGACGTCACTTCCGAGCAACCGGCCCGCCTCTCGATGCCGGTGAAGTGGGGCCGCTACCGTCTCGAAGTATCGGACGGCAAGCCCGATGGCCTGATTACCTCGCTGACTTTCGACGCCGGCTTCTACGCCGAGGCCAGCGCCGACACGCCCGACTTGCTCGAGGTCGCGCTCGACAAGCCTGAGTACAAGGCCGGAGACAGCATGAATGTCGCCGTCACGGCGCGCACCGCCGGACGGCTGACGGTCAACGTATTCACCGACCGCCTGGTCGCCAGCAAGTCCTACGACATAAAGCCCGGCACCGCGCATGAACCCGTGGCGGTCGGCAGCGATTGGGGCACCGGCGCCTATGTCGTCGCCACGCTGCGGCGTCCGCTCGACGCGCCGGCGCAGCGCATGCCCGGCCGCGCCATCGGCGTGAAGTGGTTCGGCATCGATCGCGCCTCCCATACCGTCGGCGTGACGATGAACCTGCCGGCGACGCTGCGGCCCAACTCGAAGCTCGACGTGCCGCTGCATCTTGCCGGGCTCAAGGCCGGCGAGGAGGCGCGCGTCGTCGTCGCCGCCGTCGACGTCGGCATTCTCAACCTCACCAACTACAAGCCGCCGGCACCCGAGAAATACTATCTCGGCCAGCGCCAGCTGACGACCGAGATCCGCGATCTCTACGGCCAGCTGATCGACGGCATGCAGGGCGTGGCGGGACAAATCCGCTCGGGTGGCGACGAGGGCGCCCAACTCACCGGCTCGCCGCCGACACAGGCGCCGCTCGCGCTCTACTCCGGCGTCGTCAAGGTCGGTGCCGACGGCAACGCGCAAGTCTCGTTCGACATTCCGGCTTTCGCCGGCACAGTGCGGGTCATGGCGGTGGCCTGGAGCAAGGACAAAGTGGGCCAAGCCTCCGGCGACGTCGTCGTGCGCGATCCGGTGGTGCTGACCGCGACGCTGCCGCGTTTCCTGCGCACCGGCGACCGCGGCACCGTGCAGCTCGAGCTCGACAATGTCGAAGGCGCGGCCGGCGACTATGTGATCGCGGTGAGCGCGGAAGGCGCCGCCAAGGTCGCGGACGAAAAACAGACGCTCAAGCTCGCCGCCAAGCAGCGCTCTCATATCTCGCTGCCGGTGACGGCGGCGGGCGCCGGCACCAGCACCATCGACGTCAGCGTGAGCGGGCCCAACGGCTTTGCGCTCGACCGCGCCTATGCGCTCAATGTGCGACCGGCGACGCAGACGCTGACGCGCCGGACCGTCCAGACGCTCGGGCCGGGCCAGACGCTGACGCTTTCCCGCGACATGTTCGCCGACTTCGTGCCGGGAACCGGCCGGGTGGCGCTGTCGGTGGCGATCTCGACCTCGCTCGATGCCGCCACGCTGCTCAACGCGCTCGATACCTACCCGTTCGGCTGCTCCGAGCAGGTCGCCAGCGTCGCCATGGCCATGCTTTACATGAAGGACTTGGCGGGCGAGGCGCATTTCGCGATCGCCGGCGACATCGATCAACGCCTGCAGGACGCCGTCAACCGGCTGCTGTCGCGCCAGGATTCCAACGGCTCGTTCGGTCTGTGGTCGGTGGGCGGACAGGATGCCTGGCTTGACGCCTATGTCACCGATTTCCTGAGCCGCGCGCGCGAGCGCGGTCTCAAGGTGCCGGCGAACGCGTTCGGGCTGGCGCTCGACCGCCTGCGCAATTTCGTCGCCAACGCGCCCGAGCCGAGCCGCAACGGCGGCCGCGATCTCGCCTACGCGCTCTACGTGCTAGCGCGCAACGGCGTGGCGCCGATCGGCGACCTGCGCTACATCGCCGACACCAAGATCGACAGCGTGGCGACGCCGATCGGCAAGGCGCAGATCGGCGCGGCGCTCGCCATGCTGGGCGACAAAACCCGTGCCGATCGCGTGTTTGCCGCCGCGCTCGCCGACTTGCCCGCCAAGCCGGAGCTTGAGATCGGCCGCACCGATTTCGGCTCGGCGCTGCGCGATTCCGCCGCACTGGTGACGCTGGCCTCCGAAAGCGGCGCCAGCGAGCGCATCGTCGACGACGCGGTGTTGCGCGTCGATGCCGCCCGCGCTCTGTCGTCCTACACCTCGACCCAGGAGGACGCCTGGCTGGTGCTGGCGGCGCGCGCATTGGCCAAGAAGGTCAGCGCCATCTCGCTCGCCGTCAACGGCGACACGCGGCAAGGCGCGCTTTATCGCACCCTGCGCGCCGATCAATTGGGCAGCCCGCTCAAGATCAGCAATACCGGGCAGGGCAATGTGCAGGCGGTGGTTTCGGTGTCGGGCGCACCGACGACGCCGGAGCCGGCGGCCGACAGCGGCTTCAAGATCGAGCGCAGCTACTACACGCTCGACGGACAGCCGGCCGATCCGACCAAGGCCAAGCAGAACCAGCGCTTCGTCGTGGTACTCAAGATGACGGAGCCGCAGCCGGAGTTCGCCCGCGTGATCGTCGCCGATTATCTGCCGGCCGGCTTCGAGATCGATAATCCGAATCTGGTCTCGTCCGGCGACACCGGGACGCTGTCCTGGATCACCGACGCGGCACAGCCGGTGAACACCGAGTTCCGCGACGACCGCTTCACCGCGGCCTTCGACCGCAGCAAGACTGCGCATCCGGTGTTCACGGTGGCCTATGTGGTGCGGGCGGTCTCCCCCGGAACCTATGTGCTGCCGCAGGCTTATGTCGAGGACATGTACCGGCCCGACCGCTTCGGACGTACCGCGACCGGCAGCATCGAGATCACGGCGAAATGAGCGGCCTTGAGCAGAGCGTCGGTTCAGAGGGCGTTGCCGCCGCGCGCGGCGACGGAGGCGAGCAGGGCGAGAGCAAGCCCGAGGGTTGGCGTCGCGTCCGGCTTGCCGTCGCAGCCGCCGGCGCTTTGTGCGCCGCGTTCGCTCTCGCCGGCGCGGCCTGGGTCTATTCGCTCGGCCCGCCGCCGCTCGGCCGACATCTGGAATATTCCCAGATCGTGCTCGACCGCAGCGGGCGACTGTTGCGCGCCTATGCCACGCCGGAAGGGCGCTGGCGGCTGCCGGCCACGGTAAACGACGTCGATCCGCGCTTCTTGAAGCTGCTGTTCGCCTACGAGGACAAGCGCTTCTACCAACATCATGGCGTCGACCCGGAGGCGCTCGTACGCGCGGCGTTTCAGCTTGTTACGACCGGACACATCGTGTCGGGCGGCTCGACCATCACCATGCAGGTCGCGCGCCTGCTCGAGCCGCGCGCGCATCGCAGCCTGACGGCTAAATTGCACCAGATCGTGCGCGCGCTCGAAATCGAGCATGCGCTCGACAAGAACCAGATTCTTGCGCTCTACCTGACACTGGCACCCTACGGCGGAAATCTGGAGGGCATTCGCGCGGCCTCGCTTTCCTATTTCGGCAAGGAGCCGCGCAAGCTCTCGCTCGCCGAAGCCGCGCTGCTGGTCGCGCTGCCGCAATCGCCGGAAGAGCGGCGGCCCGACCGTTACGCCGCGCGCGCGCGGGCGGCGCGCGACCGCGTGCTCGATCGCGTGGCGGCCGCCGGCATCGCTCCGGCCGACGAGATCGCGCGCGCCAGAACTCAGGACGTGCCGCATGCCCGCAAGCTCTTGCCGATGCTGGCGCCGCACAGCGCCGACGGCGTCGTATCGGCCGAGCCGGATCGCCATATCCACCGGCTCACCATCGACGCCGCGCTGCAGAAGAGCCTGCAGGATCTGGCGCGCGACCGCGCGCGCGCGATCGGGCCGCAAATCTCGGTGGCCATTTTGGTGGTGGACAACGCCACCGCCGAGGTCCTCGCCCGCGTCGGCTCGGCCGACTTCTTCGACGCGCACCGCGCCGGCCAAGTCGACATGACGCGGGCGCTGCGCTCGCCCGGCTCGACCCTGAAGCCTTTCATCTACGGCCTCGGCTTCGAGGACGGGCTGATCCATCCCGAGACGCTGATCGACGACAAGCCGGTGCGCTACGGCGCCTACATGCCGCACGATTTCGACCTCACCTTCCAGGGCACGGTCACGGTGCGCCGCGCGCTGCAATGGTCGCTCAACGTGCCGGCCATTGCCGTGCTCGACAAGGTCGGCGTCGATCGTCTGAGCGCCCGCCTGACGCAGGCCGGCGCGACCCTGGTGCTGCCGCCGGCGCAGGCGCCCGGGCTCGCCATCGGCCTCGGCGGCGTCGGCATCAAACTGGACGACTTGGTGATGCTCTATAGCGGGCTCGCCCGTCTCGGCTCGGTCGTGCCGCTCAAAGAACGCGAAGACGAGACACCGCAGGACCCGCGCCGGCTGCTCGATCCGGTCGCCGCCTGGTATGTCGGCAACATCCTGATCGGCGCGCCGCCGCCGGAGAACGCACCGGCCGGGCACATCGCCTACAAGACCGGCACCTCCTACGGCTATCGCGACGCCTGGGCAGTCGGTTTCGACGGCCGCCTGACCATCGGCGTATGGGTCGGACGGCCGGACGGCACGCCGGTGCCGGGCCTGGTTGGCCGCGCGGCCGCCGCGCCGATCCTGTTCGATGCCTTTGCACGCAGCGGCCACGCCTTGGTGCCGCTCCCCCATGCGCCGAAGGGCGCGATCTTCGCGAGCACCGACAAGCTGCCGCCGCCGCTGCAACGTTTCGGGGCGGCCGGTCTGCAAACGGCCTTCGCCGAGCCGCCGCGCATCATGTTTCCGCCGAACGGCGCGCGCCTGGAGTTGAGCGGCGAACGCGATCCCGTCGCCCTCAAGATTTCCGGGGGCCACGCACCGCTGACCGTCATGGTCAATGGCATGCCGGTCGATGCGCCGGCAGGCCGGCATACTTTGTTCTTCCGGCCCGACGGGCCCGGCTTTGCGCGGCTAACCGTGATGGATGCCCGCGGCTTGAGTGATAGCGTCACTGTGCGCTTGCAGTAACACTAACGCTTTGCCGCGATTAGTATTTTCTGGCCACTCCGGTCATTTTTGGGCCGCCTCCGGCAATGACAGCGCGCCGGCTTGGGCTTATGGTCCGCGCCACTGAAGCGGAATCAGAAAAACCACGTTTCGATGAGCACGACGACCGACGCCCCACCGTCAATAGCCCGTACGCGTGGGCTTTCGGGCGCGCTTGACTGGGCCGGCGCCTCGCATGGCCGCGCCGCCACGCTGCTTCTGCTGCTCGCGCTGATCGCGTTTCTCCCGGGCTTCTTCCAGATTCCGCCGGTCGACCGCGACGAGCCCCGCTTCGCGCAGGCCACCAAGCAGATGATCGAGACCGGGCAATATGTCGATATCCGGTTCCAGGACGAGGTGCGCTACAAAAAGCCGATCGGCATTTATTGGCTGCAGGCAGCCGCCGTGCATGCGGGCGAGGCGGTCGGCGTGCCTCACCCGCTCACCACCATCTGGCTCTACCGACTGCCCTCGCTCATCGGTGCGACCGCGGCCGTGCTGCTGACTTACTGGGCGGCGCTCGCCTTCGTTTCCCGCCGCGCCGCGCTGCTTGCGGCCTTGATGATGGCGAGTTCGATCCTGCTCGGGGTCGAGGCGCGCCTGGCCAAGGCCGACGCCACGCTGCTGTTGACCTGCGTGGCGGCGATGGGCGCGATGGCGCGCATCTATCTCTCTTATCGGCGGGCGCCGGAGGCCAGGATCGGCTGGGCCTTGCCGGCGATTTTGTGGACGGCGATCGCTGCCGGCGTGCTGATCAAGGGCCCATTGATCCTGATGTTCGTCGTGCTGACAGCGCTCACGCTGTCAGTCCTTGACCGTTCCGCGCGCTGGATCGGTGCGCTGCGCCCGTTTACCGGCTTCATCTGGATGCTGCTGCTGGTGACGCCGTGGTTCGCGGCGATCGTCGCCAAGTCGGGCATGACATTCTTCACCGATGCGGTCGGCCAGGACATGCTGGCAAAGGTCGCGAGCGCGCAGGAGACGCATGGCGCACCGCCCGGCTTCTATCTGCTGCTGTTCTTTGTCACCTTCTGGCCAGGCGCAGTGCTGGCAGTGCCGGCCGCGCCCATGGTGTGGAAGGCCCGGCGCGAGCCGGGCGCGCAATTCCTGCTGGCCTGGCTCGTTCCGTCCTGGCTGGTGTTCGAGGCGGTGGTGACCAAGCTGCCGCACTATGTGCTGCCGCTTTATCCCGCAATTGCCATCTTGATCGCGGGCATCCTCGATCAGAACGGGCTGTCGAAGTCGCGCTGGCTGGTGCGCGGCACGGTCGGCTGGTTTCTGTTTCCCAGTCTGATCGCCATCGCCGTGGTGGTGGGTTTCATCTACCTCGACCGCGATCTCGGCCTCATCGCCTGGCCGTCCGCCGCGGCCGCCATGGTGCTTGGCCTGTTTGCCTGGCGGCTCTACGAAGTGGACGGGCCCGAGCGCTCGCTGCTGCGCGGCATGGTCACATCGGTGTTGGTCGCCGTCACCGTCTATGCCATCACCTTTCCCTCACTCATCGTCCTGTTCCCGAGCGCACTGATCGCCGAGGACCTGCACGCGACCGGCTGCAAGGACCCGCAGGTGGCCACGACCGACTATTATCAGGAGCCCAGTCTCATATTTCTGCTCGGCACTCAGACCATGGTCACGACCGGCAAGCATGCCGCCGAGTTCCTGCAGCAGGGAGCGTGCCATTTCGCGCTCGTCGACGCCGGCAGCCAGAAGAGCTTCATTCGGCGCGCCGACGCCATCGGCCTGCGCTACGCGCTCGCCGAGCGTGTGGACGGCTACAACATCAGCATCGGCCGGCCGGTGACGCTCGCGATATTCCGCTCGATGGCCGGGCCATGAGCGCTGCCAATGGCTTCCATCCCGAACACGACATCGCGGCGCCGGCGTGGAAGCGCTGCTGTAACAATGTCGGCCTCGCTCTTATCGTTGTCACGCGGCCTGCGAAGATCCATCCCAGGCCGCCAATAGCGACTCCGCGCCAACTGGCGATTGGCGCAGCGATTGTCGTAATCGCCGTTCTCATGTGTATGGTTTTGGTCGACGCGCCGATCGCACGGGCGGTGACCAGGTTACCGCGCTGGACGATCTGGCCGTTCGATCAGATCACCGATTTCGGTAAATCGGGCTGGTTCCTCTTGCCGCTCGGCGTGCTGTTTCTGTCGTTGGCGGCGCTGCCGCCCGCGCTCACGCGCTTCTCGGAACGCGTGCTGGCCTCGATCATGGTGCGGGTTGGCTTCCTGTTCACAGCGATCGCCGTGCCCAGCCTGTTCGATACCATCATCAAGCGCATGATCGGGCGGGCGCGGCCGCTGGTCGGCGGAAAAATCGATCCGTTCGCGTTCGCGCCCTTTATCTGGCGCGCCGACCATGCCAGCCTGCCGTCCGGGCACGTCACCACCGCCTTCGCGGTGCTGGCGGCCTTCGGCTGTCTGTGGCCGCGGGCGCGCACGGCCCTGCTGCTCTATGCGCTGCTGATCGCGGCGAGCCGCATCGTGGTGAGCGCGCATTTTGCCTCCGACGTGATCGGCGGCGCGGTCGTGGGCACGGTGGGGGTGCTGCTGGTGCGGCACTATTTCGCCCTGCGCCGGCTCGGCTTTTCGATCGCGCCGGACGGCACGCTGCACCAGTTTCCGGGGCCTTCGCTCAAGCGGGTCAAAGCTGTTGCCCGCGAGCTGCTGGCCCCATAAGAAGCGCGCGACGTGTCGCCCGACGAAAAGCCCAAACGCATGAGTACGAACCAGCCGGCGGTCTCCGTCGTGGTGCCGGTCCGCAACGAGGCCGGCAATACTGCGCCGCTGGTGGCCGAGATCGCCGCTGCGCTCGACGGGCACTGGACTTTCGAGGTGGTCTATGTCGACGACGGCTCGAGCGACGGCACCGCGGCCGAACTGCAGCGCCTGATGGTGCAGTATCCCTGGCTGCGCCGGGTGCGGCACAAGCAGTCCTGCGGGCAGTCGGCGGCGGTCGGCAGCGGTGTCAAGGCTGCCAGGGGTGCCATCTGCGTCACCCTCGACGGCGACGGGCAGAACGATCCGAAGTTCATCCCGTCGCTGCTGCGCGCGCTCGAAGCGGGCGGCGCGCGCGTCGGCCTGATCGCCGGGCAGCGCGTCGGCCGCAAGGCAAGTGCCTTCAAGAAGCTGCAATCGCGCGTCGCCAATGCGGTGCGCGGCGCGATTCTGCGCGACGGCACGCGCGACAGCGGCTGCGGGCTGAAGGCGTTCCGGCGCGAGCTGTTCCTGGACTTGCCCTATTTCGATGGCTTGCATCGCTTCCTGCCGGCGCTGGTGCGGCGCGAGGGCTACGAGGTCGGCTATGTCGACGTGGTCGACCGCCCGCGCCACGCCGGCGTCTCGAATTACGGCATGTGGGACCGGCTCTGGGTCGGCATTCTCGATCTCGCCGGCGTGTGGTGGCTGATCCGGCGCCGCAAACGAATTCCTGAGATTTCGGAGGAGTAAATGCTGATCGAACTCGCGCGCTCCGTCGGCGGCTATCTGCACGACGTGTTCCTCGGCGGCGTCGACTACGGCATCCTGGTCGGCTACGTGGCGCAAGGCATGTTCGCCATGCGCTTCGTGGTGCAATGGATCGCCTCCGAGCGCGCCGGCCGCAGCGTCGTGCCCACCGCCTTCTGGGTATTCTCGATCGGCGGTGGCGTGATGCTGCTGGGCTATGCCATCTACCGGCGCGACCCGGTGTTCATCGTCGGCCAGGCATTCGGCGTATTCGTCTACCTGCGCAATCTGCAGTTCCTGATCCGCAGCGGCGGGCAGAGCGCGCCGGCGTAGGCCCTGAGCGGGGTTGGGGCCACCGCAGCAGATCAATCAGGGCCTGCGCTGTTTCTCAGTTCGACGTCCGCATCGTAGCCATAAAGCCGGTGCTGCTCCGGCGGAAAGACCGCCGTTTCCGGCGTTCGATTTGCACGCATTTTCTCGTTGCGCGCCTTGATGGCCGCCGCATCGTTCGTCTGGTAAAGTTGCTCTTCGTGACGCGCCAGGCCTTGCATCCACGCGGTGCGCGGCAGGCGCATTTTCACGAAGCGGGCACACGCCGCGAGCGGCCGATCCTGCCCTTCGGCAATGCAGCCCGCGAGCACATAGGCGTCTTCGATACTCTGTGCGCCGCCCTGCGCATAAAACGGCAGCATCGGATGCGCAGCGTCGCCAAGCAGTACGATACGGCCGACCTGCCAATCCGGCAGGGGCTCGCGATCGTAAAGCGCCTGCCGAAGCACTTTCGGGCTGGCCGCCATGATCGTTCGAACGGTCGAATGCCAGCCGTCGTATTCGGCAAGGGCATCCTCGATCCTGCCTTCGGCAAGCCAGGATTCGCGCGCCGGCTGAGGCGAGCGGCTGATGCCGATCCAATTGAAAGTGCGGCCCGCGGAAACGTAGTACTGAACGATGCTGCGATTTGGCCCCATCCAGACGCCGACGACGCGACCCAGATCGAGGTGCGCAACGCGCTCGGCGGGGACCAAGCCGCGCCATGCGACATTGCCGGTGTAGCGCGGCAGCTCCGTGCCGAAAAGCTGCGCCCGGACCGTTGAATGGATCCCGTCGGCGCCGACCAGGATATCGCCCTGCGCGGTCGTGCCGTCGGCCAGCGTCAGCGTTACAGTTTTGTCGTCCTGATCGACGCGCTCGACGCGCGAGCCGAGCCGGACCGCACTCTTGTCGAGGCCACCGAGCAGGACATCGAGCAACTCGGCACGGTGCGCCGCATAGTAGGGCGAACCGAAATGCGCTTCGGCTTTCTGACCGAGCGGCGTGTAGTAAAGACGTTCGCCGGTATCCCAGCCGCGATAGTCACGCCCTTCCGGATAGGTCGCCACTGTCTTCAACGCAGCGCCAAGCCCGAGCTTCAGCAGGATGCGCGCGCCGTTCGAGGCGACCTGAATGCCCGCGCCCACTTGACCGAATGCGGCGGCCTGCTCGAACAGCTGCGCGTCGATGCCGCGTTGGCGCAAGGCGAGCATGCAGGTAATGCCGCCGATGCCGCCGCCAACGACAAGAACTTTCATTCTGGCCATAAACGTGCCGCGTTTGAGAGATGGTTCGCCCGCTCCGCGCCGCCCTCACGTCGAATATTGGGCGAAGGCCGCTGTGCCGGCGCGGGCGCGGTGATCGGTCTTGACGTTGACCAGCGCAACCGAGCCGCGATCGACTTCCCGCTGCGCGCGGTCAAGCGCCGGGCGGATATCGCGCGGCTGTTCGACATATTCGCCGTAGCAGCCGAGCGACTCGGCCATCTTGTCGAAGCGCGTGTAGCCGAGATTGCGGCCCGGCTTGTTGCCGTCCGGATCGGCGGTCCAGCCGCCGTTGAGGCTGACCACCACCAGGATCGGCGTGTTGTGGCGCACGGCGGTGTCGAGCTCGAGCGCGTTCAGGCCGAACGATCCGTCGCCGTGCACGACGATGACTTGCTTGTCGGGCTTGGCGATCTTGGCACCGATTCCGAACGGCAGCCCGACGCCCATGGTGCCGAACGGGCCGGAATTGAGGCGGTGGCCGGGCGTGAAGGTCGGCATCGACTGCCGGCCGTAGTTGAGGATTTCCTGTCCGTCGACGACGAGGATGGCGTCGCGCCGCATGAAATTCTTGATCTCGTCGCACAAGCGCAGCGGATGGATCGGCATCTCGTCCATCGGTTTGTTGGCGCCGGGTTTCTCGCGCTTGCCCGCTTCGCCGTCGGAAAGCGTCTTGCGCCAGGCGGCAAAGCGATCCGCGTTGATGCGCTTGCCGCTGGCGTCGATGAGCTGGCGCAGCACGGCCTTGCAGTCGCCGACGATGCCGATATCGATGCGCCGCGGCGAACTGGCGATTTCGTCGGCGTCGATGTCTATGCGGGCGATCTTGGCGGCGGCGTTGAAACGGGGCGGCGCCGCGTGGCCGATGATGTAGTTCATGCGCGTGCCGACGACGACGATCAGATCGGCGTCGCGGAAGGCCGCCGAGCGCATCGTCATGTAAGAATATTCATGGTCGTCGGGCAGGACGCCGCGTCCCTGCGGCGTGGTGTAGAACGGGATGCCGGTCTTCTCGACGAACTCCTGCAGCTCCGGCCAGGCCTGCGACCAGATCAAGCCGCTGCCGGACAGGATGATCGGCTGGCGCGCCTTGGCGATCGCGTCGACCAGGGCATCGACCTTGTTGGGATCGCCGAGCGGGCGCGCGTTGAGCAGCGGCCGGCCGGACAGGCTCCAGTCGACCTGATCTTCGGGAATCTTCGTGTAGAGAATGTCGCCGGGGAAATCGAGATAGACCGGGCCGGGCTTGCCGCTCATCGCCTTCTGGAACGCGACGTTCACCTGCTCGGGAATGCGCTTGAGGTTGTAGACGCGATCGGCCCACTTGGTGCAGGGCTTCATGATGGCGAGCTGGTCGATCTCCTGGAAAACCTGGCGGCCGTTCTGGCCGATCGGGCTTGAGCCGCCGATCGCCACCACCGGGCAGCAATCGATCAGCGCATTGGCGACGCCGGTGGTGAGGTTTATGGTGCCGGGGCCGCTCGCCGCCATGCAGACGCCGGGCTTCTGCAACAGGCGGCTGTAGGCCTGCGCCATGAAAGCGGCCGACTGCTCGTGCCGCACGTCGAGCGGGCGGATGCCTTCCTTGATGCAGGACGATTCGGCGAGCAGCATCGGCCCGCCCATGAGGAAGAACAGGATATCGGTGCCTTCGTTCTTCAACGACTTGGCCAGGATCTCCGAGCCGGTGATGTCCGCCATGTCCCGTTTCCTCTAGATGACCTTGTCCTTGCGCAGTTCATCGATTTGCGTGGCATCGAGACCGAGCCATCCGCTCAGGACTTCGTTGCAGTGCTGGCCGAGCAGCGGCGACGGCTCGACTTTCGGCGTGCCGCCGGCAAAGCGCACCGGCCAGCCCGGCATCTTGAACGGACCGGCGGCCGGGTGCTGCATCGTCTGCATGATGCCGCGGCGCTCGAAGTCGGCGTCCTCGGTCAATTCCATGGTGTCGAACACAGCGCCCGCCGGCACGCCGGCGTCGCCGAGGATGCGCATGGCCGCGCGCTTGTCGTGCTGGCGCGTCCAGGCCGCGATCATGTCGTCGACCTCCTGCTCGTGCGACAGGCGCGCCGCGGCGGTATCGAAGCGCGCGTCGCCGATCAGGTCCTTGCGGCCGATCACTTCGAGCAGGCGCCGCCAATGCTGCGGATTGGTGCGGCTGGTGTAGACGTAGACGTAGTCGTTCGGGCCGCCCGGCTTGCACGGATAGGTGCCGCTCGGCACCGCGAAACCGGACAATATTTTGGCGCCGTTGCGCTTGGCCGCCGCGCCTTGCGTCGCCTGGCTGGAGAGCGCGACGCGGATGTATTGCAGCATGGCGTCCTGCATGGCGATCTCGATGTGCTCGCCTTGGCCGGTTTCGCGCCGCCGGTAGAGCGCGCCCAGGATGCTGATCGCCAGCAGCATGCCGGTGCCGGTGTCGCCGAGCGTCACGCCAGGCTTGAGCGGCGGCCCGTCGGCGTCGCCGGTGATGCTCATGACTCCGCCGGTCGCCTGCGCGATCATGTCGAAGGCCAAATTGTTCTCGTACGGGCCGCCGGTGCCGAAGCCCTTGAGCTGCGCGTAGATGATGCCCGGATTGATCTTGCGCACGACGTCGTAGCCGAGCCCCAGCCGCTCGATGGCGCCCGGCGCGAAATTCTCCGCCATGATGTCGGCGCGCTTCGCCATCTCCTTGACGAGGGCGAGGCCGCGCTCCGATTTCAAATTGACGGTGACGGATTTCTTGTTCGCGTTGAACAGCAGGAAATACCAGGAATCATGGCCGTCGTTCGACGCGCCATGCAGCAGGGAACGGCCGGCTTCGCCGCCTTGCGGATTTTCGATCTTGACCACCTCGGCGCCAAGCCAGGCGAGCGCCTCGGTGCAGGACGGACCGGCTTCGAATTGGGTCAGGTCCAAAACGCGGACGCCGGCAAGACACCCTGGAAGAGCGCCATCGGTCATTTATTGACGTTTCTCCCGGTAGGGCCGCGATAAGCGTGAGAGAAATCTTGCGCAGGTCTGGTGGGCGATCGCAGGGTAGCCGTCCGCGCCTGGCGACTCAAGCAAGTTACGGGATGGCCTTCATCGCCGCAAAGCCGCGCTCGAGATCGCCGATCAAGTCGCCGACTTCCTCCAGCCCGATATGGAAGCGCAGGGTCGGCCCGCCCGGCGCCCATTGGGTCGCGGTACGGTAGTCGCTGCAATCGAACAGGATGACGAGACTTTCAAAGCCTCCCCACGAGTAACCCATTCCAAACAGCGTGAGCTCGTTCATGAACGCGTACACGGCCTGCTCCGGCGCCGGCTTGAGCACAATGCTGAACAAGCCGCTGGCGCCGGTGAAATCGCGCTGCCAGATCGCGTGGCCGGGATCGCTCTCGAGCCCCGGATGCAGCACGCGGGCAACCTCCGGCCGCTGGGCGAGCCAGCGGGCGATTGCAAGACCGGACTCGTGGTGGCGCTTAAGCCGCACGGCGAGCGTGCGCAGGCCGCGCAGCGCAAGAAACATGTCGTCCGGCCCGACGCAGAGCCCTAGCTGGTTCACCGTGTTCTTGAGCGCGGGCAGCGCTGCTGCATTGGCCGAAACACAGCCGAACATGATGTCGGAATGGCCGCCGATATATTTGGTGCCGGCCTGGATCGACAGGTCGACCCCTTTGTCGAGCGCGCGGAAATAGAGCGGCGTCGCCCAGGTATTGTCCGTCAGCACCAGCGCGCCGTTGTCGTGCGCGGCTTTGGCGATCGTCGGAATGTCCTGCATCTCGAAACTCTGCGAGCCAGGCGCTTCCACGAATACCAGCTTCGTGTTTGGTTTGAAGAGCCGGGCGATGCCGGCGCCGATCAGTGGATCAAAGTAGGTGGTTTCGACCCCCATGCGCCTGAACAGGCCGTCGCAGAACACGCGCGTCGGTCGATAGACGCTGTCGGTGACCAGGATGTGGTCGCCTGCGCCGGCGACCGCGAGCAGGGCGGTGGAAATCGCCGCCAGCCCCGACGGCAGCAGCGCGACGCCGGCGCAAGCCTCGCCTTCGAGCGCGCGCAACGCGTTCTCCAGCGCTTCCGAGGTCGGTGTGCCGCGGCGGCCATATTGATAGCGCGCGCGGTGGGCGACTTGGTCCTGCGCGGTCGGGTAGAGCACGGTGGAAGCGTGATAGACCGCCGGATTGACGAAGCCATGCTGGCCCTCGGTATCGCGGCCGGCTGTGACCAGCCGGGTTTCCGGCTTGAGCGGGGCTTTGGGCTTTTTCGCCATGGTGTCGTGAACCGATCGGAGGAGGGCGGCGAGCAGCGCCATATACGGCTGCCCCGTGGTTTGCCGTCAACCCCTTGACCTTGCAACGCGATCGTTCTGAGATGCGAAATGCCGAGGGGAGCTCGGGGTTTATATCGAAACGGCGCGGTTCGGCGCCGGGAGCCATCCCGGCGGCGGCTGCCGTGCTTAACCGCGTTGTAAAAAGCGCCGTTCCGTGGCGCATGAGAAGGGGCGGAGCAATGAGAAAAACCTTCGGCGTTGTTGCGCTCGTCCTGGCCGCGGTGCTGTTCGCCCAAAGCGCGTCGGCGCAGACGCTGAAGACCGTGAAGGACCGCGGCATGCTGGTCTGCGGCGCCAACGGCACGCTCGCCGGCTTTGGCCTGCCCGATGCGCAAGGCCATTGGACCGGGCTCGACGTCGACGTTTGCCGCGCCATCGCCGCCGCCGTTTTCAACGATGCCAACAAAGTCAAGTTCGTGCCGCTGACCGCGAAGGACCGCTTCACCGCGCTGCAATCCAGCGAGGTTGACGTGCTGGTGCGAAACACGACCTGGACCTCGTCGCGTGACTCTTCGCTCGGCCTCAATTTCACCGGCGTCGACTATTATGACGGCCAGGGCTTCATGGTGCGCAAGTCGCTGAAGGTGAATTCGGCGCTCGAGCTCAACGGCGCTTCGGTCTGCGTGCAGCAGGGCACCACCACCGAGCTCAACCTGGCGGACTATTTCCGCGCCCATAACATGCAGCTCAAGTCGGTGACCTTCGCCACCGCCAACGAGGCAATCAAGGCCTACGACGCCGGGCGCTGCGACAGCTACACGACCGACGCCTCCGGCCTCTATGCCGAGCGGCTGCGGCTCGCCAACCCGGACGACCACGTCATCCTGCCGGAAATCATCTCCAAGGAGCCGCTCGGCCCGGTCGTGCGCCAGGGCGACGACCAGTGGTTCGACATCGTGAAGTGGGTGCTGTTCGCGATGATCAATGCCGAGGAGCTCAACATCACGCAAAAGAATGTCGACGAGATGGTGCGATCGGCCAATCCCGCGATCAAGCGCTTCGTCGGCACCGAAGGCAATTACGGCGAACAGTTGGGCCTCACCAAGGACTGGGCGGTGCGCATCGTCAAGCTGGTCGGCAATTACGGCGAGGTGTTCGAGCGCAATGTCGGCAAGGACTCGCCGCTGAAGATCGAGCGCGGCCTGAACAAATTATGGAACCAGGGCGGCATTCAATACGCGCCGCCGATCCGTTGAGCGGGTGCGACAGCTGAGAGAGGGCGCTGCCGGCGCCGTCGAGTGCGCGAGGGGCCAATGTCGGCGGAGCATTCGGCGCGGCAGCCGCGTGTTGCACTCTACAACGATCCGCGGGTGCGCAGCATCGCCTATCAGGCCGGGTTGGCGGCGGCGGTCGGCTTTCTGGTCTACAGCGCGGCCAGCAACGCGATCGACAATCTCGAGCGCGCGCATATCACCTCCGGCTTCGGCTTCTGGAACACAACCGCCGGCTTCGACATCAGTCAGACGCTGATTTCCTACGATTCGCAGGCCTCCACTTACGGTCGCGCCTTCTGGGTGGGACTGCTTAACACGCTGTTGGTCGCGGGCCTCGGCATCGTGTTTGCGACCATCCTCGGCTTCGTCATCGGCATTTCGCGGCTGTCGAAGAACTGGCTCTTGGCCAAGGCCGCCGGCGGCTACGTCGAGACCATCCGCAACCTGCCGCTGCTGCTGCAGCTGTTGTTCTGGTACAACGCGGTGCTCAAATCATTGCCGGACACACGCGACAGCCTCGTCAGCCCGGGCGGTGCCTACCTCAACAACCGCGGCCTGTTCCTGCCGGCGCCGCAGTTTCTCTATGGCTTCGATGCGGTTGCGGCCGCCATCGTGGTCGGCGCCGTCGCCGCCGTCGCTTTCGCGATTTGGGCGCGCCGGCGGCAGCAGCGCACCGGCAAGCGCCCGCCGGTCTGGTCGATCGTGATGGCGCTGGTGATCGGGCCGCCGCTCATGGTCTTTGTTCTGAAAGGTTTTCCGCTCGCCTTCGACTACCCGCAGGCCGGCCGTTTCAACATTACCGGCGGGGTCGAGGTGCTGCCCGAATTTGCCGCGCTGCTGTTCGGGCTTTCCATCTACACCGCGGCCTTCATCGCGGAAGTCGTGCGCGCCGGCATCCTGGCGGTGTCGCACGGCCAGATCGAGGCGGCCTATTCGCTTGGGCTGAAGCCGCGGCCGACGCTGCGGCTGATCGTGGTGCCGCAGGCCATGCGCGTGATCATCCCGCCGCTCACCAGCCAATATCTCAACCTGACCAAGAACTCGACGCTGGCGGTGGCCATCGGCTATCCCGACCTGGTGCAGATCTTCACCGGCACGGTGCTCAACCAGACCGGCCAGGCCGTCACCATCGTCGCCGTCACGATGGCGGTCTATCTCACCATCAGCCTGGTCACCTCGCTGCTGATGAACATCTACAACCGGCGCGTCGCGCTGGTGGAGCGGTGAGGGCGGCGCCATGACCATGTCGGAAGGCGAGCTCGCCGTCACCGAACTGCGCTTCGTGCGCGGTGAGGCGATTGCGCCGCGGCCGCCGCCGGCGGCGATGACCGGCGCCTTCGCTTGGATGCGCGCTAACCTTTTGTCGACTCCGTTCAACGTCGCGCTCACCATCCTGCTCGTGCTGCTGCTGGCCTGGGTCGTTCCGGAGATCGTCAAATTTCTGCTGGTCGACGCGGTATGGAGCGGCACCGACCGCGACGCCTGCCGCGAGATCGTGCAGCACCGGCCAATCGGAGCCTGCTGGCCGTTCGTGTGGGAGCGGCTGTCCTATTTCGTCTACGGCTCCTACCCGATCGAGGAACGTTGGCGGGTCGATCTATTCTTTGCCATGCTGGCCTTTGGCGTGGGCTGGCTTTTATGGCTGGAAGCGCCGCGGCGCGGTCTCGGCGCGATCTACTTCTTCCTGGTGCTGCCGGTCTGTTCGTTCGTCCTGCTGCATGGCCTTCCGGCGATCGGCTTGCCCTTAGTCGATACCGTGCTGTGGGGCGGCGTATTGGTGACCATCGTGGTGGCGGCGGTCGGCATCGTCGCGTCGCTGCCGCTCGGCATTCTGCTGGCGCTCGGGCGCCGCTCGTCGATGCCGACCGTCAACCTGCTGTCCACGATTTTCATCGAATTCGTGCGCGGGGTGCCGCTGATCACCGTGCTGTTCATGGCGAGCGTGATGCTGCCGTTGTTCGTGCCGCAGCAATATGAGCCGGACAAGTTGCTGCGCGCGCTGATCGGCATCGCGCTGTTCGCCTCCGCCTACATGGCGGAGGTGGTGCGGGCCGGGCTGCAAGCGATTCCGCGTGGCCAGTTCGAAGGGTCCATGGCGCTAGGATTAGGTTACTGGCAAAGCATGCAACTCGTCATACTGCCGCAGGCGCTGCGCATCACCATCCCGAACATCGTCAACACCTATATCGGCCTGTTCAAGGACACCACGCTCGTCTTCATCGTCGGCATTTTTGATTTCTTACGCACCGTGGAGGTCGCGCGCATCGATCCGAAATGGGCAACGCCCGTGACCTCGACCACCGGCTATGCGGTCGCCGCCATGTTCTATTTGGCGTTCTGCTACGGCATGTCACGCTACGCGCGCGCCATGGAACTACGCCTGGCGCGCGCCGGTCGTCATTGAGGCGCCGTCATGGTCGACACCGTCAATTCCAAGCTCAAGCCCAGCAAGCTCGACACGCCGGTGGCGGTGGAGATGGTCAAGCTCAACAAATGGTACGGCGATTTCCACGTGTTGCGCGATATCGATCTCAAAGTCATGGGCGGCGAACGCATCGTGATCTGCGGCCCCTCCGGCTCCGGCAAATCCACCATGATCCGCTGCATCAACCGGCTGGAGGAGCACCAGAGCGGGCGCATCGTGGTCGACGGCATCGAACTCACTGAAGATTTGAAGAAGATCGACGAGGTACGGCGCGAGGTCGGCATGGTGTTCCAGCATTTCAACCTATTCCCGCATTTGACCGTGCTGGAGAACTGCACGCTGGCGCCGATCTGGGTGCGCAAAATGCCGAAGAAGGAGGCCGAGGAGATCGCGCTTGCTTATCTCAAGCGCGTCAAAATCCCCGAGCAGGCCAACAAATATCCCGGCCAGCTTTCCGGCGGCCAGCAGCAGCGCGTGGCGATCGCGCGCGCTCTCTGCATGAACCCAAAGATCATGCTCTTCGACGAGCCGACCTCGGCGCTCGACCCGGAAATGGTCAAAGAAGTGCTCGACACCATGGTGCAGCTGGCCGACGACGGCATGACCATGTTGGTGGTGACGCATGAGATGGGTTTTGCACGCCAAGTCGCGAGTCGCGTGGTGTTCATGGACGAGGGGCAGATCGTCGAGGCCAATGTGCCGGGCGAGTTCTTCGCCCATCCGCAGCACGAGCGCACCAAACTGTTCTTGAGCCAAATCTTGCGCTAGCAGGCGCGCAATCCCACTACCCTGGGGCGTAGGAATCGGTTGCATCTGGTTGTCTCAGACTCACAATCCGACGGTAGAAGAGAAAGGGTGCAGCTACTCGCACCGCCGTGCCGGGGTATCAGGTTGTACCGGGCTAAATATCTTGTAAATAAGTGCTATTGCAATCATACAACCGTTAATCTGCCGGACCGAAACAAGCGCGACAGGGGTATTTCGCACCGTCACAAGTCACAATATCCCCAACGAACGCAATACTTTATGCGATAAAACACGCTCTGATTGAACTACCGGGGGTGGGGGGAAGCCATTTTGAATTGTAATTTTACACAGCGGCCTCGGCCGCAGGCGGGTAGGGCATGGCCGTAGGCGCCCGACGTAATTCACGCGTGAAGCATACGTTGACTGCCCGCGAGATCGAGGTCTTGACCTGGGTCGCCCGCGGCAAGTCGGCATGGGAAGTGGGCGAGATTCTGCACATCGCCAAGCGCACGGTTGACGAGCATGTGCAGACCGCAGTGCGCAAGCTCGGCGCGGTCAACCGCACACATGCGGTAGCGCTCGCGATGCGCGACCGCATTATTTCGCTCTAGCCGCTAGCTCTTCTCGACCGGCAGATCGGGGCGCCCGCCCCATTCCGACCACGAGCCGTCATAGATGCGCGGGAAGGGCTTGCCGAGCGCGTCGAGACCGAGTCCCAGCACCACGGCGGTAACGCCGGAACCGCAGCTGGTGATGATCGGCTTGTCGAGATCGACACCGGCCCTCTCGAACGCCTGCTTGATCCGCTCGGGCGCGGCGAGCCGGCCGTTCTCGACGATCTCGGCGAAGGGGACGTTGCGCGCGCCCGGCATGTGGCCGGAGCGCAGGCCCGGGCGCGGCTCGGGATCCTTGCCGGCGAATCGGCCGGCCGAGCGGGCATCGACGACCTGCGCGCTTTCGTCGCCGAGCGCCATCTGCACGTCGGCAACCATCGCTACCGCGCCGGTATCCATGACGGCGTTGAATTGCCGCGCCGACCGCTTGACCGCGCCGGCCTCGAGCTTGCGGCCGTCCGCCTTCCAAGCCGCGAGGCCGCCCGCGAGGATGAAGACGTTCTTGGCGCCGAAGATGCGGAAACTCCACCACACGCGCGGCGCCGAATAAAGTCCGGCGCCGTCATAGACGACGATCGTGTCGTTCTCACCGATGCCGAGCGCGCCGACCTGCTGGCCGAACTGGTCGGGGCCCGGCAACATGTGCGGCAGGTCGGTGGAATGATCGCTGATGCCGTTGATGTCGAAGAACACCGCGCCCGGAATATGCGCCGCAAGGTATTCGGCCTGCGCATCGCGCTTCTGGTTGGGCAGATAATAGGAGGCATCGACCACAACGACCTTGTCGAGGTTGTCGGCGAGCCATTGCGTGGATTTCAGCCAGCGGCTGGTGGGAGCGGTCATCGAAGGTTTTCCTGTTTGCAATCTATACTAACGCAATACGGACGCGGCGGTTCTGCTTGCCCTTCTTCTCGATCTGGGTGACCTGCACCCTGCCGATTTCGGCCGTCGTGCGCACATGGGTGCCGCCGCAGGGCTGCAGGTCTAGCCCTGCGATATCGATCAGCCGCACGCGGCCTGTGCCCATGGGCGGTTTTACCGACATGGTCTTGACCAGCCCGGAATTGGCCGCGAGTTCCTCGTCGCTGATCCAGCGGCTGGTCACGGGTACATCGGAGCCGATCATCTCATTGACCTTGGCGGTGATGGCGTCCTTGTCGAGGCCGGCTTCCGGGATGTCGAAGTCGAGCCGGCTCTCGCTCTCGCCGACCGAACCGCCGGTCACCGCGTAAGGCAGCACGGCCGACAGCAGATGCAGCGCAGTATGCATGCGCATGCGGGCGTGGCGCTTGTCCCAGTCGATCGCGGCGGTAACGGCATCGCCCGCTTGCAGGGCGGGCGCGCCGGGCGCCGGGACATGTGCAATCTCGCTCTTGGCGGCGTCGGTATAGACGGCGGTAGCGATCGGAATTTGCGTGCCGTCGGCCTTGGTCAGCGTGCCGCTGTCGCCGGGCTGGCCACCGGAGGTGGCGTAGAACACGGTGCGGTCGAGCACGATGCCGCCCTGCTCGGTGAGCGCGACCACGCGCGCCTCGCAAGCCTTCAGATAGGCGTCATCGCGGAATAGACACTCGGATGCCATCGCTCGCTCAAGGCTTCACGAAGGGCGGGTTGATATCGCTCTTGCGCTCCATCCAATCCGGCACCGGCAGCTTCTTGCCGCGCAGAAATTCCGGATTGAACAGCTTCGATTGATAGCGTGTGCCGTAGTCGGCAAGCACGGTCACGATGGTGTGGCCGGGGCCGAGATCCTGGGCGAGCCGGATGGCGCCGGCGACGTTGATGCCGGAGGAGCCGCCGAGGCAGAGGCCCTCGTGCTCGAGCAGATCGAAGATCAGCGGCAGCGCTTCCTCATCGGGAATGAGATAGGCTTTGTCGACAATCATCTGTTCGACGATCGCGGTCACGCGGCCGAGCCCGATGCCTTCGGTGATCGATGAGCCTTCGGTGGCCTTCGCCTTGCCGTCCTTGAACAGGTGGTACATCGCCGCGCCGCGCGGGTCGGCGACGCCGATGACGACGCCCTTGCTTTTTTCCTTCAGGTAGCGCGAGACGCCGGCAAGCGTGCCGCCGGAGCCGACCGCGCAGACGAAGCCGTCGATCCGGCCGTTGCACTGCTGCCAAATTTCCGGGCCGGTCGAGACGTAGTGTGCCTTGCTATTGTCGAGGTTGTTCCACTGATCGGCGAAGATGCAGCCGTTCTGCTCGGTTTTCTTCAATTCCACGGCGAGCCGGCGGCCGACGTGTTGGTAATTGTTCGGATTGTTGAAGGGCAGCGCCGGCACCTCGATCAGCTCGGCCCCGAACAGGCGCAACGCGTCCTTCTTCTCCTGGCTCTGCGTCTCCGGAATGACGATCAGCGTGCGGTAGCCGCGCGCATTGGCCACCAGCGCAAGACCGATGCCGGTATTGCCGGCGGTGGCCTCCACCACCAGTCCCCCGGGCTTAAGCTCGCCGCGCGCTTCCGCCTCCAGGATCATCTGGCGCCCGGCGCGGTCCTTGACCGAGCCGCCCGGGTTCATGAACTCCGCCTTGCCCAGGATGGTGCAGCCGGTCGCGGCGGAAGCCCGCTCCAGCTTGATCAGGGGTGTATGGCCGATGGCGTCGACAATGCCGTCGCGAATTTGCATTTCTGGTTCCGTTCAGGGGCGGCTGTGAACCCTAGTGGAGGGCCGATGGTGCCACAAGACCGCCAACCGCGGCCGGCGGATGTCCGAATATGGGACCGCTTCGATTGTTAAACTCTATCGAAAGCAGCCCGAAACCATAACGCCGCATTGGGCGGCGGTATCCGGGAACGTTCACCACTTCTTACCCGCCGGCGTCTAATCGTCGGCCGCGAGGGGATGAAAGCAAGAAAAGCCAAGCCCCTGCGCAACGCGGCGAAGCGATGAAGCTCGACGTCAACACCCTGTTTCTGGTGACGATCTATGTCGAGGCGATCCTCGGCCTGCTGCTGCTGTTTGCCTGGGCGCAGAACACGGCTGTTACCGCGGTCTGTTGGTGGGGCTTTGCCCATCTGATCCGCGCCGCCTCGGTCGTGCTGTTCGGCTATTACGGGGCGATACCCGACCTGATCTCCATCGATCTGGCCAATGCGCTGCTGTTCACCGCCTTCGCCGTGACTTGGACCGGCGCGCGCGTATTCGACGGCCGCCCGGTCGAGCCGGTCTATCTGGTCACCGGCGCCGTGCTTTGGTTGCTGGTCTGCCGGCTGCCGGTGCTGACCGAAGCGGTGCAGACCCGCGCCATGATCGCCTCCGCCATCATCACCGGCTACACCTGGCTCACGGCCTACGAATTCTGGCGCGGACGCGCCGAGGCGCTGGTGTCGCGCTGGCCGGCGATCTTGATGCTGTTCGCGCATGGGGCGCTGTTCCTGCTGCGCACGCCGCTGGTCATGCTGCTGCCCTGGTCGCCGACCAACACCATGCTCGGCAGCGTGTGGCTGACCATCCTGTCCTTCGAAGGGCTGCTGTTCACCATTTCGGTCGCCTTCATCCTGCTGGCCATGGCGAAAGAGCGCACCGAATTGCGCCACCGCACGGCGGCCATGCTCGATCCGCTCACCGGCATTGCCAACCGCCGCTCGTTCCTGCAGGACGCGAGCGTGCTCGCCAAGCGGCACAGCGCCAATCCGCGGCCGACGGCGGTGCTGCTGATCGACCTCGACCATTTCAAGTCGATCAACGATCGCTTCGGTCACGCGCTCGGCGACCGCGTGTTGGAGATATTCACGCAAGCCGCGCGCCAGGCCTTGCGCGCCTCCGATCTGCTCGGCCGTCTCGGCGGTGAGGAGTTCGCCGCCGTGCTCTATGATACCAGTCCCGACAATGCGATGGCGGTGGCCGAGCGCATCCGTGCGGCTTTTGCGCAGGCGACGCGCGAGGTCGATGGCCGCCCGGTCGGCGCCACGCTGAGCATCGGACTTGCCTATTGCGAGGCGGCAGCGCTCGACGTGCCGGAACTGCTGGCGCAATCCGACCAGGCGCTCTATTTCGCCAAGGAGAACGGGCGCAACCGGGTCGAGCTGGCCTCGCTCGAGATCGTCATGGCGAGCAAGCCGGCTGCTGCTGCCGCGCAACCGGCTACGTCGGCCAAAAGCGCCGCCGCCTGAGAGGGCGGGCGCACTGCGCCGACCAACTCCAGAATTTTAATGCGAGCTATCCGCGGCGTGGACCTATTGAGCCGTCCCGTCGCCTTGCGTAGGATTTGCGGCTCATCGCGGCAAACCGCAGTTGCGCGAGGCCCTTGCCATGAAGCGCAAGATCGCGGCCATCATGGCCGCCGATATCGCCGGTTACAGCAAGCTCGTCGCCGAGGACGAAGAAGAGACCCTGCGGCGGCTCGCCGCCTACCGTTCGGTGTTCGACGATTTCATCGCACGGGCGTCGGGCCGCGTCTTCAACACCGCCGGAGACGCCGTGCTGGCGGAATTTCCGAGCGCGGTCGATGCCGTGCGTTGCGCCATCGACATCCAGGAGAGTTTGCGCACCCGCAACATGGCGTATCCGCCGAGCCGGCAGATGAATTTCCGCATCGGCATCACGGTCGGTGACGTGGTGGAGCGGGAAGGCGACCTTTTGGGCGACGGGGTCAATATCGCCGCCCGCCTGCAGACCCTCGCCGAGCCGGGCGGCATCTGCGTCTCGCACTCGATCTTCGAGCAGGTGACCAACAAGCTGTCGGTGCGCTTCGCGGACATCGGCAGGCAGCAGGTCAAGAATATCCCGACGCCGATTCATGCCTATATGGTGGCGGTGGCCGGCGCGCACGAATCGTGGGCGGCGAAAAAGGCCCGGCGGACAATTTTGACCGCCGCGCTGGTGCTGCTGGCGGTCGTTGTCGGTGCCGGGGCCGTCTATTGGAATTTCGTGCGCGCGCCTGACGAAGCGCCGGTCGTTGCCAAATCTTCGCCGGCCGCGCCGCCGCCGGCGGCGGCGGGAAAACCGCCGCAGCCGGCTCCATCGTCAGCGCAGCGTGCCGCTGCTGCTGCGCCCGCCGTGCCGCCAGGACCGTCGCCGCTGCAAGCATCTCGGCCTCCCGTGGCCGCTGCTTCGTCGGCGCCC
>Ga0335081_10003433_pt1 | contig 24909 bp, 19 predicted proteins | sample Lox_Sample_35_FD_206713 | JGI IMG/M metagenome (GOLD analysis project Ga0335081, IMG submission 206713) | Soil microbial communities from Loxahatchee National Wildlife Refuge, Florida, United States - Lox_Sample_3.5 | ecosystem: Environmental > Terrestrial > Soil > Wetlands | place: USA...
ACCCCCTTTATATTCAATACTTGCAAAAACATACCGGGGGTACCTCCTGCCCCTCGCTTCCCCCTCGTCAGGTTCCCTCCTCTCCCCATGTACAATCCTTCCGTGCGCATCCTCCTTCTCAATCTCTACTACCCGCCCGACACCTCCGCCACCGCGAAAATGGCCGAGACCGTCGCCTCCGCCTTGGCGCAAAGTCATCACCTGACAGTCCTTTGCGGCCGTCCCTCCTACGATCCCACCGAGCGGCGTCCTTGGCGTCTCTGGCAAACCGAGCAGGTGGGAAACATTCGCGTCATCCGCGTCGGCTCGACCGCTTTTCCCCGCTTCAGCATGAAAAAGCGCGTCCTGAATTACTTGACCTATGTGAAGCTGGCCGTCCCTCTGGCGCTTTTTCTCCGCTGCGACGCGATCCTCGCGATGACCGATCCTCCCTTCGAGGGCATCGTCGGCGCCTTCGTCTCGCTGCTGAAACGCAAGCCGTTTCTCTACAACATTCGCGACCTGTATCCGGACATGGCCGTGGGCGGCTCGATCGTCAATCCAGGTTTCCTCTCGAGGTTCTGGGAAAAACTGCATCGCTGGGCGCTGCGCCGCGCCGCGAAAGTCATCGTCCTTGGCGAAGACATGAAAGCGCGCATCGTCGCCAAGGGCGTCCGCGCGGACTGCGTGGAAATTGTTCGCGATGGCGCGGAGATTCCGCCGCCCGGATCGCCGCCTCCGCTGCTCGACCTGGAAGTGATTCGCGCGATCCGCGGCGATTGCAAATTCGTTCTTCTCCATGCGGGAAATTTAGGTTTTTATGGGGCGTGGCAAACCCTGCTCGCCGCCGCGAAAATTCTCGCGGACGAAAAGATCGCTTTTATTTTTGTAGGCGAGGGAGCGGAGCGAGCGCGCCTTGAAGCCGCGGCGAGTGGCCTGAAAAACGTGAAATTCCTGCCGTTTTTTCCACCGAACAAAATTCCCTCCGTGCTCGCCGCGCCGGATGCGCATCTCATCACCGTCAAGCGCGGCCTCGAAGGCGTGGTCGTACCCAGCAAACTTTATGGAATCCTGGCCGCGGGGAAACCGGTCGTCGCGGTTGCTCAACGAGCGTGCGACGTGGCGGCGCTCGCGCTGGCACAAGGATTTGGCGTGGCAGCCGACCCGGATCGGCCCGAGGAACTTGCAGGAATTTTGCGCGAACTGGCCGCCTACCCGGAGAAAGTGGAACGCATGTGCGGCGCCGCGCGTGCCGCCGCGCCTTCGTATGATAGAGTCAAAGAGCTGCAAAAATTTGTGCACATCGTCGGCGGCTTTCGAGCCGCGGAAAATTCCGAGGAGGTTTTTCGCTCGTGAAGCCAGTCGAAACGTTTTGGAGCGGGAAACTGGTGCTCGTCACCGGTGGCGCGTCGTTCATCGGTTCGACGCTCACGGATCACCTGATCGCGCGCGGCGCGAAAGTCCGCGTGATCGACGATCTCTCGAGCGGCCACTTGGACAATTTGCGGGACGCAGGCGAATCGGATTCTTTCGAGTTCATTCAAGGCGATCTGCGAGAACCCGGAGTCGCACGCTCCGTCATTGCGGGAGTAGATTCGATATTCCATCTCGCCGCGGATCACGGCGGGCGAGGCTACGTGGATTTGCACCAGGCCGGACCGGCTTCCAATTTTTTCCTCGATGGCCTGGTTTTTTGGGAAGCGGTTCGCGCCAAAGTGAAGAAAGTCGTGTTCGCCTCTTCCGGTTGCGTCTATCCAAACTTCATGCAATCGGACGTAAACAAAGAACTATATCTCACGGAAGATCTCACCAAGGGCCCGAACGACGCGGACAACATGTACGGTTGGGCCAAGCTTATGGCGGAACTCACACTGCGCGCCTACCACAAAGAGCACGGACTGGGCGCAGCTTCCTGCCGCTATTTCACGGTTTACGGGCCGCGCGGCGTGGAAAACCACGCGGTGATCGCGATGATCGCTCGCGCGTTCATCAAACAATCGCCGTTCGAGGTTTGGGGCGACGGCTCCCAGATTCGCAACTGGACTTATATTGACGACATTGTCGAAGGCACGATCCTGGCGGGAGAAAAAATCAACGATGGAACGGCAGTCAATCTCGGGACGATGGAACGCATCCGCGTGATCGACGCCGTCAAGATGGTTTGCGACTACACGAATTACAAAGTCGAGATCAAACTGCGGCCCGATATGCCCACCGGTCCCCTGAATCGCGTCGCGGACAACGCCCTTGCGAAGAAGCTGATGTGCTGGGAACCCAAAGTCCCTTTCAAAGACGGGCTAAAGCGCACGATTGACTGGTATTACGCCACCAAGGACCGCGAAGAAGTGAAGAAAATCTTCGCACGCATGTTGACGGAGAGGTAGAGCAACTTTCCCGGCACCTCCGGGTTAACGGATTCGGCGTGGCGGCCGCGGTCTAAACCTTTTTTCTGGCAGGCGGTTCCGTTTCGCGCTATCGTTTTTGTGCTGCGTGGGGCAGCCACGCGGTCGCATGGCGACCGCAAATGGACCCGGTCTTTCCGACCGGCCATCCAGCAAAACTTGGGAGCCGGATCCCCAATCCGGCATGAGAGACGTGTGTCGCCGGATTCGCCGCCCTTGTCCGGTTCCGTTGCTCGGAAAACATGAGGTCGCATGGCCGCAGGCCTGCTGGCTTTTTTCATAGCGCTCTTTGCTTCGATGACGCTAACAGTTCCCGTGCGCGCATTCGCTCTGCGCGTGGGCATGGTGGATCTTCCCGGTCCCCGCAAAGTTCATCTGCAGCCGATTCCGCTTCTCGGCGGAGTGGCGATGTACGGGGGCGTGCTGCTGAGCGTGCTGATTCTCTTTCACGGGCCCGCCCGGGAACAGATTGCCGGAATTCTCGGAGGAGCCACACTGATCGCACTGGTGGGGATCCTGGATGACCAGGGTTTGCTCCACCACCAGATCAAACTTTTCGTGGGAATGCCGCTTGCAGCGATCATTCTATTATTGAGCGGGATTCACGCGCAGCTTTTTAGCGTGCTGGTTGGCGGGCGCGTTGGAAACATACTGGACGCGGCGCTGACGATGCTGTGGGTCGTGGGCATTACGGCGTCGTTCAGCATTCTGGATCACATGGATGGATTGTGCGCGGGAGTCGCGGCGATGGCGTCCGCATTTTTCGCGCTGCTTGCGTACCTGGACGGCCAGACACTGGTCACGATTCTCGCAGCGGCAATTCTCGGCGCAGCCACGGGTTTCCTACGCTGGAATTTCCGGCCCGCAAAGATTTTCATGGGCGATGGCGGCGCAATGTTTTTGGGCTTCATGATGGCGACGCTGGGCCTGAAGCTTCGCGTGGAACATGCCAGCCACATTGCATCGTGGCTCGCGCCTCTTCTGATACTCGGCGCCACAATTTTCGACACCACCCTGGTTACGATTTCGCGAAGCAGGCGCGGGCTTCTGCCATTCGCGACGCCGGGCAAGGACCACGCGGCGCACCGGCTTGCGAATCTCGGGATGGGCCACCGGGGCGCAGTGCTGGGAATGTATTTTCTCGGGGGGATCAGCGGCGCGGCGGGAGTACTGGTTTCTTATCTTTCTTCGACCGGAGCTGCCATTGTGGGGGGAATTACGCTTTTACTGGTTCTTGGGGGAGTGCTCTTTTTCGAGCGTGCCCCATTCGAACGGCAAGGATTGAAGCCGACCGCAGCGGACTGAGGTTTCCCCTCGATCCGGTTTTCGCCAACAAGAGGATTGGCTATACTTATCCGGCTTCCTTCGCCTGCGTCTTCCATGCAGGCATTGCAGTGGGAAGCGGGCTTCAGGTGGGGCACGAATCGCGAGGGGCCGTTTTAATCTCCGCACAGCTCCTGCGCAAATATTAGGACATTGCTAAAGCGTGAAAGATGAAAAGAAGCGGTCCCGGAATGCTCGGGACCTGAGCGAAATCGTAGTTGTCGGCGGATCGGCAGCCGGACTGTATACCGCTCTGAAAGTGGCGCAAGGCGGCAGGGCGGTACGCGTACTGGATGCCAGGCCGGGATTCGACCCGGCGGCACGTTCATTGATCGTGACGCACCATTTCCGCAAACAGATGGAAGGGTGCGCTTCCGATTGCATCGTAAACGAAATCAAGCGGTTTGAATTGTTCACCGATGGCCGATCTGCGCAGATCGCCTTGCACCGCCCAGATCTGATTATTGAGCGTGCGCGCTTGATTCCGGCGCTGGCCAGGCAAGCGAAGGAAGCAGGCGCAGCACTCAACTTCCAAACGCGATTTTTGAGACTTGGACCGAACGCGAAAGGCTTGCGGCTGGAGGTAGAAACCGGGGGAACGCACGAGGAGCTGCACGCGGATCGCGTCGTAGGAGCGGACGGAGCGGCAAGCCGGGTGGCGCGGTCGGCGGGCTGGCCAGCAGCGGAAACCGTGCCTCTCGTGCAAGCACTTGTGAAATTGCCGAAGGATTGCCCATCCGATACGACGAGGGTGTGGTTTGTTCCGGACGATACGCCGTACTTTTACTGGCTGATCCCTGAGAACGCCGAACGCGGCGCGCTTGGCATTATTGGAGAAGGCAGCGGAGAAGAGACCAAGCGGCGCATGGAACGATTTCTCGAGAAAAAAGGGATGGAACCACTGGATTGGCAAGGCGCGCGCATTCCGGTTTATAAGCGATGGGTTCCGGTGCGAAAGCGCGTGGGAGACGGAGAGGTTTTTCTGGTAGGCGATGCGGCATCGCAGGTGAAAGTTTCGACGGTCGGGGGGATTGTCACCGGATTTCGCGGCGCGCAGGCGGTCGCCGATGATTTGCTACATATCGGCGGGAGAGAGCAATTGGGGGCATTGCGGCGCGAATTGGGAACACACTGGCTGATCCGGCGCGCCTTGCACCGTTTCCAGCAGAAGGATTATTCCCGGCTTGTGGATCTACTAAACGCTTCCGCAAGAAGATCGCTCGGGGAGATCAACCGGGACGAATCGGCAAGGCTGCTCTGGAACGTTTTGCGGAGGCAGCCGAGGCTCGTGCTACTGGGATTGCGCGGGCTGTTGACGGGCAAGCAGGAAACGTGAAGCGGAGGAGACGCAGTTTCCTTTCATCACATGGGCCGCTATGCCTTCGGAGCAGCTTCGGTCACAATACCTGTTTCAGGTAGCGTTTCGCGCGAGAAGCAAGGCGCGAGAGAACCATTCACAATTCCGGGAGAACACTCTTGAAGCTTTCGGTGATCGGATGCGGTTATGTGGGATTGGTGACGGGCGCGTGCCTCGCCGAGGCAGGCCACGAGGTGATTTGCACGGACATTGACGGCGGGCGGATCGCGCAATTGCAGGCGGGCGGGGTGCCGATTTTCGAGGAGCACCTGGAAGAGATTCTTACCCCCGCGCGGAAGAGCGGACGAATTTCCTACACCGCGAATACGGCAGAAGCCATCCGGGCAAGCGATGCGATCTTCATTTGCGTGGGAACGCCACCGAAAGACGACGGTAGCGCCGATCTCTCCGCGATTGACCACGTGGCGCAGCAGATTGCCGCGGAGGCAAAAAACCCCAAGCTGGTGGTGGAAAAAAGCACGGTTCCGGCGCGGACGGGGCTCGAGCTGCTGCGCGTGCTGACGGCGTACTCGCGCGGGGGAAACGTCAAGTTTCGCGTGGCGTCCAATCCCGAATTTCTCCGGGAAGGCACCGCGGTTGAGGATTTCTTCCATCCGGACAGAATCGTCGTGGGCGTGGAAGACGCGGAATCGGCGGAACAGTTGCGTGAGATTTACCGGCCAATCCTGGAGCGGAAATTTCATTGCCCCGTGCACAAGGGCGTCTGCACGGGAAACCAGAAAGCCGAGTTTCTGGTGACAACGATCAACAGCGCGGAACTGATTAAACATGCTTCGAATTCGTTTCTTGCGCTGAAAATCAGCTACGCCAACGTGATCGCGGACCTGTGCGAGAAAATCGGAGCGAACGTGGAAGAAGTGACGCACGCCATGGGAATGGACCCGCGGATTGGCGGGCAATTCCTGCAAGCCGGCCTGGGATTCGGAGGTTTCTGTTTTCCAAAGGATCTGCAGGCATTTGTGCACCTGGCGGCGACGGTGGGAGTGGATTTCGATATCTTGAAAGCCGCGGAACGAGTCAACAAACAAAGGATCGATCGCTTCCTTGAGAAGGTGAGCAAGGCGCTGTGGGTGGTGAAGGGAAAGCGCATCGCGGTGCTGGGACTGGCGTTCAAGGCCAACACCGACGACATTCGATTCGCACCGGCGCTCGAGGTAGTGAAGCGGCTGCTGGACGAGGGTGCGCAGGTGCACGCGACTGATCCCGAGGCGATCGCAAAGACGAAAAAGATCTTTCCCCAGATTCAATATCACGAGGATCCTTACGAAGCCCTGCAGGAAGCGCACGCCGCGCTGATCTGCACGGAGTGGAACGTGTTCCGAAAGATGGACTGGGAGCGCGCGGGAAAATTGATGGCGCGGAAGCTCGTGGTGGACGGGCGAAATTTGTATTCGCCGAAAAAGATGAGCGAACTGGGCTTCGAGTATTATTCTTTCGGAAGAAACTAAGCCGCAAAGTTCAGCGTTGAGCAACTCTCGCGAAGCTTTCCTTGAAGGCAGCGAGTGTAATGCGCAACCCTTCCTCCAGATTTACCTTTGGCTCCCATCCAAGAAGCCGCCTGGCTTTGGAAATGTCGGGGCACCGGCGTTTCGGGTCGTCCTGGGGAAGCGGCTCGAACACGAGAGGCGGAGCATTTTCGAAGTGCGAACGGACGCGCTCGGCGAACTCCAGGATGGTGATTTCAGCGGGATTGCCGATATTCACCGGCTCATGCTCACCGGAAATCATTAGGCGGTAAATTCCTTCGATCAGATCGGAGACAAAGCAGAAGCTTCGGGTCTGCATGCCGTCGCCGTAAATCGTGATGGGACTGCCGCTGAGGGCTTGGAAGACGAAATTGGGCAGAGCGCGGCCATCGTTCAAGCGCATGCGCGGACCGTAGGTATTGAAGATGCGGACAATGTGGGAGTCCAGTCCGAATTTTCGGTGAAAGCCCATGGTGAGGGCCTCAGAGAAGCGCTTCGATTCATCATAGACGCTGCGCGGGCCGACGGAATTGACATGGCCCCAATACGTTTCCGGTTGGGGCGAAACTTCGGGGTCACCGTAACACTCGCTGGTGGATGCGAGAAAAAACTTGGCGCCTTTGGTGTGCGCCAGCTCAAGTGCGTTTAGAGTGCCAAGCGAACCGACGCGCATGGTTTCGATGGGATGCTTCAGATAATCGGGCGGGCTGGCAGGAGAAGCAAAATGCAGGACGTAACCCACGGAGCCATGTACGAGGAGGGGATCGCTGACATCCGCCTGCTGCAAATGGAACTTCGTGTTGCCCTGCAGGTGCCGCAGATTCTCCGGCGTGCCGGTGATGAAGTTGTCGAGCGCCAGGACTTCCCATCCCTCGGCAAGCAAACGGTCGCAAAGATGCGATCCAAGAAAACCCGCACCGCCCGTCACGACTGCGCGCATTCCGCCTCCAAAAACTGCGTTCCCAGTTTAGCTTTGACCGATGCGATTGACCAACTTTCCTGCCGCGGGATAGGATGCGCACGTCCGCATGAACGCAAGCCCCTCCAGAACTTCGAGATCCCACTTCGTGAGAGGCTGGACTGCTTTGGCCGCGGCAGCGGCCGCTCTACTCGTTTCTCTCGTATTTGCATTTCTGAATGTGGGGCGGTGGCTCGTCCGTGAAGATCCACCAGAAAAAGCGCAGGCGATTGCGGTTTTATCGGGAGGGATGCCAATTCGCGCGTTGGAAGCCGCAAAGCTGTATCACGATGGGTTTGCGCCAGCGATCTGGCTGACACAGCCAGAAGAGCCGCGCGAAACGATGGAGGCTCTCGGAGTTCCCTTCGAGGGGGAAGATGAAGTGAACGCGCGAGTCCTGTTGAAGGAGGGAGTGCCGTCCAGCGCGATCCGCATTCTTCAGCCGACGGTCCTCAACACCGCGGACGAACTCAAAGCGATTGCAGCAGCCATGGCACCCGGAGAAGCGAAGCCAGTGATGATAGTGATTTCCAAGGCGCACACGCGGCGCGTGCATGCGCTGTGGGGCCTTCTGGAAAACGGGCACGGAAGAATCGTGGTTCGCGCAGCCTCGGCTGATTCGTTCAATCCGTTGCACTGGTGGGGCTCGACGGGCGATGCACTGGACGTAGTGCGCGAAGTGCTGGGGCTGCTGAATGTGTGGGCCGGGCTTCCGCTCCGGCCCGCGCGCTAGAAAAAAAAGAAACGTTTTCTGCGGCGCGGCTCCTCCGTCGAAACTTCGGGAACGCAAGGCAAAGAGCGGCCTTCGAACGCGGCGAGAGGATTGAGAAGGAACAGGGCTTCGGCGGTTTTCTCACCAAACTGATCGCGCACGGCAGCGTAGGCAGGGCGAAGCAAGAGAGGACGGCTGGTCAGATTGTGGGCATCGCTGGCCACGAAATGAACGAGGCCTTTTCCGATCCAGGCAAGAGCGTCCTCGCGTGGACCTTTGCCAAAACCTCCGGTGATCGCGCCGCCGGTGACTTGGACAAAGCACCCCTGGCGCACCCAACCGGCGAGCCGCTCCGGTTGCGACCGGAGGATGGCGTTGCGCTCGGGATGAGTGATGATGGGCCGGAGACCGGCGAGATGGAGCCGATGGAGAGTCTGGTCCATGGACCGTGGAATCGAAAATTCGTTGAATTCGACGAGCAGGTAATCCCGTTGATTGATGCAGAAGGGAGCGGGATTTTGATGAACGGCGGCAAGATTTTCTGGATCGAGATGAAAATCGCAGCCGGTGGCGAGTTGGAGGCGGCCTTCGAGCCGGGACTGGAGATCGTCGCGCAGGCGGCTGATTTTGGCGTATTCAAATTTGTAGCGAGAGTTGGAATGAGGGGTGGCGACGAGGCGAGTGATTCCGTCGGAGATTGCGGATTCCGCCATGGCGAGCGACTCCTCGATGGTGGCCGGGCCATCGTCAATTCCGGGCAAGATGTGGCAGTGCAGATCAACCATGGTTGTGGCGAAGCCTCAGATGGGCACAGGATTGATCGCAGGGCCCGGTGCGGCGGGGCTGGGGATCCCAAGGAGACAAAGCTGAGCGCGCAGGAACCGAACTCCGGAGGCAAGAGGGCCCGTCATTTGACTATTATTCTCTCGCAGTAAGGCGAGGCGGGCAACGGATGTCTGTAACCTCTGTGAAACAGGAAAACCATTGGCAGCTTTCTGAGGAAAAGCAGTACCTGCTATAGTTGTGGACCTGCCTTTCGGGCCGCGAGGCCCATTATTTGCCGAGCTAATAGGAGAATATAGATCTCATGCCATCCGATCGTAAGCCGGAATTTTTTAAAGGGACACAGCTCAAGGTGGCGATTATCGGCTGCGGATATGTCGGTCTGCCGCTGGCGCTGCGCTTCGCAGAAGCGGGGCATAAGGTCACGGGATTCGATACCGATCCGGCCAAGGTATCCATGCTGAATGCGGGAAAATCGTATATCGAGCACATCTCGCAGACGAAGATTCAACAGTTTGTGAACAGCCGGCATTTCAGCGCGACGACGGACTTTGCGAAGTTGAAAGAGGCGGACGCGATCATCATTTGCGTGCCGACGCCGCTCGACGAACGGCGGGAACCGGATCTTTCCTATGTGGAACAAACCGCGATTTCGATTCAGCCGCACCTGCAGAAGGGGCAGCTGGTGTCGCTGGAATCGACAACGTACCCGGGAACGACCGAGGAGCTGGTGCTGCCAATTCTGGAAAAAAGCGGGCTGCGATGCCCGATCGCGTCGGGGCCCGACAGCGAAAATATTCCCTGTGATTTTTTTCTGGCCTTTTCGCCGGAGCGGGAAGATCCGGGAAACAAACAATATGGGCTGGCACAGATTCCCAAGGTCGTGGGAGGCCTGAATCCGCCGAGCGGGCGGGCGGCAGTGGCGCTGTACGCGCAGGTGGTGGCGCGGGTGGTGCCGGTGAGCTCGACGCGGGCGGCGGAAATGGCAAAACTGCTCGAGAATATCTTCCGCTGCGTGAACATCGCGATGGTCAACGAGCTGAAACTATTGAGCCTGCGGATGGGCATTGATATTTGGGAAGTGATTGACGCGGCAGCGACGAAGCCGTTTGGGTTCATGCCCTTTTATCCGGGACCGGGGCTGGGAGGGCACTGCATTCCGGTGGATCCGTATTACCTATCGTGGAAGGCGCGTGAGTACGATTTTTCGACGCGATTCATCGAGTTGGCAGGCGAGGTCAACACGGCGATGCCATATCACGTGGTCGAGGCTGCGGCCGGGGCGCTGAACAAGCATAAGAAAAGCCTGAACGGCGCGAGGATTCTGGTGCTGGGCGTCGCGTACAAAAAGGACGTGGATGATTTGCGCGAATCGCCGACGCTGAAGATCATGCAACTGCTACAGCAGCAAGGCGCGATCCTGGATTACAACGATCCATATTTTCCGCAACTCCACAAGATGCGGCATTACAACTACGAGAATATGAAGTCCGTGCCGCTTTCGCCGCAGACGCTAGCCGGCTACGACAGCGTGATCATCGCGACAGATCATTCGAGCTACGACTACAACGCGATCGTGGACGCGGCGAAGCTGGTGGTGGACACGCGCAACGCCACGCGGCGGGTTATGCGCAACCGCGAAAAGATCGTGCTCTGCTAATCGAATGACCACAAATAAAGAGGAGATTCGCCGCCAGCTTGAGGAAAGCGCCCGCGTGATACAGGCGTTTTCCGATGAGCTGGTCGCGCGGATCGGGCAGTTTGCGGAACGATCGGCGGCCGCATTGCGCGCAGGAGGAAAGCTCGTTCTGTTCGGAAATGGGGGTAGCGCGGCGGATGCGCTGCACATCGCCGCGGAGCTGGTGGTGCGCCTGCGGACCGACCGTCCGGGATTGGCGGCGATCGCGTTGACGGTGAATCCATCCGTGCTGACGGCCGCCGCCAACGATTATGGATACGAGAAGATCTTCTCACGGCAGATCGAGTCGCTTGTGGCCAAGGAGGATGTACTGGTTGCCCTTTCGACGAGCGGAAAGAGCCCAAACATCGTGCGCGGAGTGGCGGCAGGGCGGGAGCGCGGAGCATACCTTGCGGCATTCACCGGTGAAACCGGCGGGCAGCTGAGGGACAAGGTGGACCTGCTACTGAATGTTCCGTCAGGCGATGCGCAGAGAATCCAGGAGGCGCACATCACGATCGGACATATCGCCTGCGGGCTGATTGAAACGATGCTCTTTCCAAAGGCTTGAGTGCTCGCGCCTTCGCGCTGGAAAAACCGCTGGGGAGCGGATCCTGAGAGAGCGGGCTACTCAGCGCGCTTCACGAGTTCCACGCGGGCGGTCGCGAATGGAAGCACAGCTTCGAGCAAGACCGGTGTGCGGGCCGCGTCCCTGGACAGATAGAGAGTGAAGTGAGCGTCCTTCATTTCCGCGCCGTTCTCGAAGACGCGAATCTCAATTGCATTCGTGGAAAAATCTCCGGCGGCCACCTTGACATTCGCAGTGCCGGTTCGTTCGGCGCGGACTTCATAGAGTTTTCTGCCGTCATAAACCGGGCTGTGAACCTCGGAGGTTTTTGACCAGTCCACGGAGCGCAGATACTGCATAAATCCCAGAGGGTCGCGCGTGCCGGGCAGGACGCGCGCGATCGAGGCGCCCGGCGGCGCCGGCTCTTTTGCGGTGGTACTCATGCGCTGGACGGAATCCACTTTTTGCCCGCGTTCGTCAAGGCGCATCTCGTATTGCATACTGACGAACGAGCCGGAATCACTGTAGGAATCGAACTGGTCGTCGAGAGCAAAGACCATGCGGAGCGGATTCTGGGTGTGGGCGGCGGCCTGGAAATGCCATACGTCTTTCCCGCGCAACTCGGTTTTGCCGCCCACTTCGAGGCGGAGTGTCGCGACGTCGTTCACTTTCGCGACGTCCGCCGAGAAGTCGAGGACTTCTCCCGCTCGCGGGACGAAAACCGGTTCGGCAAGAGGCTTCTCGGGCGGGGGAGCGGGTGGCGCTTTGGAGGGAAGTGAGGAATTCGGCGGAGGAGGCGATGCTGCTCCGGCGGGCGCTTTTGGTTGCGGAGTGAAGGCGACAACCGGCTGCTGGCTTCGAACGTGCAACCAGACGAAAGCGGCAGCGGCGGCAAGAATCGCGAAGAAAACAAGGAGAACTGGGAAAATTCGACGGCTCATGTTGATTCTGAAACGCGATCCTTCAAGAGAACCCTGCTTCCAGGAATTTCATCGTACAATACGATTCGTGCGCGAAGGATCGGGTATCGCGCCAGATGCGCCCCCAGGAACCGAGAGTACCAAAAGGCGGAGCGCAAGTCTCCGCGAAGCTGATGATTACGCGAGTTGCAATCCCCGGCTGGAACATGGTGTCCGGCGGGTGCTGTCGTTTTTGCCGCAAGAGTGAAGGAGCCTTTGTATGCGTTTTGTGGTGACAGGCGGGGCAGGATTTATCGGTTCCAATACGGTGGACGAACTGATCCGCCGCGGCCACAGTGTGGTTGTTTTGGACGACCTTTCTTCGGGGAAAGAGGAGAATCTCGCCGAAGTGAGGAACAAGATTTCCTTTATCAAAGGGAGCATCACGGATCTGGAAGTCGTCCGCAAAGCGATGCCGGAGGCGGATTACGTCCTCCATCTTGCGGCGCGCACATCCGTTCCAAGGTCTGTGAAGGATCCGCTGGAAACCAACCGGATCAATGTGGATGGAACGCTCAACGTGCTGGTGGCGGCACGCGACGCTAAAGTGAAGCGGGTGGTCTTTGCGGCTTCTTCCTCGGCCTACGGTGAAACACCCACTTTGCCGAAGGCGGAGAACATGCGGCCTGAACCCATTTCTCCTTACGGGGTAACAAAGTATGTGGGCGAACTTTATGCGCAAACCTTTGGACGCGTCTACGGCCTGGAGAATGTTTCGCTGCGCTACTTTAACGTGTTCGGGCCGCGGCAGGATCCGAATTCGCCCTACTCCGGAGTGCTTTCGCGCTTTTGCACCGCGTTTTTGGAAGAGGCACAGCCGATTATCTATGGGGACGGGGAGCAGTCGCGGGATTTCACCTACATTGAGAACGTGGTTCAGGCGAACTTGCTCGCGTGCGAAGCGCCCGGGGCTTCCGGCAAGGTCGTTAACGTAGGAACTGGCGGGCGCTTTACGTTGAACCAGACTTTGGAGCTCCTGCGAAGGATCTCCGGGAAGCCGCTCGAGGCAAAGTACGATCCGCCCCGGGAAGGGGATATCCGTGATTCACAGGCGGATATCTCTCTGGCGCGAGAAGCTCTTGGCTACGAACCTACGGTCGTCTTTGAAGAGGGCCTCCAACGGACGTTCGATTGGTATCGAGAAGTTCAAGCGAAGGCCCTGGCTCGCCAGAAAAGCGACTAACCCGGCAAATCCCCTTTGGCGCGGACTGGTGAGCCCCGGTTCCTCCTGCCCCCGGTGACCTACCTTGCCGCGAGGGTTTCCACGCAACCCAGACCGCGTGCTAGGCTATCCAACTGTTTTCATTCTGCTTTTCTGGACCGGACGCGCGAGTGAGACACTCTCCCTTCGACCTGCACCGCTATACGCTCCGGCTGGGCATCTTCCTTTCCCTCGCAACTCCTCTCGGTACGGTCCTGGCCAGACCGGCTCAGCAAATGCGGCTTCCTTCAGGCAAGAGCGGCTATGCGGACTTGTCCGCCAAAGTCCAGAAGAGACAAGGAGACGTCTACATTGCGGATGGCGATGTGGACATCCACTACGCTCAAACGAGGCTGCGGGCGGACCACGCCGAATATAACAGCCAGACGTACGAGGCGACGGCGACGGGGCACGTGGTGTTCGACTACGAAAATCAGCATCTGCAAGCGGATGAAGCGCACTACAACATCAGCGCCGGCACAGGGACGTTTCGCAACGTGCGGGGCACGGTACAAATCCTGCGCCGGCCGAATCCGATGGTGCTGGTGTCGCAAAATCCGCTGTATTTCCAGGCAGATGAGGTCCGGAGGATTTCGGAAGAGGTCTATCTCGTCCGGAAAGCGTGGATTACAATCTGCGATCCGCAGAAACCGACGTGGCAATTCTATGCCTCACACGCCAAGATTCGGCTGAACAAGACCGTCGCTCTCGTGAACGCAAATTTCCGCCTTTACCGGGTCCCTTTGATTTGGCTTCCGTACGCCACGGCGCCTGCGGGATCCCGGTTGCGCCAGTCCGGCTTTCTCATGCCGGACGTTGGCAACAGCTCCCTGAAGGGCTTTCTGCTGGGTGATGCATTTTACTGGGCGCCGGCATCTTGGATGGACACCACTCTGGGCTCGGAATACATGAGCAAGCGAGGCTGGTCGCAGCGGGCGGATTTTCGCGCGACCCCCTTCGAGAGCACTTCCCTAAATTACAGTTATTACGGAGTCATCGACCGTGGGCTGCCCGATGCCAATGGAGTTCTTCAGCCACAGGGTGGGCACGAGCAAAGTTTTCAGATGCAATCGCTCCTTCCGGACAACTGGCGTTTTGTTGCGGACGTCAACCAATTGTCCTCGCTAACTTTTCGGCTTGCGTTTGCGGATGCGTACGGGGATGCGATCAATTCCGAAGTTCGCAGCGCGGTATTTCTCGCCAATAATTTCAGAGGCTTCAGCTTGAATTTCGCTTCGCTGAATGACGAGAACTTCCTTACCATCAATCCCGAAACACGCGTGTTGCTGCGGAATCTGCCGGAGGCCCAATTCGGTTCCGTAGAGCAAGCGCCCTGGCGGAGGCTCCCGATCTATTTTGCTTTCGATTCTTTTTACGGCGGGGTCCACCGGCAGGATCAAAATCTGGATACCCCGGCCGTGGTGCAGAGAAGCGAATTCGCGCCTCGCGTGACCGTGCCGCTGCATCTCGGATCCTGGCTGGGGATCACCACTTCCGCAGCGTTTCGAACCACGCGCTATGGCGCTTCGCTCGATTCGACCGGAGCACTCAGCGAGCAGGCCATCATCCGCAATACCGGAGAATTCACGGTTGATCTGCGCCCTCCTTCTTTGGAGCGTTTCTATGGCAAGGCTGCCACCGATAAGGAGAAGCGCAACCGGCGATTCAAGCACACCATCGAGCCTGATATCACCTACCGGTATGTTACCGGCGTCAATGATTTCAGCCGTTTCATCCGCTTCGGTTCCGACGCAACGCTTACGGATACAAATGAGGTGGAGTACGGCTTTACGCAGCGCCTGTACATGAAGACCGGCGACGACCAGCCCGTGGAACTGCTCAGCTGGAATATCGTCCAAAAGCATTACTTCGATCCTACCTTTGGAGGAGCCATTGTTGACGGGCAGCGCAACGTTTTCCAGGCCTTGAATGACATCACGCCTTTTGCCTTTGCACTCGGCGCACGGAACTGGTCGCCTATCGTCAGCGATTTGAAGCTCAACCCCGGTGGAAGGTACGACGCCGAACAGATCCTTGAGTACGATCCACAGCAGGATAAGATCACTGCAATCGGCACGCTGGTGAAAGTCAGGCCATTCAGCGAGTTCTTTGCCACCGTGGCGCACTTCCGCCTCCAGGATGATCCTATCCTTCAGCCGCTCTCGAACCAGATTCGCGCTTTGCTCGGCTATGGCGGATTGGACCGCAAAGGGTTCAACGCCATGGCGGGGGTGAGTTATGACATCACGAACCAGGCGCTGCAAAACCAGATCGTCCAAGTGACCTATAATGGGAGTTGCTGCGGGCTTTCTCTAGAATATCACCGCATCGCTCTCGGCCAGGTTCGTACGGAAAATCAATTTCGTGTGGCTTTCATCATCGCGAATATCGGCACGTTCGGAAACCTCCGGCGCCAGACGAAAATCTTCTGAGGCTCTGAACATCGGCCCATTTTCGCCGATAAAATGACACCGATGAACGACGCCGATCTCGCCTTCGCCTCGATCGAACAGATCGGCCGGCTCTTCCGCAAGCGCAAAGTGTCTCCCGTGGAGCTCGCCAAAATCATGCTGGGCCGCATCGAGCGCCTCAATCCCCAACTCAATGCGTTTCTGACCGTCACTCCCGAGCTCGCTCTAAAGCAAGCCAAGCAGGCGGAAAATGAGCTCTTTGCCCCGCGCGGCCGAAAGGGCCGCCGCGATCGCGGGCCCTTGCACGGCATTCCCATTTCGCTGAAGGACAATATTTATACCAAGGATGTGCGCACCACAGCGGGTTCGGCGATTTTGAAAGATTTTGTGCCTCTTCATGACGCCAAAGTCGTTGCCCAGCTCAAGGAAGCGGGCGTGGTGATTCTGGGCAAAACCAACATGCACGAATTCGCTTACGGGGTAACAAGCAATAATCCGCACTATGGGGCGGTGCGCAATCCGTGGAATCTCAAATGTGTCGCGGGAGGGTCGAGTGGTGGATCGGCCGCAGCGGTCGCCGCCGGTCTCTGCCACGGCAGCATCGGCACGGATACGGGCGGTTCGATTCGTATTCCATCCGCGCTTTGCGGTGTCGTGGGAGTCAAGCCGGGCACCGGCCGGGTGAGCGCGGCGGACGTAATTCCCCTTTCGCCCACGCTCGATTTTGTAGGCCCGCTTGCGCGAAGCGTGAGGGATGCCGCGCTTTTGCTCGATCCGATATTTGCCAGGGGAAAAAGAGAACGCCTTCTGTGGCCTGCCGGGCGAACCAAGGCACGCCGGTACCGGCTAGGAGTTCCGAAAGGGTTCTTTGTCGAGAATAACTCGCTCGAAGTCGAGTACGCGTTTCGGATGGCTCTACGAAACGTGCAGAAGCGCTCGGCAACCCTTTGCGAGATCGAAATACCGGTGCTCGGAGAAACCGAGGACGCCGGGAATCAGATTGCGTGGGCCGAGGCAACGCATTTTCACCGGCAGGCCGGCTGGTTCCCGGCACGTATCGAGGAGTACGGCGAGGACGTGCGCACACGTCTGCAAGCGGGCACGAAAGTTTCCGCAACAACTTATCTTCGCGCGCTCGAAGTGCGCGACAAATTTCTGCAAGCCATCCATCTTGCGATGGAGGGCGCTGAACTCGATGCTCTCGCGGTTCCGACGACACCCATCACCGCACCGCGCATCGGCCAGGAGGGGGTGGAAATCCTGGGGCGCGAATATTCGACAAGGGCTCTGCTGCTTCGGAACAATCGCCCCGCGAACCTTGCCGGGATTCCCGCAATAACAATTCCTTGCGGTTTTTCGGAAGCAGGATTGCCCATCGGATTGCAACTGATCGGAGCGGTGACGGACGAACCTGTCTTGCTGGAATTGGCCTTCGTCTTTGAAGCTGAGCTGGCACAGGAACGCTGGCCGCCGGATTTTGCATAGCTGGGATCACTCGCTAACGGTCGCGACTGCCCCACGCCGCCGCATCAACCATTTGCCAACGAAATAGCCGATCGTACCCGTCGCGATTCCTCCGAAAATGTCCGCAACGTAGTGGTAGCGGCCCCAAATTGTGGACGCGCACATGGCCGCGACCAGTGGAACCATCACCCAGAAGAGCCACCGGCGATGCCGCCATGCTCCCCACAGCGCCGCGATAGAGCCCGCAACGTGCTCCGAAGGAAATGCGGCGCCTCGCACGCGGCCATAGTGTTCGATGAAACTAATCGTCGCGGTGAACGGGCCACCCCGCAATGGTCCATGCCACCATCCGGCCATGGCGAACCAGGGGCTCTCGATGGGAAACATCATGGCAATGAAATAGCCGATCACATAGGCGACGGCGGAATAGGTCATCACGGACCAATATGCGTGCCACTCCTTGCGGAAGTAGAGAATCCCGCCGATCACGAGGAGATAAACGAAATAGGTCAGGTAGGCGAGCTGGAAAAGGTCGTTGCGCAGCGGCGTGGCGAATTGCTCCAGCCAGACCGAAGGATGCACGCCAAACATCCAGTGATCGAAGGCGATCAGCCTGGTGTCATTCCAGCCGTGATTCACGAGATGGACGAGGTAGGCGAGCTCTTCGAAACAGAAGAGAAAAAAGAGATGAGGATACCAGTGCCGCCAGAAGCGCCAGAAGCGCGCTGCCAGTCCCCGGCCGGCGCTGCGCGCTCGCGCTTCGGAACGCGCACTGATCCGGCTGAGGGCGAGGATGATCGCGGCGACGAAGGCTTGCGTAGCGATCAGCCGAAAAGGATGCGCCAGATTCTCCGCGAAGGCGGTGATCAGCGCGCTCGAGAAGGCTAGATAGCCGAGCGCGATCCATTCGAACGCGCCGCAAGCCGCCCACGCAAGGGCTAATTCGCGTCTCAGGCGCGCGAAACTTCCTTCGAGCGCAAGAGACTTCTCCGGGCCGACCGCGCTTTCGTTCGAACAATCCGCCAATGCCTCTCCCGCGTAGCAGCCGGCCGCTCGTTGTTCCGCAGCGAACCGCAACTTCTCTTTTGCGCTCATTCCGCGACCTCCCGCACCGCCGGTGCGATGGTTTGGTCCGGGAAGGCGCCATTGTTATGGCCTGTGGCACCTGAAGAGCAGTTTCGCGCGTTTTCCTTGCAAGGCGAAGTTCTCTCGCGCCAAACAATGACTGGCCAATGGTACAGTCGCGCGATTCGGCGCAGGCCTCTTGTGGGATTCACCGCGAAGGGCCTCCCCACGCTTTCGAGCATCCAGCGGTCGTTCGCGCTATCACCGTACGCGCTGCACTGCGCAAGGTCCAGGCGCCAGCTTGATGCGAGTTGTCGGATTCCGCGAGCTTTTGCTTTGCCAAACATGGCTTCTCCCGCGACTCTTCCCGACCAGCGCCCGTTCTGCTTTTCGAGCTGGGTGGCGCACACATGCACCGCCGCTTCACAGCCCAGTTGGCGAAGAGCAGCCTTGAGAAGCGACGCGGCATGGAGCGCAAGTGGTTCGAGCGTTCCCGTCACCAGAACAAGCAAGTGTCCCTGGCGGGCATGCCATGCCGCGCGCTCGAATGCTTCGCGATAGCTCGGCAGTTTTCCCACCTCAATCTGCCAGTCGGCGAAAAGGCTCTTCTCGCCGTGGCGAACGGACGACAAATATGCTTTGTTTCCGTGAAACATTTGCAGCAAGCCTTTGGGTGCGAGCCGAAAGGCCTCCACGAGCCAAAGCAGGTAGTTGCCGGGCGGAATTTGTTTCCTCCGGCGCAGAAAGCGGAAGTATCTCCGTTCCAGCGAAGGTTCGGGGAAAAGCGTTCCATCAACATCAAAAAAAGCAGCGACGCGACTTGTGTCCGGTTCCACGTTCATGCTGCACCTTGAGACGCTGTCTTAGCTGATTTTCTCGGCAAGCCGCTGGCCGCGAAATACTTCCAGCCTTCGATCAGGACGGGCAATCCCCGCACGATACAAAACACGCCCGTCGTCCACGTAAGGACCAATGCTCCGGTGCGAATTGCCGCATGCAATCCTGGCGCGGGTGTGTCGAACAATGCGAGGGACCCGCGCTTCAGTGCCAGCTCTATACCCAGATAACAGAAGCAGAGACATTTCAGCGTGGCGTAAAGTCCGCGGCTCCAGCGCGAGCCCACCAGCAACTTTCCCCACCAGGTCTCCAGCATGGAGTTCTCTCCCCAGCCGGAGCGTCCTTTTTTCATCGCCAGTCCACGAAGAAAATCTGTGGCGGCACCGCGAGCGAAGAAAAGCACAGGAATCCAGAACGAAACCATCCCCACGACCGCAAAATAAGTGAAGTACACATTTTCGATCATGCGGTCGCCCAGAATATCCACCTGCGAGCCCAGGGGCGTCGCCAATTTCTTGCGCCGCGCGATGTGGCCGTCGAGTGCATCCAGCGCAATAGCGGCCACCGTCAACACCACCCCTCCCAGGTTCGCCCAAACACCGTGGCCGAAGAGGCTGATGGCGGCGAAGCCCACTCCGACGCGGAGAGCGGTCACCTTGTTCGGCGTCCAGGTCATTGCGCAAACTCCTCTGGCTCTTGCACGACACTAGGGAGAAAGCAAGTTACGTGCCATGGCGGCTCCCCCAACTACTTTCGGCTCAATCTTTTGCAAGAGAAGGCAGTGCCGCAATTTGCAAGATACGCAGCCCAATTCTTTCATCTGTCGCCTTTTCCCCACCGTACTGTTGAAGGTGCCTTGCCTCATCCAGGCTTTTCCTGAATCTGTGGGAGAATAGTCGAGCTTTCTAAGGAGCCTTTGACAACAATGTCAGCGCCCGCCTTTTTTTATGTCACGCTGTTTTGGGGAACTCCTCGCTCATGACGCCGGACGTTTCCCTCGCTGCGGCATTTCTTGCCGGACTGGTTTCCTTTCTGTCGCCCTGTGTGCTTCCGCTTGTGCCCGGCTACATCTCGATGCTCTCTGGAATTGGCATGGAGCAATTGCGCCAGGGCCAGCAGCCGCGTGGCGGCCTTTTCGCATCGGCGCTCTCCTTCGTGATCGGTTTTTCCGTGGTGTTCATCTCGTTCGGCGCTTCGGCAAGCGCTGTCGGTTCGTTCCTCCGCGAACACCGCGGCGAGCTCGCGCCAATCGCGGGAGCATTGATCCTGCTGTTCGGCCTGCACCTTCTCGGTGTGCTCGCCAAACTGACTCCGCGCAACGGCATCATCCTCGGCACCATCCTCGTGGCGCTCGGAGTTGTTTCATTGCTCCGCCATGGAGTGCTTTTCTTTGGTCTGGGGGCAATCCACTTTTTTTCGTTGTCGGCGATCGGTTTTTTTGGGCCGGCTCTCGCCCGCTGGCTCAATCGCGACGTCCATCTTCGCAGCAGCAGCAAACAGCCCGGCATCTGGAGCGGCTTTTTGCTGGGATTCGCTTTCGCGTTCGGCTGGACTCCCTGCATTGGCCCGATTCTTGCCTCGGTTCTCGCCCTGGCTGCCGCCAGCGACACGATTGCGCGTGGCGTTCTGCTCTTGGCCATTTATTCCGCGGGACTCGCTGTTCCGTTCCTATTGACCGCGCTCGGCATCGGCCAGTTCCTCAAGTTTTATCAACGATTCCGAAAGCATCTGCACGCCGTCGAAATCTTCAGCGGCGCGCTCCTGCTCTTCATCGGCGGGCTGGTCTTCGTCAATCGCCTGACCTGGCTTGCGGGGAAACTCGGCTTCTTGAATAAGATGGTTTTGTGGCTGGAACGCGCGCTCACGGGTGGCCACTGAGCGCTTTAGGTTTGGTTCAGGCAAGCGCACTCGTTATACTGATTTCTGGAGTTCGTGATGAAGAAAACCGGTCTTATTTTGCTGTTCGTCGTCGTGCTTGTTGCGGTTGTTTTTTATCTGGACAAAAAAACACGTCAGCCAAATTTAGACGTCCCTCACACTGCCCTGGCGGCTTCAGGCAATCCGGAGCCTGCTGTAAACCTGAAAGATCTCGACGGCAAGGACATCACCCTGACCGACTATAAAGGCAAGGTCGTTCTGGTGAATTTTTGGGCCACGTGGTGCGATCCCTGTCTCGGCGAAATTCCCGATCTGATTCAATTGCAGCAAAAGTTTGGTCCTCGCGGGTTCACTGTGCTTGGCGTGGCCATGGACGAGGAAGGAAAATCCGTCGTTGCTCCGTTTGTGGCCAAGGAACGCTTCGACGTGGATGGCCAGAAACAATCCTTTGACTATCCCATTGTCATCGGGAATGAGGATGTCGCCGACAAATTCGGCGGCCTCCTGGGCTATCCCACGAGCGTTCTCATCTCCCGCGATGGCAAGCAGGTCAAGCGCATCACCGGACCCATCTCGGAAGACGAACTCTCAAAGGCCATCGAGAGCTTGCTTTAGCTTACGATCCACGAACTCTTGTGAGGCTGCGTTCTCCCGTACGAAACGCGGCCCCTTTCTTATCGCGTACCTGAGAGGCTATCTTTGCACGGTGGTCAGTTGGCCCCGGCGGCGCTTGCGGATTCCTGTCCACTGCCGGATACAGTCTTCGACGCTTTTCGCATTGCGCTCAAGCTTGGCTGGGTCCTCTGCCACAGCAGACGTGCATTCGGCGCCGACATCGGATAAATTCGCGCGGATTCCTGTCCCGAAGGTTCCAGCACGATATCCACACGCCGGTTGAAGGCCATCCAGGTCGCACTCTTGTTCCGCAACATCCATGGATCGGGTTGTTGGGATTCCTTCGTGAGCAGCCCCTCAACTTTTTCGCGCGAGAGTTGTTGCGTCTTCCCCACTGAGTCTGTGTCAATGATTTCCGGCGAAATGCCGCGCCCCACCAGAAACTCCTTCACTTCCTCCGCCCGCCGCTCGCTCAGCTTCTGGTTGTAGGACCGTGAACCCCTGATGTCCGCGTGCCCCACGATCTTCAGCTTTGCTTCCTTGTCGTATTGCATGTAGTTCTGGAAATGATCGGCCAGCTTGTCGAGCCTCATCTCCTCGCTGGACACCAGCCCAACCTTCGGATGTCTCGTTAGCGGGTAATTCGTCGGATAGAACACACTCGCGATGCTGATCGCGGGCGGCGGATCAATCGAGCCGACGATATGCAGTGTTGCCGTCTTTGTCGTCGTCCCTCCGCACGCGTTCGCAGCGGTCATGGAGTACTTCACGTCCTCGTTCACCGGGCCATCCGTTGTTTGTGTGGGATCGGCTTTGATCGTCCGGCTCCCGCTCAACGATTCGCTGCCGAACGGTTCCACGAGCACGGAATTCGCATTCGAAGCCGACCAGTCCAGCACCGTCGTTCCTTGCTGAACCACTTTGTCCCCGATTTTGTGGAAATGCACTTCCAGCTCATTCAGCGAAAGCGTCGCCTCCGGCCGCTTGTTCACGTCCACCGTGACCGCTTGCTTCGATTCGCCTCCCGGCCCCACCGCCGTCAGCACGTACGTCGTATTCGCCTTCGGACTCACGCTGCGTTCGCCCTTCGCGGACACGTCGCCCATCTTGGTGATCTTGATCGCCACCGCGTCGTGCGTGTTCCATTTCAAATCCGCGGAATCTCCGCAACCAACTTCTTTTGCCGTCGCCATGAATCTTGCGTCCACCGGCGCCGGAGGCACTGTTGCGCTCGCGATCCCCGCGCGGAATCGCGGCTGAGCCGCCATGTTCAAGCCCGTCTTCCACTCTTTCGTTTCGGTTCTGCCGTTGTCGTTCAGGTGCACGATCACCTTTTGCCCGGCTTTCGCCGTGATGTCCCCCGACCAGATCGTGTTTCCATCCCGTGTTACGTCCACGTGATAGGTTCCTGAATGCACCAGCAAGCGCTGGTGCCAAATCCAATCCCAGTTGAATTCGTCCACGTGCCCCACGAAGTATTTCGGCGTATCGCCGTTCAGCAGCACCGCCGCCCGGGGATGGCCCTTGAATTCGATGTCCGCAAACGGCCCGGCCACTTCATCGCCGGTGGGTTGCAAAGCCACGCTCAAGTGCGTTGTCTCTCCTGCTCCGATTGAAACTTCCTGCGTCTTGGCGAGAAATCCGTAGTTGTACACACCAACTTCGTGCTTGCCGGCTCCCAGTTCGATCTTCTGGCTTCCGTCGCGTATGGCGCGCCCGTCCACAAACACGTAAGCCTGCTTGGGTTTGACGTGAATTTCGAGTGTTCCGTCCTCGGCGCTGTACTGCGCCGCCGCCTGCGCCGTGCACATCAAGCTTCCGGCTGCGAGGAAGGCAGCAAAAAATGTCCCTCTGATTCTCAGCATTTTGGTAGTTCTCCTTCTGGATTGAAAACTCTGGACCCGGACCGTCGCTCGTTGCCGGTTCTGACGCGCACCTCAAGCGGCGAGGCGCACAATGGTCTTCTCATGGCGCGTTTGCAAGCCCGCATTGGCGGATTTGCCTGCGCGAATCCTCAACACACGCCATATATCGTGATGCGATATATTTACGAAGGGTTTTCTGGCGCCGATCCTTTTGATCCTGACGAACTGAAGGACCCGGGCTTTGCCCAGCGGCTGGTTGCGCGCTGCGCGTTATTTCGCGCCGGGCAACGACAGAGGTATATCCGCAGTTCCGATCGTTCCGCTGCGCTGGTCCACCACGCCGATCCGCAGTCTGTACGTGCCCGGCCCCAGCTCCAATTCGGAATGGTAGGGAATTCCCTGCTGCTGGATCGCCGCATATTGCTCCGGTTTAAGCACCGGCTTGATCGCCACGTCCCGATGCGCGGCCAGCTTGCCATCGTTTCCGTACGCCGCCACGTGGAATTCCAGCGCAAGCGCCTTCCCCCCTCCGGCATCCTCCACGCTGACTGTGCTGGGATCGATGATGAAGTCCACCCCAACCTTCATCTTCTCTGCGGGCGCTGGTGGCGCCACCCGCGCATCAAAGGTGACTCCGCTCGTCAGCGGCGAATCCAGTTGCATGGCCATGGCCACTTCCGCATCGAGTTGCTTCATCGCTTTTGAATCATCGCTAAGCGGATTCGCAAAGTACCCGCCGCGCGCCCGCACATTGACGTCCGGCCGGTTCACCTTCACTTCGATCTTGTGAAATTTTCCGTCCGCCTTGCTCGTCGGCGTATACCCAAGCAAATAGTATGCCGCTCCATCGTCCACGCTGAGCGCCACGGAATGATCCAAGTCGTTCTGATTCGTAAAAACTCTCCCTCCCGTGTCTCCGGCCACCTGCTTCATCGTCGCTTGCGTTTCTTGTAGCGCGCCGCTCGCCATCTGTTGGCTCTGCGCAAAGTCCGCGCCGCCGACGAGCTGTCCTCCCGCGTCCACACCCTGGTTTTCCGCTCCGCCCTGCAGTTCTCCCACGAGGCCGCGCGCATCCACCGGATACACCGCGACCTGCGCATCGCTGAGCTTCGAATCCGTCTCGCGGACCCGGTCTTCGTACAGCTCATTGAACGCCACACGGTTCGGACTGTTGTCTCCGTCCGCGCTGTACTTGATGATCCGCGAGTACGTCGCCAAAGGAAATGACGCCGTCACCCACACCACACTTTTTCTGCCGGGGAGCCCCGCGACAGCATGTGCAATGGCTTGAAATGCCGTCAGCGTAATGCCGACGCGCATATCCACTCCCACACTCGCCTGATCCTCCAGGAACTCCCTCATTCTCT
>Ga0335081_10003434_pt1 | contig 24905 bp, 15 predicted proteins | sample Lox_Sample_35_FD_206713 | JGI IMG/M metagenome (GOLD analysis project Ga0335081, IMG submission 206713) | Soil microbial communities from Loxahatchee National Wildlife Refuge, Florida, United States - Lox_Sample_3.5 | ecosystem: Environmental > Terrestrial > Soil > Wetlands | place: USA...
GGAAGGTGCGGGCACGGCAGTACGCCGCCGCGGAAGGCCTGCCGGAAGTACCAACGCGCGCCCCCGCCGGCATATGAGCGCCGCGGCCCGCAAGCGTATTTCAGAGATGATGAAGCAGCGCTGGGCAGAGCGGAAGCGGAAGTCGAAGTCCTAGTACGATAACCAACTCGTAGTCCGGGCCATCGCTACGATTTACACTATGCCACTCCAATCGAGTGGCATTTTCACTGCACGCAACAGCCCGGATTTGCTCACGCTTGCCGAAATGTACTTCCCTCCATGCAACATTTCACATCCGTAATGAGCCTGTAATTCGTGCCCGGGGTGTGGTCCGATCTATCAGCCGACGACTCGTGGCTGACCCTGAGCGGCTTCGCCACGACATAATCCGAGTTTCCTTTTAGAAATGAAATCCAATTTCCCCCGTTAACGCTCGCGGTGTCACATAGTGCGTGCCGCTGAACGTCGACAGAAAGTTATAGAGCGCATAGTTATTCGCCAGATTGATTACGGTGAATTGTGCGCTCCACCGGTATCGATCTCCGTTGAAAAGGTTGTCGACGCCCAAAGCCAGATCGAACAGATTACGCGGCGCGATGCGCGGCGGGTTGTGATCGTCATTTTCCGTCCCCGGGCTCGGCACCTGCGTAAGCTTGGAGCCGAATTGTGATGCCGGGCAAACGAACGGCAGCGGCTGCGTCGGAGTGGCATGTACTCCGTTGCAGGTGAAGCCTGCTTGAAACTCCTGGTCGGCCGTCAGGGGTATTCCGAATGGGTCGGTCATCATGATGGCCGGCTGGCCGTTAAGGATGGTCGACTGCGGGCAGTCGTTGGCCGGACCAACTCCATAGCATGGTACGGCGCCGGCAACCAGTCCACTGTCGTAGCGCCAATTGAAGCCGATCCAAGGGCCACGCTTCCACGGCGTCTGGTATTGCATATGCGCGGTCATGTTGAAGGCTTCGTCGTGGTCAATGCGGAAGACGCCTTGCGGCGCTAGCGGATTCGCGCCCGCTCCGGAGAGCTGCGGCTCGAAGAACCGGGCTGCTACGCTGGACATCACGATCAGCGCGCTGAAGCCATGGTTTACCGGCATGCTGGCGCGCAGCGCAAACCCCGGAATCTTCGAGTTATGCCACGCGATGGGGAACGTGATGGGCGTATTGCCCAGCACGCTGAAATCGTAGGCGTTGTGGGTGTACTTCCAGATGTATTCGCCATCGATGACCAGCCAGCGTCCGACGGCTTGCTGCAGCCCGGCATGGAATTCGTTGCGATAGCCGGGAGTGATGGGCGTTAACGAAAACGAGGAGCACGCCAGCAATGGATTCAGGACCGGTGAGCCGCACCCCAGGCTCGACAACACCAGGTTCTCGTTGAATGGAGTCTCCAACGTCCGGGCATAGGAGATGCGTAGCACCGTGTTGGTCCTCTGAACGTTGTACGCGATTCCCGCGCGCGGCTCGGCCTGGCTTGCCGTCGTCAGGCCGTTGTACAGGTCGCCTCGTATGCCCACATTGAAGGTCCAATTCTTCTTGGTAATCGAGTCCTGCACATACATCGAGAGCTCTTTCACGTCCGTGTGGCCGACGAACGGAAACAGCACGCCCCCACGCGTCAGGTCATAAGGCAGCAGTACTGGATTGAACAAGGGATAGAGCGCGGAGTTGGGGGCATTGGGATTGGAGGCGATGTTCGGTTGAAATCCGGCGCCGGCACACTGCCCAGGATTCGTGAAGCCATCCACCGGAATCCCGGCTGCATTCAGACATGGCGCGTTCAGCGTCGGATCGACGATCCCGAGCTGGTCATTCTCGTTGAGAAAGGTCTGCTCGTACGTAATGCCCGCCTTAAAGTTGTGAATGCCTTTGGTGTAGGTGACGTTGGCGAGCGCTCCCGAATTAAGCAGCGTGCGCTGCTGCGCAACCGTTTCGCGTTGCAGGTTCGGCGGACCCAGATCGGCAAAAGGATCGTCGCTGGGATAGTAGTTGAACGCGTCACGCCGCACGAAGCCCGTGACATTCAGAATCGCATTCGGGCTAATGGTGTGCGACCACGTGGGCGCGATGTTGAAGGTCTCAATCTTGGCGCGCTGGTCCGCGGGCCCGACGGCCTGGCCGTCTGGGCCTAAGACACCGAGGTTCAGGTTGTCATAGGAATTGGGATTCTGGAACCAGGAGCGCGTGTAGCCAAAATTGAAGTGCAGGGCATCGGCGGTGGAGAGCACATAGTCGAAACGGTCGAAGGCATTTTCTTCATTGCCATGGGCATGCAAAACCTGGAACTCCGGAGGATCGAGGAAGCGGCCGGTGTTCAGTCCGCTGGCGGCGATGAAGTTTCCCCAATTCTTGCCGCCGTACGAAAAATCGGCATCCAGGTTCGATGTGCCGAAGGTACCGTAAGAGGCGGTCACATTGCCGTGAGGTGTGGTAGAACCAAGTCCCGAGCGCGTAGTCACATCAATCACCAGGCTGGTCTTGTCTCCGAACTCCGCAGACGGTGCTCCGGCGATGACGGTCATCGATTGCACGGCATCGAGTGGAATCTGGTTGGAGAACACTTTGCTCTGCTGATCGGTAATCGGCTGTCCATCCAGCGAGAACGAGTTCTCGGCGTGGTCACCGAGTCCATGGAAAAGGCCGTTGGAATCGGCGGCAACCCCCGGCGATGCCAGCGTCACCAGCGAGCTGAGCTCCGACGATGTGCTCTCCAACGGAAGTTTGGAAAATAGCTGGCGGTCCACATCGGTGTGAAATGTCGGATCGTTTTCCACCAGGTCTCCGGCCTCGCCCTGCACCGTGACGCTCTCCGCCGAGGACGAGATTTTCAGAGTTATCTTCAGGCTCATGGGTACGGCGGAGCGAACATCGACGTCCTGCGAATACGGAGCGAACCCGCTGACGGTCACGCTGAGGTGGTAAGGATTAAAAGGAACGTTCGGGAAGCTGAATTTTCCGGCCCCGTCGGTGATGGTCGATCGGGTCAACTCGCTAACCGGATTGCGGATTTCCACGGTCGCACCCGGCACGACCGCGCCGGACGGATCGGAAACCACACCGCTCAGCGATGAGCTTCCCGTGGTCTGTGCGCTTCCGCTGATGACGGCGAGTATCAAACAGAAGATAGCCAACACCACGCCATTGATCAACGTGTGAGGGGATGCCGTCCCCATTTTTCTTTGCTTTGCAATCATCTCTTCTCCAATTTTGGCTGGCCCCGTCGTAACGCGGTTGCGGCAAACAAAGGCGCAAGTCGCGCTGCAGGGAGCTGTAGGGAGTGCCATTGAGGGCGTCCGGAGACACCACCTCAAAGCTTTTCGCGATGAAGATTGGATTAGAGAGTTGGAGGGGCCCGGGAGGGTACTCTGCGGTCAGCTTGCAGAGAAGCGTAGTTGACCGCCTGCAGAGTCGTGCGTATCCAGCGGGGATTGAGGAGATCAGTCTTGGGGAGATGCGGCGTTACCGTCGCATTATGTCCTACGCGGCACAGTTCGCATTGATCGCCGGAGGCCACACCGCAATCGGAGGGATCGGAGGCGCCGCCGATCGTCGTGACGGGGCTGACCGCTTTGCCCGCACCCAGGGTGTGCACCCAGGGGTGCAGCAGAACGTGGGCGAACACCAGCATCAGCAACCAGCCACGAACCTTCAAGCTAATCCTCACTCCCACAGAAAACGCTGCTGAAGAGTAATTCTCACTTAAAGCGAAGCGAATTGTAAAGCCACGGACGGGGGCGGAAATGCAGCGCCCGTGGCCAAAGGCAGCTCGCCGTGCCCGAATCCCACCGTCTCGCGCCTGGAATACAGATTCTTGCCCTGCGCGGCCCCAGAGCAACGCTCCCGAGCCCCGTAACCGAGAAGCAATCATGCGTCCCGCGGCTTACGGCGCGAAGTATCCCGAGACATCGAGAACCAGCTGCGTAAGGTTCGAGGCGAAGGCGTCGATGGCGCCGTGCCATGCCGGCACAATCGCCATGTTCGATGTGACCGCGCCATCCAGCGCATTCAGGGTAGACACCAGCGGCTGCTGCTGGCCGTCGGGCCAGAGCGTCAGGTATCCCAGGGTGGCGGAGGGCACCACCGTGGCGTTGAGTACGTAGCCGGAGGCGCTGTTGGGTAAGGCGCATGGACTGCCGGCTACGTTGACCTGAATTTCGCCCGCGAAGGGATCGCCCGGGGGGACCTGGCGCGTGTCCAGCACACGGCAGGGCTCAACCGTATACAGCGACATGGGATTGGCGCCGGAGTTCGCGGCCGCAAAGTATCCGTTGATGTCGACCACCATATCGGTGTCATTGCCGCTGGGATAGGCGAGAATGTCTCCGCCGGAGCCGGCGGGAACAATCGCAGCGTTGGCGGTGACCGTGCCCGTCAGCGCGTTCAAGGTGGAGACGTTGGGCCGCGACTGGCCTTTCGGCCAGACGGTGAGATAGCCGAGCGGCGCACTGTTCTTGGAAATCGCAGTCACGTTGAACGAATACGCCTGCGCGGCGCTGGGAATGTTGCACGCCGACTGCAGCACCGGAAAGTCACGCTGGTCGCCGTTCTGCAATATCGGCCCGCCGAGTGCGCCATCGGGATCGCGCGTATCGATCACCCGGCAGGGCGTCAGAGGAAAGAACGCCAGTGCGGAATTGTTGCCCAGGGTGAAGTAGCCGCTGATGTCCAGAATGACATCCGTGGTGTTGCTGGCGTAGACGCTTACCGCCTGATTGGTACCCGCGGGAACGATCGCGGCATTGGCTTTGGTGCGGCCGTCCAGCGAGTTCAGAGTCGAGACCTCGGGCTGGCTCCCTCCCGTCGGCCACAGCGTTAGGTATCCAAGAGCACCCTGCGGCACCACGGTAACATTCAGCGCGTAAGCGGTGGCACTGGAAGGAATCCCGCAGCTGCCTTGCGGGATGGGAAAGTCCCGCGAGGTGCCCCCGCTGATGGACGGGCCTCCAAACGTCCCCGTGACATTGCGCGTATCGACCACGCGGCAGGGCGCGACCGGTACGAATTGCAGAGTCGACGAGCCGTCGCTGATCGTCACATCGTCGAGATACATGTACGTCAGATAACCAAAGCCATCCTCGTGGACATTGAAGTAGACCTGAACCGTCTGACCTTTGTAGGGAGTCAGGTCGAACGTCACCTGGGTCCAGGTCTGCGCATTGGACGCGGTCTGGAAGATCTCCGCCAGCTTGTTGCCGCCGGTGTCGCGAATCTGCGCCTCCTGCCACGAGTACTGCACACTGTCCTGCGTCCACGGCCAATACCAGAAGCTCAGCGTGGGACTCTGGGCGTCGCCCGGAACCGTGGCCTGCTGATAGACCCAGGAGTCGCCATCCGGTTCCGGCAGGCCGCTGGCGCCCAGCTGTGCGCTGAAGCTGCCGCTATGGGCCTGCAAGGTGGAGACCATCGGAACCAGCGCGCCGCCCGCGGTCCAGCAATCCAGCGTGCCGCTCTCGAAGCTCCCATTCGACAGCGTGTTGCTGACGCAGCTCGCCGGCTGGGTCCCGAGGCCAGTCAACGTTGCCACCCGCGGGCTGCCCGGCCCGTTGTCGTTTACCGTGAGCGTTCCGCTTCTCAGTCCCGACGCCGTCGGGCGGAAGCTGACGTTGATGGTGCAGCTGCTGTCTGCGGGAATCGAGGTTCCGCAGCTATTGCTTTGCAGAAAATCGCCGGTCACGCTGATGCTGCTGATGGTAAGCGCTACCGATTGATGGTTGGTGAAGGTGATCGGCTGTGCGGGACTGGTGGTTCCCATGTTCTGGTCGCCGAAGTTCAGGCTATCGGGATAGAAGCCGATGTAGCTACCGGTCTGGCAACCGGGAAATTCAAAGCTCGCGATCCGGGTGTTCCAGTTCCAGCTGCCGTTGGTCACCATGTATTCCTGCGTGTACCAGAAGGTGCAGTCATCGGTGGGATCGATGGTCATGGCACTGTAGTCGCCCCAGCGTGAGAGGTTCACCGTCTGCGAGCCGCTGCCGGTGACGACAGTCGTCTCCGTCTCCAGCGCGCCCGGCGGATCGGAGGGCACACGGCCGGCAAAAGCGATCGATGGGTACACCGCACCGCTGGAGACGCTGTAGCCCAGCGCAATGTCGCCGATCTTGTCCATGGCGATGCTACCCATCCAACGATAGTTCGAGTCGGGAGCGTAGGTACCCTGCTGGGCCACGACGGGATTGCCGGCGGGCGACTGAATCTCATACCAGCGGACGCCACCACCGCCGCTCACCGCAACCGAGTGATTCACTACCAGAGATTCATGGTCGCCGAAGTTGCGATAGGCCAGGCGGTACATCAAGCGGTCAGCCAGGGAGTCCAGCTTGGTGTCGGTGCCGGGCTGAGGAACACATTCGCGGCCGCCGTTGCAAAGCGGGGTGAAGTCCGCAACGCTGATCGAGCTGGGACCGGTGAAGGTCGAGTTCGAGGGGTTGCTGAAGTCGACATGGAACTGGTACAGCTCCAGCGCATTCGCGCCGAAGGTCAGCATGAAATCCGGCTCGCCTGCCGGTGGCGGCGTGGTGCCGTCGATGTCGGAAGGCAGCAGTCCACCCACGGTTGAACCCTGCTGGAAGCAGATCTGCGTCGCTTCCTGTCCGTTCAGCATGGCGCTGCGGTTATAAGCGCACGCGTCGGCACCGACGAAGGTCTCGTCCTGGAACATGTTGAAGGTTTCGTAGTAGGCGTCGGACCAGACGCCCATCTTGGGATAGTCGTCGAAATAGGTGTACTCGAAGGAATAGCGATACCACGTGCCCGTCGCATCGGGCGTGGTGGAAACCGCAATGCACTGCAGATACGGCGTGGTGGAAACCGAGAACTGGCTCATCACCCAGCGGTTGGCGATTTTGTCCTGCAGCACGATGGGATCGCCGTCGTTGTTGTTCTCGCAGCCGCCGCCGAACCCCTGCCACAACGTGTTGCCTGCGGTTGGACCGGCGAGCAATGCGCCGTTGGTCTTGTCGAAGACGGCGAAGTAGGTGTTTACCCACTGCACGTATTGCGTTGCACCCACGGCGCCGTTGGTGTCCGACGGCGCGAACTCGACCGTGAAGCCGTATTGGTTGTCCCCGATGCCCTCAAAATTCAGACTCACCCGCGGCGAGTATCCGTTCGCCCACATCTGCCGCACCGGGTCTTCCGTCAGTGGCTTGCTTCCCGGCGGCAGCGGAATCGCGCGGCGAGGCTCGGCTTCATGCGCTTCATGCTCCACGGGACGCGCACGCCGGATCATGTCCAGCAGCGGCAGCGACTCGTCGTGATGCAGGTCGCGCCGAATGGTCGTGGGACCGCGATAGGCCTGCGCTAGCACTGGAACAGGAAGAAGACTCAATACTGCGAGCAATGAGATTCCGCCAAGGGAAGAGAATCTCGTGATCGGCATGCTGGTTTCTCCCGAAGAACGTCGTGGTCTATATCGGCAGGAAGGTGCTGCGAGGCAGCCTCCAGTGCACGGGATGAGGAAGGGCAATTGAGGTGCGCAGTGCGATTAGAAGCGGCTAAACCGCCGTTGCCGTAAGCGCCTGTTGACGAACCACTACAAGAGATGGGAACTTAGGAGACCGCCGATTTGTCCTGTCGGGCTCGGCGGTGTTGACCGCAACCTTGAGCTTTTCTTATTTCTGAGAAATCTCTGATCCGAGGTGCTCCATGGCTCTGAGCTTTGCCGCCGATATCCGCCCGCTGTTTCGCGACTCGCCTGATGTGGAGGCGATGAAGAGCTTCGGTCTCGATCTTTCTTCCTACGACGACGTCAAGGCACAGGCGGAGGCGATCTACTCGCGGCTTGACGATGGCAGCATGCCCTGCGACGATCCCTGGCCCAAGCAGCAGATCGCCAAGTTCAAGCAGTGGATGGATGAGGGCATGGCGCCGTAGAAGTGCCGCCGCAGAAAACTGTTTCACCACGGAGGCCCGGAGGACACGGAGGAACTTTCTTGTAAAAGCTCCGTGCTCTCCGTGCCTCTGTGGTGAATTCTTCCTACTTGTGCGACGCTGCCGGCGGTGCCACCTTGTCCGCGGTTACGAACACCGGTTCGATATCCACCGGAATGTCGCCCAGCTTGTCCAACGCCTGCTTGAAGTCGGGTCGCAAGACGCCGAGTGTGTCGAGCATCTGCTTCGCGCCCGCATAATTTCCTTCCGCTTCCAGCGTCAGCAGGTCATGCGTCAGATCGCGCACGGCATCCTTGATCTTCGCGTAATCCACTGCGAACGTCCCATCCGGCCGCACCACGAAGCCGCCTTTGTCGACCAAGTAGTTCACCTGCACGGCCATGCCTTTGCCGTGCGCCTCGCCGATGCCGAAGCGCAGGGTACGGAACGATGACGCCAGATACGTCGTGTACAGGCGCTTCTCGGAGTCGGCATCCGGTTTGAGCACGTCCCCCAGTCCCATCGCCTGCGCGTGCTCGATCATGTACTGCAGCGCGAACAAGCCCGTCGCGTCGGCCTTGGCTTCCTCAATTGCGCTGTAGAGCTCCTTCAGCTGCTCGCGTGGTGTGGTCGGCTTGCCGTCCACGCTGATCTGGTGTGGGCCCAGGCCATGGCACAGCTCATGCGTCAGAATGTGCGTGAAGAAGGCGTCGAAGTTGACGTCGGCCTGCTCGTCGGCCGCCAGCACGCGTTTGGAGATGGGAATGAGGATCTGCTGGAACTTGGCCTGCTGCACGTTCTTCAGCATCACCCGCTTGCTGCCCTTCTCGGCGATGACGCGCTCGTCGTTGGGCAGGTTGTAAGCGGCGGTCTGCACTCCATGATTGCCATCGCCCGCGCTCATGATCTCGTTGACCACGCGGATGGGCGCCTGCCCGCCGATCTTCGGGTTGCGGTACTTGGGTTCGATCGGCAGATTGTTTTCGATCTCCTGCAGGTCGCGCGCGAACGCCGCCAGCTTGGCGCTCTCCTGCTCGTCGCGCACGTTCACGTACGCCTCGTACGATGCCTTGTAGCCGAAGAGCTCGTCGTTATAGGTCTCATACGGTCCCATCGTGATGTCGAGCGGCGCATCCAGATCCATCCAGGCGACGTCGCTCTCGTAATAGTCGTTGGAGAGAAACGCTGCGGCGCGAGCAGTGAGGAAGCGCTTCAATGTGGCGTTATCAGTGAGCCCTGCGGCATCATTCAGCAGCTTCGCCGCGCGTGTCAGATCGTCCTTGTAGGCCTCGCTGTAGGGGATGATCTTGAATCCGTTCTTGCCGTCGCTGCGAAGGATGGTGAAGAAGCCGGTAGCCTGCTTCTGTTGGTCCGTCGGCAGAGTCTTGAGCCAGCTTTCGAACTGCTCCTTCGTCATCGACTCGGGATAGAAGTTCGCGCCTTGCGGCTTGTGCAGCGGCACGCCAGGTAGGAACGCCGCGCCGTCGAGCTCCGACCAAGGGCCCTTGTTGATCCAGAAATAATGCAGACGCGCTTTGCCCAGCGGTGAAGTGTCCTTCTGCAGCTTGGCGTAGAGCGCCAGATCGCCACTCCAGTACTGCTGCATGAAGATGTGGTCGATCAGCCGCGCCGACTCGATCAGCTTGGCCAGCGCCTGGCGATCGCCCGGCGAGAGATTGCTGATGTCGACATTCAGCTCGGTGGGCGTGAATTGCGCCGACAGCTTCTGGAGTTGCGCGAGATCGGGATCATTGGCTGCAAGTTGTTGCGCGGATGCAGTGACCGACGTGATGGACATCATGACTGCAAGTATAAGGACAGGTTTCATGGGAGTTCTCCCTCGGACTGCCGAATTGGACGGTCCCCAAACCGGCTATGATAGCGCAACGAGCAGGAGAACTCTGTGTCGCAGACGCACCAGTTAATTCGCGAGCAGTGGGTGCCGCGACCGCTCGACGAGGTCTGCGTTTCGCCGGAAGCGGCTGACGGAGAGATTCGGCCACTAACCCTGCTGCGCCGTGGCTTCGTCCGTCTTGATGCTTTCTTCTCCGGCCAATGCCGCAGCTTTGCCCTCGTCCTCCTTGGGCGGAGGGGGCACGAAGTACAGGATTCGCTGGCACGAATCGCAGAAGATGATCGCCTCGCCCTTCATCACGTCCTGATAGACCTGGGGCCGCAGGATGACGCGGCACACGGAGCACATTTGGTTGTCGTGAACGGCGGCGATGCCCGAGCCGCGCAGCTTCAGTACGCGATCATAGTGGGGCAGCGTGTCGTCGCCGATGGTGGCGCGCAGCTCCTTGCGCTGCGCCGTCAGCTCCGTCAGCTGCCTCTCATCTTCGGCGGTCTGCTGCCGCGCATGTTCTTTTTCCTTCTCGTTCTGTGCGCTGTCCGCCTTCAGCGTCGACTCGGCCTGCTTCAGCGCCTCTTTACGCGCGTCCGCGGCCACCATGATCTCCAGGATCTTGTCTTCCAGTTTGCTGATCTCGCTCTCGGCGTGCTCGATCTCGCTGAGCAGCGCCTTGTACTCCTGGTTGGTCTTCACCTTCAGCGACTGATCGCGGTACTTGCTGATCTTCTCCTGCTGGTCCCTGATGTCGGATTCGTGCTTGCGCCGTGCGGTCTCGTCAGCTTTCATCGCGGCCTGCGCGGCATCCACTTTGGCTTTGGAACCGGCGAGCTTCGCCTCAATCTGCGCCACTTCCTTGGGCAGGAAAGCGATCTCTGCCCGCAACGCGGCGATACGGGAGTCGATGTTTTGCAGTTCGATCAGCTTGTGCAGTTGGGAATTCATTACAGCTCTTCGGATTCTAGCACGCAGAAACAGAGGGCAGCGGCTCCGGGAGCGCCGGTACGGACCGGTCCTGGCGTCGTCATCCGAAGCAGAGTGAGTTCGGCCGCGCGCTCGCCTGGGTGCGCCCCATCCTTCCGGCTTCTGTCGGCGAAGGGTGGGAACTCTTTACGGTCTACCATCCGCTGGGATTAAGGCGTAATACCTATTGAGCCGCCGCCCCGCGCCCTCCTACGATTGTTCGTATGCCACTCGAAATTGCGCGACTTCTTCTTGGCCTGCTGATCGCCGCCTGCCACCGGCACATCGCTGACTTCATCACCGAACGGGAGCGTTCGCTGGTTGTTGCCTTCCGCCAGCGTGGCGTACCGCTGCCTGCCGCCCTCACCACCGAAACAGCGCGAAACCTGTATTTCGGCATTGGCATCTTTGTTGTGCTGGTCGAGTTGCTGCGCATCTATCAGCTGGGACACTGACGCGACGTGCAGAACGACTGCCGGTGTCTATGTTCACGATGATTGCGCCATTCTTGGTCATCGTCAGACCGGGACAGCCCCCAGGGCTCATTTTTCTCGCGCGCAAGTCAGTTCATCCCTAATCTCTAATCCCTAATCCCTTAATCCCTTTCCCAACCACTCTCCATCGACCTCTCCTGATAAACTTTTCCGCAGCCAAATTCATCCTCCGGAGTTGCCGTGAAAGCTTGCGTTGCTGCGTTGACCCTCTTCACTCTCGCCTCTTCGTTTCTGGTCGCACAAGACGCCCAGAAGCCGCTGACCATTGAAGACATGTTCCGGCCGGGCGGCATCCTCGGTCGCGCGCCGGAGAACGTGCAGTGGAGTCCTGACGGCTCCAAGGTTTCCTTTGTGCAGCGCGACGAGTCGGGCGAGCACGGCCAGCTCTACTACGTCGACGTCGCCACTGGCAAGTCGGCCGTGCTGGTCGCCAGCGGAAAGCTGGCCTTGCTCGCGCCGCCCACCTCCTCCATCAAAGATGAGCGCAAGAAGGAAGCGGCGCGGCGTTATGCCATCGCCGCATATCAGTGGGCGCCCGACTCCAAGCATCTGCTCTTCGATTCCATGGGCCAGCTCTGGCTGTATAGCCTCGATACCGGCACCGCCGTGCAACTCACCAATAGCGCGGACGAAAGTGCCGATCCCAAGTTCTCGCCCTCGGGCGATCGCATCTCGTATCTGCGCAAACACAACCTGTATGTGCGGCCCATCAACAACGGCGCCGAGCGCGCGCTCACCACCGACGGCAACGACAATCTGCTGAACGGCGAGGTCGATTGGGTCTACGAAGAAGAGCTCTATTCGCGCAGCAACTATTTCTGGTCGCCTAACGGCAAGCAGCTCGTCTTTCTGCAGATGGACGAGAAGGACGTGCCCACCTATCCCATCACCGACTGGATGCCGGTGCATCCTACGGTCGATCAGGAAAAATATCCCCAGCCCGGGGACCCTAATCCCGGCGTGCGACTGGGCGTGGTGGGTAGCGGCGGCGGCAAGATCAAGTGGATCACCGCCGGCGGCAACCGAACCGGCTCGCTGGTGCTGGGCAACGATGCCAATGTGCTCATCCCGCGATTCGGGTGGGTACGCGATGGCATGATCTGGGCCATGGCGCTCAACCGCATTCAGGACCAGCTCGATCTTTACTTCGTCGACGTCAACAGCGGCGCGTGGCAGCTGATGATGACCGAGAGCACCGACGCCTGGATCGACATGCATCCCGAGGTCGATTTCAAGCTCCTGCAATCGACTGGCAATTTCCTGTGGACCAGCTGGCGCGACGGCCACAACCACATCTATCTCTATCAGTTCGACGCCAAGAATCCTCTGGCCAACGGTGCCAACGTCGAGCGGCAGCTCACGCGCGGCGATTGGGAAGTGGAGAGCATCGACGGCATCGACGAGAAGCAGGGCATCGTCTACTTCGCGGCCAACGAAGGCGATTGGCGGCAGCGCAATGAGTTCGCCGTGGGCCTCGATGGCCAGCACTTCCGGCGCATCTCCAAGCTCGACGGCACGCACTACGCCGACTTCGATCCCAGGAACGCGAAATATTATGTCGACAACTTCTCCGCGCTGATGACGCCGCCCGCCCCATCGGTGTGCAACATCGACGGCATCTGTAGCCCGTTCTGGAAGCCGCACAGCGTCGAAGCCTACAACCTGCTCACCCCCAAATTCGTCGAGTTCAAAGCCGCCGATGGTGTCACCGTGCTGGAAGGCGAGATTCTATTGCCGCCGCCGGGCGGCCCGATAATGGCTAACGGCAAGGCGCCGCTCATTCTGAATCCTTACGGCGGACCCGGCGGACAGAGTGTGCGCGACTTATGGATCGGCTACGACCTCTTCGACCAGATCCTCGCTCGCCAGGGCATCGCGGTGCTGCACGTTGACAACCGCGGCATGGCCAATCGGGGCAAAGCCTTCGCGCTGCCCATCAAGCATCACTTCGGCCCGGTGGAGCTCGCCGATCAGCTTGCCGCCGCGAAGCAGGCGCTGCAAATGTTTCCGCAACTGGATGGCAACCGGCTCGGATTCTGGGGATGGAGCTACGGCGGGTACTTCACGCTCTATGCCATGGAGCACAGCGATCAGTTCAAGGCGGGAGTCGCGGTGGCGCCGGTCAGCAACTGGCTGCTGTACGACTCCATCTACACCGAGCGCTATATGGGACTGCCGCACGATAACGAAGCTGGCTACAAGGACAGCTCGCCGGTGAACAACGCGGCCGATCTGCACGGCAGGCTGCTGGAGATCCACGGCACCAGCGACGACAACGTTCACATGCAGAATACGATTCAGATGGTCAATAACTTCATCAACGCCGGCAAGCAATTCCGGCTGATGACGTATCCGGGCAAAACGCACGGCATCGCCGGCTTCCAGGCACGCACGCACCTGTTCCACATGATCGACGATTATTTTATGGAGACGCTGGCGGCGGAGAAATAGCGACAATTTGCTCGCCAGGTTGTCATCCTGAGCGGAGGCGGCCTGTCTTTCGGCCGCCGGAGTCGAAGGACCTGCGGTTCCCTATTGCGACAGCGCACTCAGCGCTGAGCGGAAGATGGCGTCGAAGTTCTCCCGCCCCGCCGACTGCACCGCCCGTTCCACGGCCTTCTCGGCAAGCGTTCGCTGATAGCCGAGATTCGTCAGGGCCGAGATCACATCTTCTTCGACGACGGAATGTGCCACCACCGGCGGCGGCGCGCCGAATCCTTCCAGCTTGTCGCGCAACTCGACGCACATGCGCTCGGCGGTCTTGCGGCCGATGCCGGGAATCTTCGTGAGTCGCGCGAAGTCGTTGCCGCGGATGGCACCAACCATCTCCGCCGTCGGCATGCCGCTCAGGATCTTGATTCCGAGCGCCGGCCCGATACCGCTCACTGTAATCAGCTTCTCGAACAGCTGCTTCTCTTCCGGACGCAAGAATCCGTAGAGCGCCAATGCGTCCTCGCGCACGTGGGTGTGGATGTGCAGCGCGACATCCGAGCCGGCCGCAGGCAAGTCGGAAAACGTCGGCACAGTGATGGTGACGTCGTAGCCGACGCCGCCGGCCTCAACAATGGCCTGGTTGGGATGCTTGGAGATCAGACGGCCGCGCAGATGTGCAATCATAATGCAGTTGTCAGTGTGCCACTGGCCAGTCTGTCAGCGAGTGGTTGCGGGTTGCCTCTTAAGCCGGGTGTTTCAATTTCCTAGCCAACGATTTTTCCCACGCGGTCAGTAGTTCACTTACGCCGTCCACAAATCTCTGGGTATCCAACGGGAGCATCGGCTCAAGGTTCTCGTGTATGGCACGATTCCGCAAGTGTAAGCACTCCAGTATCCTTCCGCTTCTAATCCCGATTCTTCCGGGAATCCCCCTCTTCTCGATATCGTCCGCCAAATGGCCCGTCATCCTTGACTTTCCGTCTGCCGGAGGAAACCCTTCGGCTTCCCCGATCTCATTAATAAGGGATTCATAAGCCTTGCCAGTGACAATGGAGGCCAACCCACAGTCGTGCTCCAGAAGCGCCCGGGCGAAGACCAAGTACATGGACCTCTCTTTCCTCAACCGAAGTCCGCTCATCAGGTTTCTAAGGCGGAGCTCCTGAAACTTTTCATCTCGCCACATTTCCTCTGTCGCCTGCTTGACACCCTCAAAGTCAGGCCCCAAGTGGGCATCTTGCGAAAAAGCGGCGGCACTCCAAAGCGCCATGTCGATATCGGAGATCCTTGAAAGCGAGGCTATTCGGAGCTTCCGCAAGCTTGCCAAATACCTGAGGTAGTAATCTGTAGCATGCTTGGCTTGCCTAAGACTGATTAAGCTAGTTACCGGGATTGAAATGATTCCGAACCACTTCGGACGTAAGAATCGCAATATTACCGATACCAACTCAATGTTCTTCAGATGGTCGTAAAGTGAGTTGACAATATCTTTCTGCGATGCTTCTGCACTCAGATTCTCGGGGATCTCTATTGCGGCTTCACGGATATCCTCGCTCGGTCGTGGCCACCACTTTGGATAACTCCAAAATGTGCTCTGTTCCAAAGTATCAATCACGCTTGCGACCTTCACCGGCCCCTGCGGCATTCGCGCGAATTCCTTTTCAACTTCCAGCGGTTCCAACCGGCGTTCGTAGTACCGTTCAGCTGCCTTGGTGTAGTTCTGGTGAAATACCTCGAGCCACATTACTCCTCCTCGAGTTACGGCCCGCATCGTCGGCTTAAGACCTACTTAATTTGCTCCGACTCTCCGTAAATCGGCCAAGCCTCGCAACGTTTGGGTCGGCGGGCCGGGCTGGCAGTCCCTGCCGGTTCTGGCCCTTGAGAGATGGCTGGGCGACAATCGCCGGCAACTGGCTACTGTCTCCTCCGGTGATACACCGCAAATTCAAATCCCGGATTCGGGGGGAAGAGTTCGTTGATCTTGCGCAGGCGCTCGGCCAGCGCATCGGGAGCCAACAGCGGATAGTCGCGCTCGCGCAGGTCCTGGTAATCCACGTCCAGGAACAGAGACAGCATGTACACCGCAATCGCATCGGCGAAGACCGCCAGCAAATATTCGTGGCGTGCCTTCTCGGCTTCGGGGCCGCTGGTGGTCGCGACCTTGCGCAGCTCGTAGGCGTCGAGCGAGGTCTCACCCCGCACCCGGCCTTCCACCTGCTTCCAAACCAGGTCGGCAAACTCTTGCGAGACCCCGACGCGGTCCACGAAGTTGTGGCCGACGTTGATGAAAAACTCGAAGGCAATGGCGAAGCTGTCTTCCATGAGCCGGGTGGAGATGAAGACGCATTGCGAGTCGCCCAGCGTCTGGTTGCGATGACAGACGGCGCTGTCGGAGAGTTGAACATCGTAGCGGTCGGCGATCATCGTCTCTTCGCCGAGGTTGAGCGTGAGCGGCACAAAGTAATAGGCCTTGCGGTTGAGCGCGGCCGCGATAGTGCGCGGCACGGCGTTGACCATGCGCTCCAGATCGGCGATGCCGGCGGTCACCTCTCCCATCACCGAGTAGCAGATGCCGTTGCCGGCCTGTGAAACCGGCGCCATCCGTACGACTTCGGCGGGAGTTCGGGTTACAGCCTGGGACGTTGAAGCCATGAAACATCGATTGTATCGCAAGGGAGGCGAGCACTAGTGAAGCCGTACCCTGATACAAAGCCCTCCTTTACTCAAAGAACTTCTCGGGGCACTAGCCGCTCAGCGCGTCCGGGAAAGATTCATCAGGTCATTGATAGTCGGGAAACAGGTCCCACGTCGGCCAGTCCGTCCGGTTGCGGATCATGGGCTCGATGATCTTGCGGTTGATGTCGGGCATGTTGGTCGCGGTGTGGGAATTGAACAGCAATACGTATCCCACTCCGTTGGAATGTGAGGAATAGGTCGTGATGGTGCCGATGCCGAAATCTCCACCTTTCGTCCAACTGGCATTTTGCATGGTGCAGCCGTTCGGGCCGCCCGACTCGGGGGGACACCACACCGTGTCCCAGCCATCCGTCCAGTAGGCAAACTTGCCGGCGAAATGCGGATTGGCGGGCCGGGAAACCATCAGATTCATGGTCTGTGGCTGCAATGGATTGGGATCGGGAACGCCGTTGCGTAAGCTGGCCTGCACATGGGCGAGGTCGATGATGCTGGCGGTCCAACCCCCGGCCGGCCCGACCTCCGGCCTCAACGTATCGAGACAGCAAACGGCGTTCTGACCATCAGGCAGTATCCGGTAGTAATGAACCTCGTTGGGCAGCAACTTGCTGTAAAGCAACACATGGGCGTGGTTGGCGCCCATCGGCTGCAGAATGTTGGCCATCATCCAGTCCTGATAGGGCTGCCCGGTTATCTGCTCAATGATCTGCCCAAGGATATTGAACCCGAAGTTGGAATAGGAATAGCAGGTGCCGGGAGTGAAATCCAGCCGGTGGCTAATGCCGAACTGGATCACCTGAACGCGGGTCGGTACGCTGCGCATATGCAGAGCGCGCTGAGTCCGTTGCGGAGTAGCCCAATCGCCGCTGCCGTGTGTCATCACGCCGCAGGCATTCACCGCCCGGTCGTTTTCGATCCAGCCGCCCGACATCTGCATCAGGTCCTGCACGGTGATGTCATAGATGCGCTCGTCGAGCTGGCATCCTGCGCACCGGATAGGATCGATGTGGAGAATGGGTTGCGAGCAAGGAACAGACTCGGCGGCCTTCGCGGGAGTATTAGGACGGGCGAAAACTTTTTGCTCCATGCACAGTTGCTTGTCCTGGATCAGCTTGAGAATGCCGATTCCGGTGAAAGACTTCGAGACGCTGGCCAGGCGAAACACCGATGTCGGCTCGATGGGCTGGCGCGCTTCCTCATTGGCCCAGCCGAAACCTCGCGCGTAGACCAGCCGCCCATCTTTGACGAAGGCGATTGCCGCGCCCGGGATGTGGTCTCTCTGGATGACCTCAACCACCGCGCGCTCGAACTCCTCAAACCCGGGAGCAGCTTTGCCGGTAATCGGGATGTTGCCGGGCGTCTGCACCTGCGCCGGTGACGGCGCCGACAAAACCCAGGCAAATAGGAAGAGAAAGCAGCCGAAGCGCGCGAGTTTCATGAGAGGCGCAATGATAGCGCAAGCCGGAGCGGTTATGACAGGAGATTGTTCGTCCTTACGGCTCGGTGAGCACCGTGTGATACGGATCCAGCACGAGTTGCTTCACTTCCGCTGGCGCGGGCAGGCTGAAGTGCGTGTCGGCGCCCTCGGCGAAGACGCGGCCGAGGTAAATCTGCCGCTCGCCAGCGAGGCCGTAAACCGGAACGCTGGTCACCAGATCAAATGGCGCGGAGCCCTGATGGATGGTGCCGCTTACGCTGGTGCCGTGAGCCGTGTGCGCGAACTTCGCCCCCGACAGTTCGAGCTGCGGAAATGCCGTGCCATTCACCCAGCCGTCGAAGAACCAGTCCAGCGACTTGCGGTTCTCGAACCACAAGGAGCGTGGCAGTACTTCCTCGACGGCCTGCTCGAAGTCGGAGTTGGTGATTTCCTTCTGCTGATAGCGAACCACCAGGTTACGCAGCAGCGCGAGGAAGACGGTGTCGTCGCCATTGGGATTCGCCGGAGTGCGAGAGGCATCGCGCAGCATCCAGCGCAGCATGTGCATCAGCCAGGTGCCGCGGCCATAGGTGATGATGTCGTATCCGCCGGGAAAATGGGAGGACGAAAGGCGGCTACCCAGCGTCACTGGTCCGGCTTCCACCAGCCGCCGCCCCTCACGCGAGCGGCTGCCCAGAATCTGCCGGTAGTTCTCTAACGTGAGCTGCACGTCGGCGGGTTGCGAGCGCTCCAGCAGGAGCAGGGAGCAGTAATTCGCCAATCCCTCCAGCAGCCACTGCTCGTGATAGCTGGCCCACGACACCTGATCGCCGTACCACTGATGCGTCAGTTCGTGGGGCATCATCACTTCGCTGTAGATGATGGCGTCAGCTTCGGAGAGATTCATGTTGCGCAGCTGCTCGGGCGGCAGATAGGCGTAGCTGGAGAGGAAGATCAGCCCCGGCCAACCCTGGCTCTCGGCGCTGGGATTCTCCGTCAGCGACAGCGAACTGAAGGGATACGGGCCGAGCATCTGCGAGAGCGCCGTCAGCGTCTCCGCTGCCCGGTCGGCAAGCGATAATCCTGTGCCGGCCGGATTCTGCAGCGGCGGCGGAAGTGGAACCGGCTCGACGGTTCCGGGGGCATGCGGCGAAAGCAAGGGCGACGAGCCCACCGCAGGCCGCGGGCCCGACTGCTGACTCTCCGATCCCCGCGCCGCGTACGTTTCCACCGCGACATTCTCAGCCCTGGCGCTGCTCTTCACATACTCGCCGAGATTGAAGCCGGCAATCGGAATGGGCTGCTCGCTGACCCAGTGCCCAACGAAACCATCGCCATCGCGTTCCAGCGACACACGCTTGCCGGTAGCAATCAGCGACCACGGCTGCGGAAAGCGGAACGTGAGATCGTAATTCGCCATGGCAATGCCGCGGTTGGGGTACCAGGTGCCGCGCGCGCCCACGTACAGCAGGCCGCCGCCGGCATCCGAGAGCACCGATCCGGCGTAGGTGAAGCGCAGCGAAAAATGCGTTCCCGGCTGCAGCGGCGCGGGAAAGACCACCGCGATCATATCGTTGCCGCGGCGCGAGAGTTCGCTGCCCTCGATGGCTTCATTCTGGATGAACTCCAGCGGCTTGCCTTCGTACGCCACCTGCTTCACCTGGAGGTAGCGAGAAAGTTCGAACAGCACCACGCGCGTGCCGCCGTCTTGCACATTGACGTCGAGCGTCGCCTGGGCCGCAAGGTTGCGCGAAGGATCGATGCTCGCCGTGACCGTGTATTTGCTGATCGATAACACGTGCGGCGTCCATAGGGGCCCGGTCGGGCCGCCGAAGCGGGTGTCGGAGAGCGTCGTCTTGCGGAGCGAGCGCATGGGAAAGCTCATCCACAAGTCGTAATAGGTGACGTCCTCGTGCGACGACGCGTTGCCGACAACGATCTGCTCCGGGCTGCGGGTATCGAAGAACACGTCGAAGACGCCATAATGCTCGCCGGCCAGACGCGCGTGCAGCAGGCGATCGGCCACCGGCAGCGCTTGCCCGGCAGCGGCCGTGGGCGCGCTGGTGAACGAGATGCAAAGCCGCATGGCGTCGATCTCGGCGAGGTTGCGCGCGCGGCTGTCGTTGCGCGCGACAAAGTCGGCGGCATCCTCCGGCGGACGCAGGAACGGCTCCAGTTCCTTCGCCGTGTCGTCGTTGAAACGCAGATACGCGGAAGAGAATTTTTCCTCCAGCACGCCCGCGTTGATGAACAGCCCGAGCGAAGCGCGCTCCATGCGGTCAGGCGGACGGATCAGCACTTCGCCGTCGCCTTCGAAATACGCGCCCGTGACGCGGCCGTCGACGCCCTGAGTGAACGCGATAGTGCCGTCGGTAAGCCAGAGGTGCACGTCCTCACGATCGAGCGCGGCGTCTCGAATCTTGAAGACGCGCTGCGGATCAAGTCCGACGCTGCGCAAAGCGTTGTACAGCGGGAGAACAGGTCCCTCGAGGATGGGGCTTTCCACCGCCTGCTGTGCCGCCTGCTGTGCCGGCGGCTGAGGAGGCGGCGAGAGCGCGGCGCGCTGCTGCGCTGGCGCGGCCGCGCAATGCAGCAACCAGGCCGCAAGAACAAACTGGCCGGCGATGGCCCGAGGTGTCATAGCCTGCTTCAAGGATGCTACGGAATGCTGCCGGTTGTCATCCCGGCTGGGACGAGCCGCGGGGGAAGATGAGCAAATCAGCTCTTTACCGCGTAGTGCAACTGGACCACGCCGTCGGGGAAGGCCTTCGAAGAGAGCAGCTTCAGCGGAACTGTACGGTGCCGGGGCGCGATCAGGGGAATACCTTGGCCGATAAAGACCGGGATAACGAAGATGATGAACTCGTCGATCTGGCCCTCGTCAAGGAATGCGGCGATGATGCCACCGCCGCCCATCATCCAGATGTTCTTGCCCGGTTTGGCGCGCAGCTCTTGTGCGAAGCGCTTGACCGGCTTGCTCACCAGTTCAACCGGGGGAAGCACATCGGCGGCGGCCACCGTCCGGCTGAACAGGTAGTTCTTTACCTTCGGGTCAAAGACGGACTTTGCCTTGCCTGACTTCTGGTACTCCACCGCAAAGTCGTATGTCTTTCTACCCATCAGGATGGTATCGATGGAGCGGTAGAAGTCGCCCATCCCGTAGTTGCCCTTGGGACGCCGCCGATCGAGCCAATCGACAGCGCCGTCAGGACGGGCGATGAATCCGTCAGCGCTGGTGGCCAGCCAGGCGATGATTTTACGGGGAGCAGCGGAAACAGGGCTTTTCGAGGCGCCACGCCTGGGCATAGTTGACTTCAGTCAGCGACCGTTCCGGAATTCTCCGCCACCACCAGTTTCTCTTCCAGTTCGGCCACGTGTTCCATCAGGTAGTGGTCATAGCCCTTGAAGTTCCGCAGGCGATACAGGAATTCGCCCAGCAGCAGCAGCCGGCAGCAGACCACCACAATAAAGACCAGCGCCAGCGATATGTCGATGTTAGCGTGGAAGCGGCTGTAGGCTTCCTCCACGCCGGCGCGATTGGCGCTGCGAACGGCGACGACTTCCAAAAAGATGCCGCCGAGAAACAGGCCCATGAGCACCAGTACGAAGACGAAGGAGCGTGCCACGTAAACCAGCGTGGCGAAGGCGTTGTTGTGACACTCGCAGAGGTTGAAAAGCTTGGAGTTGACCGAGAGCAGCCGCGCCTTCAGTACCCAGGTGCTCAGCCGTTGTGGCGGCAGAGAGAGAAAGTGCCGCACGGTATCGGCATAGAGCGCGACCAGCCCGCTGAGTACCACAATCAGGGTCTCCAGCGGGAGGGCGTGGTCATGCAGCCACCAGAGCAGAGAATTCAACATTCTGGGCGCAAATATAACACGGAACGCCGCTGCCTTGGGTGCTCCCCACCCCGCCGGAAAGCTGAAGACTTGCGTGCTGCTGCCGATGGACGAGACAGGGGCCTTTGGCAGGCGGGAGATCTACGTGCGCAAGAGGAACAGTCCGTGCAAGCTGCTGGAAAGCGACAGCGATGTGCGGCGAAAGCTGGGCTGGCCCGCCAGCGACGGCAGTTGTCCTACCTCATCGCGATCCAGCTCTAGCTTGGCACGGCTGTGGTGCGTCCTCGCGAGAAACGGCCGAACCGGCTGCTGTCTTCCGGTGCTCGGCATCCTGGTGCTGGGCTCGCTGCTGAATCTGGCGGTGTTCCTGTTGCTGCGAAATCTGGAAGATCGCAGCGCCAAAGCGGGATTCGAGAACGTGGCCGAGGAGAGGCTGGACGACATCGAGGTCAGCGTACAGCAGAGCCTCGATAACCTCGGCGCGCTCTCCGCCTTCTATGACTCAACCGATGGGGTCAAACGCGCAGAGTTCGCCCGCTTCACCGCCCCACTGTTGAGCCGGGACAAAGCCATCCAAGCCCTGGAATGGTCGCCGCGGGTGTCCTTCGCGGAGCGTCGCCGGTACGAGAAGACGGCACAGCAGGAGGGCTTCGCCTCGTTTCGTTTCACGGAAAAAACGCCGCAGGGCAAGATGATGACAGCCGCGGCGCGTACGGAATACTTCCCCGTGTTTTACGTCGAGCCGTTGCAGAGCAATGAACGGGCCGTTGGTTACGATCTGGCCTCGAATCCCGCCCGCAAGACCGCCCTCATGCATGCCGTCGTTACCGGAGAGCTGGCGGCGACGGAGCCGCTGATCCTGGTACAGGAAAAGCGCGGCCAGTACGGATTTCTGGTGTTCCGCGCCATCTATCGGTCGAATGCCGAGCTGTCGAGCGCCGAGTTGCGTCGCCAGTCGCTGCTGGGAGTGGTGCGGCTGGAAGACATCGTACATCGCGCCGCCATGGAGCACGGGGACTCCGGCAAAGTAACGCTTGAGCTGTTCGACGTCGATAGCGCCGGCAAGCGGGTTCTGTTATTTGCCAACGCCGGCCACGCCCCAGCCCGTGCATCTTCCAGCTGGCGCACCACCCGGGTGATCGCGGTGGCGGGCCGCACCTGGGAAGTTAAGGTCTACCCCCTCCCGCAGTATTTTCGGCCAACCCGTTGGTCCAGTTGGACCATACTTATCGCCGGAATGTTGCTGACTTGCGTGGTGTGCGGCTACGTGCGTCTGCTGCACACCCGTACGGCCGAGATCGAGCAGACTGTGGCCACGCGCACGCGCCAGCTCAATGCCGCGCTGGAAAAGCTGGGCAACGTCAATCACGAACTGGAGAAGAGCCAGGCCCGCTATGAGAAGCTGGTCGACCTTTCGCCCAACCCGATCCTGGTGGGCGAAAACCACGCCATCTCCATGGCGAACAAGACGGCATTGCAGCTGTTCAAGGTAGCCACGCCCGATCATCTGATCGGGCGGCCGCTGGTCGACCTGATGTGCTCTGCCTACCGTCCCAAGGCCGACGAGATCATCGGTCAGCTGTATCAGGCGCCGGGGCAGTCGCCGATGGAAGAGGTGCAGATCCTGTGCGGCGACGGCAGCGCGGTCGACGTCGAGTTCACCGCCTCATCCTTTTTCGACGAGAGCGGGGTACTGCTGCAGGCGATCCTGCGCGACATCTCCGAGCGCAAGCGCGCGGAGAGCGAATTGCGCCGCGCCAAGGACCAGGCCGAAGCTGCCAGCCGCGCCAAAAGCATGTTCCTGGCCAGCATGAGTCACGAGATCCGCACTCCCATGAACGGCGTCATCGGCATGGCGGAGCTGCTGTTGCAGACGCGGCTCTCGCCCGAGCAGCGCCGCTACGCCGAAATCGTACGCAGCAGCGGCGAGAACTTATTGGGCATCATCAACGACATCCTGGACTTTTCCAAGATCGAAGCGCGCAAGCTGGTGCTCGAGGTCATCGATTTCGATCTCACCGATGTGCTGCGCGAAACCGTCGATATGCTGGCCCTCAAGGCGCACCAGAAGGGGCTGGAGCTGAATTGCCGGATCAGTCCGGCAACGCCCACGTGGTTGCGCGGCGATCCCGGCCGCCTGCGGCAAATCCTTACCAACCTGATCGCCAACGCGGTGAAGTTCAGCGAGCGCGGCGAAGTCATCGTCAACGTAGAGCCGCTCCACGGGCAGTCCTTTGCGATCCTGCGCTTCTCGATTGCCGACACCGGCATCGGCGTCGCCCAAGAGCAGCTGAAGAGCATCTTCGCTCCCTTTGTTCAGGCCGACGGCTCCACCACCCGGAGGTTCGGCGGCACCGGTCTGGGACTGGCGATCTCCAAGGAACTCGCCGAAATGATGGGCGGGCACATCGGCGTCGAAAGCACGGTGGGCAAAGGCTCGACGTTCTGGTTCACGGCTACCTTCGAAAAGCCTTCGCAGCTGCCGGCGCAAGATGCAGCGGAGAAAATCTGGCCCGGGGTGAAGGCGCTGGTGGTCGACAGCAATGCCACCAACCGTTCCCTGCTCGGCGAACTCTTGCGCTCTTGGCATATCCAGTGTGATGAGCTGCCGGACTCGCATTCCGCGCTGGCCGCCCTGCGGCGGGCCGCCAACGCCGGCGATCCTTTTCGCATTGCATTTCTTGCCGCCGAAGCCGGCGGCGAGGGCGGCACGGAGCTGGTGGCAGGGTTGGCTGACGATCCCACATTGCGAAACACGTCGGCCGTGCGCATGACCTTCGTCGGTGCGGAACTGGACGAACAACGCTTGCGAGACGCGGGTTTTGCAGCCCAAATTTCCAAGCCGGTCTGGCGATCCAGCCTGCGTGATTGCCTGCTGGCGATTCTGGAGGACACCGGCGAAACACACCGCCGTGCCGTCCATCCCGAGCCGCTGTTGCCTGGTGGCCGGCCGTCGCCATCTCTCGCCCGCGTACTGCTGGCGGAAGACAATGCCACCAATCAGGAGGTCGCGGTCGAGATTCTGCACAAGCTCGGTTACTATGCGGAGCACGTGGCCAACGGCGCAAGTGCGATTCGCGCCCTCCAGCGGGGCGACTTCGATGTGGTGCTGATGGATTGCGAGATGCCGGAGATGGATGGCCTGGAAGCGACGCGGCGCATTCGCAAAGGCGAAGATGGCGTCCGCGATCGCGAGATTCCCATCGTCGCGCTCACCGCTTCGGCGATGGCGGCCGATCGCGACCGCTGTTTGCGGGCAGGCATGAACGACTTTATCTCCAAGCCGGTTGACCCCCAGCAATTGGCCGCTGTGCTGGCGCGATGGACGGCGGCGGCCGAAGCGGCTCTTCAGCC